>Ga0070731_10004601_pt1 | contig 11758 bp, 9 predicted proteins | sample Coa_R1_2_FD_66448 | JGI IMG/M metagenome (GOLD analysis project Ga0070731, IMG submission 66448) | Surface soil microbial communities from Centralia Pennsylvania, which are recovering from an underground coalmine fire - Coalmine... | ecosystem: Environmental > Terrestrial > Soil > Unclassified ... | reverse complement strand
CGGAGGCGAACTCTTCGATTTTCTCAGGCTTGCCATCGGCGGTCATCCCATGAAAGACGAGGATCTTGCCCTTGTTTGTGGAGGCGACGAAGAAATCGCCGTTGGGAGCGGTGATGATGGTTCGCGGCGGATCGTCTAATTTTTCTGCATAGAGCGTCACCTTGAAGCCGGCCGGGGCCTGCGGCCAGGCGTCCTCAGGCTTGGGGACGGGACGGGAGAAAATAGCCGCGGATTTCGTGGCGTAGGGGTCGGGCAGATCCGCCGCCGTAATGTGATGCATGTTACCCGGCGCTTCGCCCTTGAAATCGGTAAATACGCCCGGAGTGCCAGGCTTGGCGTTCGGGTCTACCGCGTGCGCCGGCGGCCGGGCGAACTGCTGGCCGATTGCGCGTTCATTTCGCGACGCAATGAACAATAGCGTTACGAGGCCCAAAGCGATCAGCGTGATTTGATAAAAACGCTTCATGATCCTTCCCCCCTTAAATTTCGATACTTCCTGAGCTTTAATTTTACGTGAAGCCGGCCCATTTATTGTTCAGAATTTCCGGACGGCTCGCGTTGTGGAATCGTTGCGGCGGCGACAACGCGGACGGCTTCTCCGCTGACCAGGGAGTCGGGCGGAGTCACGATGATGGAATCGGCGGCTGAGATACCGGAGACGACTTCAACCTCATTTCCGAGGTCTCGGCCGAGCGTAATGTTCTTGAGCGCGGCGCGATTTTGGGGGTCCACGGTGGCGACTTGCAGGCCGTGGGCGCGAAAGATCAAAGTGCTGACCGGCAGAATGTAAGCGGGACTGCCAGAGGGCACTTGCAGGTGGACTTCGGCGTAGGCGCCCGGGAGAAGCTCGCCGGTCGGGTTATCAACGTCCACTTCCACGAGGAGCGTCCGCGATGCGGGATCAATCGAGTCGGCGGTTCGAACCAGCGTGCCTTTGAACTTGCGTCCGGGAAATTCCTGAAAAGTGAGATCGGCCTTGAGACCGGGCTTGGCAGAGACGGAATCTTGCTGCGGTACGTTGACGTACACGCGCAATTTGCCAAGCGCCGCGATGTGGAACAGCTCCGTGGCGGGCCCACCCGCTCCCGAATTGATGAGGTGCCCCACGTCTGTATTGCGGGCGGTAATCACACCATCGAAGGGCGCGTAGATTTTTTCGAAGGATTGCAGTTGCTCGAGACGCCTCTCATTGGAGAGAGCCGAATCTACCATGGCTCTTTTTGCCTCGAAATCGCCGTTGGCGTTGTCAACGTCCTGCTTGGACACGGCATCGGTTTTCAGAAGATCCTGGTATCGCGACGCTGTGATTTGCGAGAGGCGGTAATTGGCTTGCGCGGTGTTCAAATCAGCGCGAGCCTGGTCGAGCTGCTGATCCACTTCGGGTGTCTCAATATCCGCCAGCAATTGACCCTTCTTCACACGGGTGCCGATATCCGCGTACCATTTCTTGAGGTAACCGTTCGTGCGAGCGTAGATGGGTGAATCAACGAAGGCTTGGATATTTCCGGGGAGAACGATCTCCGTTTTGGGCGCGCCGAGCTTGGGATGAATTACGGAGACGGAAGGAACTGCGAGATCGTAGGTCTCGGTCCGTAGCGCCGCGCGGGCCCGCCATCGGGGCACGACGCCAGCGGCTACAGCGATGGCAATGATGAGCAGGACGATACACGCAACGAGTACACCGTGCTTGGCCGGGCGCGGCACAGGGGATCGCCCCGCCGGCGTCAGCCGTTCACCTTCATTCCGCTCAATCATCCGCTGTTTGTCTCCAGTATTTGTCACAATATAGACGATTTGCGTCCGGGCTCCGTTTCACGATGCGGTGGACGAAGGCCGATCGTTCTCGTGCCGACCGTGGACGATACTGAATACCACGGGGACAAAAAAGAGGGTCGCGACGGTCGCAAGCAGTAGGCCGCCAATGACCGCGCGGCCTAAGGGAGCATTCTGCTCGCCACCTTCGCCAAGCCCCAGCGCCATGGGGAGCATGCCCATGATCATTGCCAGGGCCGTCATCAGAACGGGGCGGAAGCGCGTGAACCCCGCTTCGAGAGCTGCTTCGGCCGCCAATTTCCCCGCCTCCAGCCGCTCCCTGGCGAAACTGACCAGCAGGATGCTATTGGCGGTGCCAACGCCCATGCACATGATCGCGCCAGTAAGAGCGGGCACGCTAATCGTCGTGTGTGTGATGAATAGGAACCAAACAATCCCCGCCAGCGCGGCCGGCAGGGCCATCAAAATGATGAACGGATCGAGCCAAGACTGAAAATTCACCACGATCAGGAAATACACGAGGATGATGGAAAGCCCAAGTCCCGCGAGCAGGCCGATGAATGACGAGTTCATCGTTTGAATCTGGCCGAGGATATTGATCTCGGAACCGCGCGGCAGATCTTTCCGGCTGCGATCGATGATGGGCTGGATGTCTCGTGCCACGCCGCCCAAATCGCGGCCGTCCACAGCGCCATAAATGTCAATGGCCGGCTCGACGTTATAGTGCGAAACCACGGCCATTTCGGAGGTGCGGCTGAAGGAAGCAAGGCTGCTGAGAATATCCGACTGGTTGGTCCCCGAGGTGAGGGGAATATTCTCGAGTTTCTGAAGCGAATCCGTCCGGTATTCAGGCGTCTGTGTCGTGATGTTATAGCTCACGCCGGTTTGCGGATCGAGCCAAAATGTCGGCTGCGTTTGGAAACTTCCGCTGAGTGAAATCAAAACGTTCTGGGCGATAGTCAAAGCATTGAATCCGATTTCTTCGGCCTTGGTGCGGTTCATTTCGATGTGCAACTTGGGCTCGTCAAACTTCTGCTGGATGCGAAGATCCACCGTCCCGGGCACGAATTTGAGCTCATTTAACAAATGATCGGCGAACTGGCGGTCGCCGAGTATGTTTCTGCCGAGTATTTGAATGTCGATGGGCGCCGGCAGACCGAAATTCAGAATTTTCGTGACGATATCGGTCGGCAAGGCATAAAACTCCGTTCCCGGGAAATCGTGGTTGAGCTTTACTCGCAACTCTCGGACATAATCGTTGGTCGGCCGGTGCCGCGGTGTCAGTTCTACCAAAATGTCCGCATCGCCGGCGCCTATTGGCGCTGAGTTACTGTAGGAGAGATTGAGGCTGCTGTAAGGCAGACCGATGTTGTCGATGATCGTCTGCAACTCGGACGGGGCAATCTGAGAGCGAATGTCATTCTCGGCGCGATCACACAGAGCCGCCGTCTCTTCAATCCGAGTCCCGGTAGGCGCCCGCATGTGAAGAGTGAATTCGCCGCTATCCACGCTCGGGAAGAAGTCCTCACCGACCAAGGGCAGCAGCGCGAAAGACAGGATGCACCCTCCCAAAAAGACGCCGCCGAAGATCTTGCGATGCTGGATCGCCGCCCCGAGAATCCCTTGGTAGCCGTCCCGGAAACGCTCAAACCCCACTTCGAATCTTGCTTGCATGCGTACGAACGGGTTGCGAGAATTCCGGGTATTTTCGAGGCGCTGCTCCTCGGTCCGCTCGAGCAGGAGATAGCGCGCCATGGTGGGAACCAAGGTTCGCGATAATAAGTATGAAGCGAGCATGGCAAACACCACCGCTTCCGCCAGTGGTACAAAGAGGTACTTCGCCACGCCCGTAAGGAAGAACATCGGGACAAATACGATGCAAATCGAAAGCGTCGAAACCAAAGCCGGAACCGCGATCTGCGACGCGCCATCCAGAATCGCCTGAATGATTTCTTTTCCCTGGTCCAAATTGCGATTGATGTTTTCGACTTCCACGGTTGCGTCATCGACCAGGATACCAACTGCCAGCGCTAAGCCGCCGAGGGTCATGATGTTGATCGTTTGACCCAGAGCACTCAGCACGATGATGGAAGTGAGGACAGAAAGCGGAATTGAGACAGCGATAATGATCGTGCTGCGCCAGCTTCCGAGGAAAATAAGGATCATCAGTCCGGTGAGGCAGGCGGCGATCGCGCCTTCGCGCAGCACTCCGTTGATCGATGCCTTTACGAAGATCGATTGGTCGGAGAGCGGCTCGATCTTCAATTGGGGCGGCAGCCCAGCTTCGATCTTGGGCAGCATCTTCTTCACATTCGCAATAATATCGAGCGTCGAAACATCCCCGTTTTTCAAAATGGTTAGCAGGGCAGAGCGTTCTCCATCCACTCGCACGATATTCGTCTGTGGGGGGTAGCCGTCTCGCACATTCGCCACGTCGTGAATGTAAATCGTCGAGTTTCCGACCTGCTTTACCGGGAGATCGTTTAGCTCCTGAATGGTTTGGGGAGCGCCATTCATATCGATTTGATATTCGTAGGGGCCGATCTTTGCGGTGCCCGCCGGCAGAATCAGATTCTGGTTATCGACGGCGTTCACCACATCGAGCGGCGAAAGCCCCTTGGCCTGCATCGCTTGCGTATTCAAATCCACCTGAATTTGCCGCTGTTTGCCGCCGTACGGGTACGGAATCGCAACACCCGGCACGGTGATAAGACCCACGCGTATGAAGTTCTGCCCCAGGTCCCCCAATTCTTGTTCGGTGAGTCCCTGGCCCGAAAGAGCCAATTGCAGAATGGGAACCGTGGAAGCGTTGTATTGAATGATGAACGGAGGTTGAGTCCCCGGCGGCATGGAGTGAATAGAGGACTGGGCAATGGCCGTCACCTGCGCGACCGCAATCGATATCTGAACGCCGGGTTGAAAGAACACCTTCACAATTGCGCGGCCTGGCAGCGATTGAGATTCAATGTGCTCGATATCGTTCACCGTGGTGGTCAGCGAACGCTCGAAGTTATAGACGATGCGATCTGACACTTCCTCGGGTGAGAGTCCTGTGTAGTTAAAGAGGATGCTGACTACAGGTATATCGATATTCGGAAAAATGTCGGTGGAAGTTCGCAGGATTGCGGCTGCTCCAACGATCAGCAGCAAAATAGCCGCCACCACGAAAGTATAGGGGCGGCGTAACGCGAGTCTAACAATCCACATTTAAAGGGCTCCTGAAGTCGTCCCGGGAAAGACCGCTGCGTCGTATTTCCCGTCAAAATGACCGAACGTGCAGGCGCTATTATCTCACGCGACATTCGGAATCGAAATCAGGAGGAGCGCGTCTAAAGCGCGGCGCCCACAGCGAATCGACTTTGCAGGGAGGTCTCTACCCGGAATATTGCTTCGTCAGGGAAGGGATCGTAGCGGTCGCTCGAGGCACAATGTTCGTGGCTTGCGATGCCATGATCATCCAATGGCCGCCGCGTTTCATTTCCACCCGCGTGAAAATGCCGCGGCGCGGAGGCATCGGACTGCCGTCGGGGTTGCGGTCTCCTTGGGAGCTGAAATGTACGTGAACGATCGCGATTTCGGGCGTGAGGAACTTGATGTCGATGTCCTGAGTTTGCCAGATGCTTTCTTTGACTTTGCCCGAGTGAAGAGATTCTAGGCTCCTTGCGAACTCTTCGCGTCCCTTAAACCACTCGCCCGCAAGATTTACAACGCCGGCGTCAGGAGCAAACAACGAAGCCATCGCGGCGATATCGTGATGATTCCATGCTGTCTGCCAGCGCGTCTCAATCTGGCGGATGGCCGCTTGGTCAGTTGGGGATCCAGCTTGCGCGCGTACGGCCGTGGCAAGCAGGAAGAAAGTGAGTGCCAGGAACCAGAATTTTCCTCTCATCGGACCCTCCCTTCGGAAGCGGATTCTTGCCGGACGCGGCGCGAGAGTCAAGACACTCGTCGCTTGGGCGGGGAATTGGAAAGTCTTCCTGAAGAGGGAGGCGCGTCTCTAATGTAAACCCGACCAGTCATCGGCGAGCAGAATGGAATTGCTGGGATTCGAGGGATCGTATTTCACACTAGCTGTCTGGCCGGATGTAATGCGAGATAGATGCAATCGTTCCTCGAGCCCAGTGATATCCTGCGCCGTTTCGTACGTCACGCCGGAAATCGCATAGGTGTAATAAAGCAGTTTTTGGGGGCTCGCCGCCTGCGCGAGGTCCTGCCGTTTGGTCAGAAAGCCGGTCTGATGGCTTCCAGCGTTTTCCTTGCCGGCACTCGGGTGTCCGGAATTAGCGGCGCCGTTGTCGTCGACAATCTCCAGTACCTGGCCTTCGACGATTCGCCCGATCCGGTTGAGATAAGCGCGACGCTGGTGTTCGAGATCATTGGGTGTCGTGGGCTTGCGCCGCAGCCAAAACACCACGAGTGTTCCTGCGAGGACGGCGAGACCGGCCGCCGGAAGCAAATTATTCCAGTCGCTTAGAAGTTCTCTCAAGGAGAGGGATTACTCTCAAGGCCGCCGGGCAAAGCCCCAAATTGAATTGGCGGCGAAGTCGTTTCACTGCCGCCTATAAATCTATACGCAAACGATTTCAGCTTCGGAAAGCAAACTGCGGCTGGTTTCCTGAGAGTTACGGCATGCCGCCCCGGAGGTAGGACTTTCTGGAGCGCAAGCCAGACGGGGCACGCTACGAATTCTGGGGACCGATTACGGTGTTGCGGAGTGTCCCGATGCCGCCTACTCGAACTTCCACCACGTCGCCGGCCGCCAGTGGTCCTACTCCCGCGGGAGTGCCAGTGGCAATAACGTCGCCCGGCTCGAGCGTCATCACCTGGGTGACAAATCGAGTTACGACGTCCATCGAGAAGACCATTTCCTCCAAACGCGCCGATTGTTTGGTGGTTCCGTTTACGAAGGTTTCGATTTTCGCATCGGAGGGAGGCCGGTCGGTTTCCAGGACGGGCCCAAACGGGCAAAAGGTATCGAAACCCTTGCCGCGCGTGAACTGCACGTCCAGCTTTTGCAGATCGCGCGCGGTGACATCGTTCAAGCAGGTGTAGCCGGCGATATAGGGGCGGGGGTCGTCGCTGTCAGCAAGGTGCGAGCAGCGCCTGCCGATCACGACCGCAATCTCGCCTTCATAATCCACGCGCTTCGAAATGCGCGGAAGCACGATGGACTCTTCCGGAGCGATGATTGCGGAGGGCGGCTTCAAAAAGATCAATGGTTCCTTCGGCGCAACGCTGCCCATCTCGGCGGCGTGCTCGTGATAATTTCGACCCACGCAAACGATTTTGGTAGGATCCGAGGGGGGCAGAAATCTGACGTCGGTACTCTTCCACTGGCGTCCCGTTGGCTCGCGGGGACCCCAAAGTTCACCCGAAATCTCACGAATTGTGTCGCCCTCTAGAATTCCGGCGCGCGATTCGAGATAGGCCTCGTGCGCGGACGATCGCGGCTGCTTCTTCGCGGAATCGAGCGGTTGGAATCGGCAAAGTTTCATCGAAGGTGGCGCGCTGCCTCGCGAACGGGCTTGCGGGCCGGTGCAATCGGATGCCGGCGAGCATGAAGAGCCATTTCCGCCACCCACGATCCGACAGCAAAGACCCCGTAGACAAAGATTCCTTCCATGAGCACCAAGAGGGGACTGTGCTGCAACGAGTCAAAGAGATTATGAAACACCATTCCCGCCGCCTCATACGTGGCAGCGAATAAAACCCAGGCGATGATCGCCGATGCAAACATGCGGAACGGCCGGTTCCAGAAGCGTGCTATGGGAACCAGCATAAAAAGCAGGAACAGGCCGTACGCCGCGGCATTCCGCTCGAGAGCGTACGGTTCCAGGCTCGCCATCCGATTCGCCAGGACCAACGCCACCCACATTACGATGATGAGCAAAGCGCCGGTATAAATTCCGGTCCGGAGTATCGGCCCGCGAGCGTCCGGCTCGGAGCTTACGTTTTCGGTCAAAGCTGCGTCTCTCATGGCGTCGAGCGTCTTTCAGCGGGCACGTCGCCGGAGACAGCCGCGCTGGAAGCGCTCTCGTTTCCAGAGCTGTCCACGGCAGTTACAGTGTAGAAGTAGACGTGACCAGACTGCACATTCATATCGCGAAAAGCTGGCGTAAGCAATAGGTCCGTGTTGAGCCGCGTTGGCGAAACACCGGCCTGCTCCGTTCGATAGACGTTATATCCCGCGAGATCGGTTTCAGGACTGATGGCCCATGACAGTTCGATATGCGCTGGAACGTTGCCCTGCGCCGGCACCAGAACCGCGATCAGTCCCTGCGGGGCCGCAGGGGGAAAGGTGTCGCGCGGCGTGATGACCGCGAGATTCGAGTCTGCGGACTCGAGCGTTTCGGCGGGATATTGCGCGAAGCTGCGCACCGAGTAAACGTAGGTGGCGCCGAAGTTGAATTGGCTGTCGCGGAAGGATTGCGAGCCCGGAGGCATTTCTCCGATTCTGGCGAGAGACGACTTCAGAAGCGGGTTCTCTGGTGTTGCGGTTGCGGCGGCTTCGGCTCGATAGACGCGATACCCGGCAATTGCTGGCGTGGCGTCCGTGAGCGGTTTGGGTGGCGTCCAAGCAAGCACGACGGCTGCAGGCGTCACATCGGCTTTCAAGTCGTCGATCGCCCCGGGTGCGGGCTGGACGCTGACAGTGGCCGCATTCGAATTCGCCGACGATTTTTTCGGCGAAACGAGTGTGCGAACGGTGTAAACGGCCGCGCTCCCTGCATGCTGGGCAAAATCGTCAGGGCTCAGCGCGTCTGTGTAGCGCAGGCGACCCTGATCGGAATAGCGGTCCGTCATAGTCGCCGGAATCGTAATTCGCAGCGTGGGATTCGCTGGGGCATGCAAAGGCGCGCGACCCGCAGCGGGAGGCGGCTCAAAATCGCGGTAGATTTGGATCGTCAGTGGAGCGCTCAGGGGCCGATGGTCCATCGCTTCATTCGGCAGCGTGAATGAGAGCAACACTTCGTTCCCCGACCTAGTGGCCGCGAGATCGTTCACAGCCTGCGGAGTGGGAGGTTTTCGCTCGTAAGGCTCGCTCGGTGAAGCGCAACCAGCGACGAAGGAAGAAAATAGAAGGACCGACAAGAGAATACAGAAAGCCGGGAATGGGTCTGACGCCGCGCTGCAGGAAGCCTTCGCGGCGCGCGCCCATTTTCTATTTTTCATTAGGCGTCTTACAGAATGTACCGGCTTAGGTCCTGATCCTTGACGATATCCGCGAGCTGCTTTTGGATATATGGAGCGTCCAGCTTGACGGTCTTCTTTTTCATTTCCGGCGCCTCGAAAGAAATTTCTTCGAGCACTTTTTCGAGGATGGTGTGCAAGCGCCGCGCGCCGATATTCTCCGTCTGCTCGTTGACGCGCGCCGCAAACCGGGCGATCGAGGCCACTGCGTCTTCCGTGAACGAGAGTTTAAGCCCCTCAGTATCCAGCAAGGCGATGTATTGCTTGATCAGCGCATTTTTCGGCTCGGTGAGTATGCGGACAAAATCAGCCTCGGAAAGCGAGCCCAGCTCCACGCGAATCGGAAAGCGTCCTTGCAACTCTGGGATCAAGTCCGAGGGCTTCGCGGTATGAAACGCCCCAGCTGCTATAAAGAGGATGTGATCCGTGCGCACCATCCCGTACCGCGTGTTCACCGTGGTTCCTTCGACAATCGGAAGAATATCGCGCTGCACGCCCTCACGAGAGACGTCTGGCCCGTGACCGGATTCGCGCCCGGCAATCTTGTCCACTTCATCGATGAAAAGGATGCCCATCTGCTCGACGCGATCGACGGCGATTCGCGTCACCTGGTCCATATCGATCAGCCGATTTTCTTCCTCTTGAATCAGGTAATCGAAAGCCTCTGAGACGGTCATCTTGCGCTTCTTCTTTTGCTGGCCGAACATGCCGGAGAGCATGTCCTTTACATTAATATCCATTTCTTCGACGCCCTGGTTGGTGATGATTTCAAACGAAGGCATCGAACGCTCCCGGACCTCAACTTCCACCAACCGCTGATCGAGCTTCCCTTCGCGAAGCTGTGCGCGCATTTTGTCGCGCGTGCGTTGGGCCTGCTCGCGGCGCTGTGCTTCGGCGGCTGGGCCCGCATCCGTGGGCATGGGCGACGACGGCAGCAAGAGATCGAGCAGGCGTTCTTCTGCGGATTGCTCTGCCCGTTCGGCCACCTCATCAAGCTTCTCTTCGCGGACCATATCGATTGAGGTTTCCACCAAATCGCGTACCATGGACTCAACGTCGCGCCCTACATAGCCCACTTCGGTATATTTCGAGGCTTCCACCTTCACGAAGGGGCAGCCGGCCAGTCGCGCCAGCCGCCGGGCGATTTCGGTCTTGCCCACTCCGGTCGGTCCGATCATTAAGATATTCTTGGGGAGGATTTCTTCGGCTAACTCCGGCTGCAGTTTTTGGCGGCGCACGCGATTGCGCAGCGCGATGGCGACCGCCTTTTTCGCCGCATTCTGCCCTACAATGTATTTATCCAGTTCCACCACGATTTCTCGCGGCGTTAATTCATCGAATGAAGGAAGCGCTTCGGTTTCCGCGGGCTGCTGTTCTCCGGTCAAGTAGATCACCATGTCTTTCTCCGGCTTGCCGCCGCTCATAACTCTTCGATGCTGAAATTGGCGTTCGTGAAGATGCAGATGTCACTTGCGATGCGCATCGCTTCCTGCGCGATGTCTTTCGCGGTCATCTTGGTATGCTTTGCCAGCGCGCGTGCGGCGGCGAGCGCATAGGGACCGCCGGACCCAATAGCGCAGATGCCGTCATCCGGTTCAATCACATCGCCGTTGCCGGAAAGCAGGAACGTGCCCTTCGCGTCGGCCACGATCAAAAGGGCATCCAGATGGCGCAGGGAACGGTCCGTGCGCCACTCCTTCGCCAATTCGACCGCGGCTCGCGCCAGGTTCCCATGGTATTCCTGGAGCTTGTTTTCGAAGCGCGCAAAAAGCGACAAAGCGTCCGCTGTGCTGCCCGCGAATCCCGCCAGTATTTTGTCGCTATAGAGCCGGCGCGTCTTTTTGGCGCTATGCTTGATCACGCCCTCGCCCAGGGTGACTTGCCCATCCGCAGCGAGGACAACCTTGGTATCCTTCCGCACACACAAAACCGTAGTGCTGTGTATCTGCGCCGATTTCTTCCGTATCCGCATCCGGCGATTATACCTTCGCCGCGTGCAATCGGCGAATCAACACCGAAAATGAATTTACGAACTCGGCGCTCGGGGTCGGCCTCGGTTGGCTCGTGCGGCATCTATTCTGAGGAAGAAGACGAGGACGAACTTCTACCTGGTTTTTCGTCCTGCTGCTGGTCCTTTTTCTTCTGTTTTGCTTCCTTCTCTCTTTCTTTCTTACCTACTTGAGCCCAGCGTTGATCTAAGGATTCCTTTGTGAAGAGTTCATCGGAAAGGTTGGTGTTGTAGTCGCATTTATCGAAAAACGCTTGGAATAATTTTATACCGTTCCGCTCGCGCGTTAGTTGAAGGGCGGTCTGAATGTTTCCCTGAGGATGGTAGTTCGCAAAGTAGTCGATCTCTTCGCTCTTCATCTGCGTTTTTGGGTTGCGCGTTTCCGCCACTTCCCGAATAGGCAAGTGAGTGTTGTCCGCGAACGCAATGCGAATCGTTTGATTGTCGCTATCGATCAGCTCCACCCACTTCGCCTGTCTCAGGTCCACGGTGTCCGAGCCGCCATACCGCAGCGTCATACCCGCCTCGTGAATTCTGTGGCGCAGGATGTTGTCGATGTCTCTTTTGACGCCTTCCTTAAAGTCCTCCAAGTCCGCTCGAGGAGCGTTGGAAACACCGCCGCGGTCAAGCTCCCATCCTTGGTCGCCGTTGTAGACGGAAATAATATTGCGCTTGGGCAAATTCTCCTGCCGCTCCTTGAGCGGTGGTTGTTGGTAGTCGATGAAGTGCCCGAAGCCCGTAAGTTCACCCGAGTGATCGAACTGGCCGAGCCTGCCGGTGCAGGTC
>Ga0070731_10004597_pt1 | contig 11769 bp, 14 predicted proteins | sample Coa_R1_2_FD_66448 | JGI IMG/M metagenome (GOLD analysis project Ga0070731, IMG submission 66448) | Surface soil microbial communities from Centralia Pennsylvania, which are recovering from an underground coalmine fire - Coalmine... | ecosystem: Environmental > Terrestrial > Soil > Unclassified ... | reverse complement strand
ACGATGCCGTCACCGATGCCCCGAACGGTGATATCGGCGTCGGGCAGGACCTCGTGAATTGCCTCGCGGATGCCGTCGAGGTCGCGGGTAACGGCAATATCGAAGCCGGCGATCTGCTTGCCTTCGGCGTCGAAGAAAAACACGTTGGTCTGTCCCACCGAGCTGCCGATGATGAAAGCGCGGCGCGACGAGCGCACGACGGCATTGGCGATCTTCGGATCGGCGACCAGCACATCCTTGACGTCGCGCGGCAGATCGATGACGACCGATTTACTGACGCCAAGATTGATCGGTTGCGATTGAGAATCGCTGGCGGCGACGCGGATCGTCTGCGTCGTCGCCGGCGCGTTGAATACCACGTTGCCCGCGATCGCCCGGGGAATGAGGCACGAGACGGCGATCAGGGCCGCGAGAGCCGCCGCTCGGATCGATGTCGCTCGTGTCATGCCAAGTCCTCCCGTGTGCTCAATGCCCGATTCACTTCACCCCGGCTGAGATCTGTCTTGGCGACGAGCACGTCGACGGTTTCGAGCGGCGGCGCAGCCGCCGCTTGCGGTAAGGGCGGTGGCGCTTTGCTTCCGACGGCCAAATACGCGGCTATGCCGCCGGCGGCGACAGCGACACCGAGTACGACGAGGCGCGCGGCTTTCATTACGCTTCACTTTCCACGGATGGCGCGGCCGCAGCCGGTCACCTGCGCTGGATTTCAGCAGCTAAACGTCAAAGCATGGTTAATGAGGCGTATCCAAATCGCGTTAATGTTGCGTTGACACGCGCCTCGGGACGGGAGTCAGAGGCCGACCGCCGTCATCCATTCGGTCTGCGGATAGACCAGCAGCGCGGCCGCGGCGAGCGCAACGCCATAGGGAACGCCGGCGCCCTGGCGATGCAGCCGCTCCGCCCATTCCCGCCCCACCAGCATGCGCGGCAGCGGCATGGTGCGAAATTGCAGGATCAATAGGGTCAGCGCCCCGCCAAGCAGCGACGCATAAACAAGATAGTTAAAGAGATAGCCAAACCCCAGCCATAGCGCCGTTGCCGCCGCGAGCTTGGCATCGCCGCCGCCGATCCAGCCGCAGGCGAAGCAGACAAAAGTGACGGCGAGCACCGCGGCGGCCGCTCCGATATGCGACAGCACATCGGCGGTGCTCAATCCGCTGAGCGCGGCCATCAGGGCAAAGCCGGCGATGAGGATCAACGAGACGCGATTGGCGATCGTCATCGTCAACAGATCGCTCGAAGCCGCAAAGGCCATCAATGCCGGAAATAGCGTCAATTTGACCGCTTCAATCAGCATGGCATTGCCGTTCGATATCGCCCGCCCACGGGATTACCCCGCGCCGGTTGAGAGCGGGTTAGCGCCGCGCAAGGCGACGTGCGCCGGAAAGCGAAAAGGCCCCGGCGTATGACCGGAGCCCCCTCGTAGCACTGAAGCAGAACGACGCTTACTTGAGGGCGCTGGAAACGCTGCTGAACGTGGTGTTCAGCTTGGTGCCGAGGCCCTGGACGACGGCGATGATCGCAACCGAGATGCCGGCGGCGATGAGACCGTATTCAATGGCCGTGGCGCCCGACTCGTCCTTCACGAAACGCGAGAAAAGGGTCTTCATGAGTTGGCTCCTTAAGGGTCCACACGTGGCTGTCTGAGCTGACCCAACGGTATTTTGCCCACCGTTTGGATCGTGCCGCACCGTATCGGGGAGAAATTTCAACGGGGTTAAATCGATCGCCGAAACCGGCGTACAATCGCGCTTTCCACGATGTAGTTAATAGCGTCTTGCGGCAAGCGATTACGCCGAGTTAGCGCACCCAATGTCGATTATGCGCGAGGTCGACCGGTCGTTCTTTACGATCGATACACCAAGGCGCCATTGCCGCTGTCGTTGCTGGGCAGCAAAGCAATGCGGCGCGACGATGCATAGCAGACAAGCATTGCGCCGGCGTAACCATGCATCGCGCAACTTGCATCAAACACGGATCAGCCGGCTGCCCGACGCAACGCTGCAACGCTGCCCATTCACTGCGTTTTAAGCCGCGTCCTCGATACCAATGGCGGGCCGACAAATCGGCCGACTGCAGCACGCAGGCTTTTGCGACATGATCCAAGAATTCCTCTCGTTCTTCATCAGTTTTGGCCAGACTTTTCTGAAGAACATTCCGATCTCGCTGGCGCTCGCGGTCGTCTTCACCATTCTCACCTGGTTCTGGGCCTGCAATCCCGGCCAGGCCTGGTGGCACAAGCGCGATCTCGTGACCGACCTGTGCTATTGGTTCTTCATCCCGGTCATCACCCGCTATTTACGTATCGGCATGCTGATCGTCGGCGCCGCGCTCCTGTTCAGGATCACCACCGCCGACGGCCTGGTGGCGTTCTACGACAACGGCCACGGTCCGCTTGCCGCGCTGCCGCTGCCGGCGCAGATGGTCATTTTCCTGATCGGCGAGGACATCATCCTGTATTGGACGCACCGTCTGTTCCACCGCCAGCGCATGTGGCGCTATCACGCGGTCCACCACTCGTCCGAAGAGTTGGAATGGATCTCGGCGGCGCGCTTCCATCCAGTCAATCTGTTTCTCGGCAGCGTGGCAGCCGACGTCGTCATGTTGTTGATCGGCGTCTCGCCCAACGTGCTGGTCGTGCTCGGACCGCTGACCATCGCGCATTCGGCCTTCGTGCATGCCAATCTCGATTGGACGCTCGGGCCGTTCAAATACGTGATCGCCGGTCCGGTTTTCCACCGCTGGCACCACACGGCGGCCAACCGCGGCGGCGAAAAGAACTTTGCCGCGACGTTTCCGGTTTTGGACGTCCTGTTCGGCACGTTTTACATGCCGGCCGGCGAGCTTCCCGATAATTATGGAATAGCCGAACGAGAATATCCGGCGAGCTTTCCGGGTCAGTTGGTCCATCCGTTCATGCAGTAGCCGCGGACACCGAGCGGCTCGGTCCGAATACGACAATTCGCGATCATCGTTAAGCAAGCGTCACCGGCGCCCGGTGGCGCGCCGCCGCGCCTGATGCGCGGCTTCGCCGATTTGCACTTCATTCATGATTTTGCAGTCAAGTGGATCGGTCGGTGAACGGCCTGTTACTTGTCGTATCCGCGTAGCGTTTCGGAGCGTATCGATGACAGCGTTTGGCGTGCGCGGGTGGGTGGGCAAAAGCGCGCTGCATTGGCTCTCCGCGGCTCTGGTTTTCGCCGCCGTCGCCGCACCGGCCGTCGCCGAAGAATCGATCTCGGTTCACCTTGACCAAGCCAGGGTCGTGAAACTTCCCGATCGAGCGGCCACCGTCGTGATCGGCGACCCGCTGATTGCCGATTTTTCGATCCAGCCCGGCAATCTCGCCGTTATCACCGGCAAAGGCTACGGCGCGACCAACGTCATCGTCATGGATAAAAGCGGCGCCGTGCTTTCGGAGAAGCTCATCGATGTCACGGGCCCGGATGAACCGACCGTCGTGGTCTATCGCGGCGTCACGCGTCAGACCTACAGCTGCACGCCGGACTGTTCGCCGCGGATGACGCTGGGCGATTCCAGCAAGGAAGACGTCGACAAGGAAACCCAGCTGCCGAGCGATTACTTCAACAAGGCGATCAATCAGGACGTCACCCGGAACAACCAAGCCATCGCAGCCGGAGCCGCCGGCGCGCACTAGGCTTGCCGAAGGCCCGCTCGCACACGGTTAGCGGCGGCTTAAAGCACGCCCCGCCGTTGTCTCCGATTGGGGCAATAAATTGCCAACGCACGGCTGCTACTGCTCGGACGTGAGGCTTCGCGAGATTGCGAAACTTTCCTGAGCAAAGGCGTCATGTTCAATCGGACCGTATTGCATCAACGTGCAGCCGCACAGCTCGGCGCGGTAGGACGCTTCGCCAAAAATCTCGGTCGGCAAGTCGTCTCGTCGCCGCTCGTCGTCCGCTTCATCAAGCAAAGCGAGGCGGGGACAACGACCGAATTCGCGCTTTTGGCCGCGCCGTTCGTCGCCGGTCTGTTCGCCATTCTGCAGACGGCGCTGGTCTTCTTTGCCGGACAGACGCTCGAAACGGCGGCGGCCAAGTCGGCGCGCCTCATCTTCACCGGCCAGGCCCAGTTGAACGGCTGGACCGCCGCGCAATTCAAATCGCAAGTCTGCAATCAGATTCACGGCATCTTCAACTGCAACAACGGCCTCTATGTCGACGTCGAGACCTATTCGTCGTTTTCGGCGGTCAATACCGGCATGCCGATCACCAACGGCACCTTCAACTCCGCATCGCTCGGCTACAATCCCGGCGGGCCTGGCTCGATCGTGATGCTGCGGCTGTATTACCAATATCCGGTCTTCGTCAATTTGCTCGGTTTCAATCTGAGCGACGTGACCGGCGGCTACGATCTGTTCGCCGCCACCGCGATCTTCAAAAACGAACCCTACGCATCGTCTTGAGGCGCGCGATGAGTATCTTTGCCAAAATTGCCCAGGCCCGCGCGCGACTCGCCGGCGACTGCCGCGGCATTTCGGCCGTCGAATTCGCAATGCTGCTGCCGGTGATGATGACGCTCTATCTCGGCACCGTCGAAGCTTCGCAGGGCATTGCCGCCGACCGCAAAGTCGAGCTGACCGCGCACTCTTTGGCCGATCTGGCGAGCCAATATACCGATATCACCAATGCCGACATGTCGAACATTCTCAACGCCGGCACTGCGATCATTGCGCCCTATTCGACAGCCAACCTTCAGGAGGTCCTGTCGGAAGTCTCGATCAATGCCCAGGGCGTCGGCACGGTGGTGTGGAGCGACACGCTCGGCGGCACGGCGCTCACGGTCGGTCAGACTGTCACCGTGCCGAGCTCGCTTGCGGTGCCGAACTCCTATCTGGTGCTCGCCCAGGTTCAGTACGCCTACAATCCGACCTACGGCTACGTCATGACCGGCACGATAACGCTGAAGGATCAAAGCTTCATGCGGCCGCGGGAGTCGACCTCGATCGCGCGCACGGCATCGTGAAATCGGAGGACAGAGGACAGACGACAGAGAACGGATAGTCCTTTCATCCGTCGTCCGTCGTCCGTCGTCCGATATCCGGAATAGGCAGCACCGTCGTCGACTTGATCTTTTCCATGGCGAAGCGCGAGGTGACGTTCTTCAGCGGCACCGCGGCGATCAAGCGCTTGTAGAAGGCGTCATAGCCGGCGATATCCGACACCACCACGCGCAACATGTAGTCGACGTCGCCGGCCATGCGGTAGAATTCCATCACCTCCGGCATGGCGGTGACGGTCTTGGCGAAGCGGTCGAGCCAATCCTGGGAGTGATCGCCGGTCTCGATCGACACGAACACGCTGATGCCGAGCCCGACGCGATCCTGATCGACCAGCGCGACGCGCTTTAAAATGACGCCATCGGCCTCGAGCCGCTGAATGCGCTTCCAACAGGGCGTCGACGATAGCCCGACCCGCGAGCCAATCTCAGCGACCGAAAGCGCGGCGTTCTCCTGCAAAACAGCAAGGATTTTTCTATCTATGGCATCCATCAGCGTAAATTTCTCAAAAGTTCGGTAACTTACCTATCTATATAGAAAAATATTCTAAATCAAGGTCTCGTTCATGCACGGACGCAAAAATGCCCGCCGGCGCGCCCCGAGCGGCACCGGCCGGTCCCCGGCTATTTACGCGTCGGGCAAATTCAGCGCGGCGGGCACATCCGGACGAGATACGGGCGATAGGGCACGAACTGCTCGACGAGATAACAGTTGCCGTACCGCGAGTAGCCGTAGATCGGATAATAGGCGTAGGTGTAAGGGAGGCGCGCCGGGTTCTCGGCGTAATGCCAGTGGTGACGCCATTTTGCGTGATGCGCTTGCGCCACGCCCGATGCCTCGACGACGACGGCCATCGCGACCGTTGCCGCGACGCATTTCGACAAAATCTGCTGCATCGGTCCTCCTCGCTGCATTTTCTATAATGCCCAATGCCCCGTTTAAGCCCCAACGGACTTAATGCTTCGCTGCAGTGTTTCGCGCAATACCTCGGCCCAGGGAATCCTTGGCCAACAGCGCCTCGACCTCCGGCCGCGTCGGCGCGCCCGCGGAGCCGCCGAGCCGTGTGCACTTGATGCCGGCGACCGCGGCGCCGAACCGCATCGCCGCGACCTCGCTTTTGCCTTCCGCCAGCGCCAGCGCGAAGCCGCCGTGAAACGCGTCGCCGGCGCCGAGCGTATCAACGGCGACGATCTTGAACACCGGCAAGCGGCGCAATAGGCCGCCGTCGAGATAGACGATGTCGTCCGGGCCGTTGCTGACGGCGAGAAAGGCAGCGCTGTTGCGCGCGATGCGTTGCAGGCCGGCGCCCAGATCGGCGATGCCGGTCGTCTCGCGCAGGCATTCGGAGGAAAAGATCACATGCGACGCCAATCGAAACAGCGGATCGTCCTCGAAGGTCGGCCGATCGCCATCGAGCACGACGGGGATGCCGCGGGCGCGCGCCGCCGCGCAGATCGGCTGCACGAAATCGGGATAGCGGTTATCGATCAACACGGCGTCGGCCGCAGCGACGGCCGCCTGCGGATCGGCCGGCGCGGTCGCCGCAATCCGTTCATCGCGATAGGTCACGATAGTGCGGTCGCCGCGCGCGTTCATGAAGATCGCCGACAGCGCTGTCCTGAGCCCGTCGATGCGCTGACACAAGCCGCAGTCGACGTTCTCGCGCGCGAGCGCCTTGAGCACCTGGTCGCCGTTGTGGTCTTCGCCCGCGGGACCGCCGATCGGTCCGGCGAGCCGGGCGCGGCCGCCAAGCCGAGCGATCGCCACCGCCGCATTCGCCGCGCAGCCGCCGTTGACCACGAAAAATCCGGTCGCCTGCACTTTGCCGTCGGCTTGCGGAAATTCCTCGACGCGGAAGACTTCGTCGAGCACGATGATGCCGGCACACAGGATGCGCGGCGCGGCAGTCGGGTTCGCGGCTCCTTCAGCGGATGACATCGCAGCCATCCTCGATGAAGCTGCGGATGATATGGTGTGCGATCGCGACCGGCGGCGGCGTGGTCAGGCCTTGCGGATGTTGGCGCTTCAGCATCGCCGCCAATTCCTCGCGCTCGAACCAGCGCGCGTCTTCCAGCTCCTCGCGATCCACGACGATTTTGTCGGACAGCGCTTGCGCATGGCAGCCGATCATGATCGACGACGGGAACGGCCAAGGTTGCGAGGCGAAGTAGCGAACCCAGCCGCAGGCGATGCCGACTTCTTCGCGCACTTCGCGGCGCACCGCGTCCTCAATCGATTCGCCGGGCTCGGCAAAGCCGGCGAGGCACGACCACATGCTCGGCATAAAGCGCGGCGAGCGGCCGAGCACGCAACGCTCGCCGGCGATCGGCAGCATGATGACGACCGGATCGGTGCGCGGAAAATGCTGGGCTTTGCAGGACGGACAATCGCGCCGCCAGCCGGCCAGCACGACTTGCGTCGGGGCGCCGCAATTCGGGCAGAAGCGGTGCCGCGCATGCCAGCCGATGAGCGCCTTGGCTTCGGCAAGCGGCGGCAGATGTTCCGCCGCGACCATGCCCTGCACCGCGATCGAGCGCAGATCGGTGATTTTCAGATCGTTGCGCGATTTCAGCGACTCGATCGATTGCGCCTCGAGCCCGAGACCGAAGCGCGGCGCATCGTCCATCAGGCCGAGAAATACATTGTCGCGCCCGACGCCCAGAGCGCGCGCCTCCGCCGGAGCGAACAACGGATCGCAGGCCGGCGAAGACGCCTTGAGCACCACGAATTCGCCGCCGATGACATAGTGGCCGGCCTGCGGATGCGCGGAAAATCTCTGCAGCGCCGCGTCATCGCTGCGCAAATGAGCGACGCGATCGATCCGGCTCGCGCTATAGCCGAGCTGCGGCGGCGGATCGAGATCGGGGCGGGGTGTCACGATCACACGTCATTCCCGGACGCACCGCAGGTGCGAGCCCCGTATCCATAATCACAGGTCATGCAAAACCGGCGCTGACATAATTCTGAAAGCGTTATGAATATGGATTCCGGACTTACCGCTGCGCGGTAATCCGGAATGACAGGCTTGGGCATTGGCCGCATCATTCGGCCGCTTCGCGCAACGGCCGCGGATGGAAGCTGTCGTAGAGCTCGGGCCGCTGCCATTGCGGGCCGAGCAGGCCCTGCTTGGCGCCGCAGTTTAGCGACGAGCCGATCTCGTCGCGGGTGGCGCGCAGATAGCGCACGCGATCGAGACCGACCTCGACGACGCTTAAGCTCGAGGCCGTGCTCTCGAACAGGATTTCCTCCGGCGCCGCCACCATGGCAAGGCCGCGCTGCGAATGCTCGAACAGGTTCTGCGTCGTCACCACGATCGCCAGATTCTCGATGGCACGCGCGAAGATCAGCGTGCGCCAGGTGGACCACAGCCGGTGCTTCTCGACGCCGGCCGGCATGAAGATCAGTTCGGCCCCGCACAACGCCAGCGCCCGCGTCACTTCGGGCATGTAGACTTCGCTGCACATGGCGAGTCCGACTTTGCCGTGCACGGTGTCGAACACCGGATAGTCGTCGCCGGCGACATATTTGAACTCCCAGGTCTTGCCGCCGGTATAGATCCACGGCCCGTTGGGATGGCTGCGGCGGTAGCGCGCCGGCGCGCGGCCGTCGGGGAACGCCATCGCGGTGAGGTTATAGGCCGTGCCCGCCTTGGCATCGATCGGCTCGAGCGTGCCGAACACGACATGGGTGCCGTGCTTGGCGGCGGCTTCGGCCAACGCCGCGGTTGGATCGTAGGCCGCCGGCATGCGCCAGGGGCCCGGATAGCTTTCCGGAAAGCAGACGAAATGCGCGCCCTCGCCCGCCGCACGCTCGATCGCGCGCACCGCATCCGCGACGTTCTTGTCGTCCTCGGGCGGACGGTGCGCGATCGGCTGCACAACGGCAATGCGGAAAGTCATGATCGTGCTCCTGTGGGCGTCGTCGCAGCGGTCTTGATTTGTGCCGAATTGAAGCCGCGCCACCGCGCAAGGTCAATCCACCCCTGACACCTCCCAAGACGCGGATGGCCGGGGCGAGCCCCGGCCATCTTTTTGCGTCGCGTGAACGTGCAAGGACTCTTGCCTGCGTCGCTTAGTAAAACACGTCGGGAATGACCTCGGTGACCTGCCCGGTGCTCACGTCGACGAGGAGCAGATCGGGTCCGTAGCGCACCCATTGGTAGCCCGGCGGCGGCGGATCCACACCGAGCGAGGCCCAGTCGGCATACCAATAAGTCCGCGCCAGGAAGAGCGGCGGCAGGATCGCGCCGACGGCCCAGCGCCGGTACGCCCAGCCCGGCGGATAGATGAAGGGATTGACATGGACGCGGTTGAAGTCGTGGCCGTGCCAGCTGAAGTGCCCGCCGGGGCCGCCGGGATGCACGAAGGCCGCCGGCGGCGGGCCGGGCGGATGCGGCGGGCCTCCCATCGGTCCGGGATGCGGGACCGGCTTGAGCATCGGATGCGGCGGACCGGGCGGGCCACCCGGATGAGGCGGCGGCGGACCGCCAGGATGGGCGCCGGGCGGCGGTCCCTTATGTTCCTCATGGTGCTCTTGCGCCGCGGCGAGCGTCGGCACCACGAGCGCAAACGCGGCGACAATGGTGAAGGTGCGAAGCATGGCGTCTCCTGTCCGGTGGATTTTGCAGTTCGGTCGATTCGAGAAGATTCCCCTTAAAGCTTAGCAAATCGCCGCGGTCCTGTAAGCCGCCGCGCGGCGAGCCGTGCCATGACATAGCATGACTTGCCCGCGCCCTGTCATTGCGCATTTTCATGAATTTTTCGCCGCGGCGCCGCAATCGCACCGCAATCATGCCTGGTGCGCGATAGGCCTGCCGCAGCCGGTCAATGCCGCGTCAGCCAGGCGCGCGCGGCGCGCTGCGCGGCGGCGATGTCGGCTGCGGACATTTCGCTCGCGATTTCGCAGCGGTGGCGAACCGCTTCGTTGGAGCCGCGCATGGCGGCGATGTTGAACCACTTGTGCGCGGCGACCATGTCCGCGGGCACGGATTTGCCGGTGGAATACATCAGGCCGAGGCGGAAAAACTGGTCGGCATCGGCGCCGTATTTCACGTGTTGGTCGGCTTCTGTCATCGACATCGGAGTTATCCCTGTCATTCCTCGCCCGCCGCGATGTTGAGTAAAGCTAGCGGCAAGCCCTAGCCCTCCGAAATTCGGGAATTCTCCCTAAGGGTATTTCCGTAATGCGGCGCTAAAATCGTCATCCGCGGGCCTGACCCGCGTATCCACGCGGAACGCCGGCTCAGCGCAGCTTGACCGCATCGGCGTCCCAAGTTCAACGTCGGCATGGATTACCGGGTCATCAAGCGGCGCTTCGCGCCGTTTGCCCTTCAATGACCAACAACCGGGAGGAACAATGCCGCGCACGCCACGCATCGCCATTATCGGCGGCGGCATCGGCGGGCTTTCGGCGGCGCTGGCGCTAAAGCGGCGCGGCGCCGAGGTCATCGTCGCCGAGCAATCACCGGTGCATAGCGAGATCGGCGCTGGCCTCAATCTCACGCCCAACGCCGTCAAGGCGTTTCGCGCGCTCGGCCTCGACCACGAGATCGAGGACATCGGCTGGGGATCGGAATTTTTGATGATCCGGTCGTGGCAGAGCGGCCGTTACATTTCGCGCATCCGCCGCGGCGACTTCCGGCAGAAATTCGGCGCACCGAACCTCACCGTGCACCGCGCCGACCTGCTCGACGTGCTGCGCGGCGCATTGCAGACGACCGAGATCCGTCTCGGCAAGCGCTGCATCGGCGTCGACGGCGGCGCCGCTCTGGCAGTGGCGCGCTTTGCCGACGGCAGTACGATCGAAGCGGATATCGTGGTCGGCGCCGACGGCATTCATTCCGTGGTGCGCGAGAGCCTGTTCGGCGCCGAGGTGCCGCGCTTCACCGGCTGCATCTGCTGGCGCGGCATGGCGCCGGTCGACGCCGTGCCACCCGACATCAATACCGCCGACGGCACCATGTGGATGGGGCCGCACGGCCATGTCGTGCATTACCGCGTGCATCGCGGCGAACTCCTCAACATCGTCGCCCATATCGATAGCGACGCCTGGACCGAGGAATCCTGGACCCGCGAATGCGACGTCGCGGAAGTGATGTCGGCCTATGCCCGATGGAATTCCGATCTGACCCGGCTCTATCCGTGCAGCACGCGCTGGTATAAGTGGGCGCTGTACGACCGCGAGCCGCTGGCGCGCTGGAGCAAGGGGCGCGCCACGCTCCTGGGCGATTCCGCGCACGCCATGCTGCCCTATCTTGGCCAGGGCGCCGCCATGGCGGTCGAGGACGCCTGCGTGCTGGCGGCGATGATCGCGCGGCACGGCGACGATCTTGCCGGGGCGTTTACGGCTTACGAGCGGCTGCGTGCGCCGCGGGCGACGGCGGCCGTGCTCGGCTCGCGCGCGCGCGCCAAAGAGAACCATCTCGCCTCGCCGTGGGCGCGATTGAAGCGCGACGTGAAATTCGCTTTCCGCGAGCGCTTCGGCGGCGGCCGCCACGGCGACACCACCGCGTTCCAGGTCGGCTGGCTATACGGCTACGACGTCGGGAAGGAAGTCAGCTGAGTTTTCCCTCCTGCCGCTTCGCGGGCGGGAAGTGGGAATGCCTTGACGGATGACAGCGGCCGCGCGCTTGCTTTCGCTCCCTCCCCGGCCGATATAGAGGCCGGGAGGTTGGCGGTGGACGAGCCACTCGCCAACCGGGTCAGGTCCGGAAGGAAGCAGCCCTAACGAGCGCGGTTCGGGTCGCTCGT
>Ga0070731_10004596_pt1 | contig 11770 bp, 14 predicted proteins | sample Coa_R1_2_FD_66448 | JGI IMG/M metagenome (GOLD analysis project Ga0070731, IMG submission 66448) | Surface soil microbial communities from Centralia Pennsylvania, which are recovering from an underground coalmine fire - Coalmine... | ecosystem: Environmental > Terrestrial > Soil > Unclassified ... | reverse complement strand
GCAATGACAAACCCCCACAGGCTGAAGCCTGTTCAACAAATACCCGCGAAACCCCGACGTAGGTTGCTCGTGCCCAGGCCGCTTGGAATATGTTAGTGTCGGAAATGAAACGGAGGAACCCATGTCGCAACCGGGTGGCGAGCAAGTCCAAGTTCAAATCAAGGCGGATGAAAAGGAATTAGTCGGACAATTTTCCAACCTGGTGATGTTTCACCACTCGGCGGAAGAATTCACGGTGCATTTTATTTACGTGTTCCCGAATGTGCCGCAGGGCAAGCTCGTTTCGAGCGTAATCGTGAGCCCGGGCCACGCCAAGCGAATCATGCGCGCGCTCGAAGAGAACATCCGCCGATACGAGAAGCAGTTCGGCCCGATTCGCGAAGTCCCCGAGCCGACCCCTGTCCCCAACGTAGGTTTCGTGCAGTAGGACGTAGCGTTGCCAACTTCCCATAGTCCGTCGTGGACAAACTTTATTTGGAAGCTCGAATTTTTGAATTCGCCGCCTCGGCCGGGCCTCATTTCGCATAACTCCCTATGTACCCGCCGTTTATGAGGATAGTTCCCATGTCGAAACATGGCGGGCGAACTCTATTGGACTGCGAAGCAGGCATGCTAAATTAGACAAGGAAGCCATCGTGATCAGGCTTTCCGAGTCTTGCAGAGAACGCTTTTTTGGTTTATGTAGCGCCCGTCCGCCGCAGAGGACGGACATCTGTTCCGCGCAAAAATGCCAACCTGAAGGTTGGCGCTACATGACGCCGCCAAGACTGGCGCATCTAACGAAATGTCTGGAGTCCGCATCCGCAGGATCCGATGAAAGCCGCTTGCTCGAGTTGTGGCGCCCAGCACTCCCTCCCGGACTCCCAATTGGTGGGTCTCCCCCGCGTGCAATTCAAGTGCGCCAAATGCGGAGAAAGCACTGTTGTCGACGTTCCGCCGAGTCCCGATGCAACTCAGGTCCTGACGCCCCTGCCGGGATTTGCGCGCAGCGCGGGTGCGCCCTGGCTGGCCGGAAGCAGCGGCGATGAAGCGAGTTCCTTGCAACTGCCCAACGGAAAGGCGATTGCGCTCTCCGTGATCGCCGGACCCGCTCGTGGACTGGTCTACCCGGTGGAGAAACCCCGCGTGGTCCTCGGAAGGGCCGATGCCGATATCGTCATCAACGATAAGGAAATTTCCCGCTGGCACTGCGCCATTGAGATCAAGGGCGACATCATCCGACTGCGCGATATGGATTCGACCAACGGCACATACTTAGCTGATGAACGCGTCCGCGTCGCGGAACTGAAACACCTTTCGGAATTTCGTATCGGCACCTCCGTGGTTCTGGTCAGCGTCACCCCAAAGTTAGGCGCACCGCGCTAGCCGCTCCGCGTTTCCACTTTCCTTGTAGCATCATCAAAAGAACGTATACTCGTTCCGTCGGGCTGCCTTCCCTTATCGAGCGGAGACTGCGGCCAGGACGGAAGGATCAGCATGGCGGTTTGGCGGAATTGGGCTCTTCGCGTACCGATTCTCAGAAAATGGCACGAGCACCGCGGCGCTGAGTTCGTCGTGGGAGACATTGTTCTCGAAGCACCCAGGCCCCAAGTCTCGAGAAGCGTGCGCAAGTCCCTGCGGAACAATGAATACGAAACTGCGGAAACCTACCTCGTCCGGCAGTTGGTGCGGCCGGGAGACACGGTTCTGGATTTGGGATCGGGCCTCGGCTTGACATCGATCGCGGCGGCAAAAGCTTCGGGCGGCGGGCGCGTAATTGGCTACGAGGCGGATCCGGCGATCGCTCCACTCGCGGAAAAAAATGTTCGGAGAAACGGCGCGCGCGTCGAAATACGCAACAAAGCGATCGCCAGGGAAAAGGGCGTTTGCGAATTTCATGTCCGCCGCAGTTTTACGGCGTCATCCGTTCTTCCGAAAAAGAGATCAAGAAAGATTCTGATTGAAGCGGATTCTTTTCAGGATGCGGTGGATGAGATCCGGCCCGATGTGCTCGTCTGCGACATCGAAGGCGTTGAAAAGGAAGTCTTCACCGGCGCAAATCTGTCATCCGTCAAGCGAGTAATCTTGGAAGTCCATCCCGAATTGATCAGCGTGCTTGGCGTGCTTAAATGTGTTCAGGATTTGGCGGCTTCAGGACTTTCCTTGGTCGAATCTCTGAGCTTTGGGCATGTGCTGGTCTTCGACCGCGATGGCTGCTCCTCATCGATCGAGCCGTTCAAATCCGGCCGCCAAACGGACGGAAAAACGGCGGCGTCGCGAAGCGCGGGCGTGTCATAATTACGAGGCATGCTTGTACTTTTAGTGCTACCCAGCGCCCTGGATTCCCGATGCCCCCACTGACTGCGATCTTGATTTCATTCAATGAGGAACAGGACCTGCCGCGCGCGCTCGCCTCGCTTGCCAGAATTGCCGACGAAATTATTCTTGTGGACTCGGGATCCACTGACCGGACCTGCGAAATCGCCCGCGAATTCGGCGCTCGCGTCTATCCCCGCAAACTGAACGGCTTTGCCGAGCAAAAAAATTTCGCCGCGTCGTTTTCCTCAAACGAATGGCTCCTCTCCATTGATTGTGACGAGGAACTGAGCCCCGAACTGCGCGCCTCGATCCTAACCTGGAAGCAGCAATCCCCGGACAAGAACGCGTACGCCTTCTCCCGCATGACGAATTACCTGGGCGGCTGGATCCGCCATTCCGGCTGGTACCCCGAGTACAAGATTTTTCTTTATCGCCGCGACAAAGGAAAATTTGTCGGCGCTCTGCACGAACGCGTACAAGTGGAAGGGCCTGTCGGCAGGCTGGAAGGCCATCTTTACCACTACACCGTGCGTTCCTTCGCCGAGCACAAAGCCAAGGTGGAAGCCTATACGACCATGGCGGCCGAAGACTTGTTCGCGCAAGGCCGCAGAAGCTGGCGCGCCGCGATGATCGTCGCTCCCCCCTGGACTTTCTTCCAAAAGCTGGTATTCCAGCTGGGAGTGCTCGACGGACGGCGCGGCTGGCTGATCGCCTGGATGTCCGCGAAATACATCTACACCAAGTTTCGAAAACTGGGCCGGCTGCTCACGGGCGAAAAATTGACAGAGCGATCGTGGCCGAATCACGGCGAGGCTTGAGGGTGCGCCCGCTGGTTGTGGACCTCGGCCGGGACTTTCGTGGCGGGCAGGACCAAGCGCTTCTGCTTCTGCGCGGTTTGCTCAAGCGCGGCCACGCTCCCGAATTGATCGCGCTCCGGGATTCCTTGCTGGCAAGCAGGGCAAGGCAGGCGGGCGCCGCCGTCCACGAAATTCCGCAAAAATTCCGGCGGCTCGCCGCTGCTTTGACGATCCGCCGCCTCGTGCGAAATCGCCGTGTGGATGTCGTCCATGCCAATGAGCCTCACGCTCTCACCTCCGCGTGGCTCGCGCGGGCGCAGCGCTTCGTTCCTGTGGTCGTCTCTCGCCGCGTGGAACTGCCGATGTCATCGGATTCTCTTTCCATGTCGCGTTATCGCGCGGCCGGCCGAGTCATCGCCGTTTCTGATTTTGTGGAGAAATCCATGCGCGGGAACGGTTTGCCACAGGACCACATCGAAGTGATTTTTGTCGGCGTGGAAATTCCGGCGCCAGTTTCGCAGGCGGATCGCGACCTCGCGCGCAGGCGTTTTGCGATTTCAGGGGAAAGCGTATGCCTCGTCAACGTCGCAGCCCTCGTGCCTGAAAAAGGACACGCGCTTCTCCTTCGCGCCTTTGCGGAACTTCACGCGAAGTTTCCCCAGTGCGTCTTGCTCATCGCGGGAGAAGGCCCGGAAAGGCCCACCCTGCAGGCACTCGCCGCGCAACTCGGGCTCGAAGAATCTGTGAAGTTTCCAGGGTTTGTTCCCGACGTCGAAAGCGCTTATGCCGCGACGGATCTGTTCGTTTTTCCCTCGCACCATGAACCGCTGGCCTGCGCCATGCTTTCTGCCATGGCCTACGGACTCCCGGTCGTGGCATTCGACCGTGGCGGGAATCCCGAAGCCATCGAGGATGGCAAGAACGGCCTGCTAGTGAAAGAGCTCGATCCATCAGCACTGGCAGCCGCCCTGGAGCGCCTGGTTGCGCGTCCCGAAGAGGCAGCCCGCCTCGGCCAAGCCGCCCGCGAAACGGTAATAGCGCGATTTTCCGAAGATCGAATGACCGAAGAAACGCTCCGCCTGTACGAACACCTGGTGACTGGTAATGAGTGACTGCTCGCGGGTATCCGGACCAATCTAGCATTGATTCCAAAGTGGGAGGGACCAGCTACGCCTTCACGTGAGCCACGAATTGCGACATGTGTATCGCGATTCAAGAATCACCAGTCACCAATCACCAGTCACGCCTTCTCCCCAAAATGCCAAAAGCGCCCGACATCCCGTTCCCGCGGAATGTCAGGCGCTTCTGGGTAAAACCTTACGCCAGTTGTTTGCCTTCGCGTGTCCCTCCTATCCTTGCAGCGGTTTCCCTGAGCCGACTGGGGTGTTTACCACCCACCTGCCGGTGGGCTCTAGGAACTCAAGTCCGATGACATAGCCTTCGCGGTGCGGGCGGCAGTAGGCCACGCGCGCCAGGGCATGGAAATCGCCGGGCAGCGATTCGAACGTAAGCGTTTCGTTGGGCCGCCAGCGGCGGACGCTCGGAACGCGCGCCCCTCGTGAGCTGACGTCTTCGGTAAACGTAGTCTCCACCTCAGTGGCGGACCGCAACCCGGAAATATGAACAGCCACCGTCATCGGGATTCTCTTTTCAAGTCTTTCGGTGCCGAATGTTTGCGCCATCGTTTCCCTCGATAGAGCGGCGAGCTGCACGGTTCACTTCAGGCATTCAACGCAACCGTGGAACCCGCATTCGAATTTCTTTATAAACATTTCCTTACAAACAGGCCGCGATGCGTGCCAGCGCACGAATGCCGTCCGGACGCCGTTTCATCCCGTACAGTGCGCGATCCGCGGTATCGAACAGGCCGTCAATTGTTTCCCCGTCCCGAGGAAAAACGGCCGCGCCGACGCTCACCGTTACGTGCGGAAACTCTCCGTCTTTTGCCAGGCGCTCACAAATGCGCCGGCTCACTGAAGCTGCCGCTTCCTCGCCCGCCTCCGGCAACACCACGGCAAATTCATCGCCGCCGTACCTCGCAGCCGTGTCCATCGCCCGGCAATGGACCCTCAGAACGCTCGCCAGGCGGCAGATGGCGCGGCTTCCGACCAGGTGCCCGTGTTCGTCGTTGATTACCTTCAAGCCATCCAGATCGAACAAGAGAACAGCAAAAGGGCGGCCCGTGCGCCGCGAACGCTGAACTTCCGATTCCATGACATTGATCAGCGTGCGGTAGTTCGAAAGGCCGGTCAGCGGGTCGGTCACAGCGAGCTGGCGGACCTGATCGAACAATCGAGCGTTGTCCAGCAAGGCCCCGCACAAGACTAGGGCATAACTACCCACCTTCAAGAACTGTGCCGCAGTGAAAGGCGCGTCGAGTAACCTTTCGGATTGCGTCGCCAATACGTGGCAACCCACATTCATCCACAGTGCAGCGCAAAATGTCCGGTCTATCGCGGAAACATGACGGCGGGACCTGCGGGCAAATCCAATCGCAGCAATACCATAGAGGATCGCCGGCAGAAGATCCCCCTGCCTGGAGAGCAGGGCCCGGGGATGCATGACGGGCTCCAGCGGCGACCCGAAATAGGTGGCGCTGGTCATGTAGGCCACAGCAACAACCACAGCGAGGGCAACCCCAATCTCCCGACCGGGATCCCGCGAATTCGGCACGCGACGCTCCACAATCAATGCCGAAATCAAAACCAAGGCGAGGAGAGTGCGGCTCACCATCCACGCCAGAGGCACGCGGGTCTGATGGGAGGCGCTCGAAGCCAGAATGTCATAGAAATTAAATGTCGCGGCGGTTTCGATCACCCCGGTGAGAACAAATCCAAATGCAAGTGTCAAAGTAAGGCGGTCGTGCGTCCCGCGGAAACGCACCAGTGCATTGGCGGCGTAGGTAAAGCAAAGTAGGCTCCCGACAATCTGCAGGTACGAATAGAGAATGGGCTCAGAGGTGAATGGAAGTTGGCGCAGCCAGGCAGCGAAAACCACAAACGCTATCCCGCTCAGAACTCCGAGAAGCCAACGGAGTCGCCAACACCACGCGCGAATTTGACTCAGCACACTCACCGCTCCCCCAGTTGAGCAGTCCCATGAGCCTTTATTCTTACTTCGTAACAAAGGGGAGCAAGTTCAGCACCTTCTTTGCAACATTGACGATATTTCTGGAGCAGATTGATAATAAACAACTTGCATATCTAGCACCTTGGAGGAGTTTCGGACACAGCTAGCCCGTTCCGGGAGAATGGGTAGAAATGTGACAATTACGCCAACTACCTTCCCAATCTGGCACACACTAGTGGCTAATTTGACACTAGTCCTGGGATGGGTCTCGGACCCATATTAGAAATCTATAACATTGCTGGGGTTGGCCTTAGGGCTTGGGGAGGGGTGGTGGAAGGTCTCGAGCTTCCTGCTTGTCCTGGAAACCTGCGGTCTTGTGAGATCCATCGCAAAATGGCTTCTTGGCCGAGTGGCCACAACGGCAAAGCACGATGGAGTCGCGGCCGCCGAGGCCGAATGACTTTCCTTCCATATCTACCAGATCGACTGGCCCTTCCACACGCAAGGGGCCGTCATTGCGGACCGTGATCTTTGTTGGTGGCAACTTTGCTCCTGAAAGGCCGAATGAACACGGCCTCTGATATTCGGAATCAATAGAAAAAAGGACTTAATCCGCTTGCCGCCCGTCCGCCGAAGCGGACGGGATCATGCCTGTTTTCGCAAGGCCTGTCAGTCCGCCGAGATCATATTTCTTGATCCGGCGAATCGAATCTCAGAGTTCAAATAAATTTCAAATTTGAGATTCGTCCGTATTAATACTTCGGCATTCTCGGATCAACTTCATCCGCCCACGCGAGGATGCCACCCTTCAGGTTTAACAGCTTCTTAAAGCCTGCCGTTTGCATGAAACGGATGGCGTCCGCCGAGCGCTTTCCGCTGCGGCAATACACAACCATTTCGACGGAGCTGTCGAGCTCGTTGACGCGGCGCGGGAGATCCCCGAGCGGAATAAGCTTTCCATTTAAATTGCAAATCTGATATTCGTGCGGCTCGCGCACGTCCAGGATGAACAATTTGTCGCCGCGGTCCTGCCGCGCTTTTAATTCCGTCGCAGTGATTTCCGGGATACCAGCCGTCATTGCAGGGGCCTCCTCGCCTCGAATTCCGCAGAATTCCTCGTAGTCGATCAGTTTTGTAATTGTCCGGTGAGTGCCGCACATCGGGCAGTCCGGATTCTTCTTTAATTTCAATTCACGAAAGCGCATCGCCAGCGCGTCGAACAGCAGCAGGCGCCCGACCAGCGGATCTCCCGTGCCCAGAATCAGCTTAATCGTTTCCATGGCCTGGATCGAGCCGACGATTCCAGGCAATACGCCGAGCACGCCGCCTTCCGCGCACGAAGGCACAAGCCCCGGCGGGGGCGGTTCTGGATACAAGCAGCGATAGCACGGCCCGTCCGGGTAGCCGAAGACAGTCGCCTGTCCCTCAAATCGGAAAATGGAGCCGTATACATTGGGTTTGCCGAGCAGGATGCACGCATCATTCACCAGAAAGCGTGTTGGAAAATTGTCTGTGCCGTCCACGATGATGTCGTAATCGCGGAACAGGTCGAGCGCGTTGTCGCTGGTGAGCCGCGTATCGTATGATACGATTTCGATCGCCGGGTTGAGCGCCGAAAGCCGCGCTTTTGCTGCTTCGGATTTGGGTTTGCCAACATCCGAGGTGGTGAACGTCACCTGCCGCTGCAAGTTCGAGGCATCGACCACGTCGAAATCCACGAGTCCCAAATGGCCCACGCCGGCAGCGGCCAGATAAAGGCCGAGCGGCGCTCCCAGCCCTCCCGTGCCGATCGTCAGCACGCGGGCGCGCTTCAGCTTGAGCTGCCCCTCCATTCCCACTTCGGGCATGATCAAGTGTCGGCTGTAGCGCTGAATCTCTTCCTTGGAGAGCTTCACTTCTTGTTGTTGCAATGTGTCGGTCGGTATTGCCACGGACGGTCTCCTCTAAATTCTTGCCACGAACTCGCGAAATTAATTGCTAACTCGGCGGGACCCGCCTGCGATGGACGGCACGATGCTGATCGTGTCGCCATCCTTGGTTGGTGTATTTTCCTTGTTCAGAAAACGGATGTCCTCGTCGTTCAAGTATACATTCACGAAGCTGCGAATTTTTCCGTCGTCGGTATAGAGATGCTTTCTTAGCTCCGAATACGTGCCCGTCAGGTTGCCGAGCGCTTCGCCAACCGTGCCCGCATTACACTCCAGGCTGGACTGCTTAGCTGTAAATTGGCGCAGCGGCGTGGGAATCATAACCTTTACGGCCATACGGTCGTTTCTCCCTTGTAGGTCATCGGCGAATGATTCATAAACCTAACGAAAACCCGCACCTTTGGAAAGGCCAAGGGTGCGGCACCCCAGTACATTTACCCTTTGCGCCTGGTGTTTCAAGCGAATCGAGTAGACCGACAATCGAAACATGATATCGGATGCGTTTATGGCTGCTCAGGGTTCAAGCAGGGAGCTTAGCTCTGCTTACCTTGACCTGCAACCCTTTCCGGCACAACTACTTCCGACTGAAACTTAGAGCGGTCATCCTCTAATTGCCAGGACGTCAAGTCTTTGGGGACGCCGCCATCCACACTCACTATCACATAGCTGTACCAGGGCCAGGCATGATCTCTATCGAATTCGCTCGGCCGGGCCGGATGGTCCGGGTGTGAATGATACCACCCCAAGAGGTCCAATCCACGCTCTGCTGCGGCGCGTTCGGCCGCGCGAAAATCCTCAGGAGTGATCGAAAAGCGATTGCGAGGAGAGTCGTCGCGCCTGTTGATTAGCGGAAACAGAGCGTGCACTTCCCGCCCGGCGTCGCCATCGGTTCCGAGCATCGCGCCGCAGCACTCGTTTGGATAATCCTTCGCGCCGTGGTCGCGGATTTCCTTTTCCAATTTTTTTGCCAATAGAAGCATATCGTGTCACTTTTCCTGAAAAGGTGCGACCAAACCATTTGCGAAAAAGTAGCACAGGCACTCTTGCCCGTGCTTGCGGCCCCCAAAACCGCACAGGCAAGAGTGCCTGTGCTACAAAAAATCTATACTTCGTCCCAAAAGCGTTCGCTCAAATATTTTGTGCCGGAATCGGGAAAAATCGTGACGATCACGGCGCGCTCCTCCGGCCCGAGCGTCGAAGCAACTTTAAAGCAGCCTTCGAGAGCGGCGGCGGCGCTCGGGCTCAGCAGCAATCCCTCTTCTCGCGCGGCCCGCTTGACCAGGCGATATGCCTCTTCCGTTCCCACTTCCAGATTGGCATCGGCGAGTTTCGAGTCATAAATGCCCGGGACAATGGCCGTCGCCATGTGCTTCCATCCTTCGAGGCCGTGAAAAGAAGCGTCCGGCTGCAAGCTGATGCAGCGAATCGCGGGATTCAATTCCTTCAGGCGCCGCGTCGTGCCGACAAAAGTTCCGCTGGTGCCGAGCCCCGCGACGAAATGAGTGATCCGTCCGGAGGTCTGCCCCCAGATTTCGTTTGCCGTAGTCTTGTAATGGGCGCGCCAATTGGAAGCGTTGCCGTACTGATCCATGTAAAAATAACTGCCGGGCTCGGCGGCGATAATTTCCTTCGCTCGCAAGATCGCTCCGTCGGAGCCTTCGTCCCCAGGCGTGATCACGAGCTCAGCGCCAAAGGCTTTGAGAATCTTCTTGCGCTCTTCGCTGGCGCTTGCCGGCAGGCAAAGTTTCACGCGGTAACCAAGCGCCGCGGCGATCATGGCGTACGCGATCCCGGTATTTCCGCTGGTCGCATCCAGAATCGTCTGTCCCGGCTTCAGTTGTCCCGAGCGTTCCGCCTCTCGAATCATTTCCAGCGCCGGCCGATCCTTTACCGAGCCGCCCGGATTGAACCATTCCGCCTTGCCATAAAATTCCACGTTGGGATAGTTCGGGCCGACTCGCTCGAGGCGCAGAAGAGGCGTATTCCCAATGCAATCAAGCACATTGCGGCCTATCGTTTCAGCCTTCGCGGGCATCGCGCTCCAGAGAGGTTTTTTTGCCGTGTTCATTTGCCGCAGTATTCTCCGCCCACTGCCACGAGGGCTGGCGAGGGTCATATCAAATAACGAATGGCCATGCCAGCATTCTGTAGATGCTGGACTCGCTCCATTGTATCCCGCTAATTTAGCATAAACTTCGCTGATTCTTGCTCCCGCCAAGCTGCGATTCACGCATTCGCGCCCACCGAGTATTCTCCGTGGCTCTCCTCCTTTCTCGGTGTCCTCTATGTTAAATCCGAAAGGCTCAACACAGAGAACACCGAGAAAGGAGGAGGGGCACAGAGAAATCACGGCGCGTTCTCAATCCAGCTGACTTTGGCCTTTACTCCCCATCCCGCCGCCCGTATTCTTGAAATCTATGTGGGATGTGAAAGATAAGTTCCCGGCCAAGTTGATGGATGGATTGTCGGCTGTCGGCTTCATCGTCAGCAGCACGGGCGGCGTGATGCGCGTCGAAAAATACGGGTGTGGCGCGGAATTCCGCCGCACCTCCGACGACCATTACACAATGACGATTCTCCCCACGATCCTGTTGAATGGCCAGTTCGTCCGCCTGTGGGATGCAGGCTACCAGAAATTCCTGCTCACTGACGACGGCAGAAAATTTCCCGCGCATGCCGAGCAGCTCGTCAATATGCGCAAATTCAACGAAGAGCTGCGAACCGCGCTCGGCGTCCCCACCTATTACAACGAAGCCCTCGGTTCCACCTCGCTCGTGTCCGTCTACGACCGCGTCAAAGGCCGTGTCGGTGATGTCCCTGACAAAACTGTGGGCGTGAAGCCCATCACGGGTCACTAAACAAGATAAAACGCGTGTTGCTATAGGGATTCTACAGCCGCGTCAACCTGGAGCTGCATCGCGCAACTGGCGGCGGAATTGGGCTGGATCTACGCGGTGCTTGGCGGCTTTTCGCGCGCCCAGGAAAATCACCGGAACGTCATAGTCGTACCGGGCGCGCAATTCCGGGTCTTCGTCGATGTTAATTTCCGTGAGGCTCGCGCCAAACTCTTTTAGCAAGGGAGCGATTTGGGCCTTTGCTTCTTCGCAGAGGTGGCAACCGGGGCGCGAATAGATGGTGACGTCGCGCGGAGCGGCGAGTTGCAGGCGCCCGTCTTCAGTGCGGGCGTAGGTGTCCGGCGTTTCCGCGGCGCGCAGCCATCCTCGCTCGACCAGTCGCAAGACGACAGGCTCCACGACCGCGGGGTCCCCCAATCCCGAGAGAGATCGCGTGCGGGAACCATCGAATGAGGCAAGAATTTTTTGTTCCACGGAATCCATGACAGGAGTCATTTGTAACTCATTTCGCTCCGCCGCGGAAGTATCTCGGGCTTGTGTTGCGGCGGCGCGCGTGGTACATGGGAAAGGCGAAGTTTTGTGAGGAATGAAATTCATGGCTGACGCAATCGCACTGATCGATGATTTATTTTTTCTCGCCAAGGTGCACGAAACAGCGAAGCATACCGGCGTCACGCTGGAAACCGCGGCGACCGGGGATCAACTTCTGAAAGCCGCGGCGGGGAGTCCGGCGGCGCTCATTCTGGTGGATTTGAACGCGCGGCAAGGGGCGCTCGATGCCGTTGAGCGGCTATGCTCGGCGAATGGGCAAAGCAACCCGCGG
>Ga0070731_10004595_pt1 | contig 11774 bp, 13 predicted proteins | sample Coa_R1_2_FD_66448 | JGI IMG/M metagenome (GOLD analysis project Ga0070731, IMG submission 66448) | Surface soil microbial communities from Centralia Pennsylvania, which are recovering from an underground coalmine fire - Coalmine... | ecosystem: Environmental > Terrestrial > Soil > Unclassified ... | reverse complement strand
CCCGCCGGCGAAACCGATCATCGCCAGGCAGCGCGAGGTGAAGGCCCTGGTCGAACTGCGGGTTCCCTTCGAACTCGAGCGCCAGGCGATCGACGACGTCGATCGGGGCGCAAACGACTCCGACTGGCAACCGGCAAAAGAAGCTGCGCGACAGATTGCCTTCGCCGAAGACGCCGCCATCTTCGAGGGCTATGCCGCCGCCGGCATTGGCGGCATCCGCCAGGGCACCAGCAACCCGGTGATGGCTCTCCCCGCCGACGTGCGCGAGTACCCCGATGTCATCGCCCAGAGTTTGAGCCGCTTGCGGCTCGTCGGTGTCAACGGCCCTTACTCCGTCCTGCTCGGCGCCGGCGCTTACACCGCACTCGCCGAAACCAGCGACCACGGATACCCCGTTCTGGAGCACGTCAAACGTTTAGTGAAGGATGAGATCATCTGGGCGCCCGCCATTTCCGGCGCTTTTGTATTAACCACTCGCGGAGGCGACTTCGAGCTTCACATCGGCCAGGACGTTTCCATCGGTTATCTCAGCCACACCGATGCCGCCGTCCGACTCTATCTCCAGGAGACTTTTACTTTCCTCCTGCTCACCACCGAGGCCGCCGTAGCATTGGCTCCTCAGGGGAAGACGAAAACGGCCTAAAGCGATGGCATAGCTCCGATGATGTCAATGGCGAGCTCGAACCTGCTGACTCGGCTAACCCTTCACCAGGATGACGCTTGCGTCATCGTGCAGACCTGATCCGTCGGCGAATGAGCGCACGTCGTCGAGCAGACTCTCGGCCGAGGCATCGTCTCGCAGGAAATGTTCTCGAAGGCGCACAATCCCGTATTCTTCATCCATTGGGTTTTCTGCCTCGGTAATCCCGTCGCTGTAAAACACCAGGCGGGAACCCACGGGGAGGCTCACTTCCACCTCCGAGAAGTCGCTGGCACCCAATCCCAGAGGAAGTCCTCGCTCCACGTCAAGCGACTGAGCCGAACTGCCGGTCATCAGGAGGGGCGGCAGATGACCCGCATTGGCGAACGTCAGAGTCCGCTTTGTGGGATCAAGCACGGCATACACCATGGTTACAAAACGGCCGGCGGGAAAGTCCTCGACCAATAAGCGGTTCAGCTTCGTCAGCACTTCCCGTGGAGTGCATGCCGCCTCCGCCAGCGATCGCAAGATGCCACGAGTGGCCGACATGAGCAGTGCAGCCGCGGTTCCCTTCCCGGAAACGTCAGCCAGCACCAGTCCCCAACGGCCGTTGTCCATCGGAATGAAGTCATACCAGTCTCCGCCCACGGCGCCCACGGGAATGGAAAGCCCGGATACGGTGAAACCGGGAATGGAGGGAGACGCCTTGGGGAGCAGCGCTTGTTGAATGGCGCGCGCCTCCCGAGCCTCCCGCGTCATTTGCTCCCGTTGCTGCTGTTCCTGCTGAAATCGGCGAGCGTTGTGAACTGCGACCGCCACATCGCTGCACAGGGCCTGCAGCAGCCGCAACTGGCAGGGATTGAAGGCGTCCAATTTGGTATGGGAGGCGGTGAATACTCCCACCAGTTGTCCTTCTACATGGAGCGGAATCGCCACTTCCGAGAGCGTAGCTTCTTCGCAGCCAATGTAATAGGGATCCTGCCGCACATCGGGCGCGTAACGCATCTGGCCGGTCGATGCAACATATCCGACCATGCCTTTCCCGATCTTCAGGCTGTGGCCGGGGCCGTGCAGCTCGCACCCGGTGCAGCCATGGGCACAAACCAGCGCCAGTTCGCCGCGCCCTTCGTTGTGCAGGTAGATGTCGGAATCCAGACATCCAAAAGTGCGCGCGATGTCGTTTACAACCTTATCGACGAGCTGGTCAAGGTCAAGAATCGAGCTGATCTTCTGAGCCGCTTTTTGCAGCTTGAGCAGATCCTCCACTTGATCCAGATCGAGCAGGCCAGAGCTCGAGGCAGGCGACGATGTGAAGTTCGGACTGGCTGCCATCCATTAACTCCCAAACCCGGAACTTGCTACTTACAGATGATTCTTTGGATGGGCAGGACTCTTTTTCGGGAGCTTCCAGGTCGAGGATTCCGTTGTTCCGAAGGCTGCCTGTGGCACCGTAGAGGAACACCTCGACCGCGTAGTTCGCGCCCATGCGAAACGTTCCGTCGCCATTCCCTAGCAGGATTTCCGCACCGCCGCCGCTGTTCACTGCCGCGACATCGGGAATCCCGTCCCGGTTGAAGTCGCCAGCCATCAGGGGGTAAAGGTCACCGGGCACGGGAAGGAGTGCTCGGGCTTCGAACTGGGCTTGGGCGGTCGGGATCGGGAGCGTAAGCGCTACCAGCAAGGCAAGCGGTGCAAGTCGTCGAAGGGACATCGGCACCCCGGATCAGCCGCAAAAGACTCAACCGGCTGAGAGGAATATACAACGGAAAGGAATATCCGGCTGAACCGAATCAACGGCTGATATGAAGATACGTCGGAGAGGAATATCCGGCGAAAATGAATACACGGCCGAAAATGAACATAAGCTGAAGAGAATATACAGCTGAAGAGAACGTACGGATGAAAGAAATATACGGATGAAAGAAATATACGGCGGAAAGGAATATACGGATGAAAGGAAGATACGGATGAGAGGAATATACGGATGAAAGGAAGATACGGATGAGAGGAATATACAACTGAAAGGAATATACAACTGAAAGGAATATACAACTGAAAGGAATGGCTCCTCAGGTAGGACTCGAATCCGCTGCAAAACGTAGTTTCAACAACATGCAAGGCAACGGACGGCACGTTAAACGATCTTAGTAGATGTAGAGCGATGACAACGGCAGGTGAACGGCAGGTGCGTTCAAAATAAAGGCTGTGAATCAAGCTGGGATTGAACCACTTCAAATTGGTAGCCGTATTTACGGATTAGACTGCGAACAACGTCCGCGAACCATCCGGGAGAACTGGGAGCAATGTAGATTTTTTCTATTAGCTTCTCAACATCCACCTTAATCTGAAGTCCGTCAATCATCGTTTCGCGTCCAAAGTCCAACATATTCTCTCCCACTGGTGCTTTTACCACCAGAGCCCGGACTTCGCGTTCGTGTTCAAAACTCTTTCTCTTATGAAAAAAAAGGGAATAGAAAATTCCCTTCTGCAATGGCATCATTCTCATAATCTATGTACTTCACCATACTGAAGTAGACTTTCTCGTCGTCAGTGATGGACCCGCGAAGTCTTTGATAGGTGGACTGAACAGCGATACCTTCACTGCTTTTTAGATATAGCTTCCACATCGCAGCAGACTCGTGGTCATTCATATGCCAACAATTGACAGCGTGATACTTCGGCCATTGTTTGTTCATTTCCGGCAGTCGAGCGACTAAGCTCGCGAGCGCCCCGGGTTCGCTTTCAAGCAAGACGCCAGCTAGCCACGATTGCCTTGCGCTCACATTGCCCCGGGGATAGGAGCCTTCAAAAGGGTCTCCTAATTTATCAGCCCGCGAGAAAAACAGGCAGCGGGAATCAATTAAAGATACGAGTTTCGCCAAGTCCATATACCGCCACACTTTTACATTTTCGTTCGACGGTTCTTCGAGTTGTGGATGCGGCGTATACACAGATCAGCTTGGGAAATTGTACATCGAGGCGCATGAGAAAGAACGAGAACGGAACTCCTTACGTATCATTGGCGCGAGCGGTCACACTTTTGCCATCTCGATACTGGTGCACTTTAGAACCACACAGAAACGCATTCTGGTGCCACAGGAACGCGAGACAATTCCGCCGAGGCTTATACCATGATGGAATTTTCTGACGATCCTAGAGCCGTACAACGCAAGTTATAAGGCTGGGCCAAACTTGAACGTTGTCGGGTGACGCTTCTCACTGCGCGTCTGTACGAATCGAGCAGACAATCCCTGAGTAGATTAAAGGACGGATGCGCCTATGTTTTGCTGCCACTGTGGATTCTTTATCGATCACGTTGTAGGCAAACCACGAGGGAGCGGCTGGACCGAGTTTGTGTTGTGGCTTTTCATCCTTCCGCTTGGAATCTTCTATTCCATATGGCGAAGAATGCAGCGCGTACACAACTGCCCGCGTTGTGGCTTTCCGATCTAAGATTACGGTTCAGTAAACGTCTCTCAGCACCTTCGGAAAAACTGGGAAATAATTGAAGTTCTCAATCAACTGCAAATAAAGACGCTATTTCCATCTTGAAAAACGGGTTTCAATACCAAAAAAGTTACGACATCACTTTTTATTTTCCACAGGCTTCAATCGTGTTGATTCTGCTCGATCTCGGACATTGTTTGTGATCTACGTCTCATAACTAAGTAGTAATAAAAAGCCCTATATATAGAGGAGTTTTTTAGAAATGACCATCCACAAAGAAAAACTCGTCATGCAGAAAAAGCATTTGCGCGTCATCCGCTGTCTGACATTGCGCGGCGGACTGCGAAAACTCCTTCGAGAATTCGGAGCTACAAAAAGTTTTTGAGTGCAGCGTTATTGCAAAACGCTGTGTAGCGGTTCGCTGGCTGGGGTGTATTAGCCTCCACTCCTGCCAGCGCTCCGCATTTTTTCTGAGGCTAAATATGAAAGCAAACAAAAGCAATGCGGGCAAAAGCATCGTTTATAGCCACGTAGCCCGACAAATGGAAGGTTTGGAAAGCAGTCTCGATCACCTGTTGATGTTTCTAGCGAGCGCAGCGAACGCGAAAGGCACTTGCTGGTACTCGTACGAAACCATCGTACGCAAAACTGGAATGTCGCGCAGAACGGTGACGCGGGCTAAAGCTCGGCTGGAGGAACTCGGAATTGTCCGCTGTGAAAAGGGCGGGTGTCGCAAAGGGAAATCTAACGTGTATCACCTGCAACTGAACGCCATGCAAGCCATGATACCTGGGTGTCATGGTGACACTCACTTGACCCCTGACCCGTGTCATGATGACACTCACACCCGTGTCATGGTGGCACCCCAAGTAGACAATGAAGTAAACAACAGAAATAGAAACGAAGTAAACAACAGAATCCCCGAACCTACTTCGTTTTCTGAAAAAGAGAAACCTGCACAACATCGTTCTACTCTCAGCACATCCATACCAGCGCACGACGTAAGTCCACCCGCGCCGCGCCCGCCCGATTGTTTGGGAATCTCGCCAGAGGATGCTTGGAATGGCTGGGGACCGCAGATAGTTCATTAGACGCGCACACTGTGCACATGAGGAGAAAACATGAATATCAATCCACCAGACGGAACGTATGGTAAGCCCGCGCCAGTCAATGAAGATAAGACAACACCTAGCGCTGTCGCGCATAGCCGATTGGCTGATGAACGTGAGGATTCGACAGCGATCCAGCCGATTGCAGAGCAGTCAGCAGAACAGCGGGAGCACTGATCGCCCGCCAGCACTGATTACAACGCTGCAGAGAGAAAGACAAGGCAGGAAACAACATCCACAGCGTGATTGCGGAGTAGCAAAATAGCCAGTTCTACCCCTTGATTGAATCCTGGCATTAGCCGTCAAAGCCTATGAAAACAATCAAACTAAGGATGGAAGCTATAGAAGGGAATTACACAAGGGTAGAAGAGACAATTGAAAGCCCTTTTGTTGAAAGTACAGTAGTTACGTCGTGTCTGTGTTGCTAGGACTTCCTCAAAATCGTGCGCCGCCGACGAAATAAATACCGTCTCATAATGAGACACGCACGCACTGAGCAACGCAAGCATGTGCTTTCACACATACTTATGGACGTATACACGTCAATACGTGCCTAGACACCAGCTTCGCGCAGCATCTTCTGAATGGCTTGCTCGATCATGTCCATAGCCGTTTGCCGTGTCTTGGCTCGCAAGAGAGAAAGCCGTTCATAATCGCGCTGCGAGACTTTGACGGTCAGAGCAACGCGGGCATCTTTGGCGGGCTTCTTTAGCTTCATGCGGTCACCTGTGTGCGTACCAGACGCGCTGCGCTGGATTTGCTGACGTTCAATTGTGCGGCAATCGTCGCCAGCGACGCGCCGTCGCGCTGTAGTTGCTGCGCTTTCTCGATTGAAGCGTTTACGCGGGGTCGTCCGATTGCGCTTCCCTTCGCTCTGGCGCGGGCCATGCCAGCGAGCACCCTTTCACTCAGCCTGACCCGTTCTTGCCGCGCTATCGTCGCCAGAATCGCCAGAACAGCGTCTTTAAACAGTCCGCAGGAGTCGAGGTACTGCTCGGTAAACGAGCGATACCCTACGCCGTAAGAAGTGAGCGTTTGTAGCATTTGCAGCGTTCCAAGCACTCCCTCACGGCTGAAGCGATCCAGAGACCAGAACAGAACTAGGTCAAACTTGCGCCGCGATGCGTCAGCGAATAGACGCTGAAATTCTGTGCGGTCAGAGTTCTTAGCACTCTTGCGGTCGCAGTATTCTCCAGCGATATTCCAGCCCATTTTCGAGCAGAACTCGCGTAGCTGGCGCAACTGGTTGAGATAGTCTTGACCCTTGTCTTTGGTGCTGACTCTCACGTACAGAGCAACTAATCTGTCGTTTTCCATGTGTTGATTATACGCACGTACGTACGTACGCTGTCAAGTGAAATCGTACCAAAAGGAGTTCTTTTTGACACGCTGGAAAGCTCGAACACTGGAAACCAAGAATCAATAACTTACAGACCGTGATGGAATGACCCTTTTGGCACGACATGCACAGTGTGCGCCTCAAAGAAAACCGCGCCTCCGAATCGTGCGGCGATCCAGAGGCGCGGTAGGCGCGGGGGGAAAGTGAAATTTAGGCGTGAGCAACGTTGTGGGGAAGCGTATTAGCTATCCTGTCGTCACATGAGCCCTGATCGCAGCGCTGGCACATACGATCACCGCACGTAAAGCACTCGCTATAACCGTCACTCAGCGCCAGCGGCACTCCGCATTCGTGACAGGCAACGGTACTAGGTGGTTGGCTTGTTGCAATGGAATCTAGCATAGGTTGCTCCTTTTCAATTGCAGACAGTAGCACAGCATGAAGTGCTCCACAAGTACGTAAAGTCTAACGCAGCTACGTATGTGTGTATCCACACACAGCATGTGGTTGTGTTCATCTCGCACGCCGGACTCCTAGTTGCGAAACAACCTAGTAGGACAGTATCTACGCATAGACAAGGCTAGTAGCGATGTATGGCGCGTGAGTAGTCCGAATCACGCGGCGGGTCATCCAACAGATACTTAGTTATCAAAGTTGTGTATACACTTACACATGTTACTCATTGACATACACACATTCAGCAGTGTATACTTATAGAGTAATGTTACTTCGCCAGCTACGAGGCGTCATGTCGTAGCAAATCACCTTTACAGAAAGCGATTGACGTATTTGTGCCGAATCTCGGCGGCGTGTCGAACTCCGTCTGCGACGGCTGAAACTGCGTCAACAATCAGAAACATGGAGCAAGACGAAAAGAAGAAACTCTCAGATCGACAGGCGGGTTACGTTGCAATCGAACTCGCGTGGCGTCACTTTTTCCCGTGGCTGGAATTGCCCTGCAAACTCCACCAAGCGACGTGGCTCAATTCAACATCAGGGAACCTGAATCTTGTACTCGACACAATCGAGAAAGTCGCACTTGAGGATGTACTCGATCCAGAGCGAGCGGTGTGGCAGAGACTTCGCAAGTTCGATCCGCGACACTCAGCCGCTTTCGCCGCACGTCGCGCAACCGCGTAACGCAATCCACCATACAACCCAAGCGGGAACCTTCCAGAGACGGGGAAAGCTCCGTTGTACGCACACACACGTCGCGAGGAATCAAAATATGTCAACACCAGTCCCACCACCGCTTACTTCTTCCTATGATCGCCCTCCAGTAACACCAGCGCCGACCGCGCCGGATACGCCTCCTGAAACAAAAGCCAAAGTTGAGTTCACGCCCGAACAGCAAGCCAAGATTGACGAAATTGTTAAATCGGCTATGGGCCGTGCTGCGTCTGAAACACGCCAAAGGCTCACACAGACTCAGGCAGAGCTTGAGCAAATCAAAGCAGAGCGTGATCGTGCGCTCGCCGCTGTTGGCCCTGATGCAACTGAGGCAGATCGCTTGCGCGTTCAGCTAGATCAGGAACGCCAGCGTAACGTTGAACTGACAGCCGCGCAGCAACGCGAGCGACTTAACAACGCAGTTTTGATGGCAGCATCGCAGGAAGGATTTGTAAGCCCGCATGAAGCGTTGAAATTAGCTGAGGTGCCTACGCTGGACGAGCAAGGCAATTTCGATGCGACAGCCGTAGCGAATGCCGTACACGCGTTAGCGGCGAAATCTCCGCATCTCGTTAAAGGAACCACTCGGCCCGGTTCTGGCAGTGGGCCAAGCGTGTCGATTCCAGCGCCCACCATTGAAGTGAATCAGGTGTTCGGCCCGAAGTCTGATGCACGGCTCGCCAATAGGTTGGCGATCCAGAACCCGCGTGAATATGCACGGCTCAAGACGATGGCCCGCACGAAGGGACTAATAGCATGACGCGCAATTGCAAACACATGCGGCCCGCTGGCCTATGCGAAGTGGATGATTGTCCGAATGCAGCATCGAAGCGAGATGCCGCGAGCCGTTGTTTTGGCGGCGATGGACTGCCACAGGACACGCTGTTCGCTGCTTGGCTGTTCAAGGAAAACCCAGAACTCTACCGACAGTTAAGAGAGACAGCCCGACAGCGTGGCAGACTGCGAACTCCAGTGACGGTGCGAGCACTGCAAGACGAATCCTAAATTTGCAACGGCGTTGCTGGTTCCCAGACTGGCGCGTTTGTTAGCGGCGCGGAGCGCTTTACTCCATTGGGTGCTCCGCGTTTACAAATAGCCGAAGCCGCGAAGCTCGCTTCACGGATGCGCGGCGCGGGGTCGCTGGTGCTGGCTCTCCTCCTTCAGCGGCCCCGTTCAAATGAAAGGGCAACGTAAATGAAACCGAAAATTTTGGTGTGTGTGTTGTGTGGTGGAGAGCGCCACTATTGGATTCACCCGTCGTTGGCTCTGATGTTGATTGCGATGGCGAAAGATTCTCGTTTTGAAGTGCTGATTCAGACAGTCACGGACAAGCGGCCCGTTGATTTTGCACGCAATTTTTGCGTCAGTCTCGCTGAAGCAAAACGCGCCACATGGTTGCTAATGATCGACAACGATGAGTCAGTACGATCAAATCCGCTAGACGTGCTTTTGCTAGCTGGGGACAAAAAGATTATTGGCATTCCAGCGGCACAGCTTTCCGTAGGCCCAACCATCAGCGGGCCTGTGATCACGACGAGTACCGAAGGGCCTATTTCACAAGATGAGCATTTTGTTGAGGTAAAGGCCGTGGGAAGTGGTGTTCTGTTTGTCCATCATGAAGTGTGGGAGCGAATGGGGCAACCGTTATTTTTCACGACGTACAAGAACCTCCGCGAAGTCGATACTGGCGAGGACTTTAACTTTTGTCATTCTGCGCGGGATGCGGGTTTTAACGTGTTCGCGACAAAGTTTGTTGCAAATCACTTCCACACCGCCGAAACAGCATCACAAGCTTCACTGCTCTATCAGGCGATTGAGGCACAGGTGAGTCATCGTGCTTAATTCGCAAGCTTGGATGACCGCAAACGAAGCCGCCGAATATCTACGAATCGAGCCACGCACAATTCTAGCGTGGGCAAGACAGGGAAAAATTCCAGCCCATACCCTAAGTGGGTCACAACGTCATACCTGGCGTTTTCGTGCCGATGAACTGGACGCTGCTATGATGTTGCTGCCGTCCGTTGCCGCGAATCGGAGGATTCAATGAGGCAGCGGCAAGGAAGTGTAGTGCTAGATCGCAGAATCAAAACGTGGAACTTTTTCTTCTGGGAGAATGGCAGACGGCGCAGCAAGAAGATTGGCACTGTGGGCCAGTATCCGACGAAGGCGAGCGCATGGCGTGCTGCAATGCCATTACGTCACGCTCTCGAAAACAACCAAACCCCTGTAACCAGTGGTCCCACCATTCCCACTGTCACCACTCTTGTTGAACAGTACCGGAAAGAGAAAATGCCCACTCGCCGTGACACGAATCGCGGATACGAATCGTGGATTCGCGTGCATATCCTGCCGAGGTGGGGAGACAATCCGATCACTGATTTGCAAGCGCGTCCGGTGGAGATGTGGTTAGACTCTCTCCCACTTGCACCTAAGAGTCGGACTCACGTTCGCGGAATTCTTAGTTCCCTCTGGAAGTTCGCAATGTGGAAGCAGGACATTCCGATGCAAGCAAATCCGATTGGCCTTGTGACGGTAAAGGGTGCGTCCAAGCGGATACGCCAGCCGCGCAGTTTAACGGTTGAGCAATTCCGGTTGCTCGTATCTCATCTCAAGGAACCATTCGGAACTATGGCATTGCTCTGTATTTGCTTTGGCCTGCGCATCAGCGAATGCCTTGCATTGAAATGGTCCGATGTCGATTGGCTCAACGGACTGCTCCGTGTAGAACGTGGCATCGTTGAACAGAAAGTGGACGATGTGAAAACCGCAGAGTCGCGCAAGTCTTTGGTGATTGCCAATGAACTGCTCGAACGGTTGAAGGTGTGGAAGCAGCGCACGGAGTTTCCAGCGAGCAGCGATTGGATTTTCGCCAGCCCTCTGAAACTCGGAAGGCTGCCGTATTCCTACACTGGATTCTGGCGAGAGCTTGACCGCGCTGGAAAAGAATCAGGCATTGGTCACATCGGCACACACACATTCCGACACTCGTATCGGATGTGGATTGACGCAGTGGGAACACCGATTGGCGTACAACAAAAACTCATGCGACACGCCGATATACGCACCACCATGAATATCTACGGTGACGCGGCTTCAGCAGACATGCGACAGACGCACAGCAAGATCGTGCAGATGGCATTGCAGGGTAGTTAAACGGCAGGTGAACAGCAGGTGAGGGTTCGTAACCGCTTGAAAGAATGGCTCCTCAGGTAGGACTCGAACCTACAACCCTTCGGTTAACAGCCGAATGCTCTGCCATTGAGCTACTGAGGAGTGTGGCAATGGCCTGTCTACGAAATGGCCACTGAAATCATAGCATCACCGCGGCCATGGAAATCGGAGATTCCTACAGCCATCGAAATCGGAGATCCCTACAGCCATCGAAATCGGAGATCCCTACGGCCATTCTAATCGGGCTTCCTATGGCCTCGGAATCGGGGCATCACCGCGGCCATCGAGATCGGACCTATGGCCTCGGAATCGGGACATCACCGCGGCCATCGAGATCTCAGATTCCTACAGCCTCGGAATCGAGGCATCAGCCCCGGCCATCGAAATCGGAGATTCCTACGGCCATCCTAATCGGAGATTCCTACGCCATCCAAGTTGGGGCTTCCTACAGCCTCGGAATCGGAGCATCACCGCCGCCGTCCGTATCGGGGCCTCCCTGGCCAGCGAAATCATAGCATTCTTCGCTACCACCAAGAACCATAACGTCGGTGGGTGGGATGGCGGGTGAGAGATCCGGTACATCCGACTTGCGGCTGAGGCATTCGCCCTGGGCGACTGGAACATCCGCTGCCGCGCGTATGATACAGAGACCGCACAGACATCATAGCATTCCCCGGCGTGCGGTCGAAAGCCTCGGCGTCAGCACCGGGGCTCGGTATAGCGACAAGGGACGCGGCTTGCAGCCAAAGGATGTTGATGAAGGAGCCAGCAGATCGAAACTTAGTTTTTTGGCTCGGTCGGGTCACAAGTTGGAGGCAGCGGGGTGGGCATGGAGGTCTTATGGTTGGAGGTGGGCGGGTGATTTGGATGCTTACTGGTTTCATGGTTATGGCCATGG
>Ga0070731_10004594_pt1 | contig 11775 bp, 13 predicted proteins | sample Coa_R1_2_FD_66448 | JGI IMG/M metagenome (GOLD analysis project Ga0070731, IMG submission 66448) | Surface soil microbial communities from Centralia Pennsylvania, which are recovering from an underground coalmine fire - Coalmine... | ecosystem: Environmental > Terrestrial > Soil > Unclassified ... | reverse complement strand
TGAATCTGGCTTATTTCGACTTCAAACCGGTGCGCAAATGAAATGCAAACTGTGACCCGGTCAACTCACCGTCACGCGCACTCCCGTCGCATGGGGAACACTAATCGAGCATTTTCCCCGCTTAAGCGAGTCGCTCTTCGCTGACGTTGTGATGTGTGCTTCGCGGCTGTCTAGTGCCGGTGCTTGTAATGTCTCGGTGTGCACTATTCCACTCGTGTCGCGACCAAAGTCGAGTTCCACTTCGAGGTCTGATGCCGCGTCCTTGTTCAGAATGATTACGGATGTGTGCCCGCCAGGCAGTTTCGCGGCATACGCCGTTGCATTGACTCCCGTATCCTGCAGCTTCGTCGCGAAGTCGGTCTTCAACAATGTTGCGCCGCTGAACGAGCCCGCAAACTTGAGCCCATACGCGACCGGCTCCAACACATAGTCCGAGCCAAATGTCCCAATCGGTGTATAGAAAGGATGCGGATGCGCGGCAATCTGTTCGGGAGTCTCACCCTGCGCTTCGAGGAGCGCGTCGCCGGGCAGAGATCCGCCAACGGAATTGGCCACAGATTTGCCAGTGCCACCGTGTAGATTAACGCCGGAATAGTCATTACTGGCCAGCAGCAGCGAATAGTCGGCAGACCAAAGCGCAGCGGCAAACACGTCGGAGACTCCCGGTTTGCCTCCGCGATAGCAAGTGTTCCCTTCGGTCATGCGTACGCGCGCACCCATTTTGCTGGCTGCGGCCGATGCGATATTCGCCGTGTTCTGCACCTTTTGCATCGTCGCCGGTTTCAGCACATTCGGAATGTTGACGTCGGGATTCGTCGCCGGGCCGCCAAAGTAATAGTGATGACTAAGCGTCGTTACGTGCGGAGGGTTCTCGACGGAAGGCCACTCGTCAGCAATCTCGGTCAGCCATGACACGTTGCCCGCAACATCAGGCATACCGAACTTCGCTGCCGGCACCCCAAGCGCAATAGCCCGCGACAGCGCGAGCCATTCTTGCAGGTACGTCCTGGCCGACCATGTCTTCGGATCGCGCAAGTGCCGGTCAAACAGATCGGCCTCGTTTCCGATCTGGAAATACTGGAGGCGGTCGCCCAGCGTCTTGGCTGCAAAGACCGCTTCCTCGGTGGCGCGCGCCGGTGTATTCGTCCCCATCCCGATGCCGTACACGCAAGACCAACCAGTGGCTTGGAGGAATTCCGCCAGATTTTTAACTGCCTCGGGCGTCACGGCGTAGTAATGCGCTTTCGGCTCGCCCACGACCTCACGGACTTGGGGGTGCTCTGGTTCGGGTGAGTCAGGCTTAGGTTTCCAGTAAGCAAACTCGCTGGTGTTGCCGCCAAGGCGTAGCACACCAGTTGGCGAGAGTGCTTTGAACTCGCGAATCAATCCGCTGTTCTGCGCCGAAAAGAAATTGGGATCCGCGAGCTGCTGCACTTCATAAGACAGTCCGACAAAGTCGACCGGCATATGCGGACCAGTCGCATCCTTGGGGACGCTGAGGACAACCCGGGCCTTACTCTGGCCGTGCACGTAAAGACGGGTTGCGGCGAGAGTGCAGGCAGCAGTGGCGAGGAATTTTCGTCTTGTGAGCATTGAATATCTCGATTCATACCAAGTGTCCGAAAAACAGTCAACTTGTCTGGCCGACGCGGTGCAACACTCCAAAATGCGGAGGACGGCGCAGAGACTGGATGGCGAGCACCCATGTGGAGAGGATACAGTCCTACTCTCATCGAGAGGTTAGTCAGATCGCATAACCCAAAGGTTCGGCGGGTCAAGTCCGCCCCCCCGCAACCATGAACCACTACTGAAATGTAATGGCGTTTCGCCTTCAGGTGACCAGCCGACCCTGGCTATCACTGGATCTTTTATTCTCCTATCGAATTTCGCTTGTCGCCAACCAGTTCGCGGGCAGGCTCACCAAGATGTCATACGGGTCCACAACATCTTCATGGTTCTCACTACGAGCATAGACGAACTTTCGCGTCTTTTTTGATTTCATTAACTTCGCCAAGAAATACGGTTGCGTTTCGCGGGTTTTTCAAGAGTCCTCGGATGGGAGATGCGATCTGAGCGGGCGATAGCCCCGTTGTCACCACCTGATACAGCAAGGGTTGAAAGAAATTGTGATTCGCTCGATCAATCAGCATGACATCGGCGTTTTACATCCCTAAAGGCCTTAGCCGCAGTGATCCCCGCAAAACCGGCACCAATAATACGATTCTCTTCATTTATTTCCGCATTTTGTGATTCGGTCACTAACCCTTGCCGAAGTGTGATCAATCACCGAGCGCCATCGCGCACGGGCATTTGCGACTTGACCATGGCTCGGATGTCTCGGTTTTCGAAAACCAAGCCTTGCCGCTCCTGTGTTTCTCGAAGCACAACATTCACCATTGCCCAAGCCAAGTCGTCGGCTCGAATTACCTGGTTCGGAAACAGCACTCGAAACAACGGGTACACTGCCCGCAACAGTCGGTAGCTGAGGTTCGGTTCCTTTCGCGGCTGCACCGGATAGATGTATGCGGGCCGGAAAAGATAAACGCGCGGAAAACCCGCCTCCAGTAATGATTTCTCGGCCTCTCCTTTGTAGCGTGCGAAGGCAAGCCGGCTTCGTCCCGTAGGGTCGGCACCATTCCCGCTCAAAAACGAAAACACGGCATTCGGACTGCTGTTACGGAGAACTCGCGCGAACTCGATCGTGTAGCCGGCGGTTATGGTGCGAAGTTCCTCGTCTGACACCGAACCGGTGTAAGTCCCCAGGCAATACACAGCCGCATCGTGGCCCGAAAGTGCATCCGTGAGCGCGGAACAGTCCGCGAAGTTGTGATGCACAACTTCTTTCAGCTTGGGATGCAAGATACCCAGTTTCTTGCGGCCAATCGAAGTCACGCTTTTGACAGCGGGGCTATCGAGCGCGTAGCGGACGGCATATCCGCCGACCATTCCAGTTGCCCCCACAATGACGAGACGCTTTTGGCCGACGGAGGAAACACTCATCGACGCGCCGGAACCCACTTTATTCGTCGCGGTCATGACAGAATCCGTTCCTCGATCCAGTCCACATAGAGCAAGCGCTCCGCAAACAGCCATACACCGTCTACCTTCACAAATGTGTCGTAATAGCGGAGTGCCGCGATCATCAACTGTCGCTTATTACCGTCAACAGTGAGGTGATGGGGCATGCAGTATGTTTCCCCAGTGCCTCGGTCATTGGTCAGCTTGAGGATCGTTGTCTGTCCAAGCAAGTGCATCGTCGCGGCGTATTTGTTCAGGTCCGCAAAGACTGGTGCCAACGCTTCACGGGAGTTCAGTTCCTGTGAAGGCTTTGGATCCTTTGCATTCATGTACACGACGAAGTGAGTGTCGGCGCTAAACAGCGCCATCTGACCTTTTGCATCGCGACGATCGGCGCAATGCGCATAGGCCTCGATGAGTTCGCGTATAGCGAGTCGATCGGCGGCTTCGTTGGGAGATATACTGACGTGCTTGCTCATAGACTTCCTCTTATATTCGTCTTGTTCAGGATCACTCAAGGATTGCTTTTGGCTCAAGGAACGCCTGAATCCCTGGTCCGACCATGATGTTGGGATGCGCCGGATCACCCACCGTATAGGTACGCATCCCTTCTTGTATCGCCCGCTTTACCTCGTCGAGCTGGCTCTTTGGCACGAGAAGCCGCGTTCCGGCGGCGCAAGCTTGACCACTATTCAAGAACGCCAAGATAAGTGCCGACGGGATGGCCTTGTCGAGCGCGGCGTCATCCGGCACAATTGTTGGTGACTTTCCGCCCAACTCAAGCGTGACTCTCTTCATGGTAGCCGCGCCATCGCGCATGATGGTTTCACCCACGGCCACTGAGCCTGTGAACGAAATCTTCGCGACGTCGGGGTTGCGAACCAGTTCAGCGCCGACGGTCGTGCCGAGGCCCGTGACCACGTTGTAGACTCCATTTGGTAGCCCGGCCGCATTCAGAGCCTCAACCAGCCACCCAACACGGCAATTAACGCAATTGAAAGCGCAAGAATGATTAGAAAATGCACCATGGGCAATAGAAGCTCCGAATTCGGTGAATCTTACCCTACCTGCTGGTCAGAAGTCTTTTCCCCCTTATCCATGTCGCCAGCCAGGGGCCGCGCGGTCAGCGCGCTCTACGGGAACTGCAAGACCAAAGCAAACAAAGTGTTGCGTTGGCTAAACTGAAAAGCGCCTGAATTCCAATTCTGGCTTAGATCGGCTAGCTAGCCCACCGTCCCGGGACAGGGATATCAGTTCGCGGAGATCGTACAAGGGTAGGGAACCAAATCGAAGGAGAAGACGCGTAATCCTCCAGTCATTCGCTGTCGCAGGTCGTGGTGGAAAAAGGGTACTGGACTCGAAACGAGTCTGGACTGGTGATGCCAGGAAGACCGATCAGTGCATGGTCACTTTCGATTCTCGGCACGAAGCCTCAGAAGTTAATCGAAGACATTGATGGCGCATTCGGAATATCGCCTGACGGTTCCGCGATTGCATTTTTGAGGGGACGTGTTCACGCGTCGAGTGAGACTTGGCTGATGGGCCCTACGGTAAAAACACCGCATAAGATCATGGCTGCCCGCAATTGTTGTTCCCGGTTGAGCGCGAGACGACCGACTACCATTGCTCAAATCAGCAGGCCAACTTGTGCGCTTACGGTCGATTGCGGACGCAAATGTGTGGATGATAGAAAATTTCTAACTGGAACCTCAATGGCCCCGATATCCCGTGGGGACATCCAGACTTATACGCAAAGAAATGATCGGACAAATGCAAATTTGTGATGATCATTCGCGATGGCGAAAACTCGAGAAGAGCCAAGTCTTTTTTCTGGTGGGAGTTGCCACGCTATGTGAAGACGTGCCAATACAGCGCCAATTGCTCAGCAGCGGAACTTGAGTTTCTGCCGGGCATCTATTGTGGAATTCGATTGACGGAGAAACACTGAGCCGCCTAGTATGCGGAGTGTTATGACCTCGTCGACTCGCCACCACCACCGCCATCATCATCACCATCACGCGACGAGCGTGTCGGCGGAGGACTACGGATAACCAGCCTTAAGAGCGCTGATAGAAAATCCTAAGCCCGCTGACGCGAAACGCGCAGCGGGCTTTTTGTTTCTGCTGCGCGCTTCGAAGCAGCGGAATGGATGGTAAGGAGGGGTCCGGTGAAGATTGACTTCGAGAAAATGCAAGGCTTGGCGCCCGCGGTGATTCAGGATGCAGCCACCGGCGACCTGCTTATGGTTGGTTACATGAACCGCGAAGCGCTGGAGATAACCTTGCGGACGGGCTACGTGACGTTCTATAGCCGCACACGAAAACAGCTGTGGACCAAAGGGGAAACCTCCGGCAATCGATTGGAAGTCGTGATGGCATGGACGGACTGCGACTGCGACACGTTGCTCGTCCAAGTTCGTGTGCTGGGCGAAGGCAAAGTTTGCCACATGGGTTCGAGGTCCTGCTTCACGCAGGAGTTGCAACTGGGTCCCGAGGCCATGGCTGCAGCGGAGGAGGCGCGGCGATGAAACTTCGTCTGGGAATTCCCAAGGGAAGTTTGCAGGAAGCGACGCTGGGCCTCTTCGCACGTGCCGGGCTGCGGGTTCACACCAGTGCGCGATCTTACTTCGCCTCGACCGATGATCCGGAAATCGAATGCCTGCTCATTCGCGCGCAGGAAATGGCTCGCTATGTCGAACACGGCGCGCTGGATGCAGGCCTGACAGGTCTCGACTGGGTGATGGAGAGCGGCCTCGATGTGGTCCGCGTTACCGACTTAATCTATGCGAAGCAGAGTATGGGTAGAGTGAAGTGGGTGCTGGCTGTGCCGGAAGCTTCGCATTTTCAGACCGCCCAAGACCTCGAGGGCCGGATCGTTGCCACCGAACTGGTGAGCTTCACGCGAAACTACTTTGCCAGTCGCAACGTGCCCGTGCGGGTCGAATTCTCCTGGGGCGCGACAGAAGTGAAGCCACCGTTGCTGGCGGACGCCATCGTCGAAGTCACAGAGACCGGGAGTTCACTGCGCGCTAACCATCTGAGAATCATCGAAACAGTGTTGGAATCAAACACACAACTGGTCGCGAACAAGGCAGCTTGGGCCGATTCCGCTCGGAGGAGCAAGATTGAAAATCTGGCTGTAATGTTATGCGGGGCCCTGGCAGCGCAAGGACGGGTGGGTCTGATGCTCAATGTGCGCAAACCGGATCTTGCCGGAGTGCTTAGCCTGCTGCCTGCGCTGAAGAATCCGACTGTGGCACCGTTGGCGGATGGAGAATGGGTCGCAGTCAACACCATCATCGACGAACACTCCGCGTGGATCCTGATTCCACAGCTCAAGCAAGCGAATGCGCAGGGGATCGTCGAATATCCGCTGAACAAGGTGGTCATGTGATGCGCTTTCGGATTCTTGATGGGCTTGAAAGAGACCAGTTCGTACTGACAGTCGAGCGGCGCGGAGCGACCGAACTGGCGGAGGTTGAGCCGGCGGTGCGGCGCATCGTGAACCATGTCCGACGCAATGGCGATCAGGCTTTGCGGCGTTACGCGGTGCGGTGGGACAGGTTGGGCAGGAACGAACCGGTGCGCGTGCCGGAAGCTGAGCTGCATTCGGCCTTGCAAGGAATTCCGCAGGAGTTGAGGAAGGCCATGACCCACGCCGCAGCCAACATTCGCCGCTACTGCGAGTGGCAAAGGCCGGCGGAGTGGCAGCGCGAAATTCAGCCGGGAGTTTGCGTGGGGCAGTTGGTGCGTCCTCTGGCATCTGTAGGGTGCTATGTTCCCGGCGGACGCTACCCGTTGCCTTCTACGTTGCTGATGACGGTGATTCCAGCGCAGGTTGCGGGCGTACCCCAGATTCGCGTGGTATCTCCGCAGCCTGCTCCGGCGACATTGGCGGCCGCCGCATTGCTCGGCGTGCGCGAGTTTTATCGGGTCGGCGGAGCACAGGCAGTCGCTGCGCTTGCATATGGCACGGAGAGTATCCCGCGCGTGAACAAGATCGTCGGCCCCGGCAACCGATATGTGACCGCAGCCAAGAAAATTGTTGCGTTCGATTGTGCCATTGAGTTCCTGGCTGGTCCTACTGAAGCCGTGTTCATCAGCGAGGAGGGTGACCCTGTTCTCATCGCGTGTGATCTGGTAGCGCAAGCGGAGCATGATACTGACGCACTCTGCATCTTGATCACGAGTTCACGGGGATTAGCGAAGGCTGTTCAAGCCCAAGTGCATCGGCGCATGCGGACAAATCCAATCGCCGCTGATTCACTTTCTCGTCGTGGAGCCATCCTATTGGTTGAATCTCTCAATCAAGCGGTCGAGACCGCGAACCGGATGGCGCCCGAGCATCTCACACTACCGGCGGCTCTAGCACCGGCAGTTCAAAATGCCGGTTCGATTTTTCTGAACGAATTCACTCCCCAGTCCGCGGGAGACTACATCTCGGGTCCGAATCACGTTTTGCCAACGGGTGGGATGGCACGAGTGCGTGGCGGGCTGAGTGTGCTGGATTACGTTCGCGTGATTGCATGTGGAGAGGTATCCCGCGAAGGGCTGCGCCGAATCGCGCCAGCAGCTATCGCTCTGACCGAAGCCGAGAAATTGCACGGACACGCGGAATCGTTGCGCGTGAGGTGCTCTCATGCTTGAGGCCCGCATCGCGGTGAAGAGTCTACACGCTTATCGGCCACCGCTGGCTGACCGTCAAGGACTGCGTCTTGATTTCAACGAGAACACCGTCGGTTGCTCGCCGGGCGTATTGGCGCGCCTGCGTTCGCTGGATGCCGAAGTGCTGGCGCGCTATCCCGAGCGTGAGCCGGTGGAACACGAAGTGGCTGATTTTCTCCGCCTTGAGGCGGCCCAGGTTCTGCTCACGAACGGAGTGGACGAGGCGATTCATCTGCTGTGCTCTACCTATCTCGAGCCCGGGGACGAAGCGATCATTGTCGTTCCCACTTTTGCCATGTACGCGATCTTCGCACGGGCCCAAGGTGCTCACTTGGTCCAGGCTCTTGCCGACAATTTTGCGTTTCCCTTGGAAGGCGTTCTGTCGCGGCTAAGCGCACGAACCCGGTTCATCGCCGTCGCAAATCCGAACAATCCGACGGGAGCGGCGGTGGCATGCGAGATCCTGCTGCAGATCGCTCGATCGGCGCCTCAAGCGGCGGTACTTGTAGACGAAGCCTATTTTGAATTTCACGGAGAGACGATCTTCAACCAATCCGGATGGCCGTCAAACCTCTTCGTCGCGCGCACATTTTCGAAGGCCTATGGGTTGGCTGGTCTTCGCATCGGCATTCTTGCAGGGGACGCAGGACAGATAGCGATGGTGCGCCGAGTCGCTTCACCCTACAACGTGAATGCGGTCGCGCTGGCTGCACTGCCGGAAGCGCTTCGAGATCAGGAGTACGTCAAACATTATATCGCCGACGTGCAGCGCGGTCGCGCGACCTTGGAGCAGGAACTCAGAGATCTCGGTCTGCACTACTGGCCAAGCCGCGCCAATTTTGTACTGGTACGAGTCGGTCCTTCGTCTGCGGAATTCATGCAAGCTTTGCGTACACGTGGAATCCTGGTACGCGACCGGAGTTCCGATCCAGGATGCGAAGGTTGCGTGCGCCTGACCGTGGGGTCGAGCGAACACACGCGGACGCTGATTGGCGCACTGCGCGAGGTGGTCGAGAAACTCAGAGAGCGGCGTGAGGTGCGGGTGTGAGGACAGCCAAACTGCATCGCAAGACCACTGAAACCGAAGTTCAAATCGCGCTCACGATTGAAGGCCGGGGCAAGTACGAGGTCTCGACTGGAATCCGTTTTTTTGACCACATGCTCGAGCTGTTTGCGCGGCATGGCGGTTTCGATCTGAAGCTCAAAGCAGTAGGTGACCTGGACGTGGATCAGCACCATACTGTGGAAGACGTTGGAATCGCTCTCGGCGAAGTCTTCGATCGCGCGTTGGGAGATCATCGGGGCATTTTGCGGGCTGGATACTTTGTCATGCCCATGGACGAAACTCTCGGCCTGGCAGCCGTGGATTTTGGCGGACGATCGGCCGCGGTGGTCGACACCAGGGTCCGTGCGGCGCGAGTCGGAGATCTACAGGTGGAACTGGTGTGCGATTTCTTCGAAGGCTTTGCGCGCGGCGCGCGTGCCAATGTTCACGCGCGCGTGTTGTACGGACGCTCCAGCCACCACAAGATCGAAGCGCTCTTCAAAGCTTTCGCACGAGCCTTGCGTGTAGCATGCTCCCGAGACCGTCGACTGGGCAGAATGCTCCCGAGCACCAAGGGGCTTCTATGATCGCGGTCGTGGATTATGGCGCGGGCAACTTGAGTTCGGTGAAAAAGGCATTTGAGCTTCTTGGCGCAGATGTTTTGGTGACCGACCAGTCTCAAACCCTGAGCGCGGCGGCGAAAATCGTATTGCCGGGAGTCGGACATTTTTCATCTCTGCGAGCTCTGAATCACACGGGCTTGCGAGAGGCACTGTTGCAAGCCGCCTTTGCGGGAAAGCCTCTTCTGGGGATCTGCCTGGGAATGCAGTGGCTCTTCGACGGGAGTGAGGAGTGCGTTGAGGTCGCAGGGGCGAGCTTTTTTTCCGGCAAATGCCAGCAGTTTCCGCCCTCGGTAAAGTCGCCGCATGTTGGCTGGAATTCTTTGAAAATTCAAGAAGGCTCGCGACTCCTGCGAGGCATCGCGCAAGATTCATTTGTCTACTACACGCATTCTTTTCACGCGCCTGTGCTCCCCGCAATTAGTGCGGCGAGTGAATATGGGCGCTGGTTTGCCGCCGCGGTCGAGCAAGACAACGTTTTCGGAGTGCAATTCCATCCAGAGAAATCGGGAGCCGTGGGCCTTGCGATCCTGAAGAATTTCTGCGAGCTCTGACATGTTAACCAAGCGCATCATCGCCTGCCTGGACGTGGATGGTGGCCGCGTCGTGAAGGGCGTGCAGTTCAAGAATGTACGGGACGCCGGGGACCCGGCGGAATGTGCGGCAGCCCACGCGCGCAACGGCGCGGACGAAATCGTGCTGCTCGACATTACCGCGACTAGCGGCCACCGGAGCACTCTGCTGGACGTGGTTCGCGAGACCGCGCGGTCGCTGTTTGTCCCGTTCACAGTGGGAGGCGGAATTCGCCGACTCGAAGATGCGGCGGCAGTGTTCGATGCTGGCGCAGACAAGATCGCGATTAACTCCGCTGCGGTTCACGACCCCCACTTGATCAGCAGGATCTCAGGGCGCTTTGGTTCGCAAGCGGTGGTGGTGGCCATCGACGCCCGAAGAGCCAACGGCAGTTTTGAGGTGTACGTTGCCGGAGGACGCGTGCCCGCGGGCAGGGACGCAATTCAGTGGGCGCGGGAAGCGACCGCTTGCGGAGCCGGAGAGATCCTGCTGACCTCGATGGATCGGGACGGAACTCGATGCGGGTTCGACTGCCAATTAGTGCGCGATGTGGCAGAAGCGATCTCCATTCCTGTGATTGCTTCCGGGGGCGCGGGATCGGCACTCGACTTCATCCAGGTGTTCCGCGAGGGCCGCGCGGACGCAGCTCTGGCTGCCTCTATTTTTCATTTCGGCATAGAGAACATCTCACAACTGAAGTGTGAACTCCAGCATGCCGGCGTACCGGTGAGGTGGCCATGCTGATTCCGTCGATTGACCTGATGGGCGGCAAGATTGTGCAGCTGGTTCAGGGTGAGAAAAAGGCGCTGGAGTTCGACAACTTCGGCTATTGGATCGAGCGCTTCTCCAATTACCCGCTGGTACAGGTGATCGATCTTGATGCAGCTCGGGGTGCTGGGAGTAACCGGCTGCTGGTGAGCCAAATTGTACGACGACTCAAGTGCCAGGTCGGTGGCGGAGTTCGCAGCCTCGCAACAGCACGAGACCTCTTAGAAGCGGGAGCACGCAGGGTCATTCTCGGTTCCGCGTTGTTACAGAACGGCAAGATCAACAATCAATACGCTGCTACCCTCGAAAGCGCACTCGGCAGCGCAGCGCTCGTTTTTGCGCTCGATTCGCGAGGTGGCCGGGTTGCGATCGATGGCTGGCGCAAGGAGACGACCATTACCGCGTTCGACATGATTGGGGCACTGGAACCATTCTGCGAAACTTTTCTCTACACGCACATCGATACGGAAGGCTTGATGGGTGGAATCCCGATGGAGACTGTGAAAGCAATACGGCAGGCCACTTCGCGGCGGCTAGTGGTCGCCGGCGGCATCACGACGCAACAAGAAATCGATCGACTCGACGCGCTGCGAATGGACGCTGTTGTCGGGATGGCCTTGTATTCAGGCAGGATCTCGGCGTAAGGCCTACAGAAACGGGGTCATGGGAAGCCCTGAACTCGGTTTCCACGGCGTTGACAAGAGTCGACTCGCCAGGGCCGAATCCTAGGATTGTAATCGCATTACGTTCGCCTAGTACCCTCGTGGAAACCGGAGTCCCGATGTGCCTTGCGGAGAAATGCCAGACAGTTACCGAGTTTGATGCCGAATAGTCCGTGCTCTGCAGTCCCCCGATGTGCGCGCATGCAGCGGTTCGTAAGACTTGCGCGGACATGCGCCCAGGATCCGGCTGTCCTTAATGACAGCATTCTGTAACTGCGATAAATGCCGCGCAGTAATTTCCGAAAAAAGAAGCGCTCGATACGGGATCGAGGCCGCTGGGGCACTTTTAGTACTGGCCTTATTTCGATTCCTTAGTGATCGCATCCGCAGCGTTGCCGGCGATGACCCAGCTTGCCGACCCGGCC
>Ga0070731_10004593_pt1 | contig 11778 bp, 12 predicted proteins | sample Coa_R1_2_FD_66448 | JGI IMG/M metagenome (GOLD analysis project Ga0070731, IMG submission 66448) | Surface soil microbial communities from Centralia Pennsylvania, which are recovering from an underground coalmine fire - Coalmine... | ecosystem: Environmental > Terrestrial > Soil > Unclassified ... | reverse complement strand
TGAGCAGGCGACCAGGCTGGCTCGCGCCCGCGCCACTCAACGCGCCCGCGTCGCCAATATGATCTCGCCGGAACATTATAGTTACGTCCTGACGGATCTGCGGCTGATCCTGAGCGTCGCCGCCGCTTTCGCCATCATCCTGATCGTGCTCCATTTCGTGTTGCCGCAGTAGGCGCGCCGTCAGGAATATCCCTCACAGCCAGAACTGTTTTGTCTCAATTGAAAAGCCCCAGCGCGGACCGAATAGGGTCATCTGCGTCGGGGCTTTTGTCTGGTCAGCAGCCTGGTTAGCTACCAATAGGCGCCAGCGAGCTAAAGAAGCTCAGGTCGCCAACATGATTCGAGACTGAGGTTACTTGATCTGCGAGGTTCTGCCTGACCCAATCGGCAGCTGTCTGGACGGCTGCGGTCGCCTGTTGCTCTGATTGCCAGATGCTCACCGAGATCAGCGACTCAGCGCCGGTTTTGATCACGCCATAGGCGACAAACCCTGGCTGGCTGCGGAAGAGGGGCGCTAACCCCTCTTCCGCGCGACGAATTGCCTCGTCTACGACGCCTGGCTTGGTGGTGTAGAGCGCGACGCGAACGTGTTGCATAGTGTTCCCTCCCTGACAATGCTGGAAAGAAACCAGTGAATGTGCGGTCTGCGAGATGGGAACTAGCGTGACGACGAGAAGTTGACACTGAGTGGTTCGCCCTGGCGCTGATCGGCGGGGATAGAGAGACCCAGCACGCGCTCGGCGGCCATCGTATGGCAGCAGGTGTTATTTTCAGCGAAGAAGTGACAGGTGCAGGCCCATGCGCCATGATCGAAAGAAATGGTGTGGGTATCATTCTCGCCACGGAAAGACGCCTCAAAATGGGTGAACTGGATGCGCTCCGGCTCTTGCGCATATTGCTTGGCTTTGGCGATCTTCCCGATCATGCTTGAGTACATCGGCATGCTCTCTTTCTGCTCTTCCCATTGTGCTGGGACGCGCTGGCTCTTGCATGTTTTGGCCAGCGTGATCACTCGCTACGGGCGAGACAACGGCGAGACAGCAAAATAGGCAGGCGTTTTTGGCCAGAAGCCTCTTACGTCTGCCTCTCATGCGTTTGCCGCATGCGGACACCCCGCTCAACACCCTTGCTTGCGTTGGTTACGCCGTTTCGCTTGACGCTCGCTGCCCCCTGCGCGCTCGCTTTGCTGGCGCCCATCCAATCGCAAAGGGGCAATCGGAATCGGGGCGTCAGAGCGTCGGCATGAGTCGGCTGCGCAAGCGTCATAAGCACACCTCCTCGTGATTCTTCAACAGGGTACGTCGGCAAGGTGTTTGGAGCGCCCTTCTCTCTTTCAACAGGGATAAGGATAGTGTACCATGTGCAACTCGTTACGTCTAGTGCTGATCGCCCCTCGCTTCCCTGACGACGCCAGGCCTCTTGTTGGGCATTACAGCTTGGGCATTACAGCGCGTTGAGCCAGTCAACCCATTTGAGGCGCCTCGCGCGTAGTTTCCTCTCAGGTCTGTTACGACATGTTACAATGGGAGTGCAACAGCATCTCGAAGGAGGAGAGCGCGATTGAAGAGCGAGAGAGACGAAGCAAGGCGCCCGTCGGCTGATGCGCCGATTGGCGTCTTTGATACGGGTGTGGGTGGGCTGACCATCCTGCGCGATCTGCTGCGCGAATTGCCAGACGAGCGATACATCTATTTCGGCGATACGGGCAATTGCCCCTATGGGGTGCGGCCAGAGCATGAGATCAGACAACTCGCGCTGGCTATCGCTGACTTTTTGGCGGCGCGTCAGGTCAAGCTGATGGTGGTGGCGTGCAACACGATCTCTGTGGTCGCGCGATCTGACCTGCGGGCACGGTATCCAGACATTCCCTTCGTGGTGACAGCTCCGCCGGTCAAGCCCGCCGCGCAGTTGACGCGCGTGGGCAAGGTGGGCGTGGCGGCGACCGAGGCCTCGGCGCACAGTGACTATTTGCATAGCCTCATCGCCGAGCATGCGCAAGGGGTCGAGGTCTATGCAGTGGGATGTCCGCGTCTGGTGTTGCTGGCGGAGGCCGCGCAGCTGGAAGGCCCAGACGTAGAGGCAACGATCCGCGAAGATATTGCGCCGCTGCTCGACGCAGGCATTGACGTGTTGGCGCTTGGCTGCACTCACTTTCCGGCGTTGCGTCTGGCGTTTGAGCGCGTGGTTGGGCCGGATGTGCAGGTGATCGATTCTGGCGCGGCGATTGCCCGACGGGCGCGCTTTCTGCTGACGCAGGCCGATCTGCTGGCTGCGCCCGCCAGTGGGCCAGCGACAGAGGCTCGCCTGCCCGACGCGACCGATGAGTTCTGGCGCACCGATGCCGAGGGTGTAGCGTTTGACCACGTGGCGAGCGCGCTGCTGGGCGTAGATGTGCGCAGTCGTTATGCTGCCGGAATGATAGTGAGTCCGTCCGTGTCGCTCACTCCTGCTGTGTAGTGAGCCAGAAGAAAGCGAGCACTGCAATGGCTGCACGATATGCTGTTGGCGTGGACATCGGCGGCACGAAGATTTTCGCCGGGGTGATCAATCTCGAGACAGGCGAGGTAGTGAGTTCGGCGCGCAAACGCACCCACCCCGAACGCGGAGCCGACTTCTTCAGCAATCGTCTGCTCGATGTGGTCTCTTCGGCTTTGGAGGCTGCCAAAGACCAGCAGAAAGATGGGGAGGCGCTCCCCATTCTGGGTGTGGGTGTCGGCGTGGCGGGCCAGGTTGATCGAGAGAAGGGCATCCTGCTGAGCGGGCCGAACCTTGGGCAAGGGTTGGATAATTTTCCGCTGAGCGAGTTGTTGGCTGATCACACGAAGGCCCCTGTGACGCTGGGCAACGATGTCGAGGTGGCGACGATTGGCGAGCGCGAGTTTGGCGCGGGGAGCGACTGTGATGATTTTGTCTGTGTCTTCATTGGCACAGGCATCGGCGCAGGCATCGTGCAGGGTGGGCAGTTGCGCCGTGGTGTCACGGGGACGGCGGGCGAGATTGGGCACACCATCGTGCAGTATGGCGGGCGTCTCTGTGGCTGCGGCGGACGCGGCCATCTTGAGGCCTATGCCTCGCGCACGGCGATCACGCAGGTGTTGTTGGCCGAACTGCGCCGTGGGCGAGTCTCGAAGCTCAGCGAGTTGCTGACACCCAAAGAGAGTATGATTCGCTCGAAGATGATCGCGCGCTGCATTGACGAAGGCGACGAGTTGGTCATTGATGCGATCAGCGACGCAGCGGATTACCTCGGCGCTGGGCTGGGTTCGCTGGCGTCGTTTTACAATCCTCGCCGCATCATTCTGGGCGGCGGATTGATCGAGGCGACGCATCTGCTGTTCGAGCGCGCCGGACGCCGCGCCCGCGAGGTGACATTGCCCGCCGCGACACGCTCGCTCGACATTGTGCGCGCCGGGCTAGGTGATAACTCTGGCATCGTTGGCGCCGCCTGGATGGCAGGCGCCGAACGAGGCTAGACCTCACCCCAGCCCCTCTCCCACAGGGAGAGGGGAGGTCAACTGCCTTAGAACAGCCAGAAGCGGGGGACGATCGGCGTGCCGCGATCCAGGCAGTAGGCATGGATGAAAGCGCGTATACGATTGCGCTCGGTCGGGCTGAAGAGATTTGGGCCAGGGCAGAGCAGCCTCCGCTCGCCTCGCAGGCGAATAACGATCTCGCCAGGGGTCAGTTCGATCAGCTCGACCTCATCCCACCGCATCGCGCGTTCTTTGCGTGCCAGCCAGCCGCGCACACTGACGCCCTGCTCGCTGACCACCACCTGCTGACGCAGCCAGAACGCTCCCACCAGAAGCGCCAGCCCCGGCGTGAGCAGGAGGATGGCGATGGGAATGGCGGCCACTAACGGCAGGAAGTGGAGCGCCGCGCCCGCAAGCGCCGCTAGCGCAACGAACCCGACAATCCCTATTGTTGCCCAACGCCGACGTGGGCGAGCGCGCACCTCGGTCAGACCGCCTGTCGTCATATCAGTAATGTCTCCGGTGATCAGGCTTTGCGCCTCTTGGCGAAGCGCGCCATCGAGCGTCTGGGGCGGCAGGCGCAACAGGAGTTGGCGGCGCAGGCGCAGTCCGTCTACCACTAAGGCAGGCGCAAAGCTGGCGACATGACGTCGGGTATCGGTGAGCCGTATGAATGGGCCGCGCCGTTCAACACGCTCGATATATTCCCACGGCATCTCGATCCAGGCGCTCCCTGGCCTGCCTATGGCGACTCCTGCTGTGGAAAGGCGTACGGTTTTCATCAGCGACCATATCAGCAATAATATCGGTAGCCACGCCAGCAGCAAAAACGGCAGCCAGATGGGCAATGATCCATGAAAGCTGATGAAGATCACTGCGCCAATCAACGCGGTGATCACCGGAATCAAGAGGATAGCCAGCGCAAAGTAGGGGCCTGGCCCATAGACAGCGCCGCTGGTGAGCGGCGTTGAGACACTGGTGCGAGGCCGTGCGTAGAGGCTGCCAGGGCCGCTCCGAGTGGCGCGGGGCACAGACGAGCGTCCTGGCGCGCCAGGAACATTGGGAAGCGTTGAGGGCGCGCTCCGCCCGCCGCTCTGTGGGCCAGAGGATGGAGAAGGATGAGGGATGTTTTCCATAAGTACGTACCTACCTGTGCTGGCTGCACGCCTGTCTGCGCGCCTTGAGCGACGCGAGAGTATATGGGGAACGAGCAATGATGCGACCGCAGAACAGCATATGCAGTATAAGCGCCTTTTGCCTGCTGACGCAACAAAGGGGGACTTCTGCCTGACGGGGAAGCCCGTGGAGTAGGGGAGCGAGCTCGTATGAAAATCGGTGTTATCGCTGAGAATCCACTGGAGCGTGCGGCGCTGCTGGCAGGGCTTGTGCCGACGCCGCTGGCGCAGACCATCGTAGGGATGTGGCTGGCGCGCACGATCATGGTGGGTGTCAAACTCGGCGTCTTCGAGGCGCTGGCGCAGGAACCGCTCACTGCATCGGAGGTGGGGACGCGCTGCCGGACGGAGCCGCACGCCACCGAAAAACTGCTGATCGCCCTGGTAGGCGCCGGGTATTTGCGAGTTGCGCCTCCTCGCCGACGGGCTTCGCCCAACGCGATGGAACATCCCAGCGAAGAATGCTACGCGCTGACGCCTGTGACACGCCGCTGGCTGCTGGCCACCAGCCCACAATCGCTCCGCGACGCCGTGCTGCATCAGTTTCTCGATGCGCAGTTCATCGAGCATTATGAGGAGTTCGTGCTGACGGGGCGTCCGCTGGATGTGCACGCAATGATGACGCCAGAGCAATGGGGTGTCTATCAACGGGGCATGCGCTCCGGCGCCAACCTCTATGCTCCAGAGGTGGCCCGCCGCACACCCGTCCCCAAAGGCGCTCGCGCCATGCTCGACATCGGCGGCGCGCACGGCTACTTTTCGGTGGCGCTGTGCCGTCGCTACCCTGAATTGCACGCGACCATCCTCGATCTGCCGGAAGCGGTGGAGCAGGCGGCTCCGCTGCTGGCGCGCGAGGGGATGGGCGAGCGTGTCATCCACAAGGTGGGCGACGCTGTCACCGAAGATTTGGGCGTTGAACGCTACGATCTAGTGTTTATCTCGTCGCTGATGCACCATTTCGACGAGGCGACTAATCGCGCGCTGACGCAGCGGGCGGCGCAGGCGTTGTGTCCTGGGGGCTATCTGGTGGTGCAAGAGGTGTTTCGTCCGGTGTCGGCCCATGCGGCGGGGCAGTTGGGCGCGCTGGCCGATCTCTATTTCGCCGTGACGAGTGAGGCTGGCACGTGGTCGCCCGCCGAGATCGCGGCCTGGCAACGCGCTGCGGGATTGGCTCCGCGCAAGCCCATCGAGTTTCTCTTTGCCCCCGGCACGGGCCAGCAGTCCGCGCGCAAACCTGTGTAGCCACCTTCTCATTGGTGTCTTGGTAGCCTGAGAGGATGATTGGGTGTATGATAATGAGGACAGCGCATATGTGTGGGAACTCTAAGCGTGGGTGAGAAGCGCCCGATAGCCTGTGCGTTTGTGCAAAGGAGGCGCTTTTTGGAAGTACGAAACATTTCGCTGGCAGGCGCGCTCCAATCGGGAGGATATGAGCAACGCGAGCATGATGTGGCGGGTGGGCCTGTGAGCGCCCCGTTACACGCGATCTCCGCAGACTCAGGGTTGGCGCCAGAGAGAGAAGCAATGCTGATTGCACAGGCGCGCACCGGCGAGCAGGAGGCGTTTGCCCAATTGGTTCAGGCGCATCAGCGGCAGGTCTATGCGCTGGCGTATCGCATGCTGCGCGATCAAGAAGAGGCCAGCGAGGCCACGCAGGATGTCTTCTTGGCGGCGTGGCAGGGCTTGCGGGGGTTCCGCGCTGAGGCGCGTTTCTCCACCTGGCTCTATCGCATTGCCTACCGGCATTGTCTCAAAGTCGCCGAGAGCTGCAAGCGCGATTCCGTTGCCCGCGCTGAACTCGTCGCGGAATCCGCGCGTGCGCAGAGCGCCCAGCGGCTGACAAGCGATCGCTATGCGCAAGACGCTGCGCGCGAAACGCAGGAGTTGGTGCGCGCCGAGATCGCTGGCTTGCCGCCAAAATACCGTATGGCGCTCGTGTTGCGTCATTTGCAAGAACTGAGCTACGAGGAGATGGCTGAGGTGATGCGCGTGCCCATCGGGACGGTGAAAACGCAGCTCTTTCGGGCGCGCGCATTGCTCAAAGATCGGTTGGAAGGCCTGAGCGCCGACCTGGATCGCGCCCGCAATGAAGGACTGGCGCGCGCTGATGAACTGCGTGCGGGACTTGAGGCGAGCTTACGAAGTGTGTGGGAACATGGGCGCAAGCCGTTGAGAGGAGGAAGCGAGCTATGAAGACACTGACCTGCTCATCGGCGCAACGGCTCTTGAATCTGGCCGTTGACCAGCGCCTGACGCCCGATCAATGCGCCGCGCTCGATCGCCACCTCAACGAGTGTGATGCCTGTCGCCAGGAGCGCGCCTACCTGGAAACATTGCATGCGGCGATGGCCGACGCCAGGGATGTCGAGACGCCCGCCCCAGAGCCAGAGGCGTTGACCCACCTGATCATGGCGCGCATAGCGACCTATGAAACGACGCTACTCGCCAGGAAGTCTCCCGCGCGCAGGGTTGCGGGGGCAGTTGTGCGGCATGCGCCAGTAAAGCTCCCGGCGAGGTCGCCCTGGCTGATGGGGACGGTATGGCTGCGTCGCATCCAAAGGAGCGCCGCCTGGGGCGCTTTGCGTGCCTGGCAGGCAGGTCGCCCGTCGTGGCGCTGGCCTGGCGTGGCAGCGGCGCTGTTGGCGCTAGCCTTTAGCCTCTGGCTCTTCATCTGGCCCGATGCGCCGCTTCCATTCTCCGGGGGGATGACCCCTGGGCGACTGGTAGGCAATGTGACCAGCATGACGACGAATCTGGCGCAGTGGTTGCTGACCCCTGGCCCAGAGTCCATCGCGTGGATCGTCTGGATCGTCGGTGCGTTCATCGCGCTGGCGGTCGGCATGTGGCTGGCGCGCGCCGAGGCCTCAGCGGCGTGGCGTCGCGCGCTGGCGGAGCGTCTGCCGCCACTCTGGTAAACGAACGTCAAAGTCAGGCCACTGAATCTGCACACTGCCAGGCGCTTTCCCGTGGCAGCGGATAAGAGCCGCCAGGGACGGCAGCGGTAGCGGGGGCGCCTGTGGCTCGCCAGATGATCGATCCGCTGGTATCCAGCGCCATCGGCTGCCCAGACGCCCTTCTTCCCACATGGGCAGGGGTCAGCTTCTCCGCGCCTGTCCTGGGCATTCCGGTTCAGGAGGGTAGGCGCGTGTCGCCGAATATGGTACACTCGCTCTGATGGGATCATTCCCCTTCCAGGTCAATCAGGCCTGCGCGGAATCTTTCAGGCAAGCAAAAGATCAGCGGCTCACCAGCAGCGCCATCAGAGCGAGGAGCAACTATCGTGCGATCAGGTCCTCCACCATCGCCTTTTCCGTCGTCGCAAACATCGCGACCGCCTGCGGGGGCCGCGCCATCGCAGCCAGGCCAGCACACCAGTTCGAGCAGCGCCACCCACATCCCCTCGTGGGCCTATCAAGCGGCAACGGCGCTCTCGCTGCTGGTCGGGATCACCGCCATCGTGCGGGGAACCAGCGCCATCAGCAGCATTCAAGATAGCGACCTGACGAACTTTTTCCTGAAGTCGGCGGAGTACGTCTTGCAGGGCAATCCCTGGCAAATGTACGCCGTGCATGGCAGTGGTGTGACCAGTTCCTACCCCAATTACAATCCGCCCCTGAGCATCTTGTTGCTGGCGCCGCTGCTGGGGCTGGCGCAGGCGCTGGGATTGGCCTCAAGCTATGGACAGGTGATCACCTTCGTCACGCTGCCATTTATCCTGCTGGTTCCGCTGCTGGGTTATCTCACTTTGCGCGTCTTGCGCATGCTGTATCCCGAGGCGCCTGAGACGCTACGCTTCCTGGCCTTTTTGCTGGTGACGCTTTCTCCTTTGACCTGGCAAACCTATGGCACGTGGTATCACGTTGAGCAGCCGTTGATGTTGTGCTTTTTGATTGGGTCGGTGTGGGCCTTGCAGACGCGCCGCGAGGGTCTGGCGGGCGCGCTGGCCGGGCTGGCCTTCCTCTCACGCACGACGGCGTTGATCCCGCTGATCGCGGTGGGCGTGATGTTGCTGACTGAGAAAGAATGGCGCGGCCTGCTCAAGTTTGGCGGCGTGAGCGCGCTGGTCACTGCTGTCGGGCTGGGACCGTTCTTCCTGTTTGACCCGCACGATACGATTCACTCGCTGATCACTTGGCGAGGAACCGCGCCCATCGGCGGCAACTCGATCTGGACGATCTTCGCAACCAGCAGCACGTCTGGCCTGCGCCATGACCTCGACGCCCTCGCGCGACGGCTCGATATGTATACCGTGATTCTGGTGGTCGCTATCGTTGCTTTTTTCGCCGTGCGGCGGTTGCGCATCTCGGCGTATAGCCGCGACGCCTGGGCCATCCTGGCGATTGCCGCGTTGACCGTTCCCATGCTGAGCAAGACGAACTGGCCCTACTACTATCTGGAGCCATTTTTCTTTATCCTCATTTGGGAGTTTTCCTCCATGCACGACCGCCTGCCTGGCGTCTGGCGCTGGCCGTTGCTCACGGTGGGCTACCTGGCGATCACCGCCACGCTCTCGCAGTATATCGGCTTGCGCAGTGTGGGCGCGCTCGACCGGGTGAGCGTGGGCTTTTTAGAGTTTGTGGCCATGCTGGCGGTGGCTGGCGCGATCTGGCTGCGCATTCCCGCGCGCAAAGTCGTCGGCGGGCCAGCCTCGATGACAGGTCGTAGCCCCGCCCCAATGGGACGCGCAGAACAGTTCGCGCCAGGGTTCACAACTGCTGGAACGTTGGGTGTGGCAAGCGCAGTGGGCAGTGAGCAGCGCGGGCGTGGGTTCGCGCCACCGCAGCCACCAGCATCCCCTATTCGACCGCCGCTCCCTCGCCAGGGAGGCTCGCCTGGCCAGGACGATGCGCGAGGTTATGCCATGCCTGATGAGATTGAGGGCGCCGAGTTTGGCTCCGCCCAACAGACGACATCTGGTGGACGCTGGCGTCAAGGGCCTTTGGCGCCGCAGGGCGATCTAACCTCGTATCGTGATGACAGCACGCCGCGTCGAGGCAATCGTCCAGCGCCCGCCCGTGGACAGTATGCGCCTCCTGATCCACAAAGCCCGCCTTCCACGCCACTCTGGCCAGCCGATCCCAATCAGCCGTTTGGGCAGGGTAGCCAGTCAGGACAGCTTGGGCAATCCCCAGGCGACCCCTGGTCTGAGAATCAGCCTGTAAATGGCGCAGGACGCGGAGCAGGGTATCCCAGTGAGCCGGGGAACTCTGGGGCAGGAAGACGACCTCGCCCGCCCGATAGAGATGGAATGGGGCGGTAAGACGACAATGGGGCTCGAAATTATCCAGGGCGAACGTGTCGCCCGGCAGGGACGAGTCAGCGTTGGCTGCGCGGCGGTGATCTTTGATGCGCCGCGCGAGCGCATCTTGCTGACGCGACGGGAGGACAATGGGTGTTGGTGTTTGCCCAGTGGTCGGCTCGAACCGGGGGAAAGCGTCACCGAGGCCTGCGCCCGCGAACTGCTCGAAGAGACAGGGTTGGTAGGGCGTGTTGGGAGGTTGATCGGCGTGTATTCCAGCCCGGATCGGTTGATGTCATACCCGGATGGGAATCGCTATCATGTGGTGGGGCTGTGCTTCGAGGTTGAGCCAATCGGAGGCGCGCTGGCGCTCAGCGATGAGACGACCGCATATGGCTATTTCAGCCCCGACGAGATCGCCGCGATGGACGTCTTGGAAAGCCATCGTGAGCGCATCGCCGACGCCTTTGCCGGGCGACCAGAGACGATGGTGCGATGATCGTAGAGCAATCAGATAAAGGCGTGGGAAAAACGCTGCTCTGGCGGCTGGCGTTGACTGCTCTGGCCATCGAGGCCTTTCTCGTGGCGCTCGATGTCGTCTCTCCGTTGGGCGGGGTTTCCCTGAGTATCTCGCCCCTGGCGCACGTCTGGCCCTGGCTGCTCGCGCCCAGCCGTGCGGTGTTTGGCGACGCCCTGGTGGATGGCAGCGTGCCAGGTGCGCGGGGCTGGCCGGAGTTGATGGCGTTTGCCACATTGCTGGTGGGGGCAAGTTGCGCTGCCGGGCGAGCCGTGCTGAGTGCCCAACGTGCGCCAGTCACAGCCGTTTCAGAGGATGCGCGGCGCTGGCTGTTGGCGCTGGCGCTGGGCGGAGCGGCGCTGTTGGGGCTGACCCTGGCGCTGGCGCCTGCGCTACCATCCGATGATATTTTCAGCTACATCATCTATGGGCGCATCAGTGTTCTCTATCATGCGAATCCCCTGATTGCTACGCCTGCTCAGTTCGCGCGTGATCCCTTTCTTGCCCAGGTTTTCTGGCGCAATACACGCTCAGTCTATGGCCCTGCATGGCTGCTGCTTTCGAGCGGCGTCGCATTGCTCGCGCAGGCGCTTGGCGGCAGCCTCGTCGTCTACATCGTGCTCTTTAAGATGCTGGGATTGCTGGCGCATCTGGCCAACGCCGGGTTGATCTGGCTGATCTTGGGGCGTCTGGCTCCACGCCGTCAGGCGATGGGAACGCTGCTTTACGCCTGGAATCCGCTCTGTCTGCTGGAGTTTTGCGCCAGCGGCCACAACGACGCCGTGATGCTGACCTTCCTGCTGCTGGGCGTCTATTGTTTGTTGCGTCAGTGGGAAGTTATGGCGCTGGTCGCCATTGGTCTCTCGGTCGCCACCAAATATGCGCCGCTGGCGTTGCTGCCATTTTATCTGGCGGCAGTGGCGCTTTGGCTGACACAGCGGCTTCGCACACAGGGGGCTTCTCGTCGCTCCATTGCCTGGGGTGTGGCCTGGGGACTCATCTGGCGAGCGGGTGTGCTCGTCTTGACCGTGCTGATAACGACTCTTCCGTATTGGGCGGGCGCGCAAACGTTCGGCGCGCTGGCCTATTCGCCCCCCGCGCAACAATTGGATAACTCACTGCTGGAAGCGATCTCGTGGCCGCTGCGCTGGCTGGCGCAAGGGGTGGGGCTGACGCGCGCGCAGGCGGCCACCGTCGTCGAAACAGGCCTCAAACTGGGCGCGTTGCTCGCTTTTGCCGCGCTCTGGCTGTGGAGCTTCCGTTATGTGACCGGCGCCTCAACGTGGTCGCTCGCAACGCGCGCCTACCATACGCTCAGGACGCTCAGGGGTTTTGTGGGTGGCGCTGCTTCATCAGCGAATTCAACGGCCAAAC
>Ga0070731_10004592_pt1 | contig 11778 bp, 12 predicted proteins | sample Coa_R1_2_FD_66448 | JGI IMG/M metagenome (GOLD analysis project Ga0070731, IMG submission 66448) | Surface soil microbial communities from Centralia Pennsylvania, which are recovering from an underground coalmine fire - Coalmine... | ecosystem: Environmental > Terrestrial > Soil > Unclassified ... | reverse complement strand
TGTCGCAAGGCGTTGACTTAGTCTTCGTGTTTCCCTTCTGTCCTGCGTGTCATCGAGCCTCTGCCGTCGTTGCGAGAGCGCTCGAAGCCCGAGGGCTGCCCACCTTGAGCATGAGCGTCTTGCTAGAAGCAGCCGAAGAAAACAAGCCGCCGCGAACATGCTTCCTCGATTTTCCCCTCGGTTGTCCAGCGGGCAAACCACATGAAGCGAATCAGCAGCGCGAAATTCTACGGGCTGCGCTGAAGCTTGCTCCGCAATTTGACGGGCATCCCTGGCACATCGAATCCCTACCGTTCCAATGTTCGCCGGACGGCAACCGCGATTGGGAGCGCGAAGTGGACGACTTATACCGGAATGGCGGGCTTGCCATCGTGATGGCGCATCGCGCAGCTCATCACGCCCAGGGCGAATCGCTCGTAGGCCGTGAGCGCGAATTTACCATTCGCTGCAACTGCTAGTCACACTCATTACTGTAGTCATTTCGGGCCGGGCGTTAAATGAATGTCCCGATCAACGGTGCCGGCTCAACCGGTCAAGAGCGAAATCACCCTCCAAGATCCCTTCAAGAGGTCTTTGAACAAGTGCCGCATCGAGCCTTTGAGACCACCGGGATTATCGGAAGTGGCTCCAGATCCCAATAATTTCCGTTTTACATTGGTATTGGAGCGCCTTTGCGAACTAGCAAGCGATGACAACACATAAATATGCCCGTGAAGGACAGGACTGCGGGTACAATCCCAACCAGAGTCCAAATCGCCTCGGCAAACCTACCAAATCTGCCGAAGTGCAGATTTGACAACCAAAAGAGAGCTAAGTCGCCGAATTGAAGCTTGCCATCTCCTCTTGGGGACTGAAGGAAGCCCACGAGTGCGTTGAACACTCCTGGAAAGGCGAAGTACATTCCCGAGATCCCCCACACTAGAACAAACAAGAAGCACCAGAATCCCAGCGCATTATGCAGGTCCCAATTGAGCCTTGCGAAGCTTAACTTCCAGTGCACGGTCAGGCTGCGCCGCCAATACACGATTCCCGGCCACCACAGAATGACTCCAGTCACACAAAGCACTGTCAAACAGAGTGCGCCAATGCCGTTAATGGCACGGCCCGTCATTCCAAACAGCAAGTTCTCGTGCAGGTCTACGAGCCATTCGACCATGCGAAAGACTTGCGACTGCGGATTGCCCGAACCCTCAAGCGCGTTGCGATAAACGATGGCGCTGCCCGAAACGCTCATTACGAATATGTAGAGACCCATCACCATCCCCACCCAAAGGTGAATTTGGAAAGTGGGCCTGTGTACCCAAAGCTTCTCCGGGTGTTCCAGCAATTGTTGCCAGGTGGAGATTTTTATCTCGCGAGTTGAACTTACGGAGGTCCTCATGGGAAGGTTCGCTACCTTTGAGAGAACTTTACGATTTAGAACTCTTTCTCGCGCATATCGTATGCCTCCCCTGTCCTCGACACAACGATTTTACCCAAGTGCAGCCACCATTGATGCTATGGGAAAAGGGCAAGTCCTGAGAAAACGGCCATTAACTGGCTCCCATGCGATGAGAAGAGGAGGCAGTAGAACTGCCATTCCTTTGCTTTTGGCGAATGGGTGGCCGTTTTCGATTTCTGATGCCTGAATTGACGCTTATTGCAGCGGTTGACCCAGCACACCAGCTTCTGGATTTATTGACGGATACCCCCCTGTTTTATTGGGTTTTTAATGAGCCTTTTTGCTGTCCCGGACTTCTCAGCATTGGCCATCTGGCGGCACGATTAATCAGAATATTGCGTTCGGCTCATATCCAAGTCGTTTGTTAAAACGGGCAAAAGATATCACTGGATTTACCGACCAAGTTCCCTCAGTGCCTCGAATTATGATTCTCGGAATGTGTGCCGATGACGAAAAAGCTACATTCCGGTAAGCCGGGCCGAAATATGGGTTTTTGCGTCAGGATTGCATGAAAAACTTACATCCTGTTTTTCACAACTTATGGGTGTCAGCGAATCGAATTCCAAGAACGGCGCGGGCTATCTCAAGCTCACTAGCTCTCGTGTCCCGGGTGTGTGATTGGAGAGTCAGGATGAGGCGCGTGCGTGTGTCAGACTCGCCTGTACATCCGTTGCGGCCATCTCAAGGAGTTTGAGTGCAATAGGTGCCGCACTATGCCCACCGCAAAGTAGCCTGGCAGCTTCAATCGCATACACGAATGCGCGGTTCGTGTCGTAGTTGCTCACGCCGATACGGAAAGAACAAGAATCTTGTTCCTCGAGGAACCGCTTGGCATAGGCGACCGCCTCTTGTCTCAGTCGATCTTGATCCTTCAATTCTTCTTCGATCAGCTCGACGCTGCCCATGCCTTCATTCGGTGCTTCCGGACGATACTTCGCCTTCTTAGCCATTTGAATATACGCGTCAAAGAATCTGGAACCTGGCGTTTCACTCATCGCAATCTCCAATCCTTAAGAATTGTCGTTCAGCAAAATGCCAACGGTTAGCAGCGCACCAATCGAGTCAACCTACTCCGCGCTCTCTGTGGATTGCAAGTAAAACACGCACCCTGAGTTTGTCAACCTGTGGGTTTCACTCAATGTTTGGCATGACGCAGACCGTTTACATTTTCAATATCATTTTGATATATATGTTCTGTGGGAGATTTGCCCTGAGCGAATGTTTGCTCGCTAGGTCTTGGCCGATATGCCGAACGTAACAGGCGAGATTAATCGAGTCACCGGAATTTACGAAACGGTCTGTCATCCGAAAGAACGAGCGATCCTTGACGGTCAGCAATTCCCCCGCTGCGGTTCTTGCAACCACTCCACGACATGGGTTCTAGTTCGACGGTCCAACAGCGAGACGACGCTAAAAACAAAGACCGCCAAGCAGAGCAAAATGTCAAACTGACCCACAAGCTCACTAGCAGCCCCGTTCCTGGTGTCTGACCGCGAAAATAGCCGAAAACTCCACATTCCGGTAAGCCGACTTCACAGGACTTGGCTCGAAAGAACATCATTAATTATTATTGACCGAATCACACACTTCGCGTATCGCTTCAATCACCGTATCGGGCCGCGAGAAGGGAATCATGTGACCACTGTCCGGTACAATAATTTGCTTGCCATGCGTGGAGAGGTGCGCCTCCTGTGCCTGCAGGACGGTGATCCACAGGTTGGTTTGCATATCCATCTCCTCTTTCGTCAGCAAAGGGTCTGGGAAATACGGTATGCTAGCGGTAAGCACAATGAGCGGACGGTCTCCCAAATTTCCCGCAGCTCGAACCTGAGCAATACTTTCTGCGAAGGCCTTGCTCTCAGATGCGACAGCGTGTCGAAACTTCTCTTGCTGTCGGAGGTATAGAAGTTCCTGCTGGAAAATCTTCGTGTAGCCCCGCGCAGCCTGTAGGACCCCGTAATTGGGAGTGCCCAACCCGGTCGCCATCTGTAGACGCTGAATCCCAAGGTGAATGCGAAGAGGCATCAGAAATTGATTCACCCTTCCGTTCCACAGGTCATTCCTCTCCTCTCGCTTCACCACCGCAATCGGCAGCATTTCGTTGATGCGTTCCTCTTCGTCCTCATGAGAGCCATCAACAAGCACAACTCCCGAAACGTCCATTGGGTAGAGTTCAGTGAACACCCGGACATTGAATGCGCCAAAGGAATGTCCGACCATAACGTATGGTCCTTCCTTGCTGGCTGCATTCAGAAGGGCTTTCAATTCTTTGGCAATTTGCACACTGGTGCGGGGTTCCGGCCCCGCATCACTCCAGCCGTAACCTGCGCGGTCATAAGAGCAAACACGCGCAAAGTCGGCGACTTCACGCTGCACCTTGATCCAGCCGACCGCCGGCACTCCGATCCCTCTGTCGAGGATTACTGTCGGAGTTCCCTGTCCCGAGCAGTCGAGGTTCAGCGACGTGTTTCCAAACTGAGGCCCCAGCGCAACCGAGCGGCCTAGTTGAGGAAATCGCAGCGCATCTCGCCACGCTCCCACGGTTTGATAGACCGCTCCGGCGGCAATCGCGCCAGTGACAAGAATGGTGAGTGTGAGGACAATCCGTTTCATAATTTTCCAAATGCGGCGTCAAGCGAGCAATTAATGCAAACCAGAGATGAAAATGTGCATATCGCGTATCACGTCTGCCTCGTTTGACATGAAAATGTAGTGAGCTGCATGCGGATAACGAACCACACGCGCAGATGGTAAGCCGGCTTCAAATGTTTTTATCAGTGGTTCGCGTATAGCCACGCTATCAGCATCAAAGGCCGCACGCGCAACCGGATCATCGTCAACGAAAGGCCCCAGGTCCTCGGGGACTGCGTAAATTGCGAGAACAGGGCATGGGATGTCTGTGTAAGCTTGTCGGCCTAAGAAAACCGCATTCTCCTTGTTAGCCTTTTCGGTCCCTACGTGTCCGTCCGGTGAGGATTCGAATTTCTGGTGCAGTTCACTCACCGGCGGTCCGAAGCCGAAGATTCGTTTTTCCCAGGAATGATATGCGTCAAAGCTCTCCCGGTCGGCATCTGTTGGGGTTGGTTCGGATGGTTGTCGCTGACTTACTTCCAATCGAAGCGATTCCAGTTCTCTCTCAAATCGCGGAAGAGTCGTATCCAGCAGTTCCTCGATCAACGGCTTTTCATCTGTGAGGTCATTCGCGGACTGCAACTGCCCCAGGTTCTTTTGCAATTTCTGTAAATCGAGAACAAAATCTCCCTTCGAAGGATCGTAATACGCGTGCCCGTAAGCAGCTTCGAGGTAGATCAGTCCTGCGATCCGCTCGGGATGCCGACTTCCGACTGAACTCAATTCTCCGCCCGCGATGGAGTGGCCGACAAGCACTGGCCGAGCAAGTTTGAGTGTATCCAGCACAGCAAGCACGTCGTCACCGAGCCGATCAGCTGAATATCCAGAGGCGGGAATACTAGACGCCCCAAACCCTCGTCGTGTAATGCCGTAGACGCGATATTCGGAGGTTAGCTTTGGCGCGAAATCGTCAAAGACATGCGCCGTATTTCCGAGACCTGCCAGCAAAACCAGTGGCCTGCCCGACCCACCCCAATCGAGCACCTCCAGTTTGACGCCTCTGTCCACGGTTACAAACCTAATGACGTGCGGAGAGGGATCATGCCAAGCGACGGGCCGTTGAGCGGATAAGCTGTGAGCAAAAAAGGCCACCAGCAATACAGCAGCACGAGCCAAGTGACGGTATTCCATTTTGCGCCCCCGAGTTATTGCCCGGAACCGCGAACGTAGCGTGATTAATAATCGGTCTTTTAACTGAAGATTATCTGAAAACCAAGATTCCGCCTGTGAAACGCATTACCGAAAACTTGGTTTTCGTACTCGAGGCTGTTTCCGATCTTCCGCCACTTACCCAATCTGGTTTGTGGAATCTTCACTCGGCGCTTAACAATTTCATTTTGAGTCTCTTGGAAGGTGCCATTGACGACGCTTGTCTTCGGGACGTCGAACTGCCTGCGGCTTTCGATCCGGTGCTCCGGACTCAAACGGCAAGGAATTGCGCCCCTGATATGACCTTCCAGATTTGTTGGAGTTCTGTGACCTATTGGCAATGGATGTTACCGCGCTGGTCAATTTCTGCAATTCTTCTCTAATCAGCCGCAATTCTTTTGCGATGTCGTCAGCGGTTTCATCTTTCATGTTGCACCCCTTCCCCTGCTAACTCGGATCTAGCCCCCAAGCCAACTCGCATTGGCAAATTACCAGCAGGACTATTGGGCTTAGTTTACATGGCAGGGAAAACTTTGGCTGCGGAACTTAGCCCACACCCTTATCGAAATGTGAAAAATTAACCAATAAGCTTACAACGCGTTCGATTAAAGCGTCTTCACGTCAACGGGGAAACATAGTGAGTTTGGGTGCGGAACCTTGCGGTTCGACGGGGGGCTTTTGCCACACTTTGTTCATCACGGCCCACATCGAATACCAGCCATAAACTCCAACGATATCGACGACGCCCCGTTCGCCAAATCTGGCAAGTGCCTTGGCGTAGGTTGCATCGCTTACGCTTTGATTGCGATGTAACTCATCGCAGAAGTCGAAAACGACCTCCTCGTCCTCAGGCATTCCAGTCGGTCGCCGGCCTTCGGCAATTGCTTTCAGGATTTCTGGACTGATTCCGGTCTTGATAGCCACTGCGTAATGGGAGTTCCACATGAAATCTGTGCTCGACTGTCGGCCCATGATCATAATTACCAACTCCCTGATCCGTGGGGCCAGTGCTGGCTTATATTCTACGTATTCCCGCATAGCGTTCACAGTTAACATGAGCTCCGGGCTGCGCAACAGTTCCGCCCAACCTGAGCCCACCTCCATTTGGACTGGCCTGGGGTATTTATCACCATAGATTTTTTGGATATTCGCTTGGGCCGCGAGGAACGCTTCTACGGCTTTCTTCTGTTCTTCAGTCAACTTGTCGGGTGGGATCGGTGCCATGCGATCTTGAGCGATCACTGGAACTCCGTGCCCAACGACAAGCAAGAGCAGGCAGGACGCAAACCAAGGCCGTAAATGGGTCATGGACAGAATCCTCCTTCGTCAGCCACGCTTCGCCCATCTGCATAGCTTCGCGGATGGTATCTTACGGAGGTTCAGAAATCACTTGGTCTTCGAAACTTTACTCCCACAACATCCCCTAGTTGCTGATAAACAGGGATTATCGGGATGTGGCTCATTAAAAGGTCTTTGATATATGAGGCCGGGAACCGCCAATAAAAAAGACATTCCTGCAAAGGACAAACGTCACCGGAGAGAGACGTACCCAGCAGTGTGCCATGCAACCGTCGGAACTTAGATCAAACAATCTGACAGATATCGTTGATAACGCTTGTTCAGCATGAAAATAGTCGATCCATGGAATCGAATGCTTGAATGGGCTCGCGAACGCGTGTTGCCACTATTCCCACCGTCATCTCTCCCTCGCCAAGGACCGGATACGCTCAATATCAAATTTCCCTTTGGCGCCCCAGCCTCTCATCCCTTCTGGAATGGCCGGCCGGAACTCCTCATAGAGACTGAATGCGTTCTTTGAAAGCTGTTCCGGTCGGAAGGCTCTTGCGAGGTCACGCATCGCCGAGCGTACAGTGCCAAGTGACTCGCCGAACTTGCCCTCCAGGTACCGTTCCACACTCTCCGCTTCGATGGGTTGGTTCTTGATCACCGCCCGTACTCCATCCGTTGTATTAATTGCTGGTACTTGCCGCCCACAAATCTCAACGAAGAATTCCTCTCCTCGCTTTCGTGCTCGCGCCTTTTTGACCTCTTGCGGCACTGGTTTGTATATGCCCAGTCTCTGACCTTTGGATTGGGCATTCAGACCAGCCACCGCCTTGCCAAGTGACAGTGCCTCGTCCTTGTCAAATCCCAATCGCTCGGCAACGGTAGTCGCCCACAGCGTCAGGACGGGAGCTCGATTGATCAGAATGTTGCGTTCGGTCATGGCTCTCAGCGTACCTAAAAGGGTTGCACGAGAACAATTCCTCTTCCAGTGCAATGGGCTACCTCTTGCTGGCCCAGGCTCGCTAGCAGCAGCTTCAAGGGTGATCTATCGGCCGAACGCTAGAATCGTCCAGCGAGGCCCCCCAGTCTTCAAGTTGAAATTGAGACGCGAGCGAATTGCTTTCCGACAGGAACGTTGTGGACATAAGCCGATTGCAGTAAAACTGTAATCGCAACCTTGACACCGCAGAGGGAGGAAAAACCTATGCTCGCGGGAGGAATGATTGGCATCTTGACAGGCGGAGGTGACGTCCCAGGCTTGAATCCGGTCATTAAGTCCGTGGTGTACCGCGCAAGCGAAATGGGCAGGGACGTGATTGGCATTCGCAAGGGATGGGAAGGTCTGACGCACATGAACTTTACCAACGAAACTGAGTCGGCGTATATTCATCGACTGACGCGTGAGAACACGCGAACGATAGATCGCACCGGGGGCACGGTTCTCCACACCTCACGCGCCAATCCAAGGCGCGTCCCCGAATCCAAGTTGCCCGATCATCTCTCGGGGGCCCAATTAAGAAGACTTCCCTTTGATGGAAAATGCTACGACCTAACATCCATCGTCATCGAAAACTTGAAAAGTTTAGGGATAGGCTGCCTGATCGTAATCGGTGGTGACGATACGCTTAGTTTCGCGTCTGTGCTCTCCGCCGAGGGAGTGCCGTTGATTGCCGTGCCGAAGACGATGGACAACGACGTCCAGGGCACGGAATATTGCATTGGGTTTTCTACGGCTATCACGCGTGCTAAGGAGTTGATAACAAGGCAACGGACAACTCTTGGCTCGCACGAGCGTATCGGCATTTTCCGAATCTTTGGCCGCGACTCCGGCTTCACGGCACTCTATACCTCCTATGTAACGTCGGCCCGATGCCTGATCCCCGAACACCCGTTTGAATTGGACCGGATCGCTGGACTTCTGTCCGAAGACAAACGAAACAATCCGAGCAATTACTCGCTCGTCGTCGTATCGGAGGGAGCAGTGTGGGAGCAGCAAGAAGTCGGCGAGTTCGGTGAGGTGGATGCGTACGGTCATCGGAAGAAGGTTGACATCGGTCACGCTCTAGCGGAAGAGGTTCGGCGGCGGACGGGTGAGGAAACCATGGTCAGCGACTTGACATATGACTTGCGCAGCGGTGAACCGGATTCAATCGATCAGCTGGTAGCGATAACTTTTGCAAACATTGCCTTGGATCTGATTCATGACGGCGTCACAGGCCGAATGGTCGCAGTACAAAACGGGTGCTATGCGCACACGGCCCTGCCGCCCTCTTCTCTTGGCCCGCGCAAAGTCGATGTGGCAAAGCTCTACAATACGAATCGCTACCGACCCAACTACAGTTCCAAACTCGGCGCTCCACTTCTGTTCAGCCGCTGCTGAGTGCTAATGGTCTCAGCCTCGATGCCCCCAGGATCGTCAGGCGGAAATCGGAGGACAATCCGTCAGATTTTATCCGCTAGCGACCCACTTTGCGGTGGCAGCCGATTCCCACTGATGGGAGTGGGATCACTATGGCCAAATCTCAGTGCCTATCTTCAACCGGATTCCGGCACCTTGGGTTCACACATACGCCGTCGTGAGGAGGCTGGTTCTCTCCTATTTGCGGATTGGATTCTTGTTCGTGCGCCGAGCCCGAAACCGTAACTTCCTGTTCGATTTCGGTTGCCATGATTGCTCCAATTTAATGGGTGGGCGTTTCGCTCCCGACAAGCCGATTCTCGAACCAAAGGGCCCCTGGCCAGGAATCCATTCGAGTGCCGGTGAATTGACGCTTATTGCAGCGGTTGACTCGACATACCAGCATATGGATTTATTGACGGATAACACCCCTGTTTTATTGGGTTCCCGCAATTATTGAAACTGATAGCCGGCTTTCAGTTCACACCGATAGTGCTTTGCGTTGTTCGACTCCACTCTCACTTCACAGTCGGTCCAGCTTAGTTTCGGATTGGGCGCCAGAATAAAAGAAATTTGAGTTCTGTTCAGCTCGGCCTCAATCGTTGGTCCCCGAGCATCTGCAGGCAAGGTGAAATTCAGAGATCTTCCAAAAATTACTGGATACGCCTTGCGAACAGTGTCTCTGATCTGCGTATGGAACACCTCGGCCTGCATCAGGAATGTGGTTGTATTCGACCAGTTGCGAACGGACACCTTAATGTTCCGGGCAGGCTTTGAGAAGCCGTTGAACTCAACGCGGGTGAATGGACACGGGCCTGCGATACAAGACACCCTCGCATCCTCGAACACATTTCCGGCTCCCGCATCGAGAGTCGCTGAGTCGATTGTCGCCTTCCATTTGCCGTCGGGAGAGCATGGAAAACGTTCGTTGCAGGGAACATCACCCGTATTCACGACTTGGAACGTCGTTACGCCCGTACCAATGTTCTCCGTGCTGGTGGCTTCTGTGGAATATCGAATCTGGACGTTCGATACTCCCACTTCGGCCGTGTTCAGTTCGGCTTCATCCTCACCGTGAATAGGTATCATCCGAATGACATATAGCCTTTCTCCGGCCGTAGTATTCAGATCTACTGGTTCGTAATCGGGATGTCTGAACCGGAGCGTGACCGATTGATCGGGATCGATTCCTGCAGGTAAGACGATTTTGAAGAACCCGGAAAAGTCTGACTCGGCCTGTCTTACCACACTTCCATCGAGTGCAACTATTTCCACATCGGCGATGGGTGATTCCTTCTGGGTGTCTGCGTTTTGTTTGATGACCGATCCGGTCAGTATCAACGAGACGTCTATGTGGTTAGGGGAGTATCTGACCACAAATAGGATCGTCAGGATTATCCCCAAGGATAAGAAAACCCACATCGCGATTGTACGCCTGCTGGTCATCGGCCACTCCAATTCCACAGATACGAGCCATTAATGACTGGGAACCATTGAGCTTCAATTGATGCGAATAGTTTAGAACAGCCAGTATAATTGATTAGATGGATACGAGATACTCCCGCAGGAACCTACTGAAACAAATTGTCGCATTCGGGAGATATATCCCGTTTGCAAATCTAGGCATTTTACCTTCGGCTGCCAGTTTCAGAAAAGAGGTACATACCGGAGTTGTCTTTCCGCCTCAAGCATCTTCTCCTTTACGCGATGACCCATTCCTGGAGGAACTGGAGAGAGCGAATTTCCGCTATTTTTGGGAACAGGCCAACCCCGAAACCGGCTTAGTAAGAGACCGGTGCAATGTCCGCCGACCCGACAAGAGCGTCGTTGCAAGTATAGCTGCCACTGGTTTTGGGCTGACCGCTTTATGTATCGGTGTGGAACGCAAATTCATCTCACGTTCGGAAGCTCAACAGCGTGTCCTTAATACTTTGCGCTTCCTATGGAAGAAGCTGCCAAATCACCGGGGATTATTCTATCACTGGGCCAACGTGGAAACCGGCCAAAGAATCTGGGATTCAGAAGTATCTTCCGTAGACACGGCCATCTTGCTTTGCGGAATTCTTACCAGCCGCCAGTATTTCCCTCACCCGGAAATTCATGAATTGGCATCTGAAATTTATAATCGCGTAGACTGGAACTGGCTGTCGGAAGATACGCCTATATTACCGTACGGCTGGAGCCCGGAGGCCGGCTTCCTGCAATACCGATGGGACGATTACAGCGAACTGATGATGATGTATCTCCTGGGATTGGGATCCGACGCCCATCCTTTGCCGGCCAATGCTTGGGACTCTTGGAAGAGATCTATCTTTGAATACGACGGGGTTCGATACATAGGGTCATTCGCTCCCCTTTTCATCCACCAGTATTCTCAGGCTTGGTTCGATTTTCGCGGCAAACGCGATCGCTATGCGGATTATTTTAAGAATTCGATCATTGCCACGCGAGTCCATCGTCAATTCTGCCTGGATTTGGCGAGCCAATTTCCTGATTATAGTGAAGACCTGTGGGGAATTACGGCATCCGACTCCATCAAAGGTTATGCGGTTTGGGGTGGTCCCCCAGCGATAGGACCCATTGATGGAACCGTCGTTACGTGCGCCGCGGGGGGGTCGTTACCATTTTTGCCAGAGGAAGCGATGCGTGTCCTTAAAACGATCAAAGATCGCTATGGGCAAGGGACTTGGAGCGACTACGGATTCGTGGATGCATTCAATCCACTGACCCAGTGGTACGACACCGATGTCATCGGAATTGATGTGGGAGTCACCATGGTGATGGTGGAAAATGCGCGCACGGCCTTCGTTTGGGAAACCTTTATGAAAAATCCCGAAGCGAAGCGAGGCATGGAACGCGCTGGATTAAAGCT
>Ga0070731_10004591_pt1 | contig 11779 bp, 10 predicted proteins | sample Coa_R1_2_FD_66448 | JGI IMG/M metagenome (GOLD analysis project Ga0070731, IMG submission 66448) | Surface soil microbial communities from Centralia Pennsylvania, which are recovering from an underground coalmine fire - Coalmine... | ecosystem: Environmental > Terrestrial > Soil > Unclassified ... | reverse complement strand
GGAAAATCCCGGCATACGTGATGAACCGGCTGGCGAGCGACTCGGTGTTGACCGCCAGGGAGACGGTCCCGACGACACCGGTAGGATCGTTGACAGCCACGGATACGGTCAGCTCGTTCTCGAAGAAGCTGGTGCCCAGCGGCGGCGCCTTGTCGGCGACCGTGACGGCGGCGCCGGTCTTCAGATAGCGGGTAAAGAGGGCGCCGTCGGTGCCATAGATCCCCGCCGCATCGATCTCGGAATTGGCCTTCAGCGACTGCAGGCTCTCATCGGCCGCCTTGGCATCGCGGAAGGCCAGCGAGGCCGAGATGCTCGCCGCGAGGATCTGGGCCTCCGCGGTGACCTCTCGTGTCTTCCCGGTCCGGTAGGTCTGGGCGTCGTACAGGGCCAGGATCGTGCCCGCAAAGAACTGCGCGACGGCGCTCGCCAGGATGGTGGCGAGCAGCAGCTTCCAGCGGATCGGCAAGTCGGCGAAACGGCGCAGCATTCCTCTCTCCCGTTACCGTTTCGGCGTGACCGACAGCGCCAGGCTGAGCAGCTTCGAGCTGACCTGAAGGCCGCTCGTCGACGCAGCCTGGTCATCGATGTTGAAGCGGACCCGGTTGTCGCTGAGGACGAAGTCGATCATGCCGACGGCGTCGCCCTTGGCGCCGTCGGTCACCGTCAGCACGCTGTCGCCGCGCGCCGCGTCTAGCGCTTGCTTCGGCGTCTGGGCCTCATTGGGGCCGACAAAGAGGATCTGGCAGCCGAGATGCGCCGTCACCAGCTTTACGCGCTTGATGGCGACCGCCCGGTCGCCGACATGCTGCCCGGCCGTCGCCTTGTCGAGCGCCGCCCCGAAGGGGTCGTTGCCCGAGACGCACACCGTGAGCGGGCTCGAGGGCCCGTCGAAGGCGCTGCTGGGCCAGTCGACATAGGCCCCGAACTTCGCCAGGAAGGCGGCCTTCACGGCGACCTCCAACGAGGGCTCGTCAGCCGCCGCCACGTGGTAGAAGGCCAGGCCGGCAAGCGCAAGCAGACCGAGAAGTCCGCGTCGCATGGCCGTCAGAACCTCCACTTCGTTTCGATGAAATAGCTACGCGGCACCTCGTCGGACTGTCCCGTCTCGATGAACTCCACATGCTGCGGATGCAGCAGGTTGAAGCCCGAGACCGACACCTCCAGCGAGTCGGAGATCTTCCAGGCGAGGCGCGTGTTGAGCTCGCCATAATCGGGCACCGCCGGGTTGGGCAGCCGGCCGACGTAGCGCAGATCGGCATCCCAGGTCACGCCGTGGCCGAAATTGATCGACGATCTGAGCTGCGCCTGGTGATTAGGGTCGTCGGCCGCGAAGTTCACGCCGCCGAAGCCGCTGCTGCCCGGGAGGAAATGCAGGTGCTCGTGCTGAAAGTTGAACCCGGCACTCAGCCGCCACCAGTCCGTAGGCTGATAGCTGCCCCAGACTTCCACGCCGTAGATGAGCCCCTCCATCTCGTTTCCCCATGTCAGGGGCAGCAGCGTCACGGGCGTCAGCTCGATCGTCCGCAGGTCACTGTAGACATTGTAGAATGTGGAGATCGAGAAGGACAGGCGCGGATCAGGCTGCATGCGGGTGCCAAGCTCGTAGGCGGTCAGCACCTCGGGCATGAAGTTCCGGTTGCCGACCAGGATGTTCTCGGTCCCGGTGCTTTCGATGAAATCCTCGTCGATCGGCGTGGGCGCGCGCACCGCCCGCGAGACCGCCGACCACACCATGGCATTGTCCGTGAACTTCCATGAGATCCGCGCGCTGGGCATCGGCTCGAGTCCGGTATAGGGCTCGTTCTCGAGCTTGAGCCCGAGGGTCAGCTTGACCGTGTCGGCCAGCGTCATCGTGTCCTGCGCAAACACGTCGGCCAGGTTCAGTGTCCGGGCGTCAGGCAGGAACAGCAGCTGCGGGATATTCGCGACGCGGTAGTTGATGGCGCGATCCCCGGCGCCCCAGACGATCTCGTTCCAGCTGCCGAGCGGGAAATTGTGCTGCACGTCGAAATTGTAGGTGTCGATGACGAAACCGAGACTGTTGTCGCCGCTGAGCCTGGCCTCGTCGAAATAGGCATCCGCCCGGAACGCCGCTCCGTCGCCCAGGTCGTGGTCCCAGGACGCGATCATGTCGCTGCCGGCAGCGTTGCCGCCCACCGTCGATACGTGGAACAGATCGCCCTCGGCGGTTACGCTGTCGCCGGGCGGCGTCCAGTCGAGGCGAAACCCGCCCTGGGGCCGCGACCAGCCGTCCTCGGCATCGGTATGGGCGCTCGTCTTGTTGGGGCTGAACTCGGCGCCTTCGACATGGACACGGTAGGTCAGGTCGTCCGCCAGCCTGCCGCCGTATTGGAAGCTCCCCATCCGCTCGAGATTGCCGCCGCCGAGATCGAGCAGCCCGCCCTGGGTATCGGCGGACTTGCGGGTGATGATATTGATAACGCCGTTGACGGCATTGGCCCCCCACAGCGTGCCGCCGGGCCCGCTGATGACCTCGATGCGCTCGATGTTCTCGGGCAGCACCTCCTGCATGTCCCAGTAAACGCCGGCGAAGAGCGGGGTGTAGACGGTGCGGCCGTCGATCAGCACCAGGAGCTTGTCGGACATGCTCGCATTGTCGCCGACGTTGAAGCCGCGGGCCGAGATCGCGTAGGTGGCGGCGTTGAGCTGCGCCACGTGCAGGTTCGGCGCGAGCCGCAGCATCTCGGGAATCGTGGTGGCGCCCGAGCGGATGATGTCGTCGTGCGTGATGACGTAGATCGCCGCCGGAGCGTCGCTCAGCTTCTCGGCCGTCTTGGAGACCGAGGTCACCTCGACGTTCGAGAGCTCCTCCAGCGACAGGCCGCTGAGATTGGGCGTGTCCGCCGGCGAGTCTGCCGCCGCCCGGGTCGCCAGCGGCAGCAGCGCGGACAGTAGAATCGGAACGGCCTGGCGGCTGCCGAATCGGGGGCGGCTCAATCTTCCACTCCTCATTCTTCCACCTGATCGTCGATGACAAGTTTCGGGTATCGAAGGATCCGCGAGGCGTCGAGGACAGCCATGCCGTCCGGCCCGACGCCGCGCAGGAAGCTGCTATCGATCCCGGCAAGCGAATCCGGCGGCGGCCCGATGCTCGCCGCCGCGACCGAGCGGACGCCGACGATGACGTCGGCGACGACGCCGAGCTCCAGCGAGCCGTCTCGGAGGATGACCGCGCGCGTCGCGTTCGTGATGCCTTGCTCCGGCAGGCCCAGCAGACGCTTCAGCTCTACGACCGGGCACAGCTCGCCGCGAAGATTGATGACACCGAGCAGAAACGGCGGCGTACAGGGAACCGGCGTCAGGTCGCGCAGCGGATACACCTCCCGCACGAGCCGCATCTCGAAGGCGTAGGTCTCCCAGGCCAGCTGGAACATCAAAAGCTGGATCTGGGCTTCGGTCTCCGCGCCCGATTCGGCGCGCGCCAGCGCCCGCGCGCGCTCACGCAGGACCGCCTCGGTACGGCGGCGGCCAGCGATGCCGGCGGCCGAAGCACGGGAGGGGAAAGCACTCATGATACGACCGCGGCCCGATCGCGCGAGGCACGCACGATCGCCGTCAGCTCGCCGACGGTCAGCCCGCCGCCATCCGCCAGCACCTCGTCCGACCGGAGCCGCTCGAGCATGGCCGCTGCATTGTCGAAGTGCCGCCGCGCCGAGCGAGCGTCGCCCGCGTTGCGGCACAGCATGCCGAGGGCGAAATGCGCGAGCGCCATGTCCGGCGCCAGGAAGATCGCGCCCCGAAGAGCTTCCGCTGCCTCGGCGCGCCGGCCGAGCTCGATCAGGATGCCGGCGTGCCGATAGCGCAGCCCCGCATCCGTCGGATCCTTCTCGATGGCGCTTTCGACCGTGCGGAGCGGATCGCCGACCGGCGCTTGGTCCGGCATCGCGCGGTGAGGCAGAGGATCGGCCGCCGGGGACCGCCGTGGCTTTGCCGGGCCGTGCGGGCGAGCCGCACGAGCCACCGGCCGCGACGGCTCGGCGGCGCGGCCGGTGGCCTTGCGAAAGACCACGAGACCGTCGGTGCGAAGCGCCGTGAACCCGTCGAAGATCGGCAGCGACGCTTCGGCTATTCCCACCAGCAGACAGCCATCCTCCGTGAGGTTCTCCCGCAGCCGCCGCACGACCCGCGCCGCGTGCGACGGCGCCAGGTACATCAGCACGTTTCTGCACAGGATGAGGTCCATGGCGCCGGGGGCGCCGAACGGCGCCGGCCATGTCTCGTCGACGAGATTCAGCGGCGAAAAACGCACGCTGCCGCGGAGCCGTTCCCCGATCTGCCAGGCGCCGTCAGCCTCGCCCCGGAACCACCGGGCGCGGACCGGGTCCGGCACGCCGCGGAAGGACCAATCGCGATATCGACCCTGCTCCGCGGTAGCGAGGAAGGCGGGATTGACGTCGGTCGCCAGGAGCTCGACGTTCCAGCGGCCGAGATCGCTCATCGAATCTTCCAGAAGCATCGCCAGAGAGTAGGGCTCCTCTCCGGTGGCGCAGCCGGCGCTCCACAGCCGCACGCGGCGATCGCCATCGCGGGACCGGCTCTCGAGCAGCGCGGGAAGCACACGGCGGCACCAAAGATCGAGCCCTCCCCGTTCCCGTAGGAAATAGCTCTCGCCGACCGTGAGGTGGCGGGCCAAGCTCAGCAACCCATCCGCCGAGCGCAAGGCGCCCAGCAGCGCCTCGTCGCCGGCGGCACCGGAAAGGCGCTCCGCGGCGAGAGCCCAGAGCGCCCGCTCCAGATCGTCGCGCTGCCGGGGCGCAGAGCGCAGCCCGAGATACGACTCGGCAGCGGCGGCCGCGGCGGCAAGCAACGGCTCGGTCCACGCGGATGCGGTGGCGTCAGCTTTGGGCATCGAGAGTCGCGTCCAGCGCCCGCCAGCCGTCGGCGCTGAGAAACTTGGCGAGATCCTGGATGAGGACGAGCTCGTCCTGGAGCTGCACGAGGCCGGCCGCCATGTCCGGCTCCGCGACGAGCATTCCCGGGTCGGAGATCGCGCTGTCGGGGCAGTCCACCACCTCCGTGCCGCCCTCGGCCACGACCCCGAAGAGGCGACCGGCCGCGCGGGTGACGACGATGCGGTCGTCGAGCTCGATCTCGCGAGCGGCAAGACCGAGCCGATGCCGCATGTCACCCACGGGCACGAGGCGGCCATGAAGGTTGAACACGCCCCGTATCGCCGGCGGCAGCCCTGGTATCCGGTCGAGCGCCACCGCGCGAACCACGCGTTCAATCGACGCGAGATCGAGGGCATAGCGGCGCGCCGCTAGGCCAAAGCAAAGGAGCTGCACCGCCACACATCCGCCGTGGAACCCGGGCCGTCCCCGGCACCGACACTCGCTACAGGTACGCGTACCCTCATCCCCCAACTCCGATGGCGCCTTGCACAACCCGGCTTGCATGCATGGCGGCGCGACAAAAGAGCATTTGTGTTAAATGTAGCACAGATATTGAAATTTGTATAAGCAGGACGCGTCGTACTGTTGTAGTGCCGTCGTACCAATGCATGCGATCTATGGTTTCATGAGCGGTGAGCGCGGGCCAGGGCAGCCGTGGGGTACCAGCCGATTCCCCTCGTCAGACGACCCAGCCGGCTGGCGGCGACGTGGCCGGTTTCACGGCTCTCGCGAACATTCGCCCGGAGCGTTCGCGGTCAGTGGTGGTTCGACATTGGAGAGGGGCCGGCGGATTCATTGAATTGCAACGATTACCACGACTACTATATCAATACCACAGGCTACTCTGCGGCCTTCATACGAGTTCTACGAGTTCATCTAGTTCGAGTAGAAATATCTTGTTATGGCCCTCAGGATTGGTATGCTGTCTACTGGGTAATGGGCCGGTTGGGTATGCGGGGTGACCGCGTGCCGGCTGCCGCGTGAGCGGCTGGAGGCAGGGAATGCGCCTTCTTGTTCTCGATGACGAGAGGGGAATTGTAACGCTGGTCGCCGGCGTCGCGAAGGATCGCGGCTGGACCGTCGACACGGCGACCGACGAGGCGGCGTTCCTGTCCCGGTTCGACGAGAACCGGCCCGACGTCGTCATGCTCGACCTCCAGCTCGGCGATCGGGACGGCGTCGAGCAGCTGCGCTTCCTTGCCGGCGTGCAATTCGCCGGTCCGGTCATCCTGATGAGCGGGTTCGACGAGCGCGTGCTGACAAGCGTCTGGCACTATGGCGACTCGCTCGGCCTCAGGGTGGCCGCCGCCCTGCCCAAGCCGATCCGTCTCGCCCATCTGCGGGACACGTTGGCGGCGGTCGAGCGTCCTGCCGAGGCTGCGGCGCCGGTCCGCGAGGCCAAGGGGAAGAAGGGTACGGAATCCACGTCCGACCTGATTACGCCGGCGGCGATCATGGAGGGGCTGAACCGCGGCGAGCTCGAGCTGTTTCTTCAACCCGTCGTCGATTCGGTTTCGTTTCGGCCCATCCGCTTCGAGGCGCTGACGCGGTGGCGCCGACCCGTGCAGGGTCTGGTCCAGCCCGATCTCTTCATCCCGGTCGCCGAGCAGGACGACGCCACGATCGACGCCCTGACCTTCTGGGTGATCGATGCGTCGATCGCGCTTCATCTCCGCCTTCTGGCGGCCGGCTATCGCATGCCGATCTCGATCAACGTCTCCGCCGGGAACCTGCGCTCGCTCGACTTCCCCGATCGCTGCGCCAGCGTGGTCGAGCGCGCCGGGGTGGCGCCGTCCATGATCGTCTTCGAGATCACGGAGAGCGTCGCCACCGCCGATGTCAGGCTGACGACGGACATCCTCAACCGTTTGAGGCTGAAGGGCTTCCCCTTGGCCATGGACGATTTCGGGACCGGCTACTCGTCGCTCAAGGCCTTGCAGCAGCTGCCGTTCTCTGAACTGAAGATCGACAAGTCCTTCGTCGCCAGCGCGCAGCATTCGGCCGATTCGGTGACGATCGTGACGTCGGTGGTCTCGCTCGCCCGGAGCCTGCACCTCGAATGTGTCGCGGAAGGGGTGGAAACGGAAGAATCCGCCGCGTTTCTGGCGCGGCTGGGTGCGGACTACCTGCAAGGCTATCACTTCAACCGGCCGCTTCCCTTCGACGGGGCCATGGAGTGGCTGCGACGCGTCGCGCCGCAGCCTTAGCGGCGTCCGCGGTCATTTCCGGCAGAATAGCGTTCGGCTCGGAGCGATCGAGCCGGGATGGAATAGTCGTCATGTCAGATGCGGTCGTAGCTCAGACAGAATTTGGCCGGGTGAAGGGCGCGGTGTGCGGCAGCGTCGCTGCCTTCAAGGGCATTCCTTACGCCGCGGCACCGGCACGCTTCATGGCGCCCGGACCGCCTGAAATCTGGACAGGCAACCGCGACGCGGCTGCCTACGGCGTGCGCGCCATGCAGAGCGAAGGCGGTTTTGCGATGCCGCAGGCGTTGCGCGATCTATTCACGCCCCAAGAGCCCGAGCCGATCGGAGAGGCCTGCCAGGTCCTTAACGTCTGGACGCCGGGCATCGGAGACGGCCGGGCGCGGCCGGCGATGGTCTGGCTTCACGGCGGTGCCTTCATCGTCGGCTCGGGCGGGTCGCCCTGGTATGACGGGACCCATCTCGCGCGCCGCGGCGATGTCGTCGTGGTGACGCTCAATCACCGGCTCGGCGCGTTCGGCTATCTCGACCTGTCGGATGTCGGCGGCGAGACCTACGGCGCATCGGGCAATGCCGGGATGCTGGACATCGTCGCGGCGCTGCGCTGGGTGCGGGAGAACATCGCGGCTTTCGGCGGCGACCCGGGAAACGTCACGTTGTTCGGCCAGTCCGGCGGCGGCGCCAAGATTTGTGTGCTGATGGCGATGCCTGCCGCGCAAGGTCTCTTCCACAAGGCCATCATCCAGAGCGGCCCCGCCGTGGAAGTAATGACGCCGGCGAATGCAGGCGAGACCGCGCGGAAGGTCGTGGCGGCGGCGGGTCTGCGGCCGGACGATGTCGAAGCGCTGCAAAGCCTGCCCCCCGAGCGGCTGCTCGCCGCCCAGGAGGCCGTGCTCGCAAGCATTGCCGCGCTTCCCTTCGCGGAGCGACGGCGTCACGGGTTCAATCCCGTGGTCGACGGGAGGCACCTGCCCCGCCAGCCCTTCGCGCCGACCGCGCCCGCTCTGTCCGCCACGATACCGATGATCATCGGAACGACCGCCGATGACATGAACCTGTTCTTCGGCCTCGCCCCTTGGGCGGAGTCGCTGGACTGGGAAGGGTTGCCGGACCTGGCGCGCGGCTTCCTCGGCGACCGCGCTCCGGAGCTCGTCGACGCCTACCGCCGGGCGAGGCCCGGCGCAATGCCCCGTGAACTGATGCTTGCGATCATGACGGACCAGTCTATCCGGGTGCCGTCGCTCGTCATCGCCGAACGCAAGGCGGCGCAGCCGGCACCGGTCTACGCCTATCGCTTCGACTGGAAGTCTCCGGAACTCGGCGGCCGGCTCGGCGCGTGCCACACGCTGGAGATCCCGTTCGTGTTCGACAATCTCGCCTCGTCACGCCTAGTCGGAGATGCGCCGGGCCGCGGCGCGCTCGCAGCGGCGATGAGCGATGCCTGGATCCGCTTCGCCCGCACGGGAGAGCCGAACCACGACGGCCTGCCCGATTGGCCGCGCTACACGGCAGAAAACCGGGCGACGATGATCTTCGACGCCGAGTGCCGTGTCGAAGACGATCCCGAACGGGCCGAACGCCTCGCCTGGGCGGCGTGATCAGGAGCCGGCGCCGGGGCGGTTCCGGCGCACGGCATCCGGATTGGTGGAGTTCGGTCCCATGTAGACCCCCTTCTCCCACTGCCGCTTCAGCGGGTCGGCGACGGTGAGCGACATCCGCCCGATCCGCTCGATCTCGATCTCGACGCGCTCGCCGTCCTGCAGCATGCCCAGCCCTTCGTGATTGGTGCCACAGGCGATCAGGTCGCCCGAATGCATCGTCATGACCGTGGTGGCGAACTCGATCAGCTCCGGCACCGGATGCTCCATGTCGTCGGTGCTGTAGTTGTGGCGCAGCTGGCCGTCGTTCCAGAAGCGGACGAGAAGATCATTGGGCTCGGTGATCTCGTCGGCCGTCACGATGCAGGGGCCGATCGGCGCGAAGGTGTCGAACGACTTGCCGAGCCAGCTGGCCGGTGGCCCCTTGGGCCAGGTGAAGCGCCCGTCGCCGCGGGCCGAGACGTCGATCATCGCCGTGTAGCCGAAGACCGCGCTGCGCCAGTTCTCGCGGGCGACCCGCTTCGCCGGGCCCTTGATGACGATCGCCAGTTCGGCCTCGTGCATGAAGCACCAGGGCTCCGTGAACTCGGGCAGCATGATCGTGTCGCCCGGTCCGACCACCGCGTCGGGGTTCTTGAGGAACATGTTGAGCGGACGCGGCTCGCGCTGGGCATGCTCCCAGTAATTGGCGATGCAAGCGAGAATCTTGCCCGGCCGCGGGATCGGCGGCCGCAGGCGCACGGCGTCGACCGGCATCGCCTCGACCTCGGCCGCGACGTTCTCGAGGGTCGGCCGGAGGTCTTCGAACTCGTCGATGATCCGCAGCATGGCCTGCTGGGCGGCCGCCCCATGACCCGTCAGGAACGAGAGGTCGACCACGCCGCGATCGGTCATGAGGCCAGGCCGCGGATCGCCGCCGGGCGGCTGGAAGACGACGAGCTTCATGGTGAGCCTCCCGTTGTCAGGCCGGCTCCGCGGCCGCTTGCCGGCGCGCGGCATAGACATAGGGTCCCAGCGACCCGATCAGGACGACGCCGACGCAGAGCGCGATCTCGGCCACGATCAGCCCGGCCTGGTAGGATCCGGCCCGGTCGTAGGCAAGACCCAGAAGATAAGGCCCCAGCCCCGAGCTGATCGCGAACATCGAGATGATGCAGCCGTAGATCTGGCCGAACGAGCGCAGCCCGAAATAGCGCGAGACGAAATAGGGGCCGAGGCCGGACTCGGCGCCGATCCCGAAGCCCAGCACCGCCGCGCCGGCCACGCTGCTCGCCGCGCCCGGCGCATGGTCGAGGAGGAGAAGGCCCAGCAGGGCGGCGACGAAGAACGGCAGTGCGATCCGCGGGCTGCCGATCCGGTCCATCAGGAGCCCCGAGACGATATTGCCGGCGAGCCCCGCGAGCGCCAGCATGGACAGGGCAAGCGTCGCCGTATCGGCAGAGAGGCCGCGATCGGTTAGCAGCAAGAAGAGATGTCCGCGCACGCCGCCGACCACCAGCGAGTGGATCACCAGCCCGCCGGCCACGAGCCAGAAGGTCGCGCCGGCCAGCGCCTGCCCCGCCGTGAGTCCGACCAACGGCATCGCGGCGGCAGCTTCCGTTGGCGCGGCCGGCGTCGGACGTTCGCGCGGCAACAGCAGCATCGCCGGCAATCCCAGGACCAGGACGATCGCGCCGAGGACGACGTAGGCGGTGCGCCAGCCGTGATCGTCGATCAGCATCCGCGTGACCGGGATCATCACCGCGGTCGACACCGTCACCGTCGCACCGACCACAAGCGCCAGGACCAAGCCCCGCTTGGCGGTGAACCAGGATGCGATGACCTGGGAATAGGCCACCGGACCGGCCGCAGCCTCCGCCATCCCGAGGGCGAAGTAGAGCAGGCAGAACGGCAGCCAGGACGGTGTCAGCTGCGATTGCGCCATCAGTGCAATCCCGTAGGCGATGATGCTCGGGACGAGGACGCGCCGCCCACCCAGCCGATCCACTAGCCGCCCGGCGACCGGCGCAACCAGCGCGGCGGTCAGGGCCGAAATATTGATGGAGATCGCAAACGCCGCGCGGCCCCAGCCGAACTCGCCCGAGACCGGCTGCAGGAAGAGCGGGAACGTGCCGATATGGAACGGCACGACGCTCACCATCATCCCCACCGCGCAGATCGCGGCGACGCGCCACGCACGCGGCGAATCCCGCGAGCCGGCCACGATCCCGTTACGCCTCGGCCGGGAACGGCGCGCCGTTCGGCGGCGGATAGTCGATGGCGTCGATCAGCACGAAGACGATCCGGCAGACCGTGTCGCCGCGATTGACCCAGGCGTGGTTCGTGCCGCGCTGGATCAGCAGGTCGCCCGCCTTCATATGGACCTCGCCCTCGTCGAGCAGCATGTCGATCTCGCCGCTCAGCACGATCGCGTAGTCGACGCTCCTGGTGCGGTGCATGAAGGCGTGGCGCGTGTCCTTGTGATCCGCCTGCGACAGGCCCATCGCCTCGATGAAGGCCTCGTTGTCGATCTGCTTCGGCGCCGGATGGAAATCGACGACGCGCAGGATCGACCCGCCGGGCGGCGGCGCCACGCCGGTCTGGCGGATCGCCGGGTCGTTGTACTTCGCGAGGTCGACCGGCGTCTCGTCGGTCACCCAGACCAGCGCCGAGCTGACGCTGAGCGCCTCGCGATAGACCGTGTTCCGGGCCGGCGCATCCTCGATGATCACGGCCTTGCCGTGCTCGTTCACCCCGGTGACGATCCGCCTGACGGTTTCCACGATCCCCTCCCTCCCCCGATCCGGATGTTTGGTTCTAGCCCGCCGGCCGCCGGACCGTGTCGCTCAGCCGCGGGATCGGTCCCTCGATGATCTCGACACCGGCCGGCGAGGCGGCCCCGCTGCCTTGCGGCGCGGCGGCCACCCAGTGGTGCTGGGCGTACTCCGCATCCCACAAACGGGGCTTCCAGTCGTCGGTGAGGTAGTCGGAGTCGGCGCTGTACTCGGCCTGCCCACCGGCCGGCGACTTGATGTAGTAGAACACCATCGAGCTGGCACGATGACGGCCGAGCCCGAGCTCGCTG
>Ga0070731_10004590_pt1 | contig 11781 bp, 12 predicted proteins | sample Coa_R1_2_FD_66448 | JGI IMG/M metagenome (GOLD analysis project Ga0070731, IMG submission 66448) | Surface soil microbial communities from Centralia Pennsylvania, which are recovering from an underground coalmine fire - Coalmine... | ecosystem: Environmental > Terrestrial > Soil > Unclassified ... | reverse complement strand
TGAACGTGGCTGAATGGTTACGGCGGGGTCGTTTCATCTCTCCTGCTCCTCGGCGACAATGTCGCCATTAGAGCAGAGCTACCACTTATCCGACTGTCCGATTTCCTGGAGCCACTTCTCTTCGGCCATAATTTCCCCTGAGGAGTTCGCACCTTTACCAGACCGTAATTGCGCTAGCGTCCAGCACTTTCAAGCGCGCTACGAACCGAATTGATCACGCCTCCAGAACGGCACGCAGAAACGATCGCGTACGTTCATTTCGGGGCGCGTGAAATATTTCATCCGGAGACCCTTGTTCAATGAGCCTGCCATTTTCTAGAAAGCAAACCCGATCCGCGAACTCGCGCGCGAAACCCATTTGGTGCGTCACCATGATCATCGTACATTTCGAGGTATGAGCGAGTAACCGAATCACGTTGAGCACCTCGCCAACGAGTTCGGGATCCAGTGCTGACGTTACTTCGTCAAAGAGCAGAATGCGTGGACGCATTGCAAGCGCGCGGGCAATGGCTACGCGCTGTTGCTGCCCTCCCGATAACTGCACGGGATACGAATTCGCCTTATCAGCCAAACCCACGAGCTCAAGAAGGTCGCGCGCCTGCCGATCCGCTTCATTCCGCCGCATGCCCAGGACACGTACCGGTGCTTCCGCGACATTGCGAAGCGCGGTCATGTGCGGAAACAAGTTGAACTGCTGAAAAACCATACCGACTTTGCCGCGAATCGCGCGTAGCCGGGTTCCCCTCTCACAAACGCTTGAATCTCCACTCGCGCGCCAGAGCAGTTCTCCATCAATCTCGACTTCCCCCGTCTGGATATCCTCAAGGGTCATCAGAATGCGCAGCAGTGTCGATTTGCCTGATCCGCTTCGACCGATGAGCGCGAGCTTCTCCTGATTACCAACGTCAAGATCAAAGCGGTCAAGCACGCACTGTGCGCCGAAGCGCTTCGTGACGCCACGTATCGAAATCATGGGTCGGCCGGTTTGCGGCACTAACGCTTGATCCACGTCGCCCCGAGTCGGCCTTCAAGTAACGCAACAAAGCGGGCCGTCGCCAATCCCATGACGAGGAAAATGGCTCCTACCAGTGTCATGGGTTCCAAATATCGAAAGCTTTCCGCACCAATTTTGGACGCCACAAAGACGAGTTCCACAAGCGAAATGGCCGCAAGCAGAGGTGAATCCTTGAACATGTAGACCAGCAGGTTCCCGGCGGCGGGTACGACGAGCGGAACCATCTGCGGCAGGATGATCGCGCGGTAGCGGTCAAGCGTGTTGAAGTTGAGTGCGGTTGCGGCGTCCCATTGACCGCGCTGAACCCCTTCAAGACCCGCTCGGTAGATCTCGGAGAGGTAGCAGCTGTAATGAAGCGCCATCGCAAGCACACCCGTCTGAAATGCGGTAAGGACGATTCCTACTGTCGGGAATCCCAAGTAGATAAACAGAATTTGCACCAGCAGTGGGGTACTCCGGATGAATTCAATGGGCAGGCGGAGCGCTCGATCAAGATTGCGATGTGCCCGCCTCAATAGGGCGAGAATCAGTCCACCTACGATGGCTAAAGCGAAAGCCAGAAAGGTGACGAGAACAGTCATCGCTGCCCCTTTCATCAGGAGCGGCAGTATCTCGAGCGCAAACTTGAAGTCGAATCTCACGTAGCCCGAACCACGACAGGCCCGCGCCATTTCCCTGTGCGACGTTCAAGAATCCGCATCGATTGGGAGATGGCAAGGGAAATCAAAAAGTAAACAATGAGCACAGATGCAAAAATGGGAACCGTGGCGAAGGTCACTTGGTTGAGTGACGTGGCTCGAAATGCCAGTTCAGGAATGGTAATGAACGAGGCGGCTGCGGTGGATTTGAGCAATTGCACTAGGATGTTCGTGTAAGGCGGTAGCAAAAGCGCCAACGCTTGCGGGAAGACAACACTTCGCATACGTACCCATCGTCCCATGTTGAGCGCTGTCGCAGCCTCATACTGCCCACTGGAAACGCCTCGAATCGCGCCTCGCACAACCTCCGACCCATAGGCGCCAAAGCAAAGGCCTAGCGCCAGTATCGCAACGGGAAACGCTTCCAGCGAAATGCCTAACGTGGGCAACGCGAAATAGAGCCAAAACAACTGAACCACCAGCGAGGTTCCTCGAAACACCTCCACGTAGCAGGCAGTGGCGACGCGAACAATTCGCGAAGGGGCCAAGCGCAAAAGCCCCGCGATGACCGACATCGCGATTGCCAGAATCGCCGATAGCAGGAATAGTTCGACGGTTACGAGTGCGCCTCCCGCGAGCAAGGTCGCGGACTCGAGAAACTTGTTCATGAGGCGCGAGCGTCGTCAGCCGCGGCAAAGCTCGGCGGTTGATTTGTCGATCGGATACGCTGGCTGAATGATCTGGTACTTCTTCAGCAGCGCCTGATGTTCCGGCGAGCCGAGAAATTTCGTCAATGCCCGATTGAACGCCGCTAGCAATTCCTTGTCCTCTGTCCGAAACGCGAAGCCGATGTAGTTAATCAGTGGCTTGCCATCTTTAACGGGTGCGGCAAACGGCTGCGCGACTTCGATTGCGCCTTGACCGGCGTCGTTGACTACCTGTACGGCGTCAATATATGTGCGGAGGACACCTTCGACGCGACCCGCCTTCAACGCCGATACAGCCGTCAGTACATCGGTGAAGCTCACAAATTGATCGTCACGGACGTTACCCGCTTTGGCAACGGCCTGTGTTCCACCAACGACATATCCAAGTCGGAAATGCGGATCGGCAGCGACGTCTTGAAAGCTGTGAATCTTCTTTGGGTTTCCGGACGGCACAATGACGGCCGAGCTCACCACCATCGTCGGCTCGGAAAAGGCTACTTGTTGGCACCGATCGGGCCGGATATAGAGTCCTGTGGCCACGACATCAAATCGACCAGCCTTGAGGCCTGGGATAAGCGATCCAAATGGGGTGAGCACGCCATCAATGCTGGTGATGCCAAGCTCGCTCAGGACGTGCTTCATCACCTCGTAGTCGATGCCACCAAGGGTTCCATTTGCAGCTGCGTAGCTGAAGGGTATCTCGTTGGAGAATCCCATACGGACGAACCCTCGGTCCTGCAGTTCCTTCGGCGTAACCGCGAGTACCGGAATTGCGGTGAAGCAGATCGCGGCAGCAGCCAGAAAAATGCGGAACGTGCGCATTGAATTACTCCTCATCGGTTGAAGGCAACCTTTTTGCACAGCGTCGATTCACCAATTCACAACCGGAATGTGACGCGGGGCTCGCTTCGTCAGTAGTTCGGCTCCGCTTTCCGTCACGAGCACGTTTTCCTCGTGAATCTCAACACGCCTTTCGGATCCTTTCGGCCCGTCGACGGAATAGGAGATCCCTGGCTCGAGGGTGATCACCATGCCCGGTAACAGCATCGTCTCGTCGAGCGGTCCAATCGATGGCGGTTCGCACATCCGAAGACCAAGCCCATGCCCCATGCGACCCACCCCAGTCGCCTGCACGTCGCCCGTTCCGAGGACTTCGGCCATGGCGCGCCAAACGTCGCAAGCCCGCGCACCTGGGCGCACCGCCTCTAGTCCTGCTTCGCTCGAATTCCATACGCGCTCATACGCGCTGTCGTTCGCGGGCGTCCGCTCACCGATCGCGTATTCGCGATCAAAATCGCAGTAGTACCCTTCAAAAGTGCTTCCTGTATCGATCACAAGAACGTCGTGTGCATTTAGCACCTGACCGTCGGGCCCGAGATTGATGCAGGGATAGCCATAGCGAGCTGCCGCGCCAATGACGTACGGTGTGCCGTCGGCTCCTCGCTCCAACAGGTCGATCTTTAGCTTTTGGCACGCTGCGAAGATAGTGTCACCAGTGTGCATCGCGACAGGCAATGCTTCAAAGGCAGACGAGGCGATCTGCGCAACCTTTCGAATTCGGTCGACTTCGCCGCGGGATTTGAGATAGCGCAAAGACATCACCAGCGCCATACCATCGACAAGCTCGATCGGCGCAATGGATTTTTGAATGCGAAACAGATCCCCCACCGGCATGGTCAATCGGCTCTCGGTACCGAGCTCCGCACCTACCCGATGCCACCGCTTCGAGTGTTCCCGCAAGGCATCGATCACCAAGGTGATGCCATCGTCCGCCGGGTTCGGCGCGACCCAGGTGCGGATATCACGAATCCAGGATGTCCGCTCGACGATAATCACGTTGCTGCTCGCCGATATGATGATCGGGTCGCCCGCGCTCGGGACGATGCAATAGCGTGGCCTTGTAAGATTCACCCACACGGGACTGGAGAATCCCGTGAAATACTGAAAATTGTCCTGACTTGTAATAAAAAGCGCATCGATCTTTCGCTTCTCCATCTCCGCTTGCGCGCGACGTACTCGCGCCTGATATTCATCGGCTCCGATTGCGGGAATGAACCGGTCTAGCGAGTACTCGTTGCTTATCATTTTCAGGCGCCCTCTAACTTACGCGGCTTCGCCGAAAGCAGCGGCGACAAGCGGAGCTGCCCGTTTGATTGCGTCGCGTGAAACGTCGCAGTGCGTCACAAAGCGAATCCGCCCACCCCTGGGAGAGTTAATGACGATCCCGCGGGACTGAAGCCCTTGCATCAGCCGCCCCGGATCGAACGGAGCGGGCGGAAGGTCAACGTAAACAATGTTCGTCTCTACCTCGTCGCTCGTAGCCAGGCCGTGTGATTTGAGCAGTTGATGCATAAGCTGGGCGTTGGCGTGGTCCTCGCTCAAGCGATCGACCATGTTATCGAGCGCGAATATGCCGGCAGCCGCGATGATCCCTGCCTGGCGCATCCCTCCGCCCAGCATCTGCCGCCAGTGACGTGCCCGTTCGATGAAAGCCTCTTCGCCGGCAACGATAGAACCGGCCGGGCAACCCAATCCCTTGCTGAAGCAGAAGGTCACGGAGTCGACGCCCGCTGCGAGCGCAGCGGGCGTTACATTTTGTGCGACAGCCGCATTGAAAAGGCGGGCCCCGTCCAGATGCACTCGGAGGCCGTGACGGTGTGCCACATTCGCAACTGCATTGGTCTCAGCGGGAGAGATGCAGAATCCGCCGGTGGACATGTGGGTGTTCTCGATCGCAACTAGCGTTGTCGGGGGATGCACGACGACGCCCCTCGGCAGAATGGCGGCCTCGACCTGCGACGGCGCGAGGCGGCCCCGTTCGGCGGTGATCGCGCGCAGCGTGACACCACCGGCCACCGCAACATTGCCCGCCTCTAAATTGGCGATGTGCGCGCGCGATTCCACTATCATCGAATCGCCCCGAGACGTCTGCGCCAGAATCGACGTCAAATTACCCATCGTGCCACTCAGCACGAGGAGCGCACTTTCTTTGCCAAGAACCCCAGCCGCCTTCTCTTGTAGTCGATGGACGGTTGGATCGGCTCGGTAATAGTCGTCGCCTACCTCGGCGTCGTACATGACCTTGCGCATGGCGGCGGAAGGCATGGATACGGTGTCACTTCTGAGGTTGATGATTTCCATCGATTGAATCTCAGGCCAATGTAAGTTCAGGACGGTCTGCGAGCTCCACGATGACGTCTGCGAGCACCCGCGCGCCCGCTGCTAGGTGCTCCGGCTCTACGCTCTCCGCGGCGTTGTGGCTAATACCATGCAGGCAGGGTACAAAGATCATTCCCGTAGGTGCCAGCTGCGCGAGGTGGCGGGCGTCGTGCCCGGCACCTGATGGAAGCGTGAAATGCGACAAGCTTTGGCGCGTCGCTGCATCCCTAATCAATTGCTGAACAGAGTTGCGAAATACGACAGGGGCAACGAGGCTTACTGGTTCAATTGAAACCGAGCATCTGCCCGCCCGCGACGCGCACACCTTGCCAATCTGGTCCCCCAGCGCCATCAAGGTGGTGGCGTCGTTATGTCGCACGTCCACCGTGAACTCAACGCGAGCCGGCACAACGCTCGGCGAGTTGGGCGATACCAGGAACCTGCCCACGGTGAACCGGATGCTGTCTTCGGGATCTTGAGCAACGTCTCGCAATGCACTCACGATGTCGATGGACGCGAGCAGCGCATCCTTGCGTCTTGCTCGAGGAGTGGTACCACCGTGAGCCGCCTCGCCAACGACGACGACGGTATATCGACGCAGGCCCTGGATGCCGCTAACCACGCCAATCGTCGAATGATTGGCTTCGAGTACCGGTCCTTGCTCGATGTGCGCTTCGATAAAAGCTGCTGGCGCAACACCGAGCTGATGCTCCGGGAGTTTCGGCAATGTGCGACGTAGCGCCTTCAGCTCTTCGCCAACGGTGATTCCGTCCGAGTCGGCGGTATCAAGAAAGTTGGCAAGCTGATCGGGATCGCAATAGGCAGCGGAGCCCATGCACCCCGGCTGAAATCGGCAACCTTCTTCATTGGTCCAAACAACGAGCTCGATAGGCCGCGTCGTTTCAACCTTTCCGTCATGCATGACTTGGAGCAACTCGAGTCCCGCGAGGACGCCGTAAACGCCGTCGAAGCGTCCGCCCGTCGGTTCGCTGTCCAAATGCGAACCGCTCATGACCGGAGCTGCATCGTCCATCCGGCCTCTACGACGGAAGAACATGTTGCCGATGGCATCGATGCTGGCTTCCAGTTTCGCCTGGCGCGCCCACTCGAGAAGAAGCAGTCGGCCTTTCACATCCAACGAAGTAAGTGCCTGCCGGTTCACTCCTCCCGCCTCGGTTGCACCAATGGCGGCCATTTCCATATGGCGCTGCCAAAGGCGCTTTGCAGAGATATTCCCGCTCACCAGATCGGCATGGTGTTGACGCGAGTTATCCGGCTTGGGCTTCAATTTCATGCTCAACAAGGGTGGTACAGATTTCCGAGAGATTAGCAATGCTGCCTTTTAGGAAAATTGCAATCTTCACGTCGGTAATGAAATAATATTCCGTAGTTTTGTTGGCAATTGGAATAAACGTGACATTTGTTCATGCTGAGGTTACTTTCCCGTTCTACATGTGCAATGCCAAAATCGGGCCTATTGGCCTTCCTAGGGACGTAACGTGAAGCTATGACCGGTCTTGACCGCATCGACAAAAAAATCCTGGATTTGATGCAAGACGACAGCAATGTAACGAATCTCGCGCTAGCGGATAGAGTTGGGATATCTCCACCGGCATGCCTTCGCCGAGTGAAGCGGTTGCGCGACGAGCGAATCATCGTCGGCGACGTTTCGCTCGTCGACCCGCTTAAGCTTGGAGTCAGGCTGACGGCTCTAATCGAAGTGACGTTGGAACGTCACAGCGACGAATTCAAGTCCGGCTTCATTCGCCGCGTCATGGGCGATGAAGCGGTTACGCAGTGCTACATGGTCACCGGCGAAACCGATGCCGTTCTGATCGTGAGCATTAGGGGCATGGAGGAGTACGTCGAATTTACGAAGAGAATGTTCGACTCGGACGCCCGAGTTCTCCGATATCGCACGCTATTCGCAATGCGTCGCATCAAATTCGAAACAAAGGTTAGACCCTAGCCCTGAAACACCGGATGATCTCGGCGATGTGGCCCCGACAGCCACGCGCGACTTAACGAAAGCGGCGCGTTCCTGGAAGTGCAACGTGCGGGCATTCGCTCATGAAGGCGTATTCAATGCGGCGATAAGCGCCTTGCGATCCACCTTACCCACGGAATTTTCGGGAAGGCTGCGGGAATAGGTGTACCCAACGGGCTGATGGGCATGCGAGAGCCGCTCGCGAATAGCCGCGGCGAGCTGCGTGTCTTCCAAAGCCTTGCCGTTCCCGTCCGCACTCCGCACAATGAATGCCCAAGGTACTTCGCCGAGGTCGGCGTCTTGTTTGGCGACGACACAGCACGCCTCTACGCCGGGCACTTCCACCAGAACGCTCTCGATGAGCAAGGGCGACAGGTTCTCGCCCCCTCGAATGATGACATCCTTGATTCGTCCTGTGAGGTATAGATAGCCGTCGTCATCTAACCTTCCGAGGTCCCCCGTACGCAACACACCGTCCCCGATGGAAAGCGGTTGACCGTCAGACGTCTCATCTAGGTAGCCCAACATCAAGCTTTTTCCGGAAATACAAACTTCGCCTTCCTGATTTTTCCCATAGACCGAAGTCCCGTCGCCGTTGCGCAATTGCACGTCCTGGCCGGTGAGCACGGTTCCCACGGAGCCGATCTTGCGCCTGCAAGGAGGATTCATCGTTGAAGTACACGTGGCTTCCGAGAGACCGTACGAGACGATCAACGGCGTGGCAAATTTTTCCTCCACTTCGCGGTGCAGCGTTTCGGTAATGGGAGCCGATCCACAGCGCAGCATCCTCAATGAAGCGAGTGCCTGCGAAGAGAACGGCTCGGAAAGCATCCTCGAATACATGGTGGGCACGCCCGTCAAGATCGTGGGCTCATAGTGCGTCATGAGCTCTGGCATGTCGCGCGACCTAAAGCGCCCGGCCATGACAACGCTGGAGCCGGCCAACAAGGGCGCCAGAATCTGATTGTTCACCCCGTTCGTGTGATGAAGTGGCATAACGTGCAGCAAGCGATCTTCCTCCGTTAGCGCGGTGTGTTCCACAACACCCGTCGCATTCGTAAGCAAACCACGATGACTCTGCAGAACGCCCTTCGGTTTGCCGCTGCTTCCGGAGGTAAATAGTAATAGCGCAGGCGCGGTCGGCGCGACGCTGAGTGCCCAATATTCATTGGCTTCCGGCAGGCTTGCGATATCCCAACATTGCGTTGTTGTTTGATCGTGCATGGTCGACGCTTCTATGCTGGTCGTATCGATCAGCAAGCAGCGCAACTTCGCTATTGCCGCGCGGCGACGGGCTTCTTCGCGACCAATCCCAGGTTCCATCACACATGGGCAGGCACCGGCAGCCAGCACAGCGAGAAGCACCACAACCGCTTGAGTAGAACGCTCCATCGCAATCGCGACGCGGTCATGCAGCTTGATGCCGGCCGCCCGAAGACGACCGGACATTCTTCCAACTTGCAAATGCAGATCGGAATAAGTGAGCTGGCCACTGGTGCCGATGAGCGCAACCTTGGCGCCTCGCGATGGCGATCTCCACAAATCGAAAAACGTTGGAACGAGCGTTGCATGAGTTGCTGTCATCCCTCGGACACCGCTATCGCAGGACTATGTTCGCGTCGCGCTCGAAATGGCCGTCGGGATCGAGCGCCTGCAGCGCTTCATGTTCACGAGCCGTTGGCGGAGATGTTGAAGTGGCATCGTTTGCGTCAAATGTAAAGCCGGTTCGCTCCCGGACCTCCGCCAGCGACGACTCGGGGTGCCAGGAAGCCAGCGCCAGTCGGCCTTCTTGCTTGGCAAACACCGCAATCGGCGTGACGACCCCGTAAAAACCACCCCATGCGGTGCGGAAATCCAATTTCTCGACGAATGTCCGCTTGGAGTGCTCGGTACGCCACGTGCATGCACGCTTAGCGGTTGGGAGCATCACTGCACCACCGCCCCCGCCAGGCAGTCTTACCTTCGGCTGCTCCCAGCTTCCAATGACGGAGTTATTGGCGCAACCCGCACCGTCAATCTGGGCAGCACCCAGAAACGTCAGGTCCATACGCCCTCTCGCGCACAAATCGTAGAAGTCTTCATTGGCGAAGATCGACGCGGAGTGTTCTGCCAGCACGGGATCCGAGCTAGACACAGGAATGTGGGATGGCCGAGGATCGACGCCACCGGCAACGTTGATATAGATGAATTCACCGTCATATGCCCTCTTCGCAAGCAGACACGCCAGCATCGGAAGTGTCGAGTTAACTCCGCTGAACGTTATCTCATTCGGGCGAATGAACCGCGCCAGGTTGATGACGATGTACGAAAATCCGGACCATACCGTTGTCACGCCGGTTGCCTCATCTCAGGGCCGCTCGCCAAGTGGTCCGCCAAGCATTCATCACCGGGCTTCAGGTAACGTTCAACGGCCGGGTAGTCGACCGCATAGTCCGGCCAACAAGAACCGGGCCACGCGCCGTTGCGCACGATGCTGAATGCTTCTACCATGAAGTACGGCACCACGGTTGATTCCGGATTGGCTTCAAAGACACTTGTTGAGACGAGTCTCTCGGCAACGATCAGAACGCTGCGCGATGCTCGGCTCATGATCCGATCCCAGTGATAGGTCCCGGAGATTCGGACGTTGCCCAACTCGTCAATCTCGGAAGCATGGATGACCGCAAAGTCCGGCCTGATGGCCGGGATCACCCAGACCGGAGCCGCATTGCCGTAGGGATCTTCTAACAGCTTCCACCTGTTCAGGGCTGGAATGTCGCTTCCGTGTAATCCTGCACAGGGTTGAAACGGCACTCCGAACGCGGCTGCTCTCAACCCGGCAGTAAGGCTTGCACAGGCGTGTTCCTCGAGCTTTATCTGTCGAAGTTCAACCGCTCGGCGGTACCACGGCGCGAGCCCGAAGTTCCCTTCCATCGCCACTATGCCGGCACGGAGTTTCTCGACCGCTCCTGCGCGGCACAGAATATCGATGTCGTAGCCTGGCGACTGCTTGACGATTTCGAGACGCCGCTTGTTTTGCCTGATTAGCTCGCGAACGAAGGCAAAGGGTCCTCGATGCAGGAAGCTTCCGCCAAGCGTTAGGGAAGCTCCATCGGGTATTCGCGCAACGAGTTCACGCAACGGTACGCGCTTACGAGTTCCGACAAAACCTGAAGACATCGCGATTTCCACAGCGGGAGCAATTACAAGATTTTGAACTACTACAGTGCTCGTTCGAAAGAAATAAGAGCGAGCTCCATGGAAATGGTGTCACCCCACTGGTGGCGCTGCTGGTCGGCAAAGTATCAGAGTCGGCACCGGTTTGCCTACTGCCACTGATGATCGCCCCTAGGTTGCGGGGAGCGAGGAGCCGGTAGGCCACTTGGTAGCGCCCTTGCGCACCCTGTCGTCAATGGCACAACATCCTCTGAAGAGTCCCGTCACCTCTGCTACGGCAGCTGATATCCAGCGTCGTCTTTGAGAGACTGCTCCTTCCGCCTCGTCGATATCCCGGCTCGCCGTAGGCAATGTAGAGATTGAGCTACGGATTAAGAGGTTCAAATATAGGCATTTTTTAGCGTGTATTGGCCCGCCCTTCCCCGTAGATGCACGCAGATCGCCGCCGAGTTTGTCACGTTTTTGTCACGGTCCCGGGAACGCGTGTAGGACAGGGCGTTTCAACTATCGATTAGCGCGCCACGATGCAGCGAGACTGTGTCCACCACGTGCGGCCTTTCAGCTGACGTCTGCAAGGGACCCTAGCCGACATTCGGTGCGCAGGAAGGCAGTCATTCAGATCATTGCCCCGCGTTAAGGGTTTCTCCCGGACTCAAGTAAAGCGAGCTTACTCTCAAGCGCCACAACCAAACCATCGAAGGAACCTTTCTTGTGAACATTGAGAGCGTTCGCGGGCCTTGCAGCGGCTAATTCTGAAACGTCGCTCTTGATCTGCGCTTCCAGCTTACCAGACCAGATCTTGCCCTGATGTTCGAAGGCACCCTTCAATCGGTCAGACCACTTCTTGCGTCCCTTGAATTTCGGCGACGCTAATAGAGGTGGCCCCACGCAGTTGGACAGGATTTCTGGTTTCTTAAGTGGTAGCCTTGCAGGTTAACGATTCCTTGAAATTCGACGAAGACGGCGTGTATCGGTTCCGAACGACCTCGTAGAACGCAGGCTACAAGCGATTCGTTTTCGCCCGGAGGGGTTCGCGTACGTCCGAATTGGGATCGCAACACCATCTGTCAGCCGCTCACGGTCAGGCCGCGAGTGGCTGCGACAGCGAACTGAAGTACA
>Ga0070731_10004589_pt1 | contig 11781 bp, 11 predicted proteins | sample Coa_R1_2_FD_66448 | JGI IMG/M metagenome (GOLD analysis project Ga0070731, IMG submission 66448) | Surface soil microbial communities from Centralia Pennsylvania, which are recovering from an underground coalmine fire - Coalmine... | ecosystem: Environmental > Terrestrial > Soil > Unclassified ... | reverse complement strand
CCGGCGGCTGGTGTCGCCGCGGAGGCAATGGTGGCATTAACACTTGCCCGATGCGCCCTGGAGAAGTTCGGGGGCGATTCGATGGTTGAGACTTGCCGTAATTTCCACGGCTACCTCGAGCAATTGAAGAACTACTGAAACTGATTTCCGACTGCTTGCATGATCTATCCCATCGTTAAATTTGGCGACCCTGTTCTGGAAAAGCGAGCCGAGCCGGTAACTGTTTTCGACGATGAACTCAAGAAACTCGTCGACGACATGTTCGAGTCGATGTACGCGGCGCATGGCGTCGGTCTTGCCGCCCCTCAGATCGGCATATCGAAATGTCTCGCCGTGATTGATATCACCTTCAAGGAGGATCCCTCCGCCAAACTCGTCCTTGCTAACCCGGAAATCGTACGGACCGAAGGGCGCCACACCCAGAATGAGGGATGTCTCAGCATTCCCGACTTTCGAGAATCCGTAACACGGCCGCGTACCGTGACCATTCGCGCTCAGGATGCGGATGGGAAGTTTTACGAAAAAACCGGCGAAGAACTCTTGGCGCGCGCTTTTCTGCACGAGACGGATCATCTGAATGGAAAGCTGTATATCAGTCACCTGAGTGCCTTGAAGAGAGATTTGATCAAGCGCAAAATCCGAAAGCTCATAAAGGCGGGCGAGTGGTAGGGCCGACGCCGATGAATTGTCCGGTCAGAATCGTGTTCGCCGGGACCCCGCGTTTTGCTGTGCCCACTCTCGAAGGGTTGATCAATGGCGGCTTCGACGTTCGACTCGTGGTCACTCAACCCGACCGGCCTAGTGGGCGGGGGCTCGAACTCTCAGCATCTCCGGTAAAAGAAAGTGCCTTACGGCACGGTGTTCCCATCGCCCAGCCCGAAAAAATCAAAAACAACGAGTCATTCCGGGCGCAATTAGAAGGGCTTCGTCCGGATGCCATCGTTGTCGTTGGCTATGGTCGGCTCATCCCACAATGGATGATCGACCTGCCAAGGTTCGGTAACATCAACCTGCACGCCTCGCTGCTTCCAAAATATCGCGGAGCGGCACCGATTCAATGGGCAATCGCACTGGGTGACACCGTCACCGGCGTCACCACGATGCGAATTGACGCTGGGCTCGATACTGGTGACATCCTTCTTCAGCGTGAACTCGCAATTGGCCCCGATGACACTGCAGCAACGATAGGTCCCACACTGGCGGAGATCGGCGGTCAACTGATGGTGGAGACGCTTCGAGGACTTCAAGCGGGCACAGTGCAGTCTCATCCTCAGGACAACACACACGCTACGCTCGCGCCGATTTTAAAGAAAGAGGATGGGAAGATTGACTTTGAACGGTCTGCCAACGAGATATGGAACCGGCTTCGTGGATTTTCGCCATGGCCAGGAGCGTACACGACATTTCGCGGCAAGACGTTTCACATTTGGCGAGCAAGACCGATGACTACCACACTTCCGAGCGCCGAGCTTAAAGTGGATGGCGGTTTGTCTTTCGTTGGTTGCGGGGAGTCCTCGCTCGAATTGCTTGAGGTGCAGATCGAGGGGAAAAAAAGAATGTCATCCCAGGACTTCATAAATGGATATCGGCCGAAGACGGGCGAGCGACTGGGTGATTGAAATCGCTAATACGCAGGGTTTCGCGCGATATTTCGTACCTCCAGCCCTTCGCGATAACGAGGTTACCTCGAATGTCCGTCTCTCCCGCACGCCTAACGGCCTTTAACATTCTTCTTCGAGTCTTGAGGTATGACTCCTATGCCCAGGAACTGCTGCATTCGGAGCACTGCGCAGATCTCTCTACAGCGGACATGGGCCTCACTACCGAACTGGTGATGGGTGTTCTTCGCTGGCAAGCAGCGCTTGACTCAGCGATCGCGAAATGGGCTTCGCAGAAAATAACGAAACTGGACCCTGAAGTTCTTGTTGCCCTGCGACTCGGGGCTTACCAACTAGGGTGGCTGGATCGCATTCCGACCCATGCCGCCCTTCACGAAAGCGTTGAGTTGGTGAAGACGGCGCGCAAGCGGTCAGCCGTGCCGTTTGCGAATGCGATTTTGCGAAGACTTTCTGAATCACGGACCCAAATCAAGCCGGGCCCCATCGACTCCGCTTCCACCGCAACGGAGCTGGCAAACATCTCTTCGCATCCGCAATGGATAGTCAACCGCTGGGTCGCGGCGTTTGGATGGGATGTTGCACGGAAGATCTGCCAATACGATCAGCGGGTCCCTGCAACAACGATTCGGCTTCGGGACCGTGACGCAGAAAAACGGCTCCAAAAAGAAGAAGTGACTCTGGCACCTGGACTGTTGATGAACAGAGCCCGGCGAATTCTCGCTGGGGACGTTACAGCGACCCAGGCTTATCGCGACAATTCCATTGCAATTCAGGATGAGGCCTCGCAACTAGTGGCCGCGATGGTTGGCTCAGGATCTCGGATTCTTGATTGCTGCGCAGCGCCAGGCGGTAAAACCTGGGCAATCGCAGATCGCAATCCACGAAGCCTGATCCTCGCTGTTGAAGTGCATCATCATCGCGCCCATCTTCTGAAGAAACGCGTTACGGCACCCAATGTGCTCGTCGTCAATTCAGACGCGCGCACTTTGCCGACGAACTCACAATTCGATCGGGTATTGGTCGATGCCCCGTGTTCCGGAACGGGAACCCTGGCCCGAAATCCGGAAATCAAATGGCGCCTCACGACCTCGGATTTGGCCGAACTAAGCGCTCGCCAAGGGGAACTTCTGAAATCTGCGATGGAGCATGTCAGTACGAATGGGCGATTGATCTACGCGACCTGCTCCCTCGAAAGCGAGGAAGGCGAAAACGTAATCGAAGGCGCACTACGCGACAATTCAAGGTTTCGTATCGCAAGCATCGGTTCAATCTTGCAAGAGCTTGTCGAGCAAGGCGAATTGGTGTCAGAGAATTTCACATCGCTGATTCGCGGAGAGTTTTTGCGAACTATTCCCGGGATACATGATTGCGACGGTTTTTTCGCCGCCGCGCTGGAGCGATTTCGGTAGTGCCTAGCGGACTTCGAAGTTGATCGACGCACCGGCGTTTACCCGTTGTCCTGGGGTTGGCGACTGCGAGACAACGATGCTTGCTGGTGATGGCTGTGGAGGCGGCACTTGCTGAGGCGTGGGTGAATTCGTGATTTCCGGCAATCCGGGTGAAACCGTCACCGCTCCGACGTGGAAACCTGCGTCGAGTAGTGTGAGGTTCACGGTTCCTAACGGTTGTCCGATGAAGCTGGGCATGACGAAGCTTTGCGATTGTGCAGACGCGCCGATCAGAAGGTTGATCCGGGGCGCGGAAACACCATTCGTATTCGCGGGTGGACTCTGGGCCACAACCTGGTCTGGCCTGTCCCCTTGTAACTGAAGATAGGCTACAGAACTTACATCCAGTCCTCTGCGGCGAATGTTCAAGTCAGCGGCTCGTCCACTCTGACCCAACACATCAGGGATGGCGACTCGCTGCGGGCCGAGGCTTTGAGCAACACGCACTTGCCATCCGCGGCGAACTCGTGTTCCAGGCGAAGGGACCTGCGTCATGATTCGTCCTTCGCTCACATCCGCGCTGTAATACTCTCGCTCGACAACGAGATTCAGTCCCAGCTTGGCGACAGTTCGATCTCCTTCGGCCGGAGTCATTCCGACGAGGTTCGGTACGGTTGTTTCGGCGCCGTGGATCGCCAAGCTCATGGTAATCACGGCGGACGTGAGAGCCACCACGACCAAAACGAGCCCGACTAGAGCAAATCGCAGAAACGATTTCATTCGTGAACGATTATACGGCGCCTTTTGCGAGAGTTGACCACGCGGCAGCAATGACGCCGCGGGGAGGAACCTAAGCTCGTGGCTTGTTATCGGATTTCATCTTCGGCGGGGGCGCTGTCGGGTGTGTCGACTTTCAGAGCGTTTGGATTGGGCGGGACGAGGAGAGGGGGTTCGAATTCTCCAGGATCTTTACCCGCCAAAGCCGCCTTCATGAATTCCATCCATATCGGAAGAGCCGCACGCGCGCCGGTCTCTTTTGCACCAAGAGACTTTTTCTCATCGTAACCAACCCAAACACCGCACGTTGTTGAAGGCGAGAAACCAACGAACCACGCATCCGTAAAATCGTTCGTAGTGCCAGTCTTTCCGGCGAGAGGCAATTTCATACTGGCGGCTGCCATGCCGGTTCCGTGCTGAACGACGCCCTCAAGCATGGAAGTCATGATCCGTGCGGTACGTGCAGAAACCGCATCCTTCACGTCCGGGTAATCTTCTTCTAGGACACGCCCTTCGTAGTCCGTCACTTTGGTGATATATCGAGGCGAAATCCGAACCCCATCGTTTGGGAAAACGCTATATGCATTGGTCTGCTCCAGCAATGTGATCTCGGCAGATCCCAAGGCTACAGGCAGGTATGCTGGGATATTGGAAGTGATTCCAAACCTGTGAGCATAGTCAATGACGGTCTTGATCGTAAGCCGGTCCGCTAAACGCAACGCGGGAATATTGCGCGATTGAGCCAACGCTCGTCGCAAACTGATCGTGCCTTCAAATTTCTCGTCATAATTATGCGGCGTGTACGGCCCTGACGCCGTTTCGAAGGTGATTGGGGCATCGAGTACTGTATCGTCCGGGCTGGCACCCTGGTCAATCGCAGCGGTATAAACATAGGGCTTGAAGGACGAACCAACCTGTCTTAGCGCTTGCGTCGCCCGGTTAAACTTCGATTCGTTAAAATCGCGGCCACCGACCATCGCCTTGATTTCACCCGTAGCGTTGTCAATTGCTACAAGTGCTCCTTGCGCACCGGAATCCTGCTCTAGTGCGACATGCGCGACATCACCGGGGCCCAGGCTGATGATCCTCACGTAGCAAATGTCCCCGGGCTTAAAAATGTCGTGAACCTTTTTCCGGGTCCACATGATGTCCGCTTGGGTGATCGCGGAATGGTAATGCGCGAATCTCACGTTGGCTTGGCCGGGCGCAAGGCTAGTGACCAAAGCGTGTGAGTAGTCGCCGGGTAACGGATCGTCTTGCCAATCGGGGTGTTGATAGCTACCCAACGAACTTCCGGGGGAGCTAACGTTTGGCAGATGATTTTTCCACCCGTGGCGACGTTCGTAATTTGTCAGACCTCTCAGTAGGGCCTCATTCGCCGCTTTTTGCAACTCCATGTCCAGAGACGTGTAGACCCGCAATCCACCTTCATGCACCTGGTCACTACCGTATTTGTTCTCCAGGTATCTCCGGATTTCCTCCACGAAGTAAGGAGCCAGCGAATTAGGATCGTGCTGCAAGTTCAACTGGATTGGCTTTGCTTTGGCGTCGGCCGCCTGCTGGGCAGTGATCCTTCCATCTTCGAGCATCGCATTTATAACAAGATTGCGGCGCCTGAGAGCACGATCAGGATGCAGGATCGGCGAATAGTAGCCAGGCGCTTTAGGGAGCCCGGCAAGCAGGGCGGCTTCATCCAGCGTCAGTTTTTGTGCGGGTTTACTGAAATAGTACTCCGAAGCCGATTCGAACCCGTAAGCACCGTGCCCGAGGAAGATTTGATTGGCGTACAGAGTGAAAATCTGTGCCTTGGTAAACCGGCGCTCAATCTGAATCGCCAAGACTGCCTCTTGAATTTTTCGTTGAAATGAACGGTCAGGAGAGAGAAACAGATTTCTGGCGAGTTGCATCGTCAGCGTGGAAGCCCCCTGTACCCTTCCACCCGATTGGATGTCGCGATAGGCAGCGCCTAGGATGCGCCAAACGTTGATGCCCCAATGGCGGTAGAAGTCTTTGTCCTCAATCGAAATCAAAGCGTCGCGCAGTACTTGAGGATAGTCATCGTAGGAAGCGACCACGCGCCGTTGCAATGCGAATGAACCGATGATTCGGCCATGATCGTCATAGAGCTCAGTCACGGAGCTGGGCCTATAACGTTCGAGCTCCTCGACTTGCGGCAGGTCAGTCGAGTACACGAGCAGCAACCCGGTGGTTGCCCCAACCAGCGCGGCAGCGACTACGAGCAGCGCGAAGAAAACGCGACCGAAGATCCTCTTGCCGGCAAGTTTGTTCTTTTCTTCCAGCTGGAGTTCCATGGGCAACGTACTCAGGATAACAAGGGTTGTGGCAGGGTCGGAAATCCGAGGAGAATCGATTGGAATGTCAGTGCAACAGCTGCGGGACGGCGTCGGCGGCGATCAATGGCTGTCCCTGACCGCGAGATTGCGGAGAAACACGGAACAAAATATCGGAGTCTCTGCGACCGTCCTTGAGCCTGGCCCAAATGTAGGCGCCGCATTCGGTGAGTTTGACTTCTGAAGCCCTGAGTCTGCCAGCGTAGCTCACCGTGATTCTCGCAATTTCAGCCGGCTCGAATACATTCTCAAAAGTGTGAGAATAGTCTCTTTCGGACGAATTATTCGTTGACAGCAATCGGTCCATGGCCCGGTCACTCACGATGCACGGAGATGTGCTCCAACCCGTCATTTGTTCGATGGCCCGTAGGACCGCGTGATCAACGGGATCAGAGAAGGCGACGTACAGGGTGCCTTGCGTTGGCGCGAGTCTGACAGGCATGATCCTCAGAGCATTCAGCAACTCCCACGGAACGGTGCTCTGTGGTGCGATTTCCTCCGGGAATACCAGCACGGGAGTTCCCCATTGCAGCGCCAGAGCCGATACCACCTGTTTCTCCGTCACATATCCGAGCCGCTGTAGCCATCGTCCAATCTTGTCGGTTGGCTCGCGTCGCTGTGTCAGCAAGGCGGTCTGTAATTGGTCCTTGTTGAGGGAACCGCGAGAAAGCAACAACAAGCCAAGAGGCATTCGATGAGGTGCCCGCGTCACGGAACCTTTTTTGAACAAAATCCCTTCCACTACGCTCTCGACTTCGCGCTCCAGGCAGTGATCCGTGCAGAACCAGCCTCCGCGCATCCAGGTTCCCCTCTGTCGTCTCCAGAATAGAAGTCTATTCGACTGACGACATCGTTGGTTACTGCACTCGGCAGCCGGAGGAATCCATCGCATCCAAGTTGAGCGGGTTGTTTCCATTAGGCCGTCTTCCCTTGATTTCAGTTGGCTGCGGTTCCGGCCAGCTCCGTCACTCGCAACCCATAATTGATATAGACGTCAACAAGATTCGTAGAAGTATCGAACGATAGATTCCAGACGTGTTCGATGATCATGGCTCGGGTCACGCGTCGGCCGGCATTCCGCATGAGATATTCCAGGAGAGCAAACTCTTTGGTCGTGAGTTCGATTGCGCGACTGCCGCGTGTCACGCGGCGTTCCACCCGGTCTAGTTCGAGGTCCTCAACAGTAAGGAGGGAAAGCGACGGCAGGCGGCTCCGCCTTAGAAGAGCGCGGATCCGCGCCGAGAGCTCGGAAAACGAGAAAGGCTTCACAAGATAGTCATCCGCGCCGTTGTCCAAGCATTGCACTCGATCATCGATCTTGCCCCGTGCTGTCAGAATGAGAATCGGCAAGGTGGGTTTCTTGGTCCGTACCTCCTTGAGAATCGACACTCCGTCGAGGCGTGGCAGGTTGAGATCCAGGACAATCAGGTCGTATTGCAATTCGGTCGCAAGGGCACGTGCCTGTTCGCCATCGGCGGAAACATCCACCGCGTAACTCTCTGCCTCAAGCCCTTTGCGGACAAATCCTGCCAGTGCCGTATCATCTTCTGCCAGCAGAATACGCATCTGTTCTGGTCCCAACGATTACCTTCGTTCAGTGCCAGTTTAGGACTGTGGAAATCGGGCGGGCTGTGACTATTAACCTATGGTGGGGTGACATATGGACGGGTTTTTTCAGCGCGGAACCTTAAAATTCACGATCCAATGGATCGCCGCCCGGAGATAATGAAGGGGCGCCCCAATACCGTGAAAGGACCTCCCCATTTTGCGTGTCTGGAGTAAAGGGGCACTCAAGTCATGGCTGCTGCCTGGCGGCCTCCTCCTTATTGCCGCGGCGCTAGCGGCTCGCGAGAACTGGCTCTCCGTAACGTTCTCGATTGTCGATTTGTACTACTACGCGGCATTCGGGGCAGGCCTTTTGCTGGCATGGCGATTTCATTCCGGCCGAATTCTCTCTGCCTTGGTTGTGTTGCTGCTTTCCAACCTCGCGCTCGAATTCTTCACAAAAAGCCCCTCGCCGGCCTCTCGCCCTGGCCTGACTGCTCTCGAGGTTGTCTCCTTTCTTTTGCCGGTGAACATTGCTTTGATTGCCTCCGGTCGTGAACGTGGATTTGCCTTTTCTTCCATGGCTCCACGGTTTCTGCTTCTTTTTATCGAATCAGTCTTCGTTGCGATGATCTGCAGCTCCCCGTCCGCTCCGGGAGCCTTTCTCTTTCACGGTGCGCTTCTAAACCGGGCATGGTTTTCATGGACGCGAATTCCCCAGATTTCCTGGCTGGCATTCGTGGTGACCCTTGGCATCCTTATTTATTGGTATGTGACTCATCGCAAGGCAGCCGAGAGCGGGCTAGCGTGGGCGCTTGGTAGCGCATTCCTCGCGATGAATTCTCCCCTTGGCGGGCATCTGGCCAGAGCTTATTTCGCAACGGCGGCGGTAATTCTGGTCGCTTCGATCATCGAAGCGTCGTATTCCATGGCGTATCACGACGAACTGACAGGGCTGCCGTCTCGTCGGGCCTTCAACGAGGCGAGTCTCGGCTTGGAAATCCCCTATACCATCGCCGTCGTAGACATCGATCACTTCAAGAAGTTTAACGACACTTACGGACACGATATCGGTGACGATGTTTTGTGTCTGGTTGCGGGGCGTTTGTCCGGGGTGACAGGTGGCGGGAAGGCGTTCCGCATTGGCGGTGAGGAATTTACCGTTTTATTTACCGGCAAAACCGCGCAGGACACCGTCGAGCATGCAGAACTTCTTCGCGCGACCATTGAGAGATCGACTTTCAGATTACGTGGATCGGACCGCAGGACAACTGCCCGCGGCGCCGATCGAAGAAAATCCGCGTCGGCTAAGAAGAAATCGGCAAGCCGTCACAAGCAGGCGCAAGTTGGGTCGGTCACCAAGGAGCTATCAGTCACGGTCAGCATCGGTCTCGCGACTGCCGATGCGAGGCACAGTGACCTGACTTCCGTTCTGAAAATAGCCGACCAGGCCCTTTATCACGCGAAAGAATCTGGACGAAACCGGGTTGAGATAGGTCCGGTGACAACCGCACGCCCGAAGAAAAAAGCGGCTCGCACAACATCCTGAGTACCCCCGGAGGGCTCCACGAGATCTTCGATTCCAGACAAAATCTATGTCGATCTCTTCTTCAATTGTGCGGTCAAATCTCCTAGCGGCGGGTAGGAGCGAACATCGGTGAAAGTGCGCTCGGGAGGAAGTGCTCCTGTGTGCATCGCTCTGGTCAGCATTTCCAGTGCGAGGCCCGCATTCGCGGGGACAATGACCGTCGCAGCCAAGGTACCGCTTCGCACCCATGCTTGGCCCGTCTTCGGCATTCCGTCGCAACCGGTAAATGGCAGGCTCAGCCAACGATCGCGTTGATGCAGATCGGTAATTTCCTGCAAAGCCTTCCGAGCCCCTATCGCCATGGAATCGTCCTGCGCAACGATCGCATCCATCTCCAATTCGCGCGATGTCGATAGGCGAAGCCATGCGCTCACCGCCTGGTGAGAACTCGCCTCAGTCCACTGTGCTCGAAGCATGCGTGCCTGCACATTTTTTGGCTTGGTTTCCTGCATGCCCTCCGTGCGCTGCTGGGCGGCATCACTCCCCGACGGCCCCTGTATATAAAGGATAGAACCTCCGTTCGGAAGAAGAGCTCCGGCTTGACGCCCTTGAATTCGACCAATCTCCCGATGATCAGACGTGATCGAGAAGACGGGGGCCTTATGGGCGGACCGCAGTTCCGAGATGTACTCTGCTTCCCGGTTTAGGATGACCCATCCGATGCCCGCGGACGCTGCCGCTTTTGCCACCTGGGGCAAACCCGTTGAGCCGGCCGGCTCAAATATGATCGCGTCTGGCCGACTCCCCTGAGAAGTGGACTGGATAATTTTCAGCAGCTGTTGACTCTGCGTGATCGCATCGTTCTCTGCATAAATGATTCGCAGCTCAGCTCCCAGTCTCCGTGCCGACTCCTCGGCCGATGCCGCTTGCTCAATCTGATAATCGTTGTCATTGGTGGTGAGGGATACCAGGAAGGTGGGCTTTTTCATTGCGGTCCAATTTCATAATCATACCTTGATTTAAAAGATAGGCTTCGCAAAGACGACAATACGCTGAATCCCTGGAACGACGTTCGGTTATGCCTGGTCTTCGGATTTCAGGGGAAGCGACGCTTAAAGATGGGTATTTCCCGGAATTCGACAGTCTGTCCGAATATTCGTGATGTTTACACCGCGCTGGCGTGCGTTAGCACTGTACAGCGCATTGTGCGTGGGTGAGACCTGAAGGAACAGGGTTGGATTTTTGTCCGTCGCTGATTGGAATTCTTCGTAGCGGTAGATTCCGCCCCGAGTCGACCACTACTCCTTCCGATCGGAACCGCCCGATGAACAGAGGGCCTCGGTGGATGCCATGGGATTCCGGCCGTTTCTACGCATTAATGTTGTGGGGCCTTTAGCCAGTCATTCACGTATGAATCGGAGGCGTTGGCCTCGGACTGGTGATTCTGCGGATCGTATTTCTTCTTTTGCTCTTCATTCAAAAGTGCCCGGATTTTCAGGACCGTGTCCTGTTGAAGATCTCGCAACCGACTGACTCGATCCACTCCAGAGAGGGACGCGTCGAGCCGGATTTGCCTGGCCTGCCCTTGCTGACGTTCCAGGACAGACTTCAAGGCTGTTTGCTGGGACTCATCTAGATCTAGCACCTTGGCAAAACGCTTGACCCGTTCATCCAGCGTGGTTCGTCGATAGACACTTCGTTGCGGCGCAGGCGTCGCATTCGCCGTGGTTTGCCCCGCCGCTGCAGTCAAGGCCACAGCAACCGAACCAAACATGAGAGCAATTACCCTGAAATTCAGCATCAATTCTTTTCTCTCGCTATGTACACTCGTAACTCCCGTTGGAAATTTGCCGGGGTGCCCTAAAAATGAGGCCAATGTCTAGTCCACCACGAGTCCTTCTGCTCGGAATTTCCCAATCACAACGTCCACACGGTCTCCTCGCTTTACGACCCGACCTTTGTTAGAGAAAGCCATCCAATAAGACCTCCCCGCCTCGGGTGGAGAGGCTTGGCGCAACTGGCCGACCTTTTCGAGCGACGGAACTATTAGCTTGACCCTTGCTTGCGGATCGACGAGCACGGGTTCGTTCTTCTTGTCGTTAAGGGGCTTGGCCTTGTCTGCGTCCAATACGCGGTAGCTGAATCGAATCACCTCACCCGATTCTGCCCACTTGACGCTGAGAGAATCCACGCCCCAGATGTATCCGTAATATTCAGCGGCGCGCTTCGAGAAACGGCTTGGCTGATAGCGGCTTTTCGTAGTCCCGGATTGGCCTGCCGGATTAACGGTTCCTGCATTGTCCTGAGTTGATTGCGAAAACGCGGGAGCTATCACGATGCTGCCTGTCAGCAATGCTGCAAGGAGTGACAATCTCTCTAACATCCCATACCTCAAGATTTCTTCTGTCTTGCGATGAACCGCATACTTCGTCCAAACGCTTGTGGACTCGTTGCGAGTTCGTTTTGTAAGCCGAAACTTGGACGAGTTTCCGTACGAGCTTGGCCATTCATTAGCAAAACGATGCTGCTCGCGCAAGCTTCGCGAGCAGCATCGTGGTTAAAGGTTCAGTTTC
>Ga0070731_10004588_pt1 | contig 11784 bp, 15 predicted proteins | sample Coa_R1_2_FD_66448 | JGI IMG/M metagenome (GOLD analysis project Ga0070731, IMG submission 66448) | Surface soil microbial communities from Centralia Pennsylvania, which are recovering from an underground coalmine fire - Coalmine... | ecosystem: Environmental > Terrestrial > Soil > Unclassified ... | reverse complement strand
ATCCAGGTCCAGCCGATTTCCAGGCGGCGATTCACGCGATCGATATTGCCGAAGCGTGTGCTGCCGATGGCCCGGCCCGAGGCGCGATCCACCGTGGCGAACGGCAGCGCCGATCCTTCGTCCCGGGTTTGCAGCGCGGTTTCGATATAGGCGCGCATATCGTCCGGCGTGCGCACCTGGTTGGGGATCCAGCGCCACAGGTCTTCGTCGAAGCCGACCGCGCAGAGATCGGCGTGATGATCGATCGACAGTGGTTCAAGCCGCACATAGTGGCCTTCCAGAGTGACCGGCGTGACCGGAGCAAGCATGATTTGAAGTTCCAGCTTAGCGTAATGGTGGCTTCAGAAATGTTGCAAAATAGGGAGCAGGATGCGCCTGTTCACGGGCCTCGACCTTCCCCCGGATGTCATCGCCAACCTCGACCGCCTGATCGATCAGCTCGGGCCCACCGCCCGCATCAAATGGAGCCCGGCGGCGAATCTGCATATCACCACCCGCTTCATCGGCGAGTGGCCCGACACGCGCCTGGCGGATCTACGCGCGGCGCTGGGCGGTCTCGCCAGCCGTGCGGCCATCACCGTTCATGTGGGCAAGCTCGGCTTCTACCCCAATCCGCATGCGCCGCGCATTTTCTGGGCCGGCATCGAAGCTCCCGAACTCGCAGGCGTGGCGGCTGCCATCAATGCGGCGATCGCACCCCTGGGCCTGCCGCCGGAAGAGCGCCCATTCAGCCCGCACCTGACGCTGGCGCGCATCAAGGACAGGGTTCCCGTGCAGGCGCTGCGGGAAGCCATCGCGGCGCTGCCCACGCCCGACTTCGGCAGCTTCACCGCCGCCAGCTTCTTCCTGTATCACAGCCGCCCCGGTCCCGCCGGTTCCGTGTACACTAAGCTTGCGGAGTTCCCTCTCTCAAAGTGATGACCGCTGCCTTCGGACTCGCCATCGCCTACCTGCTGGGCGACATCCCCTTCGGATATCTGCTGGTCAAGCTGACCACCGGCCGCGACGTGCGCGCCGCCGGCAGCGGAAACATCGGCGCCACCAACGTGCTGCGCACTACGGGGCGCGCCGCGGGAGTAGCCACGCTGCTGCTGGACATCACCAAGGGTTATGCGGCGGTGTGGCTGGAAGGGCGGCTCAGCGGCGGGCATATCGAATGGATGAGCGCCGCCGCGCTGGCCGTCATGATTGGCCACTCGTACCCGGTATTCCTGCACTTTCGCGGCGGCAAAGCTGTAGCCGCGTTTGTGGGCGCTTATCTATGCCTGACGCCGCTGCCGCTGGCCGCCACGCTGCTGGTCTTCGTGGCCATGGTCGCCTGGACGCGGCACATCTCCCTGGGATCGATCGTGGCGGCGGGCACCTTTCCGCTGGCCGTATGGCTGATCGGGCACCCGCCGCTGACAGTAGTGGCCGCCGCCATCCTGAGCGCGGCGCTGATCGTCTATCGACACCGCGAAAACATCGTGCGCCTGCGGGCCGGCACGGAGTCCGTTTTCTCGTTGGGGAGCCGCAAGTGAGCGAACTCGCCATCATCGGCGCGGGCAGTTGGGGCACAGCTCTGGCCGTGGTGCTCGCGCCGCGCTTCCCGCGCCTTCGCTTGTGGGTCTATGAAAAGGATCTCGCGGAGCGCATGCGCGCCACCCGCGTGAACGACTTGTACCTCCCCGGGTTCCAGTTGCCGGCGAATGTGGCGGTCGAAACCGGATTGGATGCCGCGCTGGACGGCGCCGCCACCGTGCTGAGCGTGATGCCCTCCCACCTGGTGCGTCCCCTGTACAACCAGATGCTGCCCTCCCTGGGGCCCTCGATGGTTTTCGTGAGCGCCACCAAGGGCCTGGAGAACGGCACGCTTCTGCGCGCCTCCGAGGTGATCCGGAAATGCGTGGCTGCGCGGTTCGAACCGCGTGTGGCGGTAATCTCCGGCCCTACTTTCGCGCGCGAGGTGGCGCGGGGCGATCCGACCGCCCTGGTGGTTGCCTCCACCGATGAGGCGCTGGCCGCGGCCGTCCAGGCCAGCTTCTCGGGACCAACTTTCCGCCTGTACACCAGCCCCGATCCGGCAGGCGTGGAGATCGGCGGAGCGGTGAAGAATGTGGTGGCCATCGGCGCGGGCGTCTGTTACGGCCTGGGGCTGGGCAGCAATACGCAGTCGGCCTTGATCACGCGCGGCCTGGCGGAGATGACCCGGTTGGCGATGGCCATGGGCGGAAGGCCACAAACTCTGGCCGGACTGGCGGGCCTGGGCGACCTGGTCCTGACCTGCACAGGCAACCTCAGCCGCAACCGCACGGTGGGACTGGAGTTGGCCCGCGGGCGTAAACTGGAAGAGATTGTCAGTTCCATGAAGATGGTGGCCGAAGGTATCAAGACTACCAACGCCACCGTGGACCTGGCCCGCCGCCATCAGGTCGATATGCCCATTTCGACGCAGATGTTTGAGATGTTAACCTTTGGCCTGCCTCCGCGCGAAGCCGTCCGCAAGCTGATGGAGCGCTCGCTCAAGGGAGAGTATTAACCGTAAATCCGGGGTTTTCCCGCCGCAACCTTAGTATGGGAGTAAGGGTTAGAACAAATATGGGGGTTGTCGCAGCCGCCCTTGACTACGACGCCGAGTTGATGTTGCGCGTCAAGGACGGTGATGGCGCGAGCTTTGGCCTGTTGCTGGAAAAGCACCGCGCGGCGGTGATCCACTTTGTTTACCGGCTGGTGCAGGAGCAGCCAGTGGCCGAGGAGTTGGCGCAGGAGGTTTTCCTGCGCGTGTATCGCTCGCGATCGAGCTATGAGCCGACGGCCAAGTTCACTACGTGGCTGTTCCGGATCGCCACGCATCTGGCGCTGAACTGGCTGCGCGATGAAAGGCACGAGCGCGGGCAGGAGCGCCTGGATGACGGGTCGCCGGATCTGCCGGCGCGCCAGGTGTTGGATCGGCGGCCCTCGGTGGAGCAGGAGCTGCTGTACGAGGTGAAGGTACAGGAGATCCGCCAGGCTATCGCCACGCTGCCGGAGAAGCAACGGGCGGCCGTGCTGATGCACAAGTACGAAGAGATGGAATATACCCAGATTGCGAAAGTGCTGGGGTGCTCGGAATCGGCGGTGAAGTCGCTGCTGTTCCGCGCATATACGACGCTACGCGCCAGATTGGCGCACTTGGGAAGAATATGATTTGCCCGATGGAAAGCCATAACCCGGAAATGCTGGTGGCGTATGCTGCCGGCGAACTCGATGTGGAAGCGGCCAGCGCCCTGGAACGGCACCTGGCCGAATGCCCGGCCTGCGCCTCGCTGGCGACGGAACAGGCCACCGTGTGGAAAGCCCTGGACGCCTGGGAGGCGCCGCCGGTCTCGCCGGATTTCGACCGCCGCCTCTATCGCCGCATCGCCAACGAAGTGCACCTCTCGTGGTGGGAGCGCATCGTACGGCCGTTCCGTCCGGTAGCCCTCCGGCAGCTAATACCCGTGACGGCCACGGCCGGTTTGCTGCTGATGGCGGGGCTGGTACTGCGGCATCAGGGAATGGTCGCGCCGCCGCAGGCCCGCGCCGAAACCGTTCATGCCGAGCAGGTGGAAAGCACGTTGGACGATCTCGAATTGTTGCGGCAATTCGCTCCGGCGAGTTCCGCTGAAAGCGTTCACCCCAATGCCATGTAATGTTGTGCGGGCCACGGTTTTGGGCGCCGGCATGGCGCTGTTGCTGGCGGTTACGGCGGCTCAGCCGGCCCTCTGCCAGCGGCAGAACCGTCAAGAAGAATTCCCCATAGACCGTTGGAACCGGATGTCTCCCGAGCAGCGTGAGAAGGAACTGGCCAAGCTGCCGCCGGAGCGCGCACGGCTGATCCGGCAGCGCCTCCGCCGGTACAACCAGATGAATCCGCAGGAGCAGCAGGCGTTGCGCGAGCGTTACAGGACGTTCAGCGAAATGCCACCCGCCAAGCAAGAGATTATCAGGTCGCGGCTGAAGGAGTTCCGCCAGTTGCCTGTGGAGCGCCGTCCCATCGTGCACCACGAGGTGGAAGGGTTGCGCGCGATGCCCGACGCCCAGCGCGAAGGGCGCTTGAACAGCGACGAATTCCGCGGGCGGTATTCGCAGCAGGAGCAGCAGATCATCCGCGATCTGACCGAATATCTGCCTGACAACGGCGGTCCTCGCACAAGCCCGAATTAAGCTGCAGGCGCCCGCCGACACCCGCCGTTGTACGATAATGTTGACTTCCGGTATGTGCCGCAGCATTAAAGTACTCCGGCGTCCCGATGAACCCGTCACTAGCGAGGAGATCTCCGCGGCGGCGCTGCAGTTCGTGCGCAAGGTCAGCGGCTACCGCAAGCCGTCGAAGTCCAACCAGGAGGCATTCGACTCGGCCGTGCGGGAGGTGGCGCAGGCCACCGGCCGCCTGCTCGACATGTTGAGCGTCGCTACTCGTGGCGCAGGGCCACCACAGGATCGACGCGGGTAGCGCGGCGGGCGGCGGCCGGGGCGGACGGCTTCACCTCGAACAGCAGGCTGGTCAGCAACCGGGATGCCGCAAGGGCGCCCGCCATCCCTACCGCAATCCACCGCGTACTACGGTGCTCCTATTCGACGACTTTGGCGGTCACCACCAGGACCAGGGCCTGATCGGTACCCATGTTGGACTTGCCGACTACCACCTGCTGACCCTCACGCAGGGTGATTTCCGTTTGGATGCCAACCTCATGGCTCCCCGGCAGGCTCACATTCATATGGAGTTGGTCCAGGCGGATGAGACGGCCCTTGAGGTCGTCGGTCACGGCGCTCGGGATAACGGAGAAGTGGTACGGTCTTTCCCCAACGTTGTTGGGCACCACAACCACTCCATTGGCTTCAGCCCGGTTGCCGGGCTGGGTGCGCAGCACGACGGAATCGAGCAATCGGAAACTCTTGTACGCGAAGATCTTCTTCAGCTCGTCGCCCACCGCCTGCAATTCGGATGGCAACCCTGAGCCGGCCGACGGTTGGTCCGAAGCCACCACCATATAGACGACCAGATCGACGTCCTTGGGAGCGGCGGCGGGCACATCCAGCCGCTTGACGGCTTCGTCGATGGCGGTCATGACTTCGGCCGGAGCGCTGACCGCTACGACGTGGAGATCGCGGTCGGCCTTGATGCCATAGCCGAATACACCCAGCACGTTGGCGATATTGCGCGCGTCGGCGTACTTCAACAGGAAGACGCGCTGCTGGTGCGGCGGTTCGGGTGGGCGGGTTTCGGGGGGCGGAGGCTGCGTCTGCTGCGCCACCAGGCCACCGGCGAACGCCAGCGCGAACACGATTCGTTGCATGATTCTCATCTTTCTACTCTCCTTGAGGTTTGGGATCCACTAGCCAATAAATGACGATATTGGGGTCATCGGTGACAAACTGCACCAGCAGCGGCGGGCCGGGCTGGGCAGCAGGTGCGCGGCGGCGACGATGGCGCACGACACGATGCCGGACCGGGACGATTTTAGCCGCCGGCAGATTGACGGCTGCCGCACGCGGCGCCGGTGCAGCCTTCGGGGGCTGCCGGCGCCGGGGCCAAGCCAGGGCCACCGCCAGAATCAGCGCAGCGGCCAGGGCCAGCTTCCAGTACACAGGGACCTGCCGGGGAGCGCTAACCTGCGACAGCACGCGGTACCGCACGCGCGCGACCATGGCATCGTCGAGCGGCTCGTCGCGCAGTGCAGCGAGCAGCGCCTGGCCGGTGCGCAAGTCTTCCACCAGCGCGCGGCAATCCGCGCACCCGGCCAGGTGTTGTTCGACAGGCTGCAAGTGGCCGTCCGGCAAGTCGCCGCCCGCATACAGCGCGATATCGGATTCCCATTTCTTACAATTCATGAGCGCCTCCTTGACAGGCGGCTGGTAAAATCGCGGAGCTTCAAGCGCGCCGTACAGATCTGGGTGCGCACGGTATTCTCCGAGCACTGCAAGATCCCGGCGACCTCCCGTGTGGACAGTCCTTCCATGTCGCGCAGCACCAGCGCGGCGCGCTCCTTTTCGCCGAGACAGCGGAGGCCGCGGCGGAGCATCTCCAACTGCTGGGCGCGGGCCGCGCCGTGATAGGCATCCGGTTCGGGCGAGGGCGGTTCCGTTAAATCTTCGAGCGCCACCGAGCGGCGCCGTCCGCGCAGGATATCGCGGCACACATTCACGGTCACGCGGAACAGCCACGGCTCGTATCCGCGGGCGTCGTCCAGCCGCCCGAGATGCTTGTACAGCCGCAGGAAGACTTCCTGCGCGGCATCCTGCGCGTCCTGCGGATGGTTGAGAAGGCGCAGCGCGACGCGCAGGACGCTGCGCTCGCATTGCGTCACGATCTGCTCGAACGCAGGCAGCGTAGCGGAGCTCTCCCGCGAGCAGGCAGTCATGCGCAGCGCGATACCATCCGGCTCCATTTCTATTAGTTATTACTGCGCGGCGGGCTGGAACGTTGAGACTATTTTGCGACGAGCGCGCCCCAGTGGAGCCCGCCGCCGAAGGCCGCGAAGACCACCGGCCCTGCGAGGGGCGCGGGATGCTGCGCGCGCCACTCAGCGGCGGCGATCAACATGGAGGCCGCGGAGGTGTTGCCGTAGTTTTGGATGTTGCGGAAGAAGCGTTCTTGAGGGACAGCCAGGGACTGGGCCACGCGGGTGATCAGGTTGAGGTTGGCCTGGTGCATGAGGAAGACCTGGACATCGGCGGCCGGGATGCGCTGGCGGCCGAGGAGCTCGGAGATGGCGCGGGGGATCTTGCGGGAGGCCTGCATGATGATGGTGCGGCCGTCCATGTACAAGGGCGCGTCGTGGTCGAGACGCAAGGCCTCGGCGAAGTCGCCGTCGGAGGCCAGGAGCGCATCGCGGATCTCGGCGAAGCCGAACTCGGCGCTCACCAGGCAGGCACCCGCGCCGTCGCCGAACAGAATGGCGGTGTCGCGGTAGGACGGATGCCGCTGAACCACGCGCGACATGATTTCCGCGCCGATGACCAGCACGTTCCCGTATGCCGGCGCGAGTTGCGCGGCCAGGGCCATGCCGAACAAGGATCCCGCGCTGGCGATGGGCAGGTCGATGGCCGGGAGGCCATTGATACCCAGCGCGGCGCCGATGGCGGAGGCTGGTCCGGGAAAGCGGTGTTCAGCGGAACTGCTGGCGACCAGCAGCAGGCCGATGTCGCGCGGCGTGAGGCCGGCATTGTCGAGACAATCCTTCGCGGCATGGACACCTAGCGACGCGACGGATTCATCGGCCGCGGCGAAGCGGCGCGTCTGGATGCCGGTCTGCTGGAGAATCCAGGCGGCGTCGGCGCCAGTCCCGGCAGCCAGCTCGGCGTTATCGGCGATGCGAGAGGGCAGGTACGCGCCGAATGCCCGCAGGTAGGCCATGGCTCACGAGCGGCTTTCGATGTAGGCTTCGATGCGCGCGACGGAATCGAACTTACGGGGCGTGAGGTCGGAGTCCGGGATGCGGATGGAGAACTCGCTTTCGAGAGCGCTGACCATGTCGGTGAGCGCGAAGGAATCGAGCACGCCGGATTCGAACAGAGATTCGTCGGGCGCGAGGGTGAGCGGCCTGCCGGACAGTTTTTCGACGATCTCAGTGATCTTTGCCTGTTTGTTCATCCGTGGCCTGGTTGGATACTTCGGGGCGGACTTTCAGGTAGCTATCGTACAGCCGCATTATATCCTGAAAGAGCGCGGCGGCCAATCGCTGATAACCGAGAGAAGTGAAGTGCACGTAGTCGCCTTGAGCGAGGCCGGCCATGACCCAGTTGATCATGGATCCTTCGGCGCCCATGCGGGCGCGGGTATTCCAGTAGGCGCAGCGGTTGAGGCGGCAGGCCTCCAGTTGGGCGGCGACGATGCGGTCCACGCCTTCGAAGGGACGCCAGCGGCCCTTGACGCGGTAGAAGCGGTCGGGCGGACCCAGCACCAGGATGGAAGCCGAGGGCACGGCGCGGCGCAGACGCTGCAAGATGGCGGAGAAGGTTTCCAGATAACTTGCCTCGCTCCACTTAGCATCGCCGGCCTCGTTGGTGCCGTAGGCCAGCACGATCAACGCGGGGTCGCGGCGCTGGAGATAGGTGTCGTGCATGGTCTCATCCCAGCGCCCGATGAGCGCGGCTTCGGCGCCGTTGATGCCCATGGATTCGTAAGTGATTCCCTTTTGCTTCTGGGTGACCCAACCGAAGAGACGGACGGGCGCGTGTTCCAGCGTGCGCAGCTCGAGACGATGGCGGCCGGGGGTGACGGGGTGTTCGAGGAAGCCAGCCACGAAGGGACCTTCGGTGGAGGCCTCATCGAGGGACTCACCGTCAGAGGACAGGGCGAAGCGCCCGCCGCCGGGCTGCTGCAGGTAGTCGATTTCGACGGAGTCGCAATCCGCGTCGAGGTAGATGAATTGTCCGGCCCGTTCGGTGGAGATGCTGATGCCGCCGAGGCCGAACAGCCCATCGCCTTCGCCGGTGCGCAGGCCGGCGGATTCCCAATCCTTGCTGGCGCCGCCGCGCACATCGTAGCGGCGATAGCCTTTGAAAGGCGTACCGGCAAACGAGAAGCCCGCGCCCCCATCGCCGAAGCGATGCTGGAAGAGATCGCGGAGCACGCCGGTCCAATCGTCGGCGGCGGTGTGGGAATCGCCGAAGTGCAGGATGTGGACACTGGGGCTGTCGCCGCTGGAGAGGCGGTACAGGCGCTCGAAGAAGGGCACCAGCGCGCCGGGCCGGTCGATCACCGGGTCGGGGCGTTCATCCAATCCGAGCGCAACTTTTTGTAACGACACTGCGCGGACATTGGCGCTCACGCGGGGCGGCGGATAACGGCGGAGGCGCGGATTCTTGACTTTCTTTTTGGACTTCTTGACGGGCTTCCTGGTGGAGTGAGACGAGCTGCTGGTGGAGGCGGTTTTGGCGGTCTGCGCGGGGAGCGGGACGGACAGACAGAGCCAGGCGATCATGGCGCGACAGGACATTGGTCAGGGCACCTCGGCCACGACTTTGGGATGGAGCACCTGGCGCAATTTGTACCTGTTCAATCCGGCGAGCAACTCCTTGACGAAAGCGGTGGCCACGATGCGCGCGCCTTGCGGCGTGGGATGGATAAAATCGGCCGACACCAGCCGGGGCTGGCTATCGTACCAGCGCGCCATGGTCCCCTCGCCACCCATGACCTCGAACGTGTTGAAGAATCCGCAATGCAGTTCGCCCGCGACGCGGCGCTGGATCTCGACGATACGCGGTATGGTGGGCAGCGTCTCGATCCCGGCGCCGTTCTTCTGGCCGCGGTCCATAGGACTCATGACCAGTATAGAGGCATTGGGCAGGGCGGCGCGCACGCGGCGGATGGCCTCGCGCAGCTCCTTCTCATATTCGTGTGTGAGGAAGCCGGCGAAGCCGCTCTCGTTGGTCCCGTAGTTCAGAACTACCAGGTCGGGGTTGCGGTGGCGCAACTCTTCGGCCCAATGGCCTTCGTTGAACAGCAGGGCCAACATGGAGATGGACGCTCCATTCAAGCCAACGCTGTCGTAGACCACGCCGGTCTTCTGCTTCTCGATGGTGATGCCGAACAAGCGGACGGGACCTTCCGCGCCGAATTCGAGCGGGCCGATTCCGGGCGGCAGATCGAAGCGGGCGAATCCGGCGGCGGGGGGGGAGGCGGCGGTATCGATGGCGCCGATGGTCTGGCCGGCGGCGGATATGGTGATGGTTCCGCCATCGGGCTGGCGCAGGAACCAGACTTCGAGGCGGGTCTGGGTGGGATCGCGAAGGGTGACGCGGCTGTAGGCGGTGGTGCGGGAGGAGAAGACCACGCCGCCGAGGCCGAACAGACCGTTGCGAAGATCCCAGCGGGTGCCCGGATCCATCTGCCAGCCGTGACTGGAGAGCTCCACGCCGCGATGCCCATACCAGGCCCAGGGCTTGCCGATCAAGGTGAAGCCGTGGCCGGCATCGCCGAAACGCTTTTGCAGCATCTGGCGGGTGTCGCCGGTGATCAGGTCGGCGGTAGTAGGGGAGTCGCCGTAGTGCAGGATGCGGGTGATGGCCAGGGGCTCGCCGCGCTCGGTACGCCGCAGCGCGGCGTAGAACCGGTCGAGGCTGCCGTCGCGATCGTCGAGATAGCGGGGGATGACGCGGGCGGACCTGACCGGCAGGACGGCCTCCGGGGGCGTGTGCGGCCGGACTGGGGAGAGGGGCGTCAAATCGGGGGTGAAGTCCACGATGGAGGCTACAGTGGCCAGGTCAGGCGCGCGCACGCCCCTGACAACCCGGGACATCCCGGCCAGCAGCAGGGCGAACGCTGCGATGGTCAGGGCCGTGCGGATGGGGAAGGCGCGCATATCAGAACCGGGTGTAGACGAAGGGCGCGGACCCGCGTCCGGCGAGCAGTTGAATCGCGACTACCGCCAGCGCCATGGCGGCGGCCTGGACATAGACAGGAGTGCGGGCGAACAGGTTGACCGCGCGGTCGTACCAGTTCTTCGGCACGGCCTGACCGGCCGCTCCCAGGAGTGACACCAGAATGACTCCCATGGAGACGTTCTGTAGCGAGAACGACAGTGACCCGATGCGTTTCAGGATATCCAGGGCAACCGCGGCGGTGGGACTGCGGAAGAAGATCCAGGTAAGACAGACGAACTGGTAGGTGCAGAAGAGGCGGATGGCGCGCGATCGCCAGCCGCCTTCGGGGCGGCGTCCGCGCCAGGCCTGCCATCCGCGGGTGGCAGCCAGGGCCGCGCCGTGCAGCAGTCCCCAGATGGCGAACGGCCAGGTGGATCCATGCCACAATCCACCGAGAACCATGGTGATGACCAGATTGACATAAGGCCAGACACGGGTGCGTTTACCGGGCAATGAGAAATAGAGATAATCGCGGAGCCAGTCAGAGAATGTAATATGCCAGCGGCGCCAGAAATCGGCCATATTTACGGCGGTGTAGGGCCGGTCGAAATTGATGGGGAGGCGAACGCCGAGGAGCAGTCCGCAGCCACGGGCGATATCGGTGTAACCGGAGAAGTCATAATACAGCTCTAGCGAGTAGACATAGACGGCTACCAACACTTCCATGCCGGTGTATAAGTTGGGTGTGTCGAAAATGCGGTTGACCAGGTTACCAGCCAGGTAATCGGCGATCAGCAGTTTTTTGGCAAGACCGAAGACGATGAGAAACAGGGCGCGCGAGCCATCCGCGGGCGTGAGATGGAACGGGCGGGTGATTTGCTTGAAGATTTCCGCGGGACGCGTGATGGGGCCGGCCTGGATGGTGGGGAAAAAGGCGGCGGAGGCCAGATATCCCAGGTAAGAGGATGCGGCGACGCCGTCTTTGCGGTAGATGTCGATGGTATAGGAAAGGGATTGAAAGACGTAGAATGACAGGCTAAGCGGAAAGATCCAGTCCCAACCGGATGGTTGGGGGAATACGTTCATGTGGCGGGACAGGAGCAGGAGTGACAGGTTGGTGAGCAAACTTATGCCGAGGAAGAGCCGGCGGAGTAAGTGGTTAGTGGACGATTGGATGGCATGACCGGCGAGATAGTCGATGGTGGAACAGGCCGGGATAAGTGCCAGGTAGAATACGCCGTATCTGGCGCAAAACAGATAGTCGGCGGCCAGCAGGACTATCAGGCGAGCCAGGCGCACGCCGGCCGCAGACCAATAGGCAAGTAAGACGATGACTAAGAAAAGGAAGTAAGCGGCACTGGTTGAGTGCACCCAACCATTATATCTGGCTGGGCTCGGCGCTGGAGAGATGATCTTTGATGTTCTCGGGCAGGACCCGGTTCAGCTCCCGATAGCTTTGGCGGAAGGTGCGCTTGA
>Ga0070731_10004587_pt1 | contig 11787 bp, 16 predicted proteins | sample Coa_R1_2_FD_66448 | JGI IMG/M metagenome (GOLD analysis project Ga0070731, IMG submission 66448) | Surface soil microbial communities from Centralia Pennsylvania, which are recovering from an underground coalmine fire - Coalmine... | ecosystem: Environmental > Terrestrial > Soil > Unclassified ... | reverse complement strand
AGCTCTTGATATGGAAGGGCAGGGGAGTGGGGAGAGTGCTAACTCAGTAGGTATTCGAAGCCCGTCGCTTGATGGCGGTGACTATTATCACTTTGTGCTCGGGTTCGAGCTCGTAAAAAATGCGCCAGTCGCCCACCCTGCGCCGAAGGCCTCCGTTCGATCCTTTCAAAAACCGAATATCGCCATGGTACGGGTTGTCGCACATCTGACTGAAGACGGAGTCGATTTGCCGTCGTTCTGGCTTGGCAAGTCGTCTAAACACACGTTCGGCCGGGCTAGTGATCACTAAGCCCCAGCTCATGCCTCAATTCGTTGAGTGTTACGTAATCGCCGCGCGCAAAGGCCGCTCGGCCTTCTTTGATCGCTTCGAGGTCGCCGGGCTCCGGTTCTTCTTCCAGCTGAGCCATCAGTGCTCGCGCCGCGGTGTCTTGCATGTCGTCGGGCAGTTGCCGTAAATGGCGAATGGCCTGCTCAAGCAGTTTGGTCATAGAAAAATTCTATCATATGCCGTAGGGCGTGCAATTCTTGACGACACGAGTTTTATGTGTCGTAAAACAGATAATGTGCGACGCTTATTTGGTGACTCAACAAAGCCTCTAATGAGATTGCTTTCTCCATCCCATGGCCTGTGTTGTAAAAATTACGCAGGCTGCATCACAGATTTTAAGGCATACCGCTCCCTGAGATCATCCAGAAAATGAATTTGATGCACGGCGCGGATGCGGTAAGCCCAACTCGAAGTCTCACCTACAAGGATGTAGATGAAAATTAGCATGCCCGGCAGAAATAACGACCATTTCTCTACCGGGATGTCGCCAAATTTCGCGTTGAGGTAGCTGGCAACGAATGATCGATAATAATCCGAGTTTGCGATGACTAAAATAACGAGCAGCATCAGGGCCATCACGAAAAAACGGAAATACTGCCAGTTCCCTCGCAGATATCGATCGACGTAACAGCGAAGTTGCTCCAGCCGGACGAGCGAATCTTCCTTGCGGTAGATTTCTGCAGATTTATCGCGCCATTTTGCCGCTTCAATTCGGACGCGTTGCCATAGAAACACGTCTATGAGCCAAAATAGGGCTAGCGCATAACTAACGTACCTGGAATTTCCGGCGACAAAAAATAAAAGCAAGCCGGCCGCTACCAGCGACGGCAGTATGATAAAAAAATCTCTTGGTATACGACCCCGATCGGGGGCGGCGATGTAAACCTTGAGGCTCATTGAAAACTCGACCGGCTGCGCCCAGAGCCAGGCGTTATAGTATATGATCAGTGCTATCCGGGTGAGTGTGTCGGGTCGAGTGTTATTGATGGCGGCGGAGAGCGTGAGATCGAAAACCTGAAGCCAGGTAAAGATGATCCCGCAGGCGCCGAACAATGCGGCCGCGACACTGACGAACAGCGGGGCTCGTCGGCCGAATAATCTGTGGACATCCTCTCGGGCGTCGAGCTGGGCATCGAACCCTCCAGGCGTGTGTGTCATTTGATTAGTCCATCACTAACACTGTCGTGCGGACCATCGTCAAAGCTAGCCGACGAAAGGCCTAACGTACACCCTTTTTGTGATAGAGAAAATCACTGTGGCCAATTGCAGCTCTACCTCGTGCAAGCTCATCGAATCGACGCTCATAGTCCTCCGCCTGAGCGCGCATGCTGGCTATCTCGTGGCGCAGAACCTCCCGTTCAATTTCCACTCTGCGCTCCATTTCCTGCGGACTCGGCCTTTGCGGCGGGCGATCGAAAAAACCCATATGTTTTAGTTTATCAGCGCAGTATCAGAAAGAACAGATAGTTATCCACGTCAGACGGAGCCATTTAATAGACGCACTTCCCTTTCGGTACCCGGTGTTGTCGATTTTTTTAGACAGTTCGATCGTTTCGCCGGCGGCACGCGCTGGCGCGCGTGCTGTAGTGGTAAAAGTCCGCCCAACAGTCCGTCGTGCGCGCATGCGCGCCGACCCAATGGCTTGCCTCCTGGCCGGTAGGCCATGGACGATAGCCTTGTATCTTTGGCGCGCTGCGCGCGTTTAAGACCAAGGGGAAAGGCATTGGGTCGGGGCGATAGCCACGCGGCTGTTGTGGCGGAAGTGTATGATCGGCGCGGTTTTCCGCGCACCGTGGATACGGAAACAGGATTGCGTACCTGTTTGCGTATCGGCCTTGGATTTATTGCAAAGAAAAACCCCGGCCTTTGGAGGGGCCGGGGTTCCTCCGCTAAGCGGAAGGATGCAGGGCTAACCTGCGGCTGGCACGGTCCAGTAGCCAAATCCGAATCTCGGACAGCCACCACACGGGATGTGAGTTCCGATCGTCCGCGAGCTTAAAGCTCGATGGAAACGAGCCAGCACGCATCATCCTCCAAATGTGTGTGCGTGAGTATGGAATACCCAACGCTTTTAGACCTTTCCAATCCACGACTGCTAGTTCTTCCATTGCAAGACCTCGCTCGATTAGAGGAGGCCGTTGCAACGGCCGATTAGCGGCCGACAGAGGAAATGTAGGCTCGGCGGCGCCGGCAGCGCAAGATGCACATAGTGCAACATGGTGCGCCAGATGACCTGGCGGTGAGCCGGTATGAGGTCCGCGGCGATTTTCGCCAGGGTCGGCCAATCTGCACTTCGCGTACAACGCTCAAAATTACGCTGTGGAGTGTGTTTTGTTGCAAACCAATGAAGAAGGCGGCCCGGCTGGCTTCGCGCTGTCTTGAGCGATTTTAGCGCGTGTGGCGGGGTATCTTGCCGGTGAGTTCATTGCTGTGGATGCGCGCCGATCCTTCCCTTTCAAAGAAATGAGCGAAAATATTTTTAATGGGGAATATTATTATTCTGATTATTCTTACATAGAGTGACCGGCCGTATTTGCCGGTCAGTGCGGTATTGGTTGCCGTTCAAGAACGGCAAAATTTGCCGTTCAGGTTCGGCGGCGTTGCTTCTTCAACGTCACATGTAGCTTGTAGAAATTCGTCTTGCCTAAGCCACGCTGGATGATTTGCAGAAGGTCCGCCGTTTCAAGCTCTTTCAGGTACGTGCGAACGCTGCGCTCCCCTGCGCCCATATCCTGCGCAAGCTTCGCTTGACCGGGAAAACAACCTTCATCATACCAGGCATATTTGAGGAGCATCGCGTAGGCCAACTTGGCGCCCACCGAAATATCTTCCTTGATCAAAATGAAATTTGGGACCTGCGTAAAGCCATAGCGTGTCGCTGGGTCGGCACCAACAAGCTCGATGTTTCGCTCTTTCAGGATGTCGCCAATTCGTTTGGCTGAGGAAAATTCCATGCAGCCATATTATAAAACACTTTTTGGATGGCCCAATCGTTATCCCCTGTCAGGGGCATCGCCCACGCCGCCGAGCAACGGGGTCAGCATTCGCTGCAAGCCCGCTATCAGGTGATTCGTTTCCCGAGCCCGTTCAGTCGAATCTTTGATTTGCTCGTTTTTGACGGCAACTTCCGAGCGGAGAAAACGAATTTCTTCATCCTTTTCCTCAATGCGTTTCTCCAATTGAAAAACGTAATCGGTACCGACGCGCTCGGGCGCGTCCGGGCGCGGCTGGTCGTGCCCCGGCGCTGCTTGTTCTTCTACAACATTCACAACACCTTTTATTGTGCGCTCGGGCGCGTCCGGGCGCGGCGAGGCGCGCTCTGCCGTTTCCTTGATGTACGAGGTGTGGCGCTCAACAGATTCTGGAGTAATTAAATATTTCTCGCCGGTTAATGTTTCGACTTTGCGGCATTCGAGATCGCCACGAGCGCAATATTTTTGCAGGCGACGAATAGGACGAGGGAAGCCGGCTTCGGCGTAGCGATTGGCAGCTTCCTCAATAGTCAGCGTATAGGCAGTTTCATCGAGGGGCGCGTCGGGGCGCGTCGGGGCGTCGGTCATTCTGAGATAGTAAATCAACTAGTTTTTACGAGGTGCCAGTTATCCCCACCAGGTCGAGCGTAGGGGATTGGCAGTTGGCGTGCAGAAAACCGCGGTCATGATATAATTCAGGTATGGCAAGAAAGGGGAGCAATCACACCTATTCACTAAAGCTCGAAGAACACGAGGACGGATACCTTGCATACTTTCCGTCGCTACGTGGCTGCCGCACCTGGGGACGCACGTACCGCGAGGCGATTGAGCACGCAGAAGAGGCGCTAACGCTCTATCTCGAAACGCTTGCGGATGCAGGGCAGCCAATTCCAGAAGAACACACCACTGCCTCAGTTTCCCTCGGCATAACAGTGAGGACGCCTGTCATTGCCTAGGGTATGCCACGGTTGCCCAATGTACGGGCGAAAGAAATTATCCGAACACTCTTAAAGGCGGGATTTGAAATCATGCGACAGAGAGGCAGCCACGCCTCGCTACAGCGTCCTGTCGACGGGCGAATGACCATAGTGCCGCTCCACTCCGGAGAATTTCCAAGGTGGCTGCTAAAACAGATTATCAAAGACGCAGGACTGACAGAGGAAGAGTTCCGAAAACTGCTATAGCGCTCGTAGAGCGGCCTGTGACGACGCCGCGGTTGTTTTGCCCTTTAGCTGAAGTGCTTGCGATCTGTGCTGGCGTGTACAAAATAGAGCCCGCCAAACCCGCGGAGCGGCGCAGTCATGCTGCAGATTTCACAGGAAGTCTTGATCGGCATCGTTAGCGCGTTGGTAGTCTCGTTTTTGGCCTTCAGCTCAGCCTGGATAAAAAATTACTATGTGCGGCGTAAGTACCCAGTTGCTGGGACATATGTGACCCACTACGAGGACGAAGCTGAAGGGAAGCAATTCGTCGTCACAGCTATATCGCGATTTAAGCAGAGCGGACGACGACTGAGTGGCCAAACCGTTCTCAAGAATGGACGGACATGGCTGTTGGACGGCTCCATAATGGGCATTGGACATATAGCCGGAGTGTATTCCGCTGAAGCGACTGACGACGAGGGCGTCGGCTCATACTACCTGAGAATCAACGGAATGACCCTCGATGGTCTTTGGTCCGGCTATGATAACGTGAACAAAAGAATCTTATCGGGCAGATACTTTTTCAAGAGGCTACTAAAGACGCGTATACGTGCGTTGAAATCTGCGGAGGCTCCAGCTGCACTTGCAATCGCAGAAAAAGTCTTTGGACCCAATTATCTCTCGGGCGCGGACCTTACCGGAGCATCAGGACTGAGGGTTTTCGCCGCAGTGCTCGGCGGAAAGCTGGTGGCATTTGCGGCCATTGAGAAAGCAGCCGGTGTCTCAAAAAAGGTGTCCGAGGAAACGAAGTTACCAATGGACGTACAACTAGCCGAAAAGTCAAAATCGCTCGGCATCATTCGTACGATAGCAGTAGCAGAAGAGTTCCAAGGACATGGGATTGGACAACAGCTTTTTCTTGCCATGGAGCGGGTGCTGATACGCGAGCGCAAAACCTTAATCGCGGTACCTGCTTGGGAGGATAATACCGGTGTTCATCTTGGTGGAATTCTGTCTCTCAATGAGTACGAGCCATTTTTGACTTGCAAACAATACTGGAAGAATGACTGTGACAACGGCACTTTTGTTTGCCGATGTAGGTCAGCACAGGGCGAGTGCATTTGCAATCTAATTTGGTACAAAAAGGCGATAGGGTAGTCCTCAAAAGGTCATGGTAGTGATTCGAAGCTATTTGCAGTATCCGCGTTAGAGCCATTGCCCCGGTCCTTAACGGGGTCGTGAATTGCCCTGTTTGAAAAGGATCGCCACTGAAGGATGAGGGCGAACAACTGAACACAACCCATCAAGAGAAAAAGAACGCGAAATGAGAATTGCGCGACGATCAATCCACCAACGAGGATGGCGAAACCCGTGGCGATTTTTTCGAAGCCGGAAGACAATCCCCACGCGTAACCATCTCTCCCTACCTGAGAATGACGCCCGTAAAGTGCGTTCCAGGTGGGGGCTGCGAGAGCATATGAGAAGCCCAGGCCGACTTGAATAAGGAATAGTTGGAATGGAGTCCGCACTAACAAATAGCCGAACGTGAGTATTGCGTTCAGCAGGTAGCCCAAAAGGATCATACTGTGCTTGGAGTAATGGGAATCGCTCAATTTGCCGAGAAGGATGATGAAGCCTCCCATAGATATGAGGTATGCGGCCCAAACTTCCGTAATATCAAATATGTTTCCCCCTATCTGTTGAGTGAATACCGCGAACAAAGGGCCAAATAGGCCGGAACCAAAGTACCAGAAGTTACTGGACCATAGGAGATATTTGCTTTCGCGTGTCATAATGATGGTGCCGCTCGTAAAAGGCTAGTCGGCGCAGTTACTCAGAATATCCCATTGGCAATGGTCGCGGTAGGTTTGATTGGGTAAGCTAGTATTACCCCATAACTAGCGTGCTATTGGACAGTCGCCGATGAAGATTTTCTTTAGTTACGCCCGAGAGGATGCGGCATTCGCGCTCAAACTTGCATCTGCTTTGAGAAAGGCTGGTGCGGAGCTGTGGATCGATCAGCTTGATATTCGTCCTGGAGAGCATTGGGATAACGCGGTTGAAGCGGCGCTGAAAGAATGTCCTGCATTTTTGGTCATTTTGTCCTCTCGATCAGTGAGCTCCCACAATGTTTTGGACGAGGTGCATTATGCCATCGAAGAGGCAAAGAAAATTCTTCCCATTATGTACGAGACGTGCAAATTGCCGTTCCGACTCCGGAGGCTGCAATACATAGACTTCACTGAGCATTATGAGGATGCCCTAAAGGCGTGCGTCGCTCACGTAAGAATGCTGTTTGGGCAGACGGCATCGGCGACGTTACCGAGGACCACAAAGTTGGATGGCTTAAGTGACGAGCTAAACAAACTCGATCAAGTAATCCGAACTCAGAGTAGTGAACGTCTCTCTGGGAAGCGGTTTCTTTGGGTTGACGATCAGCCAAGCAATAATCGCTATGAGCGTAAAGCTCTTGAAGAGCTTGGAGCGGAAATTCATTTAGCGATCGACACCAAAGATGCCATGTTGATCGCGAGGGAGATGGCATTCCATCTTGTAATTTCCGATATAGCTAGGCCGTCAAGTGGACGAGCCGGATACACACTATTGGCAAACTTGCGGAAAGCGAACTTAGATATTCCTGTTGTTTTCTATACAGGGTCGAATGCGGAAAGAGACCGGAAGGAGGCAATTCGAGCTGGAGCAGTCGGTTGCACAAACAGCCCGTATGATCTACTTGAAATGATAGTCACTGCCCTGGCGAAGCCGAACAGGTAGCAGGCAGGATGACTAAACCGCTGAACGCTTTATGCGAGCAATAGCTTTGTGAAATGCGTTTCGTATTCGTCGATAGCTTTCCTCATTTGCGGTAGGTAGGTCCACCGATCGTAGATCGCTTCGACCTCGGTTTGCACCGCTGCGGCGTGGTTGATGAGCCGCTCGGCAATGTGGGACGGTGTCCCTATTTTTCCATGCATGCTACGGTACGTTCGGCGCAGGTCGTGGAGAGTCCAGTGGGGAAGCCCGTCGGCCAGTTCCGTTTTGAACTTGCTCCATCCCGACATCGGCCGCTCAGCCGACACGCGTGACGGAAAGAGGAGGTCGGTGTCGTTCCGGCGCGGAATGGCGTCGAAAATTCTTGCGACCATATCTCCGTAAACGAAAGTGTGTTCCTTAGAATTTTTTGTGAGCCATTCCGGGAGCGTCACGGTCCGCTCCTTCTCGTTGATCCACGGGCGGCGCAAATTTGCGATTTCCATTTTTCGCTGGCCGGTCAGAGCGAGCAGTTGGCAGAAGGTACCGTGTGGGTAGCCTTGTTTCTCTGCAGCCCGCCAAAAAACCCTGATTTCCTGGTCGTCCAGCACCCGCTTGCGCCTTCCAGTTTTCGGCAATTCGACGCCTTCCAGCGGCGAGTGTTTGAGATATCGCCGAGGCGGCTTCAGGCACCACCGAAAGAGCGTGCGGGCAACGGCGAGCGTGTTGCGCCGCTCTCCGGTGGCAAGCTTGTCAGTGATCGCGATGATGTGGTCGTATTCGATCTCAGACAGCTTCTTTGAGCCGAGCACTGGCTTGAGATGTTTGTTCAACACGCGCTGGTAATCGTGCTGGGTACGCGGCTTCCTACGCTTGATGTGCTCCTTGAACAGGTCATACGCTTCATTGAAGGTCATCCGATCCCCTTTGATCGGCTGCTCTGTGAGTAGTCGTTTAGCTTCCTTACGGGCATCCGCGAGGGAGACCGTGGGATACGTGCCGATGGTGGTACGCAGACGCTCGCGCCCGCGGATTACAAACCATGTCTTACGGTGCTTGCCGACACGCAATCCGAACGCCGGCGTGGTTTGATCGTAATAAGTGCCGGGTGTTTTGAGTCGCGAAACGACAACGTCTGTGAGATGAGCTTGCGACACTTTTTTGCTCCGTTTTTGCTCCGCAATCACGCGGGCAGAGGGGTATTTCTGCGGAGCACTATACCAGAGCTAATCGTCGTAAGCTGCTGAAATCACATGAGAAATGGCGAACTATGTTGCACCAGGAAAAAGCGTCAGACGGAATTACAAAACCGCTGCTCTACCGCTGAGCTAACCCGGCATTACGCGGCTTACTAAAGCATTCGATCCTAAATTGCCACCGGATTGCCGCCGGACGGTTCCTGATCGGTTCCACTTTGGCGAATGCCGTCTCCATGATCTCGGCGGCGCGCGCATCGATGTTGGCGAACAGATGCCCATAAACCTTCAGCGTGATGGCAGGGGAGGCCTGTCCAATTCGGCGGCCGATCGTTAGGACATCGAGGCGGGCGGCGATCGACCGCGAGACGTGCGGGTGCCGCAGCGCGTGAAGCGAGCAGTCGATCTTCAGATCGTCCATCGCTGTCGCAAATTTCTTCGTGAGCCAGTGCGGCGTTCGCATCGCGCCATCCCAGCGAGCAAACACCAGCGAATCCCGGGAGCGCGGCCCATACCGAGGGGAGGCCGCGCTCTTGCTGGGGCGCACGGTGCGCACGCAGTTCGGCCACAAGCGACGCACGATGGCATTCGCCACCGGTCGGATTACACGGGCAAAAAACGGCGCGGTGGGAAATCGGGCTTAACTTCCGGACAGCGTCTAGTAACTCGTCCCGTGCGCCTCGGTCTTGGACTTGAGTGCGCTGCTTCGCTGCTCGCTCTCCTGCCGCAGATAGGCGACGATGTCGCGGCGGGCGATGGGATCGGGAACACTGACCGGCATTTTTACCCCGGGAACTAATTCCTTCGGGCTCGCAAGCCAGCGGTTCAGATTGTCCGCTGACCAGGTCAGGCCAGCGCTTCTGAGAGCGGGAGAATAATCATAGCCGGGTGTGGTGCCAGCCCGGCGGCCGAACACGTCGCCAAGTCTCGGACCGAACTTGTTGATGTCGAGCGCATGGCAAGCGGTACATTGCTCATTGAAAAGGTCTTGGTCCTCGACCGGGTCGGGTGGATTGGTGGCGAGAAAGCGCGAGAGGTCCTTGGCATTGCGCGGATCGGCCGAGCGGAAGAAGGTGTAGCCTAGCGTCAGCTGCGCGATGTCGCTCATGTCGGGGTCCTTGCCGAACCCCGGATCGACGTAGAAAACCACCGGCATGTCGACCTTCTCGTGGGCGTTGAGCCGCTCCTCGGTGAAGCAGAAGCACTGGATCTTGTTGAAGTAGATACCGCTGCGCAGTGGCGTGACATTGAAGGTGGCATGGCCGACGATCGGTTGGTTGCTGAGATTCTCGGCGGTGAAATACACCAGCTTCTGCTCGCCAAGATGTACGATTACAGCGCCCTGGTCGGGCACAAAGCGCCATGGCAGGCCGGGCGCAACATTGGTGTCGAATGCCACCCTGATGGTCTGTTTGGAAATCTTGGCGGTATCGGCGGCGACCCGCTGCGTGGTTCCGGCAAGCCCCGTCGCGGCGCAGAACATGCGGTACAGCGTCGGCGAATAGGCGACCAGTACGCACATGATGCCGATGGCGACCAGGCAGGGCGCAACCGTCATTAGGTTTTTGTACTGCCGATGGTCCATCGTCGATTGCCGTGCGCCGGGTTGAATTTGCGTTTGCCGCGCTCGCCAGGCGACGCCGACTTATTGTCCACAAGATGATCGTGCTCTGCGTCGTTTTGTCTGGATCGACGTGCTGTCTGCGGGCGCCGGTCGAGGGTCCGGCCGCGCGAATGGCTCAGCCGTTGTGGTGCAAAACCACGCGCTTGGCACCTCGCGACCTGCCCGATGATCGTCCGCATTGATCCGAGTGCGATAAAGCCGACCCGCAGTCATCGACTCCTAGCTCATTTCCGCCATTTGCGACGAGACTTCGATGGAGCGCCGCAGGGGCAGTGGGCGGCGTCGTGACAACCGCGGGCGGCACCCATACGTTCGACCTGGGGCCGTATCTCCTTCGGAGCGGTTATCGTGTCACGCATCTTTTTGAGTCATTCGAGCACGGACAACGCGCAGGCCGTTGCGATGCGCGACTGGCTGGCGAGTAACGGCTGGAAAGACGAAGTTTTCCTCGACTTCGATCCGGAGCGCGGCATCGCGGCCGGCGAGCGCTGGGAACGCGCGCTCAATGAGGCGGCAAACCGCTGTGAGGCGGTGTTGTTCTTGGTTTCCAAAGCGTGGCTGGACTCCGGTTGGTGTCGCAGAGAATTCGAATTGGCGCATCACCTGAACAAGCGGCTGTTCGGCGTGCTGATCGAGGACCTATCCCCTGGCCAGTTGCCTGAGGAGCTTACCGGCACCTGGCAAGTCGTACGGCTCGCCGCCGGGCGGGACCATGTTGTCTTGCGCGTCGTCTTTCCCGTCACCCATGAGGAGGCGCATGTCACGTTCTCGGCGGAGGGACTTCAGCGGCTGAAGCATGGACTGGAAGCAGCCGGGCTCGATGCTCGATATTTTGCTTGGCCGCCCCAACACGATCCGAACCGGGCGCCCTATCGCGGGCTTCGGCCGCTTGAGGCTGAGGACGCCGGCGTTTTCTTCGGGCGTGATGCGCCGACCGTTGAGGCGCTCGACCGGCTCCGCGGGTTGCGCGAAACCACGCCGCCGCGGCTCCTCGTCATCCTCGGCGCATCCGGCGCGGGAAAATCGTCCTTCCTGCGGGCCGGTCTTTTTCCCCGGCTCAAGCGCGATGACCGGAATTTTCTGCCATTGCCGGTCATCCGGCCGGAGCGGGCCGCCATCAATGGCGACGCTGGGCTCGTTGCCGCGTTGGAAGAAGCGTTCAGGAGCGCCGGTATCGCGGCCACGCGCGCCAATCTCCGGGCGGCCGTCCAAGGTGGAGCGGCGATGTTACGGCCGCTGCTGCAATCGCTGACTGACAAGGCGACTTTGCACGCGACCGACGGCGGCAGCGCGCCGGCGCTGCCCACGCTGATCCTGGCGGTCGACCAGGGAGAGGAGCTGTTTACCGCCGAAGGTCAGGACGAGGCACAAGCATTCCTTGTGTTGCTGCGCGATCTCCTTGTTCAAGACGCGCCCGCCCTGATCGTCGTGGTCGCTATCCGCTCCGACTCTTATGCGTTCCTGCAGGACGCAAAGTTCCTCGAAGGCATTCGCAAAGTCCCATTTGACCTTGGTTCCATGCCACAAGGGTCCTACGCCGAGGTCATCAAAGGGCCCGCGCGACGGTTTGAGGGAACGCAGCGACCGCTCAAGATCGACGACGGTTTGATTGATGCATTGCTCGCCGACATCGAGCGCGGCGGCGCCAAGGATGCATTGCCCTTGCTAGCTTTCACGCTGGAGCGGCTTTACGTCGAACACGGCGGCGACGGCGATCTCACGCTCGATGAGTACCGCAGCCTCGGTGGCATCACGGGTTCGATCGAGGCCGGCG
>Ga0070731_10004586_pt1 | contig 11788 bp, 6 predicted proteins | sample Coa_R1_2_FD_66448 | JGI IMG/M metagenome (GOLD analysis project Ga0070731, IMG submission 66448) | Surface soil microbial communities from Centralia Pennsylvania, which are recovering from an underground coalmine fire - Coalmine... | ecosystem: Environmental > Terrestrial > Soil > Unclassified ... | reverse complement strand
ATGAGCACGGCGGCTACCGGCACCTTCACGACGGGTGCGTGCACGGCAGTCTGCGGACCGCTGCCTACCAGATATTTCAATGCGGATATCGGAGACATTGGAATTGCCGGCACATCCTGTTTGAATAATGGGATCTATACCATACAGGGTTCCGGTAACGATGTCAACGGAGTTGCTGACGAATTTCAATATGCCTTTACAAATTTATCCGGCGATGAACAGGTGGTGGCCCAAGTCCTCACCCAGGACAGCACTGATCCATCCAACAAGGCGGGTCTCATGTTCAGGGACAGTATCAGCAATACTTCCCGGTTTGCATTTATTGGCACTACGAGCCAAAACGGAATCGTGTTTGTTTACCGGAGCGCTCCGGGAGTTGCGGCAACACTGGTTCCGCTGTCGGGTCCCGCCGTTCCTTACTGGCTTTCACTGCATAAAAGCGGAACAACATACAGCGCATTTATTTCCTCTTCGGGCGCCCAGAATTCCTGGGTGCAGGTTGGCAGCGGCGTTGACCTGGGATTTGGAAGCGCGGGTGCCAATGTAGGCATGGCGGTCACCAGTCATAACAATGCACTGCTGTCGACAGCCACCTTTGGTCATTTCAATATCACCAGCGGCGGTCTCACAATCAATCCGATTGTTTTTACCGGAGCTGATATCAACAATCAGTACAACCTCCTGAACTGGACGGTCAGCACAGGTGACACCAGCGTGTATTTTAATGTGCAGAAAAGCCCAGACAGCGTTGTTTTTTCAACATTCACCCGCGTAAATGCTGCAGGCAATAATCAGATTCAGCAGTCCTATTCCGCGCAGGATGATAATCCCCAATTCGGATTGAATTATTACCGTCTCCAGCTTGTCGGCACAAGCGGCGCATTTATATATTCGAAGATCATCTCTGTTAATTTTGGAGATCACGATAATCCGCTTGTTTTTCCAAACCCTGCGAGTTCATATTTCGTGGCGACCGGCGGTCAGCAAATCATCAAAGAACTTGACATCATCGATGCGCTGGGAAGAATTGTACAACGCATCGAAAACAGCAATGGTGCATCAGCGATGACCATTGAGGCAGAAGGGCTCGCTGCCGGATTGTATGTTATCCGGATCGTGACCTCCTCCCAGGTTTACCGGCTGAAATTAATCAAGAAATGATTTTCCTGGTCTCCGATTAAGTGATCATAAATAAAGCAGTGATCCGGTCAAATCATTTTGATTTTTTTTCCGGTTTATTTGATGTTCCGGTCTTATATTGTCAAACAACTGTACTTGCTCACTTGTCGTATAGTGTTGAATAAAACCAATAAAACCATATACATGGAGCAGGCTATTTGTTAATAGGCCCGGCGTTTGAGACAACTGTTATGCGTCAATTTCAATAAAAAAGGCAAGTGATTACACTCAACAGGACAGTTAAACATGATCTCTTTCTACCTTTTTTGCCCATTGTTTTATCGATGATCGGCATTTTTCCCGGTAAGCCGGTTCTGGCACAGGATTCCACCTCTCTTCAGGTGTCAAAACACCGGGATTCATCAAAAATGCGTCAAACACACCTGCACCTGTTTACCGGAAACGAACCCGTAGATGTATTTGATATCATCAATTACCTCTTCACCAAGCACAAGGAAGTGCGCAGGGATACAAGCAAGGTCAAGATCGGGAAATTATACCTTTCCCTGCTGCCTTCTGTGGAATATACCCTGCAAACGGGATTCGCGGCAGCGGCTAATGGCAACCTTGCCTTTTATACCAGTAACCACGAACTCGCGAATATTTCCAGTATTTATGCGGTCGCAAAATATACCCAAAATAAACAGTTCCTTTTGCCTGTCCAGGCTAACATATGGACCAGGGGAAATAAATACAATATTCAAACGGACTGGCATTACGAGAAATTCCCGCAACAGACCTATGGTCTTGGTGGTCTTACCACTGACGCCGACGGCTACCTCATCGACTACGATTATACGCGGTTGTACCAAACACTGTATAAGACCATCTGGACCGATTTTTATCTTGGCTTTGGTTATGATTTTGATTATTATTTCAACATAGCAGAAATAAATCCGCCCAGGCATGATACAACCGATTTCGAAAGATATGGACTCAGCCCCAAAGCCATTTCTTCCGGCATCACATTGAATTTGCTATATGATGAAAGGAGGAATTCCATTAACCCGCAACAGGGATACTATGCCAATATTGTCTATAGAAATAATTTCACTTTTTTAGGGAGCGATACGAGTTGGCAGGCACTTCTTATCGACCTGCGCAAGTACCAGAATTTCCCATCCTCCTCAAAAAATATAATAGCCTGGTGGATCTATGACTGGTTTACCTTATCCGGTAAGCCTCCTTACCTCAACCTGCCTTCCACGGCGAGCGATACCTATAATAATTTCGGGAGAGGATATATCCAGGGTCGTTTCAGAGGAAGAAATCTACTTTATGCTGAATCAGAATACCGGTTTGGGATCACACCCAATGGTTTTATCGGCGGGGTTGTTTTCGCCAACGCCCAATCATTTACGGAAGAGTCAACCGGCCGTTTTGAATCCATTTTACCCGGCTGGGGCGCAGGAATCAGGATTAAACTCAATAAATTTTCGAAAACCAATCTCGCCTTGGATTACGGGTTTGGACTGCATGGCTCTCATGGTATATTTGCCAACCTGGGTGAAGTGTTTTAATGAAAGCACGAACATCAACTGTGAGTCAACCGCCGGTAACAGCGTAAAAGTGTACCCCCGGGAGAAATAGGGGTGGTCCTGGTCTTTCTCAGAACCTGCACTGCAAGTTATAGAGACAAAGCCCGGAAATAAAGGATCTGTTAGCCGCTTTACGCTTTAGAAAAACCGAAATGATTCAAAAATAAAGGCGATGCCCGGGCCCGGGGAAGGCAACTGAGGCTCGTCATGCTCACAAGGCGAACCCGTCCTTACGCAAATGCGCTTTTAATTTATCAATCCTGCTGCTTTTTATTTTTGTATAAACACTGAATAATTTGGTCGGAGAAATTTCCCATTTCTTTGACCAATAAACGATATCTGACAAATTGTTGAACTGAATGCTTTCGTGAATTTCTTTTTTCATATTGCTGCATTTAACCGGATAAAACAATGTGTGTGCCAAAAAGGGTAAGCGATCATCGGTAACCCCCCGCATCTTCACCAAGTGAAACCGGATGAATAAATCATAATCGCCCCCCTTTCAGTTCGGCTTACCTCCTGAGCGCGTAACGATTGCCGTTAGTATGTCCATAGGAAACCATTTTTATGCAAATGATTTTTAATGGAAAAATATACACGCTTTTTATTCTTGTGGAATTATACGCGCAGTTTTGATGCCCGCCCGCGGTTTTTTTATGCCCGGCAAAACATGAATGCGAACGGCATCAAAATTGAAACCTTCCATTATCCCGCTGATCTATTCCCCATAACGCTTCCGTACGAACCTGTACATACCATTTCTCAATTAAAACGGCATTTTTTATGCGGCTCACTTTTTGGGGTCTGGTTGCCGTGCTCTGCGGCACCACCCACATGCTTTATAGCCAACCGGTCACCCCGTTCCCTTCCGACATCCGTGCAGCGGAATTCAGATATACTGTGGCGGGCAATACACTTGCCAGCAACGTACCCTTGAATGAAATCAGTGCGAGGGCATTCAGGCACTTTAGCAGAAATTATTCTTTTGCCGTATCGGAAAAATGGACAAAAATTACAAACGGTATCGTGGTCTCTTTTATCCGCAATTCAAAAAACTACCGGATCGCCTACACTAAAAAAGGCAACTTTCTTTTTTCTCTTGTTTATTACCAGGGCAGTGAATGCTCAGATGAGCTGATGAGCATGATTGCCAGGACGTATCCCGGATTTCATATAAAAAATGCGACTGAATTGTTTGACGGCAACAAACTTATTTTTGGATTAATGATCAGCAATGGCGAATTAAATCGCTCACTGGAATACCGTGATGGACGAATAAGGATTCTCGAGGAATATACTTCTCAATAACCGGTATGGGCGAGCAGGCAATATCCAACGCCCCTGTATAACCGAAATTCCCCGGATGGCGCCAGGGTGAATGATATGGGCCGGTTTCAGGTCTGTCGCCCGGCATTTTTTTTGGAATTTCGGTTAGCCTGCCTTCTTCACATTGCACCTCGCAAAGACCCTCACATTTTTTTACCTTGAAAAAAATGAAATTCACCAGGGTATTATTGGCTGCACATAATATCCTTTTTTCCCCGGATCATCTGATGATCTTTTATATCTCCTATTGTTCCCAGAACAGGTTCGCAGAGACCACGTCCTGACCCCCGGGCAATAGGGCCGAGGCCGCAGCCCAGTTGACGGCGTTCGAATTTTGTTCATTCACCGGATAAGTAAGCCGCAGCGGCAGGTTGCCCTGTGCGGCAATAGGCGGATTGATCTGATTGATATCAGGAAAACCAAGCCGCCGGATGATGGTCCATGCGTCCCAGTTGCCATTGTAAAAAGCGATCCACTGCTGGTATCCGATTTTTTCGCGCCAGTTACCGTGATCCGCTGTTGCGTAGTTCACGGTGGGCTGGGCAAGATAGGTAGCTGCATCGGCTGCGCTGCCACCCCAGAATTCAATCGACGCGGTAATCGCGCTGTCGTAGTGATCTGCTGCAGTTCCCCCAACCGCAATGCCCCGTTCTACCGCTTCGGCGAGTAAAAATTCAGTTTGTGCATAATCGAGGATGTCCCCGGGGTATGCGGGCGTCTGCAGTTGTGCTGAAAAATCGGAGTAAGCGCCATAACCGTTACCTCCGCCCGGTATCCCTCCTGAATAGGTGGAGGAGCCAATGGGAAAATTGGTAAAATAAAGGGGCAGTCTTGGATCGTTGAGGCTGTCCATCACGTTGACCAGGAGGTCAGCAGGCACAAAATCATGGCGACCGCTCTGCACGAGTGCCTGCCAGATGGGATTCGAATTCCCAGAGGAGGCCGCGTCATAATGAAATAAGGCATTGTCGCTGTTGGACTGAAAGACGCCGGCACTTACTGCATTCAGTGCGGCAGGTGCGCTTACCGATGGCTCGGCGTCAGCGAGCTGCATCGCGATCTTTAATTCAAGTGTGGCTGCAAATTTCTTCCACTCGCCAGGATCACCACCGTAAATCTGATCGGCAGCCCCCATCGCTGTGCCGGAAAGATTCAAGCCGGCAATGCAACTGTCCAGGCGCAGGATCAGGTCGGCATAGATCGTTTTTGAATCATCGTATTTTGGATAGGGAACGCTGTCTGTTTCCGCCTGGCTGTAGGGCACATTTCCGTAGGTTGCCGTCAGTAAGTTAAAAGCATAGACTTCCAGGATATCGGTAATGATCAAATCGTTTCTGAGACCGACCGAATCCCCGATCACCTGTTGGGGAAAAAGGATCTTCGCCTGATGCAGATTGCGTAATACGCCCACATACAAATTATTCCACCAGCCATCGGGAGCCTGGTATGCGGCAAAATTATACTGCGCTTCATACACGTATGTATTTTCCGTCCATGATTGTGCTAGTACCCGGAATGGCGCTGAAGCTACACTGGTGGACGTATACGCATCTGATAAATTTTTCTCTCCTTGCAGGAAGACTGCCGAGGCAAGACCGGTAACCGGATTCTTCGGATCATAATTAAGGTCCGTAATTTTTTTGGTGCATGCGCTGAAGAGCATGCCCAGCATCGATATTATGAAGAATGATTTTTTCATTGTGTTCATTTTAAAATCTGAATTTGAGGGTGGTCGCAAATGTTCTTACCGTAGGATAGGCACCGTTCTGGAAGCCAATCGAGACGTTGCCGGAGGCCTGCCCCTGTTCGGGATCTGCATAAGGCAGGTTTTTGTGGATGATCCAGAGGTTTCTTCCGGATACCGAAACGTCCAGTCCTTTGATGAATTGACCGGCACCAAAGGCTTTGGCAGGAACAGAATAGGTCAAAGCAGCTTCCCGGAGTTTGATATAGCTGGCATCATAAATGAATTCTTTGTCCGCTTCACCGTATGCAGAGCTGAATGAATAGTCGCCTGCCAGGATATCTGATTCATCTATTCTCGTCGTGTTGGGCTTTCCATCCGCGGTCACTGCGTTCAATATAATCCCACCTCCCTGGCTGAGCGGTGCCCGGACAGGTTTCCCTTTATCGTTAAATCCGGCGGTTCGCGGATAAAGACCTGAACTGGAACCATAATCCATATCCAGCGAATAAAGCTGGCCGCCCTGCTTCATATCGATAAGGAAACTTAAAGTGAGATTTTTATAAGTCAGGCTGTTGTTCACTCCGCCGATCCAGTTGGGGTTAATGTTGCCGATATCGGATTCACGGTTAGATGATATCTCGTAATGCCCCGTCGAATCCACTACGCGCTGTCCGTTTTTATACACGTAATCGGTTCCCCGGATAATGCCATATGGCTTGCCGGCTTCTGCGACAATCTGAATTGAATTTTGGAGCGTTCCGCCAGGCAAGACGAAGGAAGGCTGGTTGCCGTAAAGAAACAGGATTTTATTGCGGTTCATGCTCCAATTCAGGGTGAGTGTCCAGCTGAATGCATTTGTCTTGACAGGGGTTATGTTGACGTTTAATTCGACGCCCTGGTTCTGAACGGTCCCTCCATTTACATAATAGGTAAAATACCCGCTCGATGTGGATACACTGATCGGCATGATCTGATCTATTTGCCTGGAATGATAATAGTCCGCATTAAACCCGATCCGGTTATGCAAAAAAGCCATCTCCAGACCCGCTTCATAGGTGTTGTTTTTTTCAGGAAGAAGGTTGGCGTTATTATTTACCGTAGAATAGGCCATTACCGGCTCCCCGTTCAAAGGCGTATTCAGCGTGTAGGTATTTCTAACACTGTAATAAGGAGCGTCACCACCTACCTCCGCATAATTGGCCCAGACCTTACCGTAGCTAAGCCAGGTTGGTGTGACCAGCTTGGAGAAAATAAAATTAGCCGAGACGGAAGGGTAGTAGTAGGTGTTGTTTGCTGCGGGAAGCGTCGAGGACTTGTCTCTTCGGATCGTGGCATCCAGGGTCAGCATTTCCCGGAAAGCCAGTGTTGCCCCCGCAAATATTCCATCCACTTCTTTTCGCAGGACCTGTTCAGCCGGGGCATTGATGGCCTGCACGGTATTGGATAAGGACCATAATCCTGGTATGATCAGGCCGCCATTGGTGGCAGCGGTGATGTCCTGGATATTATCCTGCCTGACATTGCCGCCGAGCAGGGCCTTCAGGTTAAAATCAGTATTCAGGTTTTTATCAAAATTGATGAGGAGGTCATAATTGGTTTCGTCATAGCTCTGATTAAACCGGCTGTAGAAGGGCAGTTCCACGCTGCCGACATTTGTCCGGAGTTCGGTCTGCTGATCGTAATAGTCTTTTGATACACGTCCCATTACATTTAAAAATCCGGACACTTTGTAATTCAGTTTGGCATAGCCCAGATACCTGTCGCGTCCATCGGATTCGAAATTCTGATACTGCTGGAAATAGGGGTTGTTGTGGTAGGCGGGTTTGCCGATATTTCCCAGCGCGTTGGTTTGGTAGGAGCCGTTATCCTGCCAGTTCCATGTTGCATTGGTCAGCGAATTAAAATAGTCGTGTTTTAACTCCTGTAAATCGACATTGGTCGGCCACCACTGGCGAAAATCGGTCATCGGATTTGTAGTACCGGTATACTGGTACAAATTGCGGTTGATCGCATTTTCATTGACATAGTCCAAAGATCCTTCCGCAGTAAGTCTATCGGTCAGGTTATAGGTGGCGTCCAGATCAACCATATTTTTGAAAATGCTGGAATTGGGCATCATGCCTTTGTCGTCATTGCGGGTATAGCCTAATTTAAATGTTCCCTGTTCGCCGCCCCCCTCGGCGATAACGCTCTCGCTGGTGATCACGGGCGTCACAAAAAAATCTGTTGGATCATGATGTGCCGCCGGCTGCCAGGGAGTGGCTTTTCCATAATTCGGATTGGTAGGCGAAAAAGCATCCCAGTTATACACTTTCATGGCAGGGTCATAAGCAGGTCCGGTCGCGGCATCTATGTTGGTGACCACAATGGGTACGGGCTGACCGCCGCTGCTGGGAATAGGCTGGTAGTAAAAAAACGGATTGGGATTGTTGCCGTTGTTGTCATTTCCCCCTATGCTGCCATATCCTTCACCATACTGTGTTTGATAAGTCGGCAAGGTACTTTTGTCAAAACTGCCGGCCGTCACGCCAAAAGAAGCGGTGATGCTCATGGCTTTCCTATTGCTTCCTTTTTTGGTCGTGATCAGGATCACGCCATTGGAAGCCCTGGATCCGTAAAGCGCCGAAGCAGCTGCACCTTTCAGCACACTGATCGTAGCGATGTCATCGGGGTTGATATCCGCTGCGGCATTACCCAGGTCATACCCGTAGGTGCTTTGATTGGTATTGTCATAAGGAACGCCATCCACAATGAATAGTGCCTGGTTAGTCTGGGTCAGTGATTTCATGCCACGCAGGATCGCATTGGTGGAACCACCCATGGTATTGCTTGATGTGATTTCCAGACCCGCGACCTTGCCCGACAGATTATCTATGGCGTTAACAGTGGGAACCTTATTGATCTCGTCTCCTGAGATCTGTTGAGCGGCATAAGGCAGGGAATTTCTGCTTCGCCTGATGCCAAGTGCCGTGACCACCACTTCATTTAAATTAGAAGTAGTGTGTGCAACCTGAATATTCAGATAAGTCGAGTCGCCTACAGCAACTTCTTTTTCGGTAATGTTGGCCCCGCTGACCACCAGGGTCTCAGCCGGGCTGGTGCGAATGGAAAAATTGCCATCTGCATCTGCGCTTACTCCCTGTTTTGAGTTTTTGACGCGGATAGTGGCAAAGGGAACCGGCTGTCCCTGCTGATCGGTTACTTTGCCATTGATGAGTTTTGCCTGAGCATGTAAAATGAGCGCATAAGCAATGCATGACGCGAGAAGCATTAATTTTTTTCTCATGTGACGAGTTTGAAAGCGACAATAAAATTTAGATTCCTTCAAAGAAAAGTTCTCCTTTGAGTTCGCTCAATTCCTGCAGATTTCTATTAGCGGTTTAAAAAAGAATCGGTGTGGTATAAAAAAAGACATGGCAGAAAACTGGAATGCTGCACAAATAAAAAATAAAAAAATGCATCGTCTGAAATTGGGGAATTTATTTCGCAACAGTGAATTTTTTTATGCATCAGGTTTGATGAGTTGATTTTTTTATTATATTTTTTTTGACAACTCCTTTCGTTTTGCGGCGGCAAAAATTAAACGGAGTCCTCTCATGGGGGATCGAATGAACTGCCTGGCGCCGCTGGTGGTCCGCCAGGATGGGTATGTATATTAAATAATACTATTTAATACCAAACTTTGTGCTCAATGAAAATGTTGATGCAGCTCTTTTTAAAAAAAAAGCATTCATCAGAAGGAAAATATTTCGGTTATGGATTTACGTTATATCTGGACCGGATCGGCGTTATCTTCTGGTTATTTTTATCTCAGGATTCCATTCAAAAAAACCAGGTCATAACGACCTGGTTGCAATAAATCGAATCAGAACATCAGCGTTTGTGTTCCTCCATGGCTTCGTAGTTCACGTTTTTCTCAGCAATGGAGGTCAGCATTTCGTCTGCTTTTTTTTCTTCCTGGAGCGTAGTGGCAAGCAATTGAGCAATATCATCATGACCCAAAGTTTTTGCCAGTTGCACCAGCCCTCCATAGGTTGCGATCTCATAATGCTCCACTTTTTGCCCGGCCATGATCACTCCCACGTCACGCGTTGCTGTACCGTCTTCCGTGTCTTCAATAATGTCCTCACCTTCATCCGTGATGCCTTCGATGGCATCGCATTTTTTTGCTTCTGCTTCCTGGCCAAGCATATCAAAGACCCTTTCCAGCCTGCTCACATGTTCTTTTGTCTGTTCGAGATGATCACAGATAGCATTTTTCAGTTGAAAAGAACTGGATGCTTCTTTCATTTTTGGAAGGGTTTCTACCAAATGTTTTTCAGCCCAATATATATCTTTGAGCTCATCGGTAAAAAATTCTTCCAGTCTGCTGTCACTCACTGTCGCATGTTGTTGATTGGTTCCCATAAAAAAAATTTTGTTATACAATTTCACCTGCAGAAACATGCCATATTTCTTACAACGCGGGTACATCATCTCTTCTTTAGATTTCGGGTAAAATATTCTGCAACTGAACAATTCATTACTCAAAATTATTTTTGAATCTTTGTTCCATATGTAATGGTTGCGGAAAAATAAGTACATCCATCTTATTGGTCGGCATATATTAACATAGGGCAGCAAACACCTTATTCATTTTGGCAATAGTGCCGGGTGATCTTCTTCCTTATCAAAAGAGTTAAGAAAAAAGTAAAAATTATTTATCCATTGGCGTTAGCTATGGCAATTGACCCGAAACAGTGCAGCGACAATGCGGTGGACCTATATCCGGTTTCTGACTTTTTTGTAACTTGACAACAAGGTGGTCATAAAAAACGGAAGACTTTCCCCGATGCCGGTCTCCATGGCATCATCATTGCCATTTTTTAATCATAACAAAATGTTTCGCGGTGGGTCTGAGAAAATATAAAAGCAAAAGAAATTTTTCTGAAAGCCCCGAACCCAGGGGAGGAAAGTCGTCGGAAAATAAATTGCGGTTTGTCATTCAGAAACACGACGCCTCACATTTACATTATGATTTCCGGCTGGAAATGGCAGGGGTGTTAAAGAGTTGGGCGATTCCTAAAGGTCCCTCCACTGATCCTGCCATCAAGCGCCTGGCGATGATGGTGGAAGACCACCCGTATGATTACCGGAATTTTGAAGGCATCATCCCCAGCGGCTACGGCGCTGGAACGGTGATGGTGTGGGATGAAGGTTTTTACCAGGCGGCAGATTTGCAAAGCCCGGATAAAAAATCGCAGGACAAGGAATTAAGACATCAGTTGCATGCGGGCAAATTAAAAATTGTGCTTCATGGACATAAATTAAAAGGAGAATTCGCGCTTGTTAAAGCTCCCGGGAGGGGAGACAATGCCTGGCTGTTTTTCAAACTGAAAGACAGCTTTTCCACGCAAGCGGACATCACCAAAAAAGACAAATCCGTCATTTCAAATAAGACCCTGGTCCAAATAGAAAAAACAACCGACAATTTTTATGGAGCAAAGCGGGTAAAAAGGGCTGCGGTAAAAAGTAAAAAAGAGATCGAACTGAACAAACGCGCGGACGTTAAAAAAGCTTCCCTGCAGCATCACGCTTCAACACCGTCAAAAAATAACAAAAAAGGACACGGAAAAGATAAGCTTGCAGAGATATCCGAGGCTATTCATCATGCACCAAAGACAAAATTGCCCAGGGCCTTAAAACCAATGCTAGCCACGCTCGTAGACGAGCCTTTTGATGAACCAGGATGGTGCTTCGAAGTAAAATGGGATGGTTATCGGGCCCTCGGTTTCATCCAACATAGTAAGGCAGAAATAAAGTCCAGAAATAAGAAATCTTTCGACGAGAAATTTTATCCCATCACCCAGTCGTTAGCGAACTGGGATTTAGCCGCCGTGGTGGATGGAGAGATTGTCGTATTAAAAGACAATGGCATTTCTGATTTTGGCGCGCTCCAAAACTGGCGGAGTGAAACAGATGGAGCACTTTATTATTATCTTTTTGATATTCTCTGGCTGAATGGAAAAGACCTGACGGGTCTTCCTCTTTCAACAAGAAGAAAAATCCTTGAGGCGCA
>Ga0070731_10004585_pt1 | contig 11790 bp, 10 predicted proteins | sample Coa_R1_2_FD_66448 | JGI IMG/M metagenome (GOLD analysis project Ga0070731, IMG submission 66448) | Surface soil microbial communities from Centralia Pennsylvania, which are recovering from an underground coalmine fire - Coalmine... | ecosystem: Environmental > Terrestrial > Soil > Unclassified ... | reverse complement strand
CGCGTGCCCTTTTCAGTCAGGCGCACTGTTTTGATAATTTCGAAAGAGTTCATCTTATTCCTTGCTCAAACGGGCTTCGACTTTTTCAAACGCGCCCTTGGTGAAAACCAATTTATCCGGACGCAACACATCATAAGTGTTCAGCGACTCGCTGGTGGTCAGCGTGACATTCGGAACATTGCGCGAAGCGAGCGAAAGGTTCTTGTCCACGTCCTGCGACACAATCAATGCCGTGCCTTTCAACTCGAGCGCCGAGAGAACGCCCACGAAATCTTTCGTCTTCGGCGAACCGAGCTTCAGATCATTAACCACAACGACATCGCCTGCCTTCAAGCGTTCACTGAGCGCCTTGCGCAACGCGAGTTGTTTGGTCTTGGAATTGACCTTCTTCGCGAAATCACGCGGCTTCGGCCCGAAGACCACGCCACCGCCAACCCACAACGGCGATTGGAACGACCCCGCGCGAGCGCGTCCAGTGCCTTTCTGGCGCCACGGTTTCTTGTTCGTGCCGGCAACTTCACCAACGTTCTTGGTGCAGGCGGTGCCCATCCGCTGTGCGGCGCGATACGCCACCACAGTGTCGTGCACAGCTTGCGTGCCCTTGCCGCCTTCCACCAACTCGAACTTCACTTCGAGTTCGCCCTGGCTTTTGCCTTTAATATCTTTGATTGAAATTTTCATGACAGCGCCTCAATTACTTCTTGGCTTCGGCCTTTTTCGGATCGGCGGCTTTGTCAGCAGCCTTGGCCTTCTTGCCCGACGCGATGGAAACCGGCGGCTTCCAACCCTTCGGACGTTTCTTCGATTCACGGATGACAACGTAATCGCCTTCCGAACCAGGGAACGAACCCTTGATCAAAAGCAAATTATCCGCCTCGCGAACCTGAATCACTTCCAGGTTTTGCGAGGTGCGTTGCACCTGGCCCATATGACCGGGCATCTTCATGCCGCGCATGACTGTGCCGGGGAACAAACGCTGGCCGATAGCGCCGGAACGACGATGCCATCCTTTCGCGCCGTGGGTCGAATCACCACCGGCAAATGCATGACGGCCAACGACACCTTCGAACCCGCGGCCTTTCGTCACGCCAATGGCATCAACAAAATCGCCGGGCGCGAACAACGTCGGACCCACGATATCTCCCGGCTTCACTTCTTTGGAGAAGTTGCGGAATTCCTTGATGCGTTTTACGGCTACGCCATTTTGCTTCTTGATATGGCCGAGCAACGGCTTGGTCAGGCGTTGTTCCTTCTGGTCATCAAAGCCCAACTGGACCGCGTTGTAACCGTCCTTGCCCGCCTGGGTCTTGACCTGCAACACGCGGTTGGGTCCCACCAGCACGATTGTCACGGGGGTCATCACACCTTGCGCGTTATAAACGCGCGTGTGGCCGAGTTTTTTTCCTAAAAGTCCAAGTGGCATAAGCTTAAATCTTGATGGTGATGTCCACGCCCGCCGGAAGATTGAGCTTCTTCAACTCGTCCACCGTTTTGGCCGTCGGTTCAATAATGTCAATCAGCCGCTTGTGAGTGCGCTGTTCGAAAGTCTCCTGTGACTTTTTGTCCGAATGCGGCGAGCGCTGCACAGTGAAATGCTCGACGCGGGTGGGAAGCGGAATCGGGCCGGCCACGCGGGCGCCCGTGCGTTTTACCGTGTCCGCGATGTCGCGGGCGGATTGGTCAATGACCCGATGGTCATAGGCCTTCAGTCGAATACGAATACGTTGTCCAGCCATAGAAAGAACAATTGTCTGTTAATGGTTGTTAAGTTCTGGCCGCCGGCTTCTTGGCCGCTGCGTCCAAAATCGTGTTTAAAATACTAGTCGGAACCTGCTCGAAGGTCAACGGCTCCATTGAATAGGAAGCGCGGCCCTTCGACAACGACCGGATCGCCGTCGCATAACCGAACATTTCAGCCAGCGGCACATTTGCGTTCACAACGGTCTGTCCCATCTTCGCTTCGATGTTGACGATATGCCCGCGGCGCCGGGTGATATCACCAATCAGGTCGCCCTGATATTCGTCGGGTGTCGTACACTCGACCTTCATGATTGGTTCCAGCAAAATCGGACTTGCTTTCTTGAAAGCGTCCTTCAATGCAAAAATCCCCGCCATCTTGAATGCGAGCTCGTTCGAGTCCACTTCGTGGAACGTTCCGTCCACAACCTGCACTTTAATATCAATGACCTGGTACCCGGCATACACGCCGCCTTTGATGGCCTCTTCGATGCCGTCAATGACCGCCGGAATGTATTCCTTCGGAATCGCACCACCGACAATCTTGTTTTCCACTTCGACGCCCTTGCCTTTTTCGTTCGGCTCAACCTTGACGAGGGCATGACCGTATTGGCCGCGGCCACCGGACTGGCGAATGAATTTGCCTTCGCCGTCTGCGGGTTTGGTGATCGTCTCGCGATACGCGATTTGTGGAGCGCCGGCGTTGGCTTCCACCTTGAACTCACGGAACAAACGGTCCCGAATAATTTCCAGGTGCAACTCGCCCATGCCTGCAATAATGAGCTGGCCGGTCTCTTCGTTCGTAAAGCAACGGAACGTCGGATCTTCTTCCGCCAGACGCTGCAGGCCTTCCGACATCTTGTCGCGGTCCTGCTTCGTCTTGGGTTCCACTGCCATGCTGATAACAGGTTCCGGGAACGTCGGTGGTTCCAGCGTCACGTCAAATTCCTCGTCACACAGGGTATCGCCGGTGGTGATATTCCTCAGGCCGACCAGCGCCGCAATGTCGCCGGAATAAACGCGGTCGATGTCCTTGCGTTCACTGCCCTGAATGACCATGAGGCGGCTCACACGCTCACGTTTGCGCGTGCGCGGATTATAAATCGTGTCACCCTTTCCGAGTGAGCCAGAGTAAACACGGAAAAACACCAGCTTGCCAGCGTAGGTATCGGTCCACAGCTTGAACGCCAGCGAGCAGAATTTGTTATTGTCGTTGGCTTCAACCACAACCTTGTTTTCAGTGCCGGGCTCAATACCTTCGGCCGCGGGAATATCGAGCGGGCCGGGGAGATAATCCACCACGGCATCTACGAGAACCTGCACGCCCTTTTTCTTGAATGCCGACCCGCACAACACTGGCACGAGCTCAATCTTGCACGTCAGCCGGCGAATCGCCGCCTTCAGAATCTGCGGAGTAATCGGCTTCTCTTCGATCACCAGTTCGGCGATCGCGTCATCCTTGTTCGAAACGGCGTCAACCAATTCAGCCAAAGCCGCCTTGGCACGCTCCTGATGCTCCGCCGGAATGTCCTTAACTTCGTAGTTCAACCCCTCATTGGTCACGTCACCAGGCCCCCAAACGATGGCCTTCTGGTTCACGATGTCGATCACGCCTTCAAATTTATCTTCCGCGCCGATGGGCAGGAAAATCGGATACGCATAAGCCTTCAGCTTGTTGCGCATGTCGGCCAGCGCGTTTTCAAAATTCGCGCCCGTACGGTCCATCTTGTTGACGAACGCAATGCGCGGGACTTTGTACTTGGTCGCCTGGCGCCAAACCGTTTCAGACTGCGGCTGCACGCCGGCCACGCCGCAGAACACCGCGACCGCGCCGTCGAGCACGCGCATCGAACGCTCCACTTCCGCCGTGAAATCCACGTGGCCGGGAGTGTCGATGATGTTAACGCGATGCGGAATGTCCTTATACGCCTTGTAAATCGCATCTTCACCGGGCTTGGTCGATTTCTGGGTCCAGAAACACGTCACCGCCGCGGAGGTAATCGTGATGCCACGCTCGCGCTCCTGCTCCATCCAGTCGGTCACCGTATTGCCGTCGTCCACGTCGCCGATTTTGTGAATCAGACCCGTGTAAAAAAGAATACGTTCCGTCGTCGTCGTTTTGCCGGCGTCGATGTGGGCGGCGATACCGATGTTGCGCGTGCGCTCCATCGAATACTGACGATTCGGCGAATTAGCCGGTTTTGCGTTGTCCATCACTGCTGTCATATGTCTAAATCTCTAAAACACCTCGTCGCGCGAGAATAAAAACGCCCCGATTTATTTTCTCGGGGCGCGATAAACTGTCCGTTTCTACCAGCGGAAATGTGCGAATGCCTTGTTCGCCTGCGCCATCTTATGCACTTCATCGCGCTTGCGAATCGCATTCCCCTGCCCTTGATAGGCTTCCAATATTTCCGCGGCGAGGGCTTCCTTCATCGGCTGCCCTTTACGCGCATCTGCAAAATCCACCAGCCAGCGCAACGCCAGAGCAAACTGCCGGTCCGTGGTCACTTCCACCGGCACCTGATATGTCGCTCCGCCCACGCGGCGGGCCTTAACTTCGAGGCGTGGCTTGGCGTTGTCAACCGCACGCTGCAAAATCTCCAGAGGGTTGGTCGCCGGATTTTTCTCTGCGATCTGATCGAACGCACCGTAAACAATCCGCTGCGCCGTGCTCTTCTTGCCGCTGATCATAACCGTGTTCACCAGGCGCGAAACCAAAGCACTGTTGAACTTCGCATCGCTCTGAACCGGCCGTCTTGTCGCTTGTCGTCTTCGTGACATGTGTCCGTTAAAAGTTAAATAGTTAAAATCGTATTATGCCGCCGGCTTCGCTGCGCCGCCCTTGGCTTCCTTCGGACGCTTCACTCCGTATTTCGAACGGCTCACGCGCCGCTTCTCCACGCCGGCCGCATCGAGCGTGCCGCGCACGATGTGATAACGCACGCCCGGCAGATCCTTCACACGGCCGCCGCGCACCAGCACGATCGAGTGTTCCTGCAAATTATGGCCCTCGTCCGGAATATACGCGATGACTTCATAACCATTCGTCAAACGCACCTTCGCGACCTTGCGCATCGCCGAGTTGGGCTTCTTCGGCGTGCGGGTCATCACCTGGATGCATACACCCCGCCGGAACGGCGAGTTCTGCAAAGCCGGGGACTTGGACTTGTAGCGGATTTTGCTACGCCCTTTTCGAACCAATTGATTAATTGTCGGCATTTTACTCTAAAATTCTATTTGCGTGCCCCGCTTCCCCAAAATCGGGACAAACGGAGCGCGGAATATATCAGACACATCTCATGTTGCAAGACCTATTTCCCAAGTTTCCGCAGCGCAAGAAACTACGGTAATCAAAACCCATTTTCAAGGGCGATAACGGGGTGAAATGCCCTTTTGCCTCGGACAATGTCGGACAATCCTGTCCCTGTGCATAATGTGACTTGAGCCGCTTGGGAGGCGGCGAAAGGAATGCGGGCGAAGCCGCAGGCCCGCGAGGGCCGAGCGAGTGGGAACGAGAGAGTCCATAACTCCGCCATGATTTTCGAGTGGAATTATCGTAATTATCGTAACTTTTGTACCATGCTCCCGATCCCAATCGCACCCCATTTCCCGTCTATCACCCCGCTTGAGATTAGTGATACTATCGATACTTTCGTACACCCCGGTCGCACTTGAGTGGAGATCAGGGAATTATGTGAGCTCCCGCCCTGGTCAACAATGACCCGGGCGGGCATGGCAATCCTGCCAGCTCCTGACTTCGAGCTTCTAACTTCTGCCCCATCAGCCCCATGTCAAAGAACACTTCGATGTCGCCGCAAACTCCAGCGACCTCGAACCCGCTCTTCCAAAACCGAAAGAGCGACCCGCTTCCGGACCAGCGGAAGCGCGGCGGCCTGACGGACCTGGTCCATCAATCCGCATATCCAATAACCCATCCCTCCAAATCTTTATAGCGCTGTTGGCGTTGTGTGCGTTGTGTGCGCTGTTGGCGTTGTGTGCGTTGATGGCGTTGTGTGCGCTCCCGAGATTTTCCGGAACTTTAGCATTTAGCCTTCAGCCTTTAGCATTTCGGTTGGATGGCGTTGTGTGCTCTATGGCTCCGTCCCGTGACTTTGAAGCTTGAAATTTGAAGTTCGAGGTTTAAAGTCGGAGTTCATCACCATTACGCCTTGGAATTCGCAATGAACCGCGACCAACCATGTTTATCGGCAGATAAACCTTGCGAGCGATTCTCGCTCTCATCTCCACCAGATTCCATTGGCCCCCTTTAAAACCCGAAATTCAACCTCATCATACCATGATAGCCCCTTGCCGAATCCCACAGCTGCTACTGCTGATATTGGCAACGGTTGCCGCACAATTCTCAAGTGCTCACGCCCAAAGCTCAACCAATTGGAACACGCTGACCAATTGGACACAAACCTCCGCCCCAAGTGAAGAATGGCAATCCATCGCCTCCGTGCTCCGTGTCCGTGTTCGTCTGTGTTCGTCCCCGGCAAATTCCTCGAGCGCATTGAGCGGAGCCCAAAGGATGGCATTTCACTTCGTGATTCCGCCCGAACCCGCCGCCAACGGCACCCGCACAAACCGCGGCCAATACAAACTCGCATCCGCAATCACTTGCCCGACCTCGTAAGCATTCGCCACATAACTGATCATCAGCACATCATCGGCACCCTGAGACGGATGGGCTTTGGCCGCGTAGCAAAAAACTCCTTTGTCAGACATTTCCGTGCATCGATAAATTGTGACTGGCTCAGACCAATCCCCCCACGGAGTTCGCGAAGTTCGCGCCAAAATTTTAGGCGACAATCCCTGGTCCGTGTAAACCAACACATACTTTCCGAGCTTTGGCAGGAATGACACGGAACATTCACTGGCCATCCCACCCACCAACCGCGTCGCTTCGCGATAATCAGCACTCCACTGCCCGCTCGCATAATATCGCCACGCCGAAAAATCTGCCACACGATTGGTCGGCGCGCGCGCAACCGTCAAATAACGCTCAAGCGTTCCGTGGCGAACACCCTCATCCGTCCCGTAAATATAAACATACCCGCCGTCCACCAGCGTGGCCGCACCGAAAGTCCTGTGGCGTCCCGGCGTAAATTCCACGCACGGCAGCTTGTGCTGCTCCACGCGCCATTCAAGTGGAGGTGCCAGTGGATTGGTAACAATCCCAAGTGATTGCCCAACCTGCCGAAATCCGAAAGCGCCGCCCGCGCCAGTCGTTTCAATCTGCGCCAAAAACATGAAAAGCTGCTGATCGACGCAAGCACCCGCCTGCAACCAGAACCACCCGTGTTTATCTTCGGGCGTCAGGAACGCCACAGCTCTGCCCTCCGCATTGCGCCGAACGACAAACTGAAGTTTTGATTTGGCGCCGCGGCCATCCTGCAGCCCAAGCGTATTGTTAACCATTCTGACATTCGTCCGCTTGCCGTCGTGCACCTCACCGATCCATGTATCACTGAAGAGCCACAACGTCCGCTCCGGCGTCAGCGCAACGGAAAACGCCCCATCGCCGCCAACCCACCCATTGGCCTGTTGAAACAGCGCATCCATCTCCGGAGCGGCCCGGCCTTCCACAAAGGACGGCTGCGCCGCTGCGGATAAAACGAATAACAACAGGACCGCTATTTGATTGAATAGTCTCGTCCTTCCACTGTCGCAAAAAGTTGTGCAGAAAAAAAGCAGGTTCCGATAGCGTGAAACCGCCTCGATATATCTCAGTTTCCGACAGCGAGGGAATGCGTTTTGGTTCCGAAGGAACTTTTCAATGGCCGCCCCGGCGCTCTGACACAAGGGTGCTTGTCTTGAGTCGTACCGTCAGCCTTTTCCCACAAGCGAAATCCTCCCAGGAAAGCGTTGTCGTTGTCACCGCTGCGGCAACCCTCCGGCAGCTTGTGCAGCTTTCGAACATTGCCTCCCCCGAGAACCACGTCTTCCGGCTCAATAGCGGCAATCAGGCGCTCCACCACGTCAGCGACGTTACGGCGCCATTTCTTTTTGCCATGTTTCTCCAAACCGCGAACGCCCACGTAATCCTCGAAAGTGGACTTCTTATACGGCAAGTGCCCCAACTCCATCGGCTCGATAATCCCGTCCACGATCACTGCGGAGCCCAGGCCAGTCCCCAAACCTAAAAAAAGCATTTTACCTTCCTTGTAGCTTCCCAAAGCCTGCATGGCGGCATCATTGAGGACTTTGACCGGACGTTTGAACGCCGACTCAAAGTCGAAACCAGCCCAGCCTTTTCCCAGGTTCCACGGATTGGTAACAGGCCGATTTTTGAGGACGGGTCCTGGGTAACCAACGGATACGACGTCATATTTCCAATCAGCAACAAGTTTTATAACCTTGGATACCATCTGCTTTGGAGTGAGGGTCGGTCCGGATACAAACTCCCGCTTCAGGCTCTGACCAGTGGCCAGGACCTTGACGTGTGTTCCGCCGACATCAATGACCAGCACGGATTTCTCTTTGGCATCCATTTTCATTCAATTCCGCTCGCTGCTGCATCTCAGTTTTCGCACATCGTTGCCATTAATCCATCAGAGCTTCACCCCATTGATGCCGGATCCATTGAAGCGCAGCAAGCCTTCTACAACCCTTCCTTCTCCATCTTCCTCAAAATCGGCCGCAGCGCGTTGAAATACTTCCTCGCAATCATCTGTTCACCTCTAATGTTCGGATGCGTCCCGTCCTTGGTGTCCGTGCGGGGATTGAACCCGGCAGGCAGACCGACCACGACAATTTTTACGCCCGCCTTCCTCTGATTGCGAGCCACCGTGGTCATGGCCCTGCCGAGCCGGGTCATAAACTCTCTCGTTCTCGGGTCGGGCGGACTGATCACCCAGGGCGTCGGCACGGCCAGGAGAACCACTGTGGCGGAATTTGTCTGATAAAATGTTTGGATGATCGTCTCCAGATTCGTCCGCATCTGTGAAAGGGCCGGCTCCATCGGCCCGCTGCCCGGGTCATAATCGTTTGCTCCCAAATCAAGCAGGAGAATCGTGGCTCCGGGATTGCCGCTGTTGAGAACACTGGCGGCATTGGGCGCGTCGTTTATGCCGTCCCAGGTCGTCCAACCGTCACCAACCGGAGGCGCATCCGTTGTGTCTGCCCCGCCCTCGTATGACATCTGCGGCCAGGAATTTGACGGCGGACCATCCGACGTGCCACCGTTTCCGGTTTGGCTGCCCACAAACATCGTATTGGAAAATCCAGCATTGGTTAAATACGTGTACAACCAATACCGGTAACTCGACTCAAGCCCGCCCCCGCGCGCCGTAACGGAATCGCCCATTGGCATGATGTTGATGGTTGCTCGAGTGGTCGTGACCGGCGAGTCCGCCACCGTCAATCTCACCGCGCTGCTCGTCACGCTGGTGTGGGTATTCAACGTCGTGATCACCACTGAATATTTCCCCGCATCGGCGCTCGCAGCGTTTTCCACGAAATACTGGGGAAAGTTCGGCGGATAGGGAGGCAATCCGCTGACCTTGCGAATGCTTTGGTCCCAGCCATCGGCGATAAACAGATTGCCTGCGTTATCCACGGCCACGGCTTGCGGGTGACTCAGTTCTGCAGCCGTTGCCACACCACCGTCGCAGACACATCCACAGGGACTTCGGACGGCATCCGTCCCGTTGCCCGCCACCGTCAGAATGATGCCGCTCCCCGCAAATACCTCGCGGATGCGAGCTCCCGCCGAGTCCGCGATTAACAAATTGCCAAAAGTATCCACCGCCACCGCCACCGGATTTTCAAACGATGCGCCCGTTGCCGGTCCGCCATCGCCAAGACCATCGGTTCCGCTATTGGTGCCGCCGCCTGCGAACGTACTGATGATGCCATTGGCGTTCACTTCGCGGATTCGCAGGTTCCCATCATCACAAATGAACACATCACCCACGCTGTCCACCGCCACGCCTGTCGGCCCCGCTAATTCCGCGTTGGTCGCCGCGCCGCCCTCGCCGGAATATCCATTGGTTCCATTCCCCGCAAAGGTCGTGATAACGCCATGGACATCCACTTTCCGGATCACATTGTTGCCGGAATCGGCAATGAATACATTGCCCCCGGCGTCTACGGCTACACCGTACGGCGCCGACAATTCTGCGTTCGTAGCCGCTCCGCCGTCACCCAGATAACCATTGGTTCCATTCCCGGCAAGCGTGGTAATAATCCCGTTCGCATTCACTTTCCGAACCGTGCCATAGCTGGAATCCGCTATATACAGATTGCCCGAGCCATCCACCGCCACGCCCTGCACATTACCCATGCTGGCATTGGTGGCCGGACCGCCATCACCCGAATATCCCGACTGTCCATTGCCTGCGACAATCGTCGAGACGCCTTTGGTGCCAATTTCCGTGACTTCGTAAGTTGGAGTCGCCGAATAGAACAGATTTCCCGACCCGTCCACTGCCACGCACGTGGGGAGACTTCCGCTGAAATGACCTCCGGTTGTCACCACGGTGGAGATGATTCCAACCGACGGCAGGTTCTTGCCATCGAACTGCCATTGATAGGAATAATCCTCCGGATCGGCAACCGCCACGCTGAAGCTGGCTTCCCCACCGGCTGACACCACTTCCTTCATTGGCTCGGTAACGATGCTCGCCGGAGCCGAACATTTGCCTGCGGGCCCGGCATTGTAGATTGCGGCAATCTGGTCACCGCTCACTGCCGGCGGGGGTGAGTAATAAAAGTCGCAGCCTGTGATGCCGCGGGTATAGAGGCTGACTTCGTCCATGATGCCGGCGAAATCAGTTCCCTGCGTTGGCGAATAACCCAAATGGAGATCACCGGAGGATCCTGTCGGAAGACCGCCGGATGCCACTGTTCCGACTTGAACTCCATCATAGTACAAATACATCGCGCAGCTGGTCCCCTGTCCGGAAGGTATCACGATGAAATTGACTGCGATATGCTGCCACTGATCGGTCACTACCAATCCGGGTCCCGTGGAACCCGTGGCAGTCGTCACATAAGTTCCGTGCGATGGGTCCATCACGTAATACTGCCAACTGGCCATGAGCACCCCACCGCTTTCGACGGAAACCTCGATTCCGTTCCAGTCGAAGATGGGATGCGATTGGGAAACATCAGTCGGATTGATCCAGCACTCAAACGTATACGTGTCGCCTGCACCCAGACTTGGACTGGAGGGAACGCGCACGCCTTGATTGGTTTTGTTGAACCAAAAACCCTTCCCGACCTCACCATTCGTAAAAGATAACCCACCCAGCAGGATGCCATTGTTCGCGCCAATAAAGTCTCGGGCATTGCCCTCCGCCGGCCACCACCCGACTATTCCAGAAGGCACAGGCGTGCAGGATTGTGCGCGTGCCACAACCGCCAACATCCCGGCAATCACTATTGCCAGCCACTTCAAGTGCCCTCGGAACCGAGCACATCTTTTCATATTCAGTTTATATGTCGGCCGCAGAGAGACGCCTTTCTGAGAGTCAAAAAGAAGCATAAAACCAGCCAGTCCTCAGCTACACGTCCGCACGGAACCCATTACCCTTGAATCATTTAACCCAAACAAAAAAGGCCGACCCTTTCGGATCGGCCTTTGCAATTTCAATTCTTGTTTTAACCCGCCAGCGGATTCTCCACCGGCGCCGCCGCGGCAGGTGGTTCTTCCTGCACCTCGGGCTCTTCCGGCAATTCCACCAGCGGCTTCAAGCTCACCTTGCGATGATGATCGAAACCGGTGCCCGCCGGAATAATGTGACCCATGATCACGTTTTCCTTGAACCCGCGCAGGTAATCCACCTTGGCGCGAGTCGCGGCTTCGGTCAGCACGCGGGTCGTGTCCTGGAATGATGCGGCGCTCAGGAAGCTTTCCGTTTCCAGCGACGCCTTGGTGATGCCGAGCAGCACCGGCTGTGCTTCCGCCGGCTTGCCACCCATCTTCTCCACGCGCGCATTCTCTTCCTCGAACTCCAGCTTATCAATCTGCTCGCCCCAGAGGAACGTCGTGTCGCCCGGTTCGGTGATGCGCACCTTGCGCAACATCTGGCGCACGATGATTTC
>Ga0070731_10004584_pt1 | contig 11793 bp, 11 predicted proteins | sample Coa_R1_2_FD_66448 | JGI IMG/M metagenome (GOLD analysis project Ga0070731, IMG submission 66448) | Surface soil microbial communities from Centralia Pennsylvania, which are recovering from an underground coalmine fire - Coalmine... | ecosystem: Environmental > Terrestrial > Soil > Unclassified ... | reverse complement strand
TCCCTGCGCTTCGGATTCACCATTGTGCCGCCGGTGACCAGCGTGCCCGATCCTTCCATGATCGTGTAGACCTCCGTCACCTGATCGTGCTCGACGGCGGCCTGCGTTGCCTTGGCGAGCGATACACCACGCCCACTGCAACGTTATACTTGCCGACGTCCACCACGCGAACCTGCTGATCGGACACGCTTTTCTCCGGCGCACGCTGCAGCGTAGCTAGCACATCGTCATGGGTCACATAGGTGACCGTGTCGGATTTGGTATCGGCGGCGGAGAGCGCGCTCAGAACGGCGAATATAGTCAACAGGAGCCTTTGCATAGCCCCTCCTTTTCAGCCGCAGCATAACAGGATTCCTCGCGCCTATCCATTCCGCCCTCCGATCTATCTGTTCAGATAGCGGAACCGGGCGCGAAAACTTCCGCAAGTCGCGCGCAGATAAACGAAATCCATTCAGCGCAACGAGTTGAGCTCGGAGGCCCCATTTGGCATGAGCCTTGCTTTAATCCATTGCGAAGGGAACAAAACAATGAAAACCAAGACGAACGTAACGGCTGGTATCAATCCTCAACCGCTCCCGCCGCGCAAGTTCTAGTTGAGACGACCGCGCACGTGAACTGTTGAACAGAATTGCAACGGAGGAACAAGAAAATGAGAACCAAAACGAACGTGAAAGCTGGACTGAATCCGCAACCGCTGCCGCCGCGCCAGCGTGGCTAGGCCGGTTGGATGCGATGAGTGGCAACTGGAGCATGCGGGATCGATCGAAAACGTCGCGAATACGGAGCAGGGAAATGGCAAACCCTACTCCGTTCGCTTCGAGGCACACGCCGGCGTTATCTTCGATTGCGCCTCAGGAACACCCGCTGCTCCGCCGGTTTAGTGAAACGAAAAACCAGCCACTCGCACTATTTGAGCGGAGGAACAAGACAAATGAGAACCAAAACGAACGTGAAAGCCGGCCTGAATCCGCAACCACTGCCGCCGCGGATCGTAGCCCCGCCGCCGATAGTTTGGTATCGATATTAAGAACGACGGCACCGACCGGAGTCGCTCGAGATCTAGCGACTCCGGAGAACAACGAGAGACGGGCTTTCTAGCTACACCCGCTGGTCCCGCCGCAATTCCCGCACTTGTAGCAGCTGCCATTGCGCGTCATGATCGACCCGCACTCGCTGCACATCGGCGCATCCGCCACTGCTGCCGCAGAGAACGGCAGCGCCTGCTGCGGATCAGGCTCGGTCGGACGCAATGTCGGCGTCTCACCCGCTTCATTCGTGAGCGCGTATTCCGCTCCCAGGAACTTCGCCGCCATCCAGCGGAAAATATAATCCGGGATCGATTTCGCGTACGGAATCTGCGGATTCCCGGTCCAGCCGCTGGGCTCGAAACGTACATGGCTGAATTTGTCCACCAGGAATTTCAGCGGCACGCCGTATTGCAGGTTGTAACTGATCGCGGTGGCGAAGCTGTCCATCAGGCCTGAAATCGTCGAGCCTTCTTTGGACATCGCGATGAAAACTTCTCCAGGCGAGCCGTCCTCGTACATGCCCACCGTGATGTAGCCCTCATGGCCGCCGATGGCAAACTTGTGGGTGATCGAGTGCCGCTCATCGGGCAGCTTGCGGCGGATCGGGCGGTAGACCACCTTTTCGGTTACTTGCGCAGCGGCAGGAGCGGCTGCCGTTTTCTTGGCCGACCCCGAGCCGGAGCTCAACGGCTGCACCTTCTTGGAATTGTCGCGATAAATCGCCACCGCCTTCAGACCAAGACGCCAGCTTTCCGTGTAAGCCATCATGACGTCTTCCACCGTGCATTCTTCCGGCATGTTGATGGTTTTCGAAATCGCCCCGGAAATGAACGGCTGCACCGCGGCCATCATGCGGACATGCCCCATGTAATGGATCGACCGCACGCCGTTCTGCGGGCGGAAGCTGCAATCGAAAACCGGTAGGTGCTCGGGCTTCAGGTGAGTTGCGCCTTCGATGGTGCCGGTGGAATCGATGTGGGTGACGATGCTTTCCGCCTGCTCGGCCGTGTAGCCCAGCTTGATGAGCGCCTGCGGCACGGTGTTGTTCACGATCTTGATCACCCCGCCGCCGACGAGCCGTTTGTATTTCACCAGCGCCAGATCGGGCTCGATGCCGGTGGTGTCGCAATCCATCATGAAGCCGATGGTGCCTGTGGGCGCGATTACGGTTACTTGCCCGTTGCGGTAGCCGGCTTTGCGGCCCAGATCGTAGGCGTCTTCCCAGCAGGTCTTGGCGCCGTCCCAAAGGTCGGTCGGAATATTGCTGCGTTTGATGTGATGCACCGCATCGCGATGCATGCGGATCACTTCCAGGAACGGCTCTTCGTTCTTGGGGTAGCCCGAGAACGGACCTACCGATTCCGCAATGCGCGCCGAGGTCAGATACGCCTGCCCGCACATCACAGCGGTGATGGCGCCCGCGTAATCGCGCCCCTGATCGCTGTCATAGGGAATGCCGAACGACATCAGCAGCGCGCCCAGATTGGCAAAGCCCAACCCCAATGGACGATAGTCGTGCGAATTCTGGGCGATCTTTTCGGTCGGGTAGCTGGCGTTATCGACGATGATCTCCTGTGCCATGATCATGGTGTCGACCGCATGGCGCAGCGCGTCCACGTCGAACTGCCCGCCCGGGCCGACGAACTTCATCAGGTTCAGCGAGGACAAGTTGCAGGCCGAATCGTCCAGGAACATGTACTCCGAGCAGGGATTCGACGCATTGATGCGCGACGTGTTCTTGCACGGATGCCAGCGGTTCACCGTGGTATCGAACTGCATGCCGGGATCGCCGCACTGATGGGTGGCTTCGGCAATTTCATGCATCAACTCGCGCGCCTTGAGCCGCTTCACCGGCTGGCCGTTGACGACGGACTTCGTCCACCAGTCCTGGTCGTCCACCACAGCCTGCATGAAATCGTCGGTAGCGCGTACGGAATTATTGGCGTTCTGGAAAAATACAGAGCTGTAGGCGTCGCCGTCGAGCGAAGAATCGTAGCCGGCTTCGACCAGCGTGTGCGCTTTCTTTTCCTCTTTGGCTTTGCACCAGACGAATGCCTCGACGTCGGGATGGTCCGCGTTGAGGATCACCATTTTGGCGGCGCGGCGCGTCTTGCCGCCGGACTTGATCACACCGGCAAAAGCATCGAAGCCCTTCATAAAGGAGAGTGGCCCCGAAGCCCGGCCGCCGCCCGAGAGAATGCCATTCTCTTCGCGCAGCGTGGAAAGATTGGTTCCGGTGCCCGAGCCCCACTTGAACAGCATGCCTTCCGTCTTCGCCAGGTCGAGAATGGATTCCAGCGAATCCTTCACCGACACGATGAAGCACGCCGAGCACTGCGGCCGCGACTTGTCAGCCAGGCGCGACACTTTCTCGGTGGTCTCGTCGAAAATCCAGCCGTAGCCGCGAGCTTCGCGCACGCCGACGTTGAACCAGACGGGCGAATTGAAGCAGGCTTTCTGGGTGAGCATCAGGTGCGCCAGCTCGCCGCGGAAGTTTTCGGCGTCCTGCGGGGTGGCGAAATAGCGGCCCTGCTTGCCCCACTCGGTCATCGTGTCGACGACGCGATGGACCAATTGCCCCACGCTGGTCTCGCGATCGGGCGTGCCCAGCTTGCCGTGAAAATATTTGCTGGCGACTATGTTGGTCGCAGTCTGCGACCAGTCCGCCGGCACTTCGATATCGCGCTGCTCGAAGATGACCTCGCCCTTATCGTTGCCGATGGACGCCGTGCGCGTTTCCCACGCAACGTCGTCGTAGGGGGTCTTTCCTTCGGCAAGCTTAGCTGTAAAATAGCGGGCGAATGACACGCCCTTACGTGGCAGCTTCCTGCTCTTGGTCTTTTGTTCTTTCAATTCTTCTATTTTCGCACTCAAACCAACCGCTGGCTGCGCCATCCTTCGTTCTCCTGCGCTTGTAGCGCAGTTGGAATGATGCCCCAATATATAGTATCGTGTCAACTTTTATATCTATATACGGTGCTATGAGTTACGGATAGGCGTTGTTTCAGTTGCGAAGGCCTTACTCCTGTACTACAGTGGGGTCGCTATGAAAACACTGGCCTTGCTGTTTTTCGTTGCGATCGCCAGCGCTGCCACCATGCCCAAGACCCGCACCGATAATGTCACTGAAACTCTGCATGGCGTAGTGGTCAAGGATCCCTACCGCTGGCTGGAGGACCAAAACAGCCCCGAAACCCGCGCTTGGATCGACGCCCAGAACGCCTATATGCGCTCCCAGCTGGACCCGCTCCCTACCCGTGAACGGCTCAGCACGCGTCTCGAAGCCCTGCTAAAAACCGACCGCTTCACCGCGCCGAGGGTCGAAAACGGCCGTTACTATTTCCTGCGCCGCATGGCCGGGCAGAACCAGTACGCGCTCGTTCTACGCCGCGGCCGCGATGGCAAAAACGAAGTGCTCCTCGACCCCAACACCTTGTTTCCGGACCAGACCACTTCCGTGCTCATCGCCGATGTCTCCCGCGATGGCAAATGGCTGCTTTACGGCACACGCAAGGGCGGGGAGGACGAATTCTCCGTCACCATCCTGGATGTCGACGCCGGCAAAGAACTCGCCGATCGCCTGCCGCGCGCCCGCTATTCCTCGCTGTATTTGACCGCCGACAAGACCACGCTCTACTACTCCAAGCGCCTGGACGAAGGCGCGCGCGTCTACGTCCACACCATCGGCAGCGATAGCTCGGGCGATCGAGAAATCTTCGGCAAAGGCACTAAGCCCGAGCAGGAAGTAGATGTCGATCTTTCGCCTGACGGCCGCTATCTCGCGTTTTCCATTAGCCACGGCTGGGGCAAGCAGACCGAAATCTATCTCCAGGATTTGCAGAGTAAAGGACCGATCCAGCCGCTGGTGAATGACATCGACGCCGAATTCACCGGCGCGTTCGGGGCGGGGCAAATATTTCTGCGCACCAACTGGCAGGCGCCCAACGGCCGTATCTTCGCCGTCGACCTGGCTAAACCAGCGCGCGCCAACTGGCATGAAATCGTGGCCGAGTCCGCCTCAGTGATCGAGGAATTCACCGCGGCCGGCGGCAGGCTGGCTGTGAAATATCTGGAAAACGTCAATTCGCGGGTGCGGATCGTCGACGCCGCCGGAAAACATATCCGCGACATCGCGTTTCCGACGCTGGGCACGGTGACAGGTATGGCCGGCCGCTGGGACGTCGACGAAACCTTCTACACTTTCGCGTCTTTCGCCCAACCGCCCACGACCTACCGCTATCAGATGTCCAGCGGCAAGCAGGATGTGTGGGCTCGCATCAATGTGCCCGTCGATCCGGCGCAATTTGAAGTGAAGCAGGTGTGGTACGAGTCAAAGGACAAGACCCGCATCCCGATGTTCCTGATCCATAAGAAAGGCCTGACGCTGGACGGCAACCGCCCGACTTTGCTCTATGGCTACGGTGGTTTTCTGGTGAACCTGACGCCTTTCTTCAGCGCCGATGCAGTGGTGTGGGCGGAGCAGGGCGGCGTCTTCGCGGTGCCCAATTTGCGCGGCGGCGGCGAGTTCGGCGAGAAATGGCATCGCGCCGGCATGCTGGAGAAAAAGCAAAACGTGTTCGACGATTTCATCGCCGCCGCCGAATGGCTCACCCACAACGGCTACACCAAGCCGGAGCGCCTGGCGATTCAGGGCGGGTCGAACGGCGGGTTACTGGTAGGCGCGGCCATGATCCAGCGCCCGGACCTGTTCCGCGCCGTGGTCTGCGAATATCCGCTGCTGGATATGGTGCGCTATCAGCGCTTTCTCATCGCCCCGCTGTGGGTGCCGGAATATGGCTCCTCAGATGACGCCAAGCAGTTCGAGTTCATCTACAAATATTCGCCGTATCATCATGTGAAGGATGGCGGAAAATATCCCGCCGTATTGTTCGTGACCGGCGATTCCGATACCCGCGTCGCCCCGCTGCACGCCCGCAAAATGACGGCGCGCATGCAGGCGGCAAACGGCTCGGACCGCCCGATTCTGCTGCACTATGACACCAAATCCGGCCACTCGGGCGGCATGCCGGTGACCCAGCAGGTCGCGGATCAAACCGACATTCTGAGCTTCCTGCTCTGGCAATTGGGCGTGCTATAATCCGTTCTAACCGCACATCGTAGGGCCCGTAGCTCAGTTGGTTAGAGCGCTACCTTGACACGGTAGAGGTCTGGAGTTCGAGTCTCCCCGGGCCCACCACGATTCGACAAGACTTAGCAGTTTGCAGCTACCCGGCATTGCCTACCTTTTTGGCCCTTTCTGGCCTATTTGAAGCAGCCTTTTGACGGATCGGCACCACACCCATTATCCGTTCCTGGTGCGTGCGGATCAGCTCGTCCTGGCGCGCGCGATCATCCAGGGTATAGTGGCCAGTCATGTCGGGGTGGGCGTGTCCCGCGATCTTCTGAGCCTGCATCGGATCGATGCCCAGCGCCGTGCAGGCCTGCCGGCGGAACTGGTGGAAGCCGAACCCTGCCCAGTAGATGCCCAACGCTTTTGCCGCGGGCCTCAGGAAGTGCTGATTGATATCCCGGTCGTCGCGGCTCTGGCCATACTTGGTCATCACGCTGAACACGAAGCGCTCCGGGTCACCCGCGCAGCGCTTGCGTAGGTCTTCGACCATCACACCCATGGGGATATCGCGCGTGCGGCCCGCGTTCTTGGTAATGTCGACGTCGCCACGGTAAAACCGTTGACGCACCCGGATCAATCCAGCCGCGCAGTCGATGTGCTTCTCCTGCAGGCCTAGAATTTCGCTGATGGTGAGCGTGAAGAAAAGCCCCATCTTCACGATGATGCGCACGTCCTCGGGCAGAGCCGCGAACAATTCCCGGATGTGATCGTCATTGATGTTGTGACGTTCGCGCGCCGCGCGTTTCCGCCCCACTGTTGCATCGGCCGCCGGGTTGCGTTCGTTCCACCAGCCCCACCGATGTGCCTGCGTGAAGATCCCGGAAAGCAGGTTCTTCAGGTCCGTGCGCGCCGCCCAGCTTAGGCCTGGCCGCGGCTTGCCTTTCTTATCGACGCCGGCAGACTTTACCTTCTCAGCAAGAAAGCCGTCAATAAATCGCGCGTCCACTTCAGCCAGCATCAGATCTGCGAACGCCGGCCGGATGTGAGTCCGCAGGTGAGAAAGATACTTCCCCTGCGTACTCGCCGCGAGATTCCCGTCTGCCATCACGAAGGTTTTTTCGTAGTGGTCGAGCAGATCCCCGAACCGTATTTGGGATTGGATCACATACTTTTCCCGGTTGATGGTGGCCAGCGCCTTGTTCTTGGCGACGATCGCCTCGCGCTTGCCCATCTCGGAGCATAGCCCCAGGTAGATGCGTTCCTTTTCGCTGCGCGTGGTGCCGTCAGCACCAAGCCGTTTCACATACGGCCGGATAAACCAACGCGGTTTCTGGCCGGAGGATTTTTCGAGCTGTGGATTCTGCGTGCGCATGTCAACACCCAACCCGAGAAGCCGGGCGATCGGAGTGACGCGGACGTGGGGCAGGGAACTCACCTATGCAACCGCCTCCGGACGATTGGCAGCAGCCCTGCTGGCCGGCTTGCGGTCCGGCCAGGGCAGCGCGCGCACCAGGCGTTCGTACTCCGCGGTACCCGGCGTGAGCTTGATTTCTCCGCGCTCGATTAGACTGAGGCGGCGGACCGACATGCGGGCCCGGCGCGCCGCCTGCTTCTGCGTGAGTTCGGCAATCATCCGCTGCAATTTCCAACTCGTAACCATAGCCGAGTCCAATTTGGGGCAGGCAGTTGCCCGCGTCAACACGTAAGCCGCAAGTCATTGACGGCTTTGAGGAAATTGGCTTACGACGTAAGTACTTTCGCTGCCCGCGTAAGTGGGTAAATGCGTAAGTAAGTGCGTAAGTCGCGAGAATGTGGGCTATTTGGGGCTCGGGAACCAATGGGGTGTGCCGTCCTTTCCAGAGCGCGTAATAAAGCGAGATTTCTTCAGAAGTCGCTTTTGCCAGAGGAAGTACCCGTATTCAACTTCGATGGCTATGTCCGCACTGCGAACAGATCCGTACTTCTTCAGAACTGCGTTGAAGCCACATGGAGCAGCAGCGGATTCTCCAGGTGAGATCGTGCCAAGTTTTCCGCTCGATGGATCAACCACTATGAAACCCCTGGCGTCGACGGTGTCGGTTCGCACATCGGCAATGCTACATCTCGCTTCAACATCGCGTAGATCGAAGGCTGCACTGTCATTCGTTACTATGAACTGTGTTTCAAGTGGGTTATGCTCATCGAGAGAATGCCCCTCGGTTATCCGGACCTTTGGGCGCAACTCGTAGAGGACGTATGCCGCGCTTGCCCCACCGATTGTTGTCATCGCCGCCAAAAATATTCGCCCCCATCCTCGAAATCTGCGCCGGCGCCGGTTTGGCTGTGCTGCTTTTGTATCTAACGTGGGTTTTGGTGATCCAGTTTGCGAGCGCGCGCGCTTGACGTTCCGCTTTTCACGGGAGCGGCGCGCATGCTCGGCACGTCCTTCTTTTTTATTCATCTAACACTACCTGCTAATCATGCGCTGAGCACTCCAGATATCCACCTCATGACGGAGTTCTTATGATTCGGGTCGCGAATCGCCCTTGGCCAGGGCAGCTCTTTCCATTCCGTCTTTGCTGGGCGCTCCGCATTCCCAAGGCGGTCAGCGATCTCCAGGAAAGTTAGCCCCTCGCGTCGGAGTTCAATAATTACCGTTTTGATGCGGTCGATACCGGTCTCTTGATCAGGTTCATCCATTGGGAGTTCAGCGGCGCGCGCCGCCGGAAGTCGAACGGGCGCCTGGCCAGCATCGCCAGTTCCATCGGGTGATGGCGCGGCCGCCGCATCCCGTCCGTAGAGCACGCGCTCGACGTCAGCCGGGTCTATTTCCGCCTCTTCGATAGTGACCGTCTCGTGGAAATCTTGCGCTTCTTCGGCTTCATCGTCATCGGGCCGTCCACGCTTAAGTCGGTCGATAACGATGCGGTCCGCGACGTCTCTCATGTTTTGCTCTGTCGTTTCGCGTACAAACCGGCGAAAAAATTGCGCTTCGGCTGGTTCGATATTCACCATGCCCATCTCGTCGCGCCATAGTTCCTCAGCGAGTTCGGCCGCCCCGTCAGCTAGGCCGGTAGCTGATCGCATAAATGCGATATCGGTGTCGGACCGCAGCGCGAATTCGGTAAGAATGCCTTCGCCCAATGCGACAGTGGCTTGTGAAATTTCCAGAGCGATCCTTCGAGCTCGCGGGCGGTCAACGCCCACCATGTCGTTCTTCCACAGATGAATCATTGCCTGGATCTGGATTTTGCGATCTTCAAATCGTCTCCAAGCCTTGGACTGGGTTTGCGTTACCGCGGACTGCCAGGGCGGCACGGGATCGACGCGCCGCAGCCACTTGATGTCGAGCTTTTGTTTTTCTTCAGCCACCAGCGTTTTTCACTTCCGCCGGCGCTCAGGTAGGACTACAATGAAAGGCGATCAAGCGGTTCCACTGCGGCCCGGCCTGAGTGCCGGGCTTTTTTATTTCCGTTCCTTCGCCGTACCCATCCAGTATTCCCGCGCCTCTTTGAATCGCTTCAGGGCAAGCGCCCGATCGCCGCTCAAGATATCGGCGCGGCCAGCGCGGACGTGGCGTATCAGCGCCTCCAGTTTGCCGAGGTCCGCTCCGGCCTGGTTGGTGGTGAGTAACCGGTTCAATTCCTTGAGCAAGGCCGTGGCGTCTAGCTCAGCGTGGACCTGCGCGGCATCGCTTTGCAGGTACTCGATGACGTCGCTGAGTCTTGCGGTAATGTCAGGGCCTCGGGCGAATGCTGCCATGGTTTATTCTCCCTTCTTCGCCGGCTTCTTCTTCCCCCACCGCGCGGCCGCGGCCTTCTTGGCGAGCTTGGTGCGCTCTTCTGGGGCCAAATTGACTCGGCTCTTGCGTCCACCCTTCCGGCCGAGCGCCACTGCGGCAGGGTTTTTTCGCTTCTCTTTCGCCATTGGGAACAAGTATATGCACAGCGCTGTGAAAAATCAAGCTTGACTCCATGCACAGCGCTGTGTAAGAATTCCTATGCACAGCGATATGCATTAAATTTCAGAGGAGAACAAAGCAATGCCCCAAACCAAAACGAAGCCGGCCGCCGCTGCGCAGCCGATTCAACCCGAACCACCACAACTGACAGAGCAACAGAAGGAAGAGGCCACGGAAAAGCATCGGCGCCAGTTGCTCGGCGAGCTCGTCGCCGCGATTAGCGATTTGTCCAAGCACGAGCTGGAAACGCTCCGAGACTTTAAGCTTGTCATGGATCACGACCGCGGAAGCACTACACCTATCGAGGAGTTTTTGACTGGGCTGGTGCACAGCTATAGCGCGGCCGATGAGGGCGGACGAGGGATGACTCTCGCCGATGTCGAATGGCACATGACGCAACTCCGGGACGCGGATCTAGAGCGCGAAATCGAGCACGCCCACTTTATGGCGTCGCGCTATCCCTTGCCGTCCGAAGCGGAGGCCAAATGAGAACGGCTACGCGTAAGGCATCACGAAAACCCAAACCCAAACCCGAACCCGCAGCCGTCCAGCCCATCAGCGCACAGGACGTGCCCGATTGGGTGAATGTGACCCCCGAAGGCCCTCGCTACGATCTGGCAATGTGGGAGGGCGCCGACGCTGCGCAGTTCCTACACCTTACCCGCGATGAGTTCATCATGCTGAAGCGCTTCCTGGCCGCTTCACGCGGTCACGAACTCCTCAGACCATTAACCGATTTCGAGAACAGCAACGGCGAGCACGACAAAACCTGCATCACCCAGGAAGAGATTCAGATGCTCATTGATGGCGAGAACATCCTCAGCCATCTAAGCTCCAACATCAGGTGGAGATTGCGCCAGGGCGCCGCGGTTGAGCCCGGGCACTGGGCGTTATCGAGCGACAGCAGCGAGATCGACGAGCCCGGAATGCTCACTAGGCTCGAAGGCAGTACCAGGGAAGGACTCACTATCAGATATAGCGGCAGCGTGCAGCCTTCCTGAAGAGCCCAGAAGGGCGAAACCGGCGAAAGCCGGTCGGAGGCAAACATGATCACCCTGATATTCAGATTCTTCCGTCGCCGACAGCGCCAAGAGTTCGCTGCTGGTATGCTGCGGGCTGGGCTCGCCAAGCCTCGCGATACCCAGGCAGCAAGGTGCTGTCTGGGTTTGAGGAAATAGAACAAACATGGGAAACAAGAAGAACCGAAACAAAAAACACGCATCCCTACTGATCCCGAACCCGCTAGCGGACGCCTTTCTCGAAGGCGATGAAAGTGACGCGGCTGCGGTTGCATTCATGGAACAACAAAACGAATCGATGTCCGTAATGGCACGGGAGTTTTTCCCAATGCGTGGCCGTGGGGCGATTGTCGGCCCATACTTCTATTCGGCGCAAGAGATGGAAGGCACTGGCTTCAGTCCGCGGCCCAGAACACCGCACGGCCACGCGTATCAGGCAAGTTATCAGTTTGCCTATCTCTCTCGCGCGCAGTTGCTTGGTGAGCAGCCCCTGCGATCTGGCGGTACCTTTACCGTTCATCCAGAGGCGCGAGCGTCGATTCTAGAAATAATCGACACGTACAATCCGGACAAATCCTATATTTGGGTACTGCATGACCGCGCGGGGAAACTTGTCGGGATCTTCGGCCGCGCTCTGGCCAGCCAAAGCCCCATCCAATAATCCGTTTCTGTCCGTTCAGCCAGCGCCTCGCGCCTTCGGCCGTCCCCGCAGCGTTGCGCCATTGATCGAAGCCA
>Ga0070731_10004583_pt1 | contig 11794 bp, 13 predicted proteins | sample Coa_R1_2_FD_66448 | JGI IMG/M metagenome (GOLD analysis project Ga0070731, IMG submission 66448) | Surface soil microbial communities from Centralia Pennsylvania, which are recovering from an underground coalmine fire - Coalmine... | ecosystem: Environmental > Terrestrial > Soil > Unclassified ... | reverse complement strand
GCGGCCGATGTACGGCGGCGGAATGGGCGAGCTCGGCGTCGGTCGCGGGCAGATCGAGCTCCTCGCTTCGCTGTTCCACGCCGATGCGCCCAACGACGTGGCGCCGAGCTCATACAACGAGGACGACCCGCGGGACGGCCTGCCGGCCAGCCCGCTGCCGCCCCGCCCCGAGACCACGGGCTTTCGCTGGGCGGCATCCTGAAGCAGCTCGCCGACCGGTCAGTGTGAGCCGGTCGCGGGGTCGGCTGCGAGAACAGCGAGCACCCGCGCGAGAATCTCGTTTGCCGCTTCGAGCTCGGCGGCGCCGATCCGTTCCGCGAACTCGTTCGCCCACGCACGCTGAGCTTCTTGAATCCGAGCGAGAGCGTGCGCGCCTCGGCGCGTCAGCCGCACGAGCTTCGCACGGCGGTGGCCGGGGTTGTCCTCGTACACGATCAACCCGTCCCGCTCGAGGGCATCCGCGACGCGTTGCACGCTCTGGCGGGCGAGGCTCCAGGCCCGCGCGATCTGCGCGACGGTCAGCGGCTCCGACTCCACAGCGGCCAACACACGCCAGCGGGCGCTGGTCTGTCCGGCCGGGCGCGCGAGCGCGTCGCCGGCTGCGGTGAGGGCGCCGTCGAGTCGGAACACGCGCACGACGAAGCGGCTCAGCTCATCCGCCGCCTCGCTCCGACCAGCGTTGACAGCATGCTGTCGTTTTAGTACTCTCGCCATCTCGATGACAGCATACTGTCAAACAGGGAGGAGCGCTGACATGGACTGGAAGCTCGAGCTCATCGCCGTTCCGGTGACCGACGTCGACCGCGCCAAGGCGTTCTACGTCGACCAGGCCGGCTTCGTCGCCGACCACGACCACGTGGTCACCGAAGGGCTGCGGTTCGTCCAGCTCACGCCGCCCGGGTCAGCCTGCTCGATCGCGATCGGCACGGGGCTCACCGACGCGCCGGCCGGCTCGGCCCGCCCCCAGCTCGTCGTCGCCGACGTCCACGCAGCGCACGACGAGCTGCGCTCGCGCGGAGTCGAGGTCAGCGACGTACAGACCTTCGACTGGGGCTCGTTCATCTTCTTCGCGGACCCGGACGGAAACCGGTGGGCGATCCAGGAGCTCCCGCCGGGGAACTGAGCGAAGGTCGGCGTCCAGGCGCTAGTGACGCTGCTCGAAGCGCAGCGTCACCAGCGCGCCGGCGTGCCGGACGTGCTTCACCATCAGCTCCCGCGCCTCGGCCGCACTGCGCCGCTCGATCGCGTCCAGAATCGCCTCGTGCTCGTGCACGTTCTCGGCGAGCAGCGTGAGGCTCTCACCCAGCACGATCCGGCTCAGGTCGCGCGGAAAGCTGCGGTGAAGGTTCGCGAGCGTCGCGACGAGTACGTCGTTCGCGGCGGCCGCCTGGATCAGCTGGTGGAAGCCGTCGTTCGCGCGACGCCACTGCTCGATGTCGCGGTCGGGCAGGTCGCGTCGCGCGCCGCCGCGTCTCTTCATGTGCGCGAGCGCTTCGCGGAACTCGCCCTGCACCACGTGCAGCGCGTCCAGCTGCTCCTGTTGGATCCGCTGCGCCGCGAGGTCGGCGGCAAGCCCTTCGAGCTCGGCACGCACCTCGTACGCATCGCGGATCTCTCTCGCCGAAGGTCCGCGCACGAGCGCGCCCCGATGCGGCTGCACCTCGACCAGGCCGCTCGCCTGCAACTTGCGGAGCGCCTCGCGAATCGGCGTGCGGCTGACGCCGAACTCGTCCGCGAGCGCTTCCTGACGAAGGCGTGAACCGCTGACCAGCTGGCCGCTGAGGACGCGGTCCTGCAGCGTTGCCGCGAGCTTGTCGACGAGCGCATGCCGGTCGTCCGCGGCCCGCGTCACGCCGGTCGCACCACGAGACCATCGCGGAGCAGCCGGATGCCGACGACCGCGACGAACCCGGCGAACACGAGCCGCAGCGTCGATGCAGGGAGGGCGAGCGCCAGCAACGCGCCGAGGACCGCACCCACCGCGCCCACCAGACCGAAACGAATCGCGAGCCCCGCGTTGCCGACGCCGCGCCGGCGGAGCGCGAGCGTGGCCGCGATCGCCGTCGGCAGGATCACGAGCAGCGAGGTCGCCTCCGACTCGTGCTGGGTCAGCCCGACCGCGAGGGTCAGGAACGGAACCATCAGCGTGCCGCCGCCGACGCCGAGCAATCCGGAGGCGACGCCGGCGAGTACTCCGAAGCAGCCCAGCGCGGCGTAGAGAACGACACCGGTCATCGACGAAAGGCCATCAGGACGGCCACGGCGAGCAGGAACGCACCGAACAGCGCCTTCAAGAGCCGCTCGTCGATGCGCGCGAGCAGACCGGCCCCGAGGCGCGCGCCCAGAATCGAGCCGGACGCCAGGGCGATCGCCGGCCCGACCTTTACCTGCCCTGCGATCCCGTACGTTGCGATCCCGGCAACGCTGATCGGGATGATCGCGCCGAGCGATGCGGCATGTGCATCCCGTTGACCGTAATGGGCCCAGAGGACGAGCAGCGGAACCATCACGATGCCGCCGCCGACTCCGAGGAGCCCCGACAGCGCGCCGCCGAGCGCGCCGATCGCAATCAGCTCGCGGCCAACCCCGAACCGACCGGAGGACGGTCGCGTCATCTCCCGCGGAGCGCCGGCGACGTCGCGCATCACCCCCGACCCTAGCCGAGATGGATCCACTTGACCAGGAACTGGATCCAATCTATCGTTCCCACCCCCAGAGCCGGTGCTCAGTTCCCACACGGAAGGACGCAAATGCGATGAGACGCATTCGCTTTCGGACCGCCGTTCTCGCCGGAGTCGCCGGCGCGCTGGTTGCAGTCGCTGCAGCCGGCGCCGCGGTCGACATCCACGGCCAGGCGTCGAAACAAGGCGGGACGCTCAACGTCGGCCTGACGGCCGGCGAGCCGGACGCGCTCGACCCGACGCTCGCGAGAACCTTCTCAGGACGCGAGGTCTTCTTGACGTTCTGTCAGAAGCTGTACGACCTGAACGCGAAGGCGGAGATCGTCCCGCAACTCGCTACCGCACTCCCAACCATCTCGAAGGACAAGCTCACGTACACGATCCCGCTGCGCAAGGGGATCAAGTTCAACGACGGCACACCGTTCAATGCGGCAGCGGTCGTGACCACGCTGAAGCGGGATCAGACGCTGACCGGCTCCGCCCGCGCGAGCGAGATCTCCCCCATCGCCGGCGTGGTCGCCTCGGGCAGCTCGAAGGTGATCATCCACCTGAAGACCCCCTACTCGCCGCTCACCGCCCAGCTCGCCGACCGCGCCGGAATGATCATGTCGCCCACGCAGCTCGGCAAGCTCGGCGCGAACTTCGCCAAAGACCCGATCTGCGTCGGTCCGTTCATGTACTCGAATCGGGTCGCCGGCAACAGCATCACGGTGGTCAAGTCGCCGTACTACTACGACAAGAAGGACGTCCACCTCTCGAAGATCGTCTTCAAGGTCGAGAACGACGCAGCCGCTGCCGCGGCCGCGCTGAAGGCCGGCGACCTGCAGGCTCTCGACGGCATCGACTCGACGCAGCTACAGGGCATCCAGTCCGACTCGAGCCTGAGCATCATCAAGGAGACCTCGCTCGGCTATCAGGGCCTCACGCTCAACCTCGGCAACAAGAGCGGGCTGGGCCACCTTCCCTACTCCACGGTGAGCACGGATCTCGCGAAGAGCTCCGATCTTCGCAAGGCGTTCGAAGAGGCGATCAACCGCAACGTGATGAACAAGGTCGTCTTCGGCGGTACGGTCCTGCCCGGATGCACACCGCTGTCGCCCTCGAGCTCGTACTTCGACAAGACGATCAAGTGCACTCCGTACGACCCGGCAGATGCGAAGAAGCTCGTCGCATCCTCCGGCATCTCGAACCCGACCGTGCAGCTGATGGTGCCGACCGCGACTGTCGGGCTCCGGCTCGCGCAGTTCCTGCAGGCGGAAGAGAAGGCCGTCGGGATCAACGTCGTGATCCAGTCAACGGACTTCGTCACGTCGCTGGCGAAAGCCGACGCAGGGACCTACGACGCCTTCCTGATCGGGTGGTCGGGCCGCGTCGACCCGGACGGCAACATCTACCAGTTCGTGGCGACGAGCGGCTCGCAGAACGACAGCGGGTACTCGAACAACCGGATGGACTTCGTCCTCAACAACGCCCGCAAGGCGGCGACGACCAAGGCACGGAAGACCCTCTACCACGTCGCCGAGCAGATCATCCAGCAGGATCGCCCGCTCATCTATCTCTACTACCCGGTCGCGCGCGCCGGGATCCAGAAGCAGCTCACGGGCGTGACGATGTATCCAGACACGCTCCTCCGCGTCGCGAACGCCGAGCTCAAGTAGCGCGACGCCCGTGCTGATCGGTTGACGTTGGGCGGCTTTCTCCTTCGCAAGGTGGGAGCCGCCCTCGTCGTTCTGCTGCTTGCGAGCATCCTCGTCTTCCTCGGCGTGCGGGCGATCCCCGGCGATCCCGCGATCGCGCTCGGCGCCGAGAACCGCGACCCGGCGGTGCTCGCGGCGGTGCGACACAAGTACGACCTCGACAAGCCGCTGCCGGTCCAGTACGCGCACTGGATCTGGCTCGCCCTGCACGGCGACCTCGGCACCGACCAGCGCCAGCTCTCGGTCGCACACACGATCGTGACGCGTCTCCCGACTTCGCTCGAGCTCGCGTTCCTCAGCATGCTGCTGGCGACCCTGGTCGGCATCCCTGCGGGGGTGATTGCCGCCGTCAGGCGGGGCAGAGCGAGCGACTATGCCGTGACGGCCACCGCGCTCGTCGGCCTGTCGGTGCCCCACTTCTGGCTCGGTCTGCTGTTCATCGTCTGGTTCGCGGTCGAGCTGCACTGGCTGCCGGCGAGCGGATACGTCTCGCTGAGCCACCCCGTGGCGAACCTGGAACACCTCGTCATGCCCTCGGTGGTGCTGGCAGCGGGGCTCGCGGCGATCCTGATGAGGCAGATGCGGTCGTCGATGCTCTCGACGCTCGGCGCCGACTACGTGCGGACGGCGCGTGCCAAGGGGCTGAACGAGCGCACCGTGATCTGGCGCCACGCGGTCCGGAACAGCCTGATCACCGTCACCACGGTGATCGGGCTGCAGCTCGGCGGCCTCATCTCGGGCGTCGTCGTCACGGAGACGATCTTCGGCATCGCCGGCTTCGGGGCGTTGACGGTCGAGGCCGTCAACCAGCGCGACTACACACTCATCCAGGGTGTCGTGCTCGTCGCCGCTGCAGGCTACGTGGTCGTCAATCTCGCCGTCGACGTCGTCTACTCGCTCCTGAACCCACGCATCCGCGTCTCGGGTGCGCGCACGTGACCGCCGTCGACACCACCGTCCTCGTGAGCCCGAGGGCGCGGCGGCGCATGCTGCTCCGCAAGCGCTTCCTGCGACGGCCGATGGCGGTCGCGGGGCTGGTCGTGGTGGTCGTGTTCGTCCTCGCTGCAGTGTTGGCGCCCGTGATCGCGCCCTACTCGGCCGGGGCGACCGACTTCAACGCCCTGCTGTCGCATTCGTCGTCGAAGCACCTGCTCGGAACCGACGAGCTCGGTCGCGACGAGCTGTCTCGGCTGATCTGGGGAGCCCGCGCCTCCATCCAGGCCGGCTTCTTCGCGACCATGCTCGCGATGGTCGTGGCCGTGCCGATCGGGATGATCGCCGGGTACTACCGGGGCTGGGTCGACACGGTGATCGCGCGCGTCACAGACGTACTCCTCGCGTTCCCGTTCATCATCCTCGCCGTCGGCCTCGCCGCGATCCTCGGGCCGTCGCTCACGAACGCGACGATCGCACTCGGAGTCGGCGCTGTTCCGGGGCTGATCCGGATCGCCCGCGGCGAGGCGCTGGCACTGCGCGAGGAGGACTTCGTGCCCGCGGCGATCGCGAACGGCGCGAACGACCTGACGATCATCTTCCGCCACATCCTCCCCAACATGGCGAGCACCTTGATCGTGCAGGCGACGCTGACGATCCCCGGCGCGATCATCGGTGAGGCCGTGCTGTCGTTCCTCGGGCTCGGCGTGCAGCCGCCGACGCCGTCCTGGGGAGTGATGCTGCAGGACGCGCAGTCTTATCTCTCTCAGGCACCGCGGCTCGCGGTCTATCCCGGGCTCGCGATCGTGCTTGCGTCCCTGGCGTTCAACGTGCTCGGCGACGGGCTCCGGGACATCCTCGACCCGCGGACGACGCGCTAGTGGCCGCGCCGTTGCTGGAGGTGACCGACCTCTCGGTCCGTTTCGACACGGACGACGGCCCCGTGCATGCCGTCGACCGGCTGTCGTTCACGCTCGCGCCCGGCGAGGTGCTCGGGATCGTCGGCGAGTCCGGCTGCGGCAAGAGCGTGACGTGCATGTCGCTCGTGCGACTGCTGCCGGAGACGGCGGCGATCAGCGGCCGGGCGGTGTTCGACGGCACCGATCTCCTGGCGCTCTCGCAGCGCCGGTTGCGCCAGGTGCGCGGGCGGCAGATCTCGTTCGTCTTCCAGGAGCCGATGACGTCCCTCAATCCCGTGTTCAAGGTCGGCCGCCAGATTGGTGAGGTGCTGACGAAGCACCTCGGGCTCACGCGCGGGGAGGCGCGCGAGCGGACGATCGAGCTCCTGCGGCTCGTGCGCATCCCCGCGCCCGAGCGCAGGCTCGACGAGTATCCGCACCAGCTGTCCGGCGGCATGCGGCAGCGCGTGATGATCGCGATGGCACTCGCCTGCGATCCGAAGGTGCTGATCGCGGACGAGCCGACGACGGCGCTCGACGTGACGATCCAGGCGAGCGTCCTCGACCTGCTCCGCGACGTGCGCGAGCGCCTCGGGACGGCGATCGTGCTGATCACGCACAATCTCGGCGTCGTCGCCGACATCGCCGACCGTGTGCTCGTGATGTACGCCGGTCGCAAGGCCGAGGAAGCGCCCGTCGCAGATCTCTATACGGCACCGCAGCACCCGTACACGATCGGGCTCCTGGGGGCCATCCCGCGGCCGCAGGACGGCGAGGACACGGCACGCCGGCTCCGAGAGATTCCCGGTCGTGTGCCGTCGCTCCGCGAGCTGCCGGCGATGTGCGCGTTCGCCGACCGCTGTCCGCGGGCGGACGAGCTGTCGCGCTCGCAGGTGCCGGAGCTGCGCGTGGTTCGACCCGAGCACCTCGTCGCCTGCTTCCATCCTGGACCGGAATGAGCGAGGACGGCCGCCCGTACGCGCTCGAGGTCCGCGACCTCGTCAAGCATTTTCGCGTCGGCGGCACGATCGCCGGCGGCGGTTCGCTCGTCTACGCCGTCGACGGCGTCTCGTTCGAGCTGCGGCGCGGCGAGCTGCTCGGCCTCGTGGGCGAATCGGGAAGCGGCAAGTCGACGGTTGCCAACTGCGTCATGCGGCTGCTCGAGCCGACGGCCGGCGAGATCCTGCTGAACGGGGTCGACATCACCCATCTCACCCGCCGCCAGATGCGGCCGCTGCGGCGCGAGCTGCACATGGTCTTCCAGGATCCCTACTCGTCGCTCAACCCGCGGATGAGCTGCGGAGCGATCGTCGGCGAGCCGCTTCGACTCCACCGGATCGCGAACCGCGCTGACCTCGACCGGCGGGTCGACCAGATCTTCGACCGGGTCGGCCTGCGCACCGAGCTCCGCTACCGCTATCCGCACGAGCTCTCCGGTGGGCAACGCCAGCGGGTCGGCCTCGCGCGCGCCCTGATCGTCGAGCCGAGCGTGCTCGTCGCCGACGAGCCCGTCTCGGCGCTCGACGTCTCCGTGCAGGCCTCGATCCTCAACCTGCTGCGCGACCTGCAAGACGACATGGGCTTCTCGTGCCTGTTCATCACGCACGATCTCGCCACGGTCGAGTTCCTGTGCGACCGCGTCGCCGTCATGCACCTCGGCAAGCTCGTCGAAGTCGCGCCTCGCGCCGCTCTCTTTCGCGAGCCGCAGCATCCGTACACCCAGGCGCTGCTCTCGGCCGCAGTCGTGCCCGATCCCGAAGCGCAGCGCTCCCGCCGGCGCGTGCTGCTCGAAGGTGACATCCCGAGCCCGCTCGATCCGCCGTCGGGCTGCCGCTTCAGAACGCGCTGCCCGCTCGAGCGGCAGTCGGCGCCCGCGTCGACCGAGGAGGATCCTCCGCTGACGGAGTTCGCCCCGCAGCACTTCGTCGCGTGTCACCTCGTCGCGCGCGGCCGGCCGGCGCCCAGGCTCGTCGAGCCGAGTAGCGTGGCGGTGCGATGACGTTCACGACGCGCCCCGAGCTGCGCGGGACCTTCGGCATGGTCACGTCGACGCACTGGCTGGCGTCGGCCGCCGGGATGGCCATGCTCGAGCTCGGCGGCAACGCCTTCGACGCGGCCGTGGCCACCGGGTTCACGTTGCAGGTCGTCGAGCCGCATCTGAACGGGCCCGGCGGCGACCTGCCCGTGCTCCTGTGGCCGGAGGGTGGCGAGCCCTTGGTGCTGTGCGCGCAGGGGCCGGCTCCCGCCGCAGCGACGATCGAGCACTACCGCGACGAGCTCGGCCTGTCGCTCGTACCCGGCACCGGGCCCCTGGCCGCGGTCGTCCCGGGCGCCTTCGGTGGGTGGCTCGCGCTGCTCCGCGACTACGGGACCCTCAGGCTCCGCGACGTGCTCCGCTTCGCGATCGGCTACGCAGAGGACGGATTCCCGACGCACGACCGCATCTCGTCCGCGATCGGCAGCGTCGAGCGCCTGTTCCGCGACGAGTGGACGACGTCGGCGGAGGTGTACCTCCCGGTCGTCCCACCCGGCGCGCTTTCCCGGAACCGCGTCCTGGGCGCCACCTACCGGCGACTGCTCACCGAGTGCGAGGCCCGTACGAGCGATCGCGAAGGGCAGATCGATGCGGCAGACGAGATCTGGTATCGCGGCTGGGTCGCGGAGGCGTTCACGCGCTTCTCGGGGCAGGCGTGGCTGGACAGCTCAGGCGAGCGGCACAGCGGGCTGCTCGCCGAGGAGGACCTGCGCGACTGGCGCCCGCGATACGAGCCACCCGTGTTCGCCGACTATCACGGACTGACCGTGCTGAAGGCGGGGCCGTGGAGCCAGGCACCGGTGTTCCTGCAGCAGCTCCGCCTCCTCGACGGCTTCGACCTGGCGGCGCTCGGGCTCGGTACCGCCGAGTACGTCCACACCGTCACCGAGTGCGCCAAGCTCGCGTTCGCCGACCGCGAGGCGTGGTACGGCGACCCCGACTTCGTCGACGTCCCGCTCGAGACGCTCCTCTCGCGCGGGTACGCGGACGAGCGGCGCGCGCTGGTCGGACGTGAGTCTTCAGGCGGGCTGCAGCCGGGATCGCCTGACGGCCGTGAACCCCGCCTCGCCCGCATCGACCCGGCCCTCGAGGCGGTCGAAGCGGCAGGCGTCGGAGAACCGACGCAGGCCGGCGCGAAGGGCGACACCGTCCACCTCGACGTCGTCGACCGCCACGGGAACATGGTCTCCGCGACGCCGAGCGGCGGCTGGCTGCACGGCGCGCCGGTGATTCCGGAGCTCGGCTTCTGCCTCGGGACGCGCGCGCAGATGTTCTGGCTCGAGGAAGGGCTGCCGAACTCGCTCGTACCGGGGAAGCGCCCTCGCACCACCCTCTCCCCCACGGTCGTCGCGCGCGGCGGCGAGCCGTATCTCGCGCTCGGGACGCCGGGCGGCGACCAGCAGGACCAGTGGACGCTGCACACGTTCCTCGCGCACGCGCACTTCGGGCTCGACCTGCAGGCTGCGATCGACGCGCCCGGTCATCACACCGAGGCGTTCCCCAGCTCGTTCTATCCGCGCGAGACGCGGCCGCGCCACGTTGCCGTCGAGAAGCGAATCGGCGAGGAGACCGTACGCGGGTTGCGCGAGCGAGGGCACGACGTCACCGTCACGCCGGCGTGGTCGCTCGGCCGCGTCACCGCCGCCGGCCGCGAACCGGACGGCGTCCTGAAGGCCGGGGCAAACGCCCGCGGCATGCAGGGGTACGCCGCAGGCCGTTGAGCTTGCCTGCGGCGACGTTCAGAGACTCGTAAGGGTTTTTGAGCAATCGTTCTGGTACAGTCCGCGTCGTGGCAAGGCCGAGGCAGTTCGATCCCGATCAGGTGCTCGAGCGCTCGATGCGCGAGTTCTGGAACCGGGGGTACCACGACACGTCTGTCGACGACCTCGTCACGGCGACCGGCGTGCAGCCGGGCAGCCTCTACAACGCGTTCAAGGGCGGCAAGCGCGAGCTCTTCCTGGGCTCACTCGACCGCTACTCGGCGCTCGTCGTACCGGAGAAGATGGGCGCGCTCGACCGCCCGGGCGCCTCCGTCGACGACCTGCGCGCCTACTTCGACGGGTTGGTCGCAGATCTGCTGACGCCCGAGGGACGCGTCGGCTGCCTGATGGTCAACACGGCGATCGAGCTCGCCGTCGAGGATTCGGAGGTCGCCGGTGTCGTTCGCGGGCACATGGATCGGCTCGAGCGAAACGCCACGCGGGCGCTGCGCAACGCGAAGCGACGCGGCGAAGTGCCGGCGGGAATCAAGCCGGCGGCCAAGGCGACCCAGCTGATGGCGACTGCCATGGGCCTGATGGTCGTCGGCAAGACCAACCCCGGAAGGGAGGTGCTCGAGACAATCGTGAACGCGGCGTTCGCCGATCTCGGCTAGAGCGGCAGACGCGACCTCCAGGCGACCCACGGTCGCCTTTTTCGGATCCTGTTATTGAACGATCGCTCATCAACTCGTACAGAAAGGGAGACACGCAATGCGCGCAATCGTCATCACCGAGCACGGCGGGCCCGACGTGCTGCAGGCTCGAGACGTGCCCGAGCCCGTTCCGGCGGACGACGAGGTGCTGATCCGCGTGAAGGCGTTCGGCATCAACCACGCCGAGACACACATGCGCAAGGGCGAGTGGCCCGAGGCCACCCCGATCAGCGGGATCGAAGCTGTCGGCACCGTCGCCCACGACCCCTCCGGCACGCTCGCCGACGGAACGCCCGTCCTCACGATCATGGGCGGCCTGGGCCGCACCCGGAACGGAAGCTACGCCGAGTACACGGCGGCGGCTGCGAGCAACACCGTGCCGATCGAGACGACGCTGCAGTGGACGGACCTGGCCGCGATCCCCGAGAGCTACGCGACTGCGTGGATGGCCTTGCACGCGAACCTCGAGCTCCGGCCGGAGCACACGCTGCTCGTGCGCGGCGCGACGTCGGCGCTCGGACAGGCGGCGGTGAACATCGGCCGCGACCTCGGCTCCACCGTGATCGCGACCACGCGCAGCGAGGAGCGGGCCGAGCTGCTTCGGTCACTCGGCGCCGCGCACGTCGTGATCGACGGCGGCGAGATCGCCCCCCAGGTGCGCGAGCTCGTTCCCGGCGGGGTCGACCGCGTGCTCGACCTCGTGGGGAACAGCGTCCTTCGCGACTCTCTGCGCGCGGTCACCCCGGGCGGGCGAATCTGCCAGGCCGGGTTCCTCGGCGGCCTCGGCCCCGTCGACGGCTTCCTTCCGATCGTCGACATGCCGAGCGGAGTTCAGCTGAGCTTCTTCGGCAGCTTCGAGCTCGGCACCGAGGCGTTCCCGCTCTCGGCGATCCCGTTCCAGACGATCGTCGAGAAGGTCGAGGCCGGAGACTACCAGGCTGCGCCCTCGCGCGTGCTCGCGTTCGAGGACGTCGCGGAGGCCCATCGTCTGATGGAGCGGAACGAAGCTGCGGGCAAGCTCGTCGTCGCAGGCAGCTGACAGAATCCGAATTGGTCTGCTATCGTACTTTTTAGTCCGATAGCAGACCAAGGAGGATGAAGTGATCAGCCACACCGTGACAGCAGTGCTCGACGCG
>Ga0070731_10004582_pt1 | contig 11794 bp, 9 predicted proteins | sample Coa_R1_2_FD_66448 | JGI IMG/M metagenome (GOLD analysis project Ga0070731, IMG submission 66448) | Surface soil microbial communities from Centralia Pennsylvania, which are recovering from an underground coalmine fire - Coalmine... | ecosystem: Environmental > Terrestrial > Soil > Unclassified ... | reverse complement strand
CGCTGCGGCCGATCCAGTTCGCCTGCATCAGCCGCACGCGCTCGGGCCAGCGGTCGAGCGTGTCCAGCCCGGCCAGCAGCTCGTCGGCGAACTCGGTGATCTTGAGGTTCCACTGGGCGAGCAGCCGCCGCTCGACCGGCGCGCCCGAGCGCCAGCCCAGCCCGTCGACCACCTGCTCGTTGGCCAGCACCGTGTTCTCGACAGGGTCCCAGTTGACCCAGGATTCCTTGCGGTAGGCGAGGCCGGCCTTCAGAAAATCCAGGAACATCTTCTGTTCGTGCCGATAGTATTCCGGATGACAGGTCGCGATTTCGCGGTCCCAGTCATAGGCGAGGCCGATCAGCTGCAGCTGCTCGCGCATCGTCGCGATGTTCTGGTAGGTCCAGGTCGCCGGGTGGATGCCGGACTCGATCGCCGCGTTCTCGGCCGGCAGGCCGAACGCGTCCCAGCCCATGGGATGGAGCACGTTGAAGCCGCGCGCCCGCCGGTAGCGCGCGGTGACGTCGCCCATCGTGTAGTTGCGGACATGCCCGACATGGAGCTTCCCCGACGGATAGGGAAACATCTCGAGCACGTAGTATTTCGGCCGCGCCGGATCGGTCACGGCAGCGAACGAGCGCCGCTCGCGCCAGACGCGCTGCCAGCGCGGCTCCGCCTCGCGGAAATTGTACCGTTCGGTCATGGCCGCACCGGTCCCGGGCCCTGCCGGCCCGCCGCTACTTCGGCTGGACGTTGGCGATCCGCAGCTGGCGTGCGCGCGTCAGGATCGAGTTCTCGAAATCGGTCGCCGTCTTGGCGTCGACCGGCGAGTCGATCCAGTGCCCGTCCTGGGCCTGGGTCTGGCGGAACACGGTGGCCCTGATGCCGTCGGAGCGGAGCTGGCGGTCGAGGATGAAGACGTTCACCTTGAACCGCTCGTTGGGGCTCTCCGGCGGCGAGTACCAGTCGGTGATGATGACGCCACCGAACGGATCGGCCGAGGCGACCGGCATGAACGAGATCGTGTCGAGGGCGGCGCGCCACAGATAGGTGTTGACGCCGAGCTGTCCCGGATCGGCCTGGCTCGGCGGCTGGTCGCTCGACCCGAAGACGCCGGACATGAAGCCGGAATCCGATTGCGGCACGCCCGCTGCCGGGGGTCCCGGCACATTGGCGGCTTCGCTCGGCGTGTTGCTGTCGCGGCAGGCGGTGATCAGGGTCAGCCCCGCGACGGCACAGGCGAGAAGAGCGGGGCTGAAACGGTCGGACTTCGGCATGGACATCCTCTGTGGCCCGCGCGGCCACGCAACCGGCCGCACGGAAGCGCGGTTCCTAGCATGTCCGCGGTCGCCGTCAAAGCCGGTTCGAAGCGGCGAGCGCCACGGTATATAAGGAAGCGTTGCCAGGCTGCAGGATCATGGACACGCCCGACCCGCCCTGTGAACCCCAAGGCCCCTCACGCGGAACGAAGGCGTGGCGGGCCCGCCGCGACGCCGTCCAACGCGCCGCCGAATCGGACCAGGAGCGTGCTGCCGAGGACCGGGCGGAGCGCGACCGCGAGGCCGAGCGCGATTACGACAATCCCATGGGCGTGTGGATCGGTCTCGGAGTGATCGTCCTGCTGCTGTTGGGCAGCCTCTTCATCATCGACGAGATGGGCTGCAACGCCCTGTTCTCGGACCGCGGGCTGTCGCGCAGCGGCGACTGCAAGTGAGCGCCTTGCCACCGGCCGGCGAGGCGCCCCACCATGGCCTCGGCGGGTCCGGGACGGGAGCGAGGCCATGGGTCGGTACGTATTGCTGGCGGCGATTTGGTTGTGCGGCGCGTCGTCGGCCCTGGCGGACGAAGCGTGGAAGGCGAGCCTGGACGAGGGCGATTTCGCGGTCGCCCACTTTGCCTTCCGGTCGGGCGAGACGCTGCCCGAGCTGAAGCTCCACTACGCGACGCTGGGCACGCCGAAGCGCGACGCGGCGGGACACGTCACCAACGCCGTGCTGGTCCTGCACGGCACCGGCGGCTCGGGCGAGCAGTTCTTCCGCCCGCAATTCGCCGACGTGCTCTACGGGCCGGGCCAGCCCCTCGACGTGACGCGCTGGTACGTCATCCTCCCCGACGGGATCGGCCATGGTAAATCCTCGAAACCGAGCGACGGGCTCCACGCCAAGTTTCCCCATTACGACTACGACGACATGGTGGCGGCCCAATACCGGCTCGTCACGGAGGGTCTCAAGGTCGACCACCTGCGCCTGGTCATGGGGACTTCGATGGGCTGCATGCATGCCTTCGTCTGGGGCGAGACCTATCCCGGCGCGATGGACGCCCTGATGCCGCTGGCCTGCCTCACGGTCCAGCTCGCCGGCCGCAACCGCCTGTGGCGGCAGATGGTGATGGACGCCATAACCGATGACCCGGCATGGCAAGGCGGCGAGTACAAGGCAGAGCCGACGGCAGCGCTGCGGACCGCCGCCGACCTCCTGATCATCGCCGGCAGCGCGCCCAAGGTGATGCAGAAGCAGCTGCCGACGCGCGACGCCGCCGACAGGTATCTGACCGAGACCCGGGCGCACATGCTGGCCGATCTCGACGCCAACGACCTGCTCTACCAGGTCGCCGCCTCGCGGAATTACGACCCCTCGCCCAAGCTCGGGACGATCAAGGCGCCGGTCATGTGGGTCAACTCGGCCGACGATTTCATCAACCCGCCCGAACTCGGCATCGCCGAGGAGGAGGTGAAGAAGATCCCGCACGGCACCTTCGTGCTCCTGCCGATCAGCGACACCACCCATGGCCACGGCACGCACACCTGGGCGGTGAACTGGCAGGACAGACTGGTGCAGGTGCTGAAGGAGAGTGGGGCGGTGGGACGCTGAAGCCCTTCAATTCTGACCAGAACGCTATATTCTGGTTAGGTAGGACAGAAAGGTCATACCCCATGGCGACGTGGCAGGTGCAGGACGCGAAGACCCGGTTCAGCGAGGTGATCGAGCGCGCCCGGACGGAAGGGCCGCAGACGATCACGCGCCACGGCGCCGAGCGCGCGGTCATCCTCTCGATCGAGGACTATCGCGCGCTGGCGGCGCATAAGCCGGACTTCAAGGCACATCTGCTCGGCGGCCCAAAGGTTGATGATTTCGCGATCGAGCGGAACGGTGATACCGGGCGGATCATCGAGCTTTGACCGTTGCGACGGGCTATCTCCTTGACACCAACGTCATCTCGGAAACACGAAGGAGCCGGGCTGACGGCGGTGTGATGGACTTCCTCTCGGCGGCTGACGCCGCGGGCCTGTTTTTGAGCGTTTTGACCTTGGGAGAATTGCGCAAGGGAGTCGTTGCAAAGCGGCGGACCGATCCGGCTGCCGCGGACCGGCTTGGCTCGTGGGTGGACAGCATCGAGACGACGTTCTCGGACCGCGTTCTTTCCATCGATGCCGCCGCGGCGAGGCGCTGGGGCGAACTATCGGCCGGCCGAAGCCTTCCCGTGATCGACACGTTGATCGCGGCCACGGCGCTCCGCTATGGCCTTACGCTGGTGACGCGCAACACGCGCGACTTCGAGTCGATCGGCGTGCCGCTCGTCGATCCTTGGCGAGTCCCATGAGATTGTTTTCCGGAGGCAGTACGCGATGTCATTCCAAGAGCGTCGAGTTGAGCTTTATCTCGACACGATATGGGCAATTGCCGCGTCGCGATATGTGAAGCAATTTGTCATTGGATACACTGCCCGTCAAATCTGGCGGCGATATTCCGAGTATAGAGCTGCCGGTTAGACCTTCGCCTTTGTCATGTGATCCTTGACAGGCTGGCCGATGATCTCGCGCACCGCCTGACCTGTGAACTCGGCGGCGGTTCCCTCCTCATGGAGGAAATCGTCAAACGCGGAGCCGATATGCGGATTTCTACTCTGTCGACGCTCGGATAATGTGTATCCGCCATCCGGAGCCTCGGGCGAGTCCCCCTCCCCCTGACCCCCTCCCGCGAGGGGAGGGGGAGAAACGGGGCCGCTTCGTTCCCCCTCCCCTCGCGGGAGGGGGTCAGGGGGAGGGGGCGGAACCGGTCTGCCCGCGCCCATCTTGACGGCTGTGGGTCTCACCCTCACGTTTCGCCGCTCTCGTTCACCCGACTCGCACCAGCGCGTGCCGCTTGCGGCCGGCAGAGAGCTTGATCGCGCCGTGGGCGTCGAGGTCGTCGGATTTCACGATCCGCTGCTCGCTGTCGACAGGCTTGTCGTTCAACCGGGCGCCGCCGCCCTTGATCAGGCGCTTGGCCTCGCCGTTGGAGGCGGCGAGGCCGGCGCGAACGAAAAGCTCGGCGACCGGAACGCCTTGGGCGAGTTCTGCGGCGGCGATCTCGATCGTCGGCAGCGCCTCGCCAGAGCCGCCTTCCTCGAAGACGCGCCGGGCGGTCTCCGCCGCCTCCTCGGCGGCCGCGCGGCCGCGGCACAACGCGGTCACCTCGGTCGCGAGCACCTTCTTCGCCTCGTTGATCTCGGCGCCGCCGAGCGCCTCCAGCCGGGCGACCTGGTCGAGCGGCAGGTCGGTAAAGAGCCGGAGGAAACGGCCGACATCGCCGTCCTCGGTATTGCGCCAGTACTGCCAGAACTCGAAATGCGGCAGACGCTCCTCGTTGAGCCAGACGGCGCCGGCCGCGGTCTTGCCCATCTTGGCGCCCGAGCTGGTGGTGATCAGCGGCGAGGTGAAGCCGAAGGCCTCGCGCCCGTCGACCCGGCGGTTGAGCTCGACGCCGTTGACGATGTTGCCCCACTGGTCCGAGCCGCCGAGCTGCAGCCGGCAGTCGGCACGTCGTGCCAGTTCCAGGAAGTCGTAGGCCTGGAGAATCATGTAGTTGAACTCGAGGAAGGTCAACGGCTGCTCGCGCTCCAGCCGGAGCTTGACGCTGTCGAACGTCAGCATGCGGTTCAGCGTGAAATGCTGCCCGTAATCGCGCAGGAACGGGATGTAGGCGAGCCCGTCCAGCCAGTCCGCATTGTTCATCATCACCGCATCTGACGGGCCGTCGCCGAAGGTCAGGTACCGGTCGAAGATCCGGCGGATGCCGGCGATATTGCGGGCGATATCCTCGTCGGAGAGGAGCTTGCGGCTCTCGTCCTTGCCCGACGGATCGCCGATCTTGGTGGTGCCGCCGCCGAGCAGCACGAGCGGCCGGTGCCCGGCAAGCTGCATCCGGCGGAGCAGCATGATCTGCACGAGGCTGCCGACATGCAGCGAATCCCCGGTGGCGTCGAAGCCGATATAGCCGGTCACCGGCCCCGCAAGCGCCAGCTTGTCCAGTCCTTCGAGGTCGGTACACTGGTGCATGAAGCCGCGATCGACGAGCGATCGGAGCAGAAGCGAACGGTGTTCGGTCATGGGGATGGCTCTAGCATGATGGCGGGGGCTACAGAAAGAGAGCCCGCGGATGGACCCCCACCCAACCCTCCCCCGCAAGCGGGAGAGGGCTCGTTTCCCCCTCTCCCCCCCGAGCGGGGGAGGGTCGGGGTGGGGGTGCCCTTGCCATGCTCCGCCGTCGGCCTGATGAGCGGCACCTCGCTGGACGGGATCGACGCCGCCTGGCTGGAGACCGACGGCGAGGGCCATGTCGCTGCCGGACCAGCCCTCACCATCCCCTACGAAGCGGGGTTTCGCGCCCGGCTGCGGGCGATTCTTGGCGGTGCGGGCGATCCCGAAGAGATCGCAGGAGTCGAGAGCGCGCTGACGGAGCTGCACGCCGAGGCCGTCGAGACTCTGCTGACGCGTCACGCCCTGCCACTTCCGGACATGATCGGATTTCACGGCCATACGATCCTCCATCGGCCGGAGGAGCGCCGGACCTGGCAGATCGGCGACGGCGAGCTGCTGGCGCGGCGGCTCGGCGTGACGGTCGTGTCGGATTTCCGCACCGCGGATGTTGCCGCGGGCGGGCAAGGGGCGCCGCTCGTGCCCGTCTATCACCGCGCGCTCGCGGCCGGGCTCGAAACGCCGGTCGCCGTCCTCAATATCGGTGGCGTCGCCAACGTCACCTGGATCGGCGAGAACGGACTCCTTGCCTTCGATACGGGACCCGGCAATGCGCTGATCGACGACTGGGCGCTGCGACACACCGGACGGCCGATCGACCACGACGGTGCCTTGGCCACGGAAGGGGCGGTGCACGTGGAGGCCGTCGAACGCTTCCTGCGGCATCCCTATTTCCAGGCGCCGCCGCCGAAATCGCTCGACCGGGACGCGTTTGCGCGAGGTCTTCCCGCGGATCTGTCGCCGGCCGATGGGGCGGCGACGCTGGTCGCCATCACCGCGGCGGCGGTTGGCCGGGCCGCGAGCCATTTCCCCGCGCCGGCCCGGCGCTGGCTGGTGACCGGCGGCGGGCGGCGGAATCCCGTACTCATGCAGGCCCTCGAAGCTGTCCTGCAGGTGCCGGTGGAATCGGTGGAGTCGCGCGGCTGGGACGGCGACGCGCTCGAGGCGCAGGCCTTCGCCTATCTCGCCGTGCGGTCGTCTCGGGGCCTGCCGCAGACCTTTCCCGGCACGACCGGCGTGGCGGCGCCGATGACAGGGGGACGCATCCACGCTCCCGGTTGACAATGTCCGGCACAAATGCGGTCTGCGCCGAGATTTTTTTGCAACACCACCGGTCTAACCGCCTCACGCAGCGAGGGGCTCTTGCCCCGCTCGGCGAACCGGCGCTATGCTCCTTGACGACGCAACTAATTTTGCGTGAGGCTCCGGTTGAAGGCGGGGGCTTGGCAAGTCGCCATTGAAGCGGCTCTGCCGATACGGGGCCCCGAGGGAGGCAGACGATGGGGGGACGCATGGACGCACAGGGGCGGAATCCCGGTTCGGTCAAGTGGGCGCATAGGTTGTTGGGCTCTGTCTCGTGGGTAGCCTTGGCGGCGACCCCGTTGGCGGTGGCCCAGGCGGACGAGCCGGCGACGCCGCTGCCGCAGCAGGTTGCCCAGGCCGCGCAGACGCAGCCGACGCAGACGGCCCAATCCAGCAACAACCAATCGCTGGAGGAGGTCGTCGTCACGGCGCGGTACCGCCAGGAGAATGTTCAGCAGACCCCGATCTCGATCACCGCGCTGAGCGGCGAGGATCTCAACAAACGGGGGATGCAGAACCTCAACCAGATTTCTGCCGTGGTGCCGAACCTCAAATTCGATGCCAACGAGGGCCAGTTCGGCAATTCGGCCGCGGTCTATATCCGCGGCATCGGCCAGTACGACTTCGACTTCGCTTTCGAGCCTGGCGTCGCCGTGTACATCGACGACGTCTATTTCGGCACGCTGTTCGCCAACCAACTCGACCTGACCGACGTGGACAGCGTTCAGGTGCTGCGCGGTCCGCAGGGCACGCTGTTCGGACGGAACGCCGAGGGCGGCGCGATCCTAGTCAGTACGGTGGAGCCGAAGGGCGACTACAGCGGGTACGCGCAGGCCGGCTACGGCAGCTACAACCACGAGCAGTTCAAGGGTGCCGTCGACCTGCCCATCCTCAAGGACGAGCTGGCCATCCGGTTCTCCATGGGCATCAACAACATGGACGGCTATGTCGACCAGGTCGACTTCGCCTGCGCCAATCCGGCCGGGGCGGCTGCGGTCAATGCCCAGATCGCCAACTACAATGCGGGCAAGGGGCCGTTCCTGGCGCCCGGTCTCCCGGCCGTGGCGGTGTTCGGCCCGGCGCTGCCGCTGACCACGAGCGCGACGCCCGGGACAGGTTGCAAGGTCGGCGAGCTCGGCGGCGGCTTCACCGGCAATTTCCATGGCGCCTTGGCGTGGACCCCGACCTCCGATCTCAGAGTTGACCTGAAGGCGGACCTGCTCGACATCAGGAACGAACAGCCGGCGACCACCACGATCTACATCAATCCCAATTATCCGGGATCGCTCGTCGGACTCGCCGTACCCGGCTACAGCTCGATCTTCCTGCCGCCGAACCGCTACACGACATATGAAGGCACATTCGATGCCAAGACCGGCACCACCTATCCAAACGAGAACAATACGACGTCCTGGGGCTTCGCCGGCACGGTCAATTACGATACCGCTTGGGGCATCCACCTGAAGGATATCCTGGCCTACCGCTACTACACGGGCGATTTCGGCGTTTGGGCCGGCGGTTCGCCGATTCCGGTCGACAATGTTTATAACGAGGTGACGCACCACCAGTTCAGCGAAGAGTTCCAGCTCAGCGGCAAGCTGCTCGACAATTCGCTCGAATGGGTTGCCGGCGCCTACTATTACACCGCGTACAGCAAGTATTATGGGCAAGTGGATCTGCCGCCGCTGAATTTCTTCTTCAACCAGGACGATCCGATTCTCGATCACAACACGTCAGGGTTTGTGCACACCGTCTACCATATCACCGATGACTTCACGGCAGAGGCAGGCATCCGCTACAGCACGCAGGACAAGGAGTACTCGTACTACCGGTTCGATCCGCTGACCGGAGGGTGCGTGTTCGGCTTCCCGGCGGCGACGGGCTGCCATCTCGGGCCGATCACCACCGCATCGCAGCGTTTCGATCCGAAGATCGAATTCGACTACCACCTGAATCCCGATGCCATGGCGTATTTCAATGTGGCGACGGGCTTCAAGGCTGGCGGCGTCAACCCGCGGCCGGCGAACATCCTTGCGGTGACCACGTTCAAGCCGGAGGATCTGACGGCGTATGAAATCGGCGAGAAGTCCGAGTGGTTCGACCACAAGCTGCGCGTCAACTTCGACGGCTTCGTCGAGAACTACAAGGAATTGCAGACGCCGTTCATTCCGCTCAATCCGGCTTTCGCGGGCGGCACGATCTACGAGAATATCGGCCACGTCATGCCCTACGGCGTCGAGTTCGATTATGCGGCGCAGCCCATCCCGGGTCTGCAGATCGACGGCAGCGGCGGGTGGCTGCACTGGAACGTGCTCCATCTCGGCGCCGATGTCGTCAATCAGGCGAACGCGCCGTTGCCCGGCGAGAAGCCGGGCGGCATCGGCATCCCGTCCTGGAAGCTCAGCGCCGGTATTCAATACAACTGGGATCTGCCGGATGAGGCCGGAACCCTCGTCCCGCGCCTCGACTGGAACTATACCGGCACCGAATATTTCGGCAACCAGCACGCCTACGTCCAGTTGACGCTCAACGGACCGCACATTCCGGTGCCGATCCTCGGGCGCCAACCGGGCTACTCGGTCTTCAACGCATCGCTGCGGTGGGATTCGCCCGACAGTAACTGGGAGGCGATGTTCCAGGTCTTCAACCTGACCGACGAGTTCTACTACGAAGCGGAGTTCGCGAGCCTGCTGTCGCTCTACGGCAATATCGATGCGACGCCGAGCTTGCCGCGGACCTACTTCTTCAGCGTGAAGCGGATCTTTGGCCCGGCTGCGCCGGCACCGGCACCTTACGTTCAGCCGCCTGCGCCGCCGCCTGCGCCGCCTCCGTCGCCTCAGGTCGAGGCCAAGCGGTCGTTCCAGGTGTTCTTCGACTTCGACAAGTCGAACATCACCGCGGCAGCGGCGCGTGTCATCCAGGAAGCGGCGGATGCGGTGAAGGCAGGCAACGTGGTCCAGATCACGGTGACCGGCCATACCGATACCGTTGGTACCGCCAGCTACAATCAGGGCCTGTCGGAGCGGCGCGCCGCCTCGGTGAAGGGCGAGATGGTCAGGGACGGCGTTGCGGCCGGCGAGATCACGACGGTCGGCGTCGGCAAGACGGGCCTGCTGGTGCCGACGGCGGACGGCGTGCGCGAGCCGCAGAACCGCCGCGCGGAGATCGTGTTGCAGTAAGCGGGGGGAGGGCCGGCGGTTTCCCGCGAGGGGCCGCCGGCCGGCTTCGCCCTATACGTTCGAGTCGGGAAACGAGGCCTTCCGCCGCGCCATGTAATCGAGGAGAGCCTCGTCGACCGCCGGATCGATCGCCGGCGCTTCGTATTCGGCAAGCACCTTCTTCCACTGGGCATTGGCCCTCTGGGCCATGTCCTTGGAGCCCTCGGCTTCCCACTGCTCGGCGCTGTTGTTGTCGGCGAGGCTGGAGCGGAAGAAGGCCGTCTCGAAATTCGCCTGGGTATGGGCGCAGCCGAGATAGTGCTTGCCGGGCCCGACCTCGCGGATGGCATCGAGCGCCTGGCCGTTCTCGCTGAGGTCGATGCCGCGCAGCATGGCCTCGTACGAGGCCGCTTGGTCGACATCCATCATGAACTTCTCGTAGCCGACGGCGAGGCCGCCTTCGAGCCAGCCGGCCGTGTGCAGCACGAAGTTCACCCCGGCCAGCACGGTCGGGATCATCGTCTGCGCGGATTCGTAGGCGGCCTGGGCATCCGGGATCTTGGAGGCGCAGAGCCCGCCGCCCGAGCGGAACGGCACGCCGAGGCGACGGGCCAGCGTCGCCATGGTGTAGAGCACCAGCGCCGGCTCCGGCGTGCCGAAGGTCGGCGCGCCCGATTGCATCGAGATCGACGAGGCGAAGCTGCCGAGGATCACCGGGCAGCCCGGATTGATCAGCTGCACCGTCGCCATGCCGCTGAGCGCCTCGGCCAGGGTCTGGGTACAGGTGCCGAGAATGGTCACCGGCGCCATGGCGCCTGCCAGGATGAACGGCGTCACCAGGCAGGCCTGGTTGTTGCGGGCATAGACCTTGAGCGCGCCCAGCATGGTGGCGTCCCAGGTCAGCGGCGAGTTGGCGTTGATCAGGCTGGTGATGAAAGTGCGCGGCCGGCCCGTCTCGAGATCGATGTAATTGTCGCCGAACAGGAGCTTGGTCATCTCGACCGTGTCCTGCGCGCGCTCGGGATGGGTGACCGAGCCCATGTAGGGCTTGTCGCTGTATCGCATGTGCGCATAGACCATGTCGAAATGCCGCTTGTTGACCGGCAGGTCGACCGGCTCGCACACCGTCCCGCCCGAATGGTGCAAGTACGGGGTCGAATAGGTCAGCTTCACGAAATTGCGGAAATCCTCGATCGTGCCGTAGCGGCGGCCATTATCGAGGTCGAGCACGAAGGGCGAGCCGTAATTCGGCGCGAGCACGGTGTTCCTGCCGCCGATCACCACGTTGCGCGACGGGTTGCGGGCGTGCTGCACGTACTCGCGCGGCGCCGAGCGCTGCACGATCTCGCGGCACATGCCGCGCGGGAAGTGCACGCGATCGCCCTGCACGTCGGCACCGGCCTCGCGCCAGAGATCCAGCGCTTCGGGATCGCCCTTGAAGTCGATGCCGATCTCCTCCAGCACGAGATCGGCATTGGCCTCGATCAGCGCCAGGCCTTCCTCGCCCAGCACCTCGTAATAGGGGATGTTGCGGGTAAGGAACGGCACGCTGGCCGCGGCATGGGCGAGGCGGGCAGCGCGCTTGGCATCGCGCCCGGCGCCGCGGCGCGAACGGTGGGCGGTCTCGACATCGCTCATCTTGGGTCTCCTCAGGCGTTTCTAGTGGCGGAATGCGCTTCGCTTTTCCGCCCTACAGGCCGTCCGTAGGGCGGAAAAGCGAAGCGCATTCCGCCGATTGATCTCATCGTGCCCGCCGGCTGCGGCGGACCCGCGGCGCGTCTTCCTCCACCGCGGGCAGGTCGACGACCGTCGCCAGATGCGGATAGGGGAGGGTGCGGTGGGGGATCGCCATGGCTTCGACGAAATGGTTCTGAAAGCGTGGCTCGACGGCGGTCTCGACCTTCTCGATACGGCGGACGAGCCGTTCGATGAGCCCGCGGCTCCGGCGATCGAGCAGCGCGATGCGCGCACCGGTCCCGGCGGCATTGCCGGCGGAGCTCACCTGTGAAAGGTCGCAATCCGGCAGCATGCCGAGCACGGTCGCGTATTTGACGTCGAT
>Ga0070731_10004581_pt1 | contig 11796 bp, 5 predicted proteins | sample Coa_R1_2_FD_66448 | JGI IMG/M metagenome (GOLD analysis project Ga0070731, IMG submission 66448) | Surface soil microbial communities from Centralia Pennsylvania, which are recovering from an underground coalmine fire - Coalmine... | ecosystem: Environmental > Terrestrial > Soil > Unclassified ... | reverse complement strand
CGACCAGGTCGGCAGCCGCCTCAGCGGTCGGTTGAATCACTACTTCCATAGGGTCGCTGGAGAGAAATTAACTGAATGTTCCATCCGCCAACAGTGGCGGTTATCATTTGCAAAAATTTAACACACGAAGCAACGGCAACAACCCCCTGAATAGGGGGTTGCACTGTCCGCCGGCATTGCGGAAAACTGGCGCGGTAATGACCCTTTGTTTTCTCATCTGTCTCACGGCTGGAAAATGAAAAGCATAACGAAATCCACAATCGCTTGTCTTGCATTCGCACTCTTCACCGCTACTGCCTTTGCGGCAGACACAAATACGTTCTCCATCATTCCGCTCCCGCAGAAAATGGAGCGGCATGATGGCGTATTCAATCTCACCGGCAGCACAACGATTTATGTGGACTCTTCTTCGCGCGAAACAGCAGCTTTTTTGACCGAGCGATTGCGCGCATCCACGGGTTATCCGCTCAAGGTCAAAACGAAATCGCGGGCCGATGCGGCGATTCCCGGCGGCATTTTGCTTACTACCAGAAGCGCAAACACAAACCTAGGACCCGAAGGCTATGAACTCACCGTGGCCCCTGGCTCGGTGGTGATCCGTGCGCCGACGCAGGCAGGCGTTTTCTATGGGCTGCAGACACTCTTTCAATTGCTGCCGCCGGAAGTTTTTTCCTCGAATCGTGTCGAAAATATCGCGTGGCAGATTCCGTGCGTGGAAATCCGGGACTGGCCACGCTTCCAGTGGCGCGGAATTTTGTTCGATGTCAGCCGGCATTTTTTCAGCAAGTCCAAAGTCGAAACTCTCCTGGACGCCATGGCGCTGCACAAGCTGAACACTTTCCATTGGCACCTCACCGACGATCACGGCTGGCGGATTGAAATAAAGAAATATCCGAAACTCACCCAGGTCGCGGCGTGGCGCTCCAATGCCGGCTTTGGTTTTGATCCCAAAGCCTCCGACTCGGATGCCTACGGGCCGGATGGACGTTACGGTGGATTTTACACGCAGGACGACATCCGCGACGTCGTGAAATACGCAGCCGCCCGTCATATCACAATCGTGCCCGAAATCGAAATGCCCGGTCACGCATCGGCGGCGCTTGCCGCCTATCCTGAATACAGTTGCACCGGCGGCCCTTTCGAACCGATCAGGACCGCCGGCATTTTCAACGGCGTCTATGATCCGTCCAAAGAGGAGACGTTTCAGTTTCTGGCCGGCGTTTTGAAAGAAGTGGGCCAATTGTTTCCCGGCAAATACATCCACGTCGGCGGCGACGAAGTGCCGAAGGACACCTGGAAAACCAACGCCGCCTGCCAGGCGCTGATCAAGCGCGAAGGATTGAAAAACGAGGATGAACTCCAAAGCTGGTTCATGCGGCGAATTGAAAAAATCGTCAACTCGACCGGCCACTCGATGATCGGCTGGAGCGAAATCCTGCAGGGCGGCCTCGCCACCAACGCCGCCGTCATGGATTGGATCGGCGGCGCGAAGGAGGCGGCCGGTGCCGGCCACTATGTCGTGATGACGCCAACCGCATATTGTTATTTCGACTTCTACCAGTCCACCAACAAGGCCGCTGAACCGGAAGCTGCCGATTGGGGCGGCCCACTGCCTTTAAACAAAGTGTATTCCTTTGATCCCATGCCCACAAACATGCCGCCGCAATTGCAATCGTACATCCTCGGCACGCAGGGAAATTTGTGGACCGAGCGCATCCCGAACTTCAGACACGCCGAATACATGCTGTTCCCTCGCACCTGCGCACTCGCAGAAGTGACTTGGTCAGCCCAGGAATCGCGGGATTGGGACGACTTCATGCGGCGATTGAAAGCACACGTTCAACGCCTGGACGAGTTGAATATCAACTATCGTCACGCCGCCGTTGAAACCCCGGAACCGAACTTGGTGAAGTTCTGAGTTAGTGAGATTAGTGGAATTATCGTAACTTTCGTACACCCCAACGACTGCCGGAAAAAATTAGTGGTCAAAATGAGTCAAAATAGGTCAAAACGAGTCAAAATCCTATTCCGACCCTTCCGTATTTCCACGTACCCAGCGCCAGACTTTTTCCCGCTTAAGCGCAAATAAGCGCAATTATCCGAAAATAAGCGTCATAGCGCAGCGGCGGCGGACTCCCCGCCCCCGTTTCCGGTTCGACTTCCCCAAATTCAGTTGTCAAAGAGCTTCGATGCCGCCGCTGAAAGCATCCCGCCAACCCAGCGGCATCGGGCCCAGCCACTTCTAACATAATAGCCGAAAGGGCTGCGGCCACTCACGCCTTAAACTCTCACTCCTTAAATACAAAGTCAAATACAAATGAATGTATTTCCTGAAGCGCGGCTGTTTCATTCAACCCGCAAAAACGCTTCCGGGAAAATCGCGCAAACCGATTTGTTTGCCGCCGGAATAAAGCTCCTCAACCAGTCCGCTCTTCCATTGGCGCGCACGGTAAAGGGTTGCAAAGGTAAAATCGGGAGCGGAACTTCCTTGCCCTCCCACCAGTTCGGCGCCGCGGCGAACATTATCAATGAGCCAGGCGGGCATGCGGAGGTGATAGGGGTTTCGCTGCACTTCACCAACATGGAATGACAACGCGCTCAGTAGGTCGGCGACGTCTTCTGTTTTGGATTCAACCATCAGGTTGGGCGCGGACATCTGACCCCAGAATTCGGTTTCAATGAGAATGGTCTGGAAAGACGCGGGAAGCGTTTTCAGCGCATCCATTATGAGAAAATGTGTCCCGATATGCGTGCTGTTCCAATCCAGTTCGTGTGGAAAGAAAATGACACGCGGCTGATGTTTCGCCAGGATCGCGGCGATGGTTGTGAGCGCCTGAGCCCAATATTGGGAGTCGCTCTCGCGGGTTTTAGGATTAATTTTCTCCAGGCCGTTCGGAATAGTCACTTCCAACCCAAAGCCCAGCCATTCGCACGCATTTTTCAACTCCTGCAGGCGCGCGGGTTGCCGGTTCTTGTCCCTGCCAAGAGTCACAGCGATATTGATCACCCGCATCCCGGCTTCCCGCATCAATCGCAGTGCGAGCCCGCCGATGATGCATTCGTCGTCCGGATGCGGCGAAAAAATCAACGCCACCGGAGCATCAGCCGCGGGCGCGGGCGTCCTGCGCGGCGGCTGAATGTTGCCGAGGGGAAGGGATTTCCCCTTGGCCAGGAGCGCCGCGATCGACTGCACAAATTCAAGATAAGGATTCATAGTCATCGTCTGAACAAGCCAATGCACTTCGCCACTAGGCCATTTCCAGAACAACCCCCTTTTTTGGGGGTTGTTATCACCGCCGCCGACGATAGACTCAATCGCATCGAATCGCAGCACCAAATGCATTAAACAAAAATCCGAACGATGCATCTTCAGCTTCTTGATTGGATCATTGTCCTGCTCACTCTGCTGATTTGTTTTGCTCCAGCCCTGTTTTTTGGCAAGCGCGCCGGCAAAAGCACTTCCGAATTTTTTGCATCGGGAAGATCGGTGCCTTGGTGGCTCGCCGGTCTCTCGATGGTGGCCACAACCTTTAGCAGTGACACACCGAATTGGGTGACGCAACAAGTTCGTCAGTACGGCGTGGCGGGGAATTGGCAATGGTGGGCTTTTGTGCTCACCGGTGTTTCCACTGTTTTTTTCTTCGCCCGGCTTTGGCGCCGCTCCGGTGTGATGACGGATTTGGAGTTCTACGAATTGCGCTATTCCGGAAAGGCGGCGTCCGTGGTGCGTGGATTTCGCGCCGTCTATCTTGGGCTGTTCTTTAATTGCTTCATCATGGGCATGGTGACATTGGCAGCCTGCAAGATTGCCAATATTCTTTTTGGCTTGCCGCCCTGGAAAACAATTCTGATCTGCGGCGTGCTGAATACTGTCTTCGCGGCGCACTCCGGCCTTTGGGGCGTGCTCGTGATTGATATGATTCAATTCTTCATCAAGATGAGCGCAGTCATCGCCGCCGCTTACTTTGCGCTCAAGGAAGTCGCCAGGCGAGCGGGCCTCGGTGGCGGTGCCATCGCTGGACTTCATCAGTTGGTATCAACACTGAGCTCTCAGCAGGTTAATTTTCAGAATGGAACGCCCGTGATGTCAGCAATCGATGGCCATGGCCAGCCCATCCTCAACATCCTGCCGAACTTCTCAATGTCGGAGCTGGCCTTGATGATATTTATCATGCCCATCGCGATTGGCTGGTGGGCGAATTGGTATCCCGGCGCTGAACCCGGCGGTGGAAGTTACATTGCCCAACGGATGCTGGCGTCGAAGTCCGAGAAGGATTCCCTGGGAAGCACTCTTTTCTTCAACCTCGCCCACTATGTTTTGCGGCCATGGCCCTGGATCATCACGGCGCTGTGCTCGATCATCATTTTTCCCGAGCTCAAAGACATTCAGGCCGCATTTCCCGCTGCGGACCCGAATCTCATCGGGCATGACAGCGCGTTTCCGGCGATGCTCAAGTTTCTTCCGGTGGGTTTCGTGGGCCTCATGGTCGGTGGACTCATCGCTGCCAACTCGTCCACCATCCTGACACATTTGAACTGGGGCTCCTCCTATCTGGTTCACGATTTCTATCGTCGCTTCATTCGACACGACGCGGGCGAACGGCATTACGTCAACGTGGGCCGTCTTTGCACAGTGGTGCTCTATATCCTGGCTGCCTCGCTGGTCTTCGTTTTGACTTCTGCGCAGGATGCCTTTGAAGTTCTCATTTCCATCGGCGCTGGAACCGGGTTGCTCTACCTTCTACGGTGGTTCTGGTGGCGGATCAATGCGTGGTGTGAAGTAGTGGCCATGGCCAGTTCATTTGCAATATCGGTTGTCTTTTTTGTCATGAAAAAGGCCGGGCATCCTTTGCCATTCGCCCACTCCGTCTTGTATTCGGTCGCATTCACGACGGTTTGCTGGGTGATAACCGCGTTTGTCGGCGCTCCCACAAGCCGCGAACGGCTGATTGATTTCTATCGAAAGGTGCACCCGGCGGGACCCGGCTGGACGGCGATTCGCCTTGCCGCCGGCGTCACCGAAGCGGAAGCGGCACTTCATGGCGACCACATGGGCATGGCCACTTTAGGATGGGTTTCCGGATGCACGGTCATTTGGTCCTCGCTGTTTGCGATTGGCAATTATCTTTACGGTCGAATGAGCAATGCGTTGATGCTGACCGCCGTGTTCATCGTAAGCGGGATCGTTCTGCTGATTGTCATCAATCGCCTTTGGGCTGGCAAGGCGCCTGCCGCAGTTCCCTCAAAAGAAAGCGCAAAGGTCCAGGCATGAGTTTCAAATTGCGGGTTCCGGCGCCGCTAGACCCAGGGTTTCAACCGGCCGTCATTTTCAATCAGAATTACATTAGGAAAATCAAGGCTTCTGGCAAAACGGTCCCGCTCGTCATCGGCCTCGAACGCGAAGCCGGCCTGCTGTCCCGCTTTGAAACGGTCGCAAGTTCCGAGGCTGACGCGGAAACGCTTCGGTATGTCGAAGGACTCGTAAAATTTCTTTTGTGGGCTTATGGCGGGTGGAAGGTTCATTTTGGAGGACCGCGAATTCTTGGCGAACACGTCCGGAAATTATATTCCAAAAACGGCGCGCGCGCGTTCGACGTCGAGCTCATGAGCCGGATTTATGAACGGCCCTTCGAAGTGGTGGTGACTGATGCCAAATCTGTTCCCGCCGAACGCGAATTGGAAGCAGCTCCGGGCGGGCATCTCGACGGCTGCCGCATCGGATTCGATCTGGGCGCGAGTGATTACAAGGTGGCTGCGGTCAAAAATGGTGAAGTCGTTTACAGCGATGAATTTCCCTGGAATCCGAAAGACCAGGCTGATCCGGAGTATCACTATCAGCATCTCACGGCCGGCTTGAAAACGGCAGCGTCGCATTTGCCGCGTGTGGATGCCATCGGCGGCAGTTCCGCCGGTGTGATCGTGAACAATAGAATCATGGTCGCGTCATTGGTCCGCGCTGTGCCGGCCGCGCGATTTGATGAGGTCAGGAATATTTTCCTGCGGATACGCGATGAATGGCACGTGCCGTTGGAGGTTGCCAATGACGGTGATGTGACGGCACTGGCGGGTGCGATGTCTCTCAAGGCCAATGGCATGCTCGGGATGGCAATGGGCTCCAGCCTCGCGGCCGGTTTTCTCACGCAGAAAGGCAACATGACGGGTTGGCTCAACGAGCTGGCTTTTGCGCCAGTCGATTACAATCCCGACGCGGCCATCGACGAATGGTCGGGTGACCGCGGCGTCGGTGTGATGTATTTCTCACAACAGGCCGTGAACAAACTGCTGCCGGCGGCGGGAATCTCGTTGCCGAAAGAAATGGGGTTGCCCGAAAGGCTCAAAGAAGTTCAGCAGCTCATGAGCAAAGGAGATGCGCGAGCGGCGAAGATTTATGAAACGATCGGGGTTTATCTGGGACACGCGATTGCGCTTTACGGATCTTTTTATTCATTCAAACACCTGCTTCTGCTGGGCCGTGTCACGACGGGCGCCGGTGGTGAAGTGATCTTGGAAAAAGCGCGCAACGTGTTGTTGACCGAATTCCCCGACATGCGTGACCGGTGGAACCTGCACGTCCCGGATGAAAAAAGCCGCCGGGTTGGACAGGCGGTTGCGGCGGCGAGTTTGCCGTTAATAAGGAAGTAGGCTTCGATTTTTGACTGAGGTGGATGTAAGCAATGCTCCGAATCCATACTCGTTGTCGTTGGCGACTGATTTTCTTCAGCCTGCTACAATGATGTTGGGAAGCCCGGGTGCGTTCATAATAGAAAAGCCGAACAACCCTCCCCGAAGGCATTTTTCAGGCTGACCCGCAGTAACTCAAGACTAAGGTTGTTCACCATGGACCCCTTCGTGACTATAGAGTAAAAAAACAATAAATTTTTCTATTGACAACTTAGGGTATCTCTTGGTAGAAGGGGGGCGTCCGAAGGAACTGGAACTGGAAAAAAACATTTTAGAGTCTAGGGAAAGGCTGGGTTGGAGCGGTGGATAAAGGTTGGGCATGGCGGCTAGGATGTTACGGGCTTGCATGGTCTGACTTCTGTCTGCGATCTCACGGTTCAATCTCTTTCTAAGCAAGGTGTGATCTTATGAAAACACGATCATTAATGGCGGTAGTGTCTCTATCTATAATCATCGCCAGCCGCGCACAGACCGGCTCATTGGCACCTCCGGTGGGTGCGGCGTCGGCCCCTCAGGATACGTCGTACGAGATCGTGGGCAGGGACGCCAATAGCTCTACCTGGGCACGAACAGAGTATCAACAAGGTCCAACAGGAAACTGGATTCCACATGTACATCGGTATGTGGAAACGGCTACCGGATTGAATTTTTTCAACAGTGACACTGGCCAGTGGGAGGCGAGTAGCGAAGAAATCCTGCCGACCTTTACAGGAGCTGTTGCGGAGCAGGGGCAGCATAAAGTTACATTTTCAGGTGACCTGTCATCTGCCGACGCTGTAGACGTGCAAACGCCTGACGGCCAGGTGCTCCGCACCCGTCTGCTGGGGTTGAGCTATTTCGACTATGGCAGCGGTAAGAGTGTGATGATAGCAGAAATCACCAATTGTACCGGCCAGATTATCGCTTCAAATCAGGCGTGGTATGATAACGCATTTTCAGGAGTAAAGGCCGGTGTTCGATACACGTACACACGTGATCGCTTCGAGCAGGATATCATTTTGGAGGAACGCCCGCCGGCGCCGGAGGTTTACGGATTGAATTCATCGTCCACGATTCTCCAGGCGTTGACGGAGTTCATTTCGGGGCCCGCGCCAAAGATCAGGAAGAACCTGGCCACCCTGGCGCCTGGCTTGCAGATGCAGAGTGAGACACTGGATTTCGGGCGTATGCAGATTGGCAGGGGACGGGCGTTTTTGATGGGAAATGACTCGCAGAGTTCTCCGGTAAACAAGGAGTGGCTGACGTTGGAAGGACGGCAGTTCCTGGTTGAAGAAATCCCGATCTCGCAAATTGCGCAGCAGCTTCAGACGTTGCCGGCTGCGCCCAGTGTGTCCATGAGAGCGACGTCCAATTCCGTCTTGAATGTGGTGTCCGAGAGGCGTTTGTTGCCGGGCCGCCCAATTGCACAAGCGGCTTCCAAGCCGATGAAAATTGCCAGTCTACCGCCGGAAACGTCAGGTTTTGTGCTGGACTATGTCACGTTTAACACCAGCCAGACTAATTGTATATTTCAGAGCGATACGACTTACTTCTTATCGGGAAATGTCAATCTCTATGGCACTAACACAACTTTTGAAGGAGGCACCGTACTAAAATTTGCAGCGAATGTAACGCTGACAGTTGATTCACCCGTTACGTGGAAAGGCGGCAGTTATCGTCCAGTAGCTATGATAGCCAAGGACTGTGACACCACCGGCGAACCGATCAGCGGGTCGACCGGCAATCCCGGCAGCAGTTTCTACGCAAATGTCGCTTTAAATTTTGATGGCACCACTGCGCTGACCAACCTGACGCTGGATAACTTACGGATCCAGAACGCGTCTGTTGGTGTCGCCCTCAACGGGCAGAGCGGCCATGTTTTGAGCGATGTTCAACTGGTCAACTGTGGCAATGGGCTTGCGGCCACCAACACCGATTTCACGCTGCATAACGCGCTGTTCTACCAGGTGAATACGAACTTCAGCGGCAATACTGCTACCGGGCGGGTGGAACAGCTCACATCGGATACCGGGTTATGGCTGAACCAGAGTATTGGCGCAAACCTGTTCCTGACGAACTGCCTTCTGACAGCCGTGACCAATATCGGCAGTTGCACGACTCAAGCCGTGGCGACTTTGCCGACCAACAACGGTATCTATCAGGTATCCGCGCCCGGAGGGTTGCACTATCTGGCCAGTGGGAGCATCTATCGTAATGCGGGGACCACCAACATCAGTGCAGCAACACTCGCTTTACTGCGGCAGAAGACGACTTACCCCCCGATTGTTTACAGCAATACAATGATCCTGACGCCTACGACTTTCAGTCCCCAGGCTCAGCGGGATACCGACCTGCCTGACTTGGGCTATCACTATGATCCAATGGATTATGTTTTCGGCGGAGTTATTTCCAATGCGAACCTGACCTTTACCGCCGGCACCGCGGTGGGCTGGTATCGCACGGCCTCGGGTTACCGCAGCTATGGCGCGCCTATCGTTGGAATCGGGCTGAACATGGCTAACAGTGCCATCGCGGATTTCCAGGGAACCCTGGCGGCTCCGGATTACTGGGTGCGGTGCAGTACAGTGCAGGAACAAGATCTTTCCGGCGGGTTTGGGCCTGGCGGACTTACCGGGAGCGACGATCAATTTAATGCGAATATTTCCATATCACCCGAGGTGCATGTGAATTTCACCAAGTGCGTGACGATGGCAGGAGACCAGGGCTGCATTTTCAGGGATGATTGGGGTTATCTGATAGTGCGGGCACGCAATTCAGAGTTCGATAATGGAGATGTAGGGGGATATGTCATCAGTTGCTATTTCACCAACTGTCTATGGGATCGTAACGAAGGAGGCCAGGTCGAGGGACATCCGGGCGACCAATGGTTCATGCGCAATTGCACATTGCATGGCGGGCAGCTCTTCATGTCACGGAGCCAGACGGAGATACCGGTCAGTGTGAGGGACTGCTCTTTTGACGGTTCCACATTCAGTGTGGCCGACGGATTTTCGAGCGACACGAATTTTACGGATTACGATTACAATGCGTATACCAATGCAACGGATCCTTTCCCGGTTGGCGGCACGCACGACAAGGCATCCACAATATTCAACTGGAAGACCAGCTGGCTGGGTAATTATTACCTGCCGCCTGGTTCGACCTTGATCAACGTCGGTGATTTGACGGCTGATCAGTATGGCCTCTATCACTTTACCACCCAGACCAATCAATTGCCGGAAACGAACTCGGTGGTGGACATCGGCTACCATTATGTGGCGACGGATTCCAGTGGAAATCCGCTTGATTCGAACGGGAACGGAGTTCCGGACTACATCGAAGACACCAACGGCACCGGGCAGGGGCTGACGATTACATTAGTCGCGCCAGCAAGTGGCTCATATTACGTAGAACCGGCGAATCCGTCTATCCAGGCGTCGGTGACAGATTGGCGCAGCACGGTCACGAATGTAAACCTTTTCGCGGGCGCGAGCTCCATCGATACGATCACCAACGCTCCCTATCAGTATAGCTGGCCGATAGTGCCGGCAGGCACGTATTCACTGACGGGAATCGCGCTGGATGTAGGAGGTTCCAGGGCGACGAGCGCACCGGTTTCGATCACAGTAACAAATCTTTGCGGCAATCCTTAAAACCAATCGAGGGCAATCTTATGAATTATTCCAAATTTTTGACGCGTTTTGGAGCTGTTTTGTTGGCAAGCGTATTCGGCGCGCTGCAGTTGTCAGCGCAGACCGGTCAGTCCTCTAGTGTGGATACTGCAAGTGATAGCGGAGTATCGCCAGCACCAACGGGCATCGGCAGCGACAATGAGAACTTCCAAGCGGACCTGTACACGGGACGTTTTACCTACTCAGTGCCAATTATTGTGCCACCGGGACGTCAAGGAGCACAGCCGAAGTTGACGTTGGGCTATAACTCCTCCGGAGGCAATGGGTGGTGCGGTGTGGGCTGGTTGATGGATGTGGGATATATCCAGCGGGATACCCGGCGCGGCGTGCCGGTGCTGTGGACATCGGGACCAACCAACACCAGCTATTCGGCGCAGTATGATGACTCGAAAGGCTTCATTGGCAATTTCGGGGGGGTGAGCAGTCCGTTAGTCCTGGTGAGTGCGACCAATGCATACCCGCTGGTATATCGGCAGCAGGTAGAGACAGCGTTTTTGACGTATAACTATTATAGCACGAGCAGTAACAGCTATTGGCAGGTGATAGATAAGAGCGGCAACACGTTCTATTTCGGCGAAGGCACCACCAATCAAATGGAGAATCCACAGGCCGGTTGGACGTCAGGCGTTGGCAGCAGCACCTTTCGCTGGGCGTTGGACAAGGTGGTGGACGTCAATGGCAACGAGACATTGCTGAACTATGAAACCGATGCCGGGATGCTTTATCTAACGAACATTATGTATAACGCAAATGTTAATTCACCTACTCTGCAGGCAACGCATGAGGTGGATTTCATTCTGACCACCGGCCGCCCTGATACGAACATCACCTTCATCAGCGGATACAGAGTGACGACCAGGCTATTGCTTGGCGAAGTGGACACAAAAGTGAGCGGCACCAACGTTTCAAAATATGTATTGGGCTATACCAATTCTCCTTCAACGATGCGCTCCCTGCTGGCTTCCGTAACACGGTATGGCTCCGATTTCAGCTCCGCTATGCCGCCGATAACGTTTAATTACCAGGTCCAGCCGTTCAAGTTTGGTCCGACCAATTTCTGGGGCGGGGTGAATACACTGGGCATCGGGAGCGGTAATAACGACTGGAATGCGCTTCGTTTTATGGACAGCGGTGGAGCAACCCGGGTCGAGATGGTGGATATGGATGGAGACGGGTTGCCGGACCGCGTCATTCGCAATACGGGTGGCAATCCTTACACCAACTTCTTTGTTCAACGCAATCTCGGATCCAGTTTCGCGCCGGCAACGACCAATTACCTCTGGGGCACGCTAAATTCTCAGGGCCAGCCGAACGATGACGGCCTCAACAGTCCTACAGCTATCAGTATTACTGAGAACGAAACCCACGTTGATTTCATTGACATCAACGGGGACGGTTATCCGGACCGCGTCATGAGAGATGCAAATCAGCCCTGGACTAATTT
>Ga0070731_10004580_pt1 | contig 11796 bp, 8 predicted proteins | sample Coa_R1_2_FD_66448 | JGI IMG/M metagenome (GOLD analysis project Ga0070731, IMG submission 66448) | Surface soil microbial communities from Centralia Pennsylvania, which are recovering from an underground coalmine fire - Coalmine... | ecosystem: Environmental > Terrestrial > Soil > Unclassified ... | reverse complement strand
GCGGTCATAGCGGGCGCGGTTCTCGGTCGTCCACATCGGCGGCGCCCCCAAAAATTAGGCCGCCTCTCTTGAATCACAATCGATTCATCCGAATCAACATGTTCCCGGACAGACACTAAGAGCGCGCCGGTTCCTGCCGGCCGAAAACATTGCGGATGCCGTGGCATATCTTTGCCGTGATTCCGCTTTGGGCATCACGGGGATCGCCATCCCCGTGGATGGCGGCGACGTAGCCGGATGGTGACGGCGGGCGGCGGAGGACGCCGCGAGGCCGCTACTACCTCGGCAGCAAGGTGTCCGCGATAACTTGAACGACCGCAATCATCAGCTCTGCCAGGAAAGTCACTGCGCCGCCCGCGATCAACCCGGCTAGGACCTCCGTCCAGGTCACGGCGGGCCAGGCAATGAGGATGACGATCAAGGCCGGAAAGATCGCCGCGAGCGTGACCAGCACCCGACGAAATCGGAGTGTGCGATGGATGAACGCATAGGTCGCTTCAGAGTCCATTTGGTCTCCACGCTAACGTCCCGACGATCTTGGCTCGGCCCGAAATAACCAATAACATCATAATGCTGACATTCATGTCATCTACATGTTAGTGTGGCTCGAAGCAAGGGGCGAGGAAGCGCGATCGTGCAAACTGGAAGCAATCGGGTCGTTGTCATCGGGGGCGGGCTTGCCGGGATGGTCGCCGCGGCACGGGCCACGGAACTCGGTCTCAAGGCCGTTGTGTTGGAGGCCGGCTCGGATGCGGATTATATCTGCAATTCGCGGATGACCGGCGGCATCTTTCACGTCGCCATGAATAACATCCTCGTCGAGCCCGAGGAGGCGCGCGCTAACATCCTGGTGGCGACAGGCGGCCATTCCGACGGTCGGTTGGTCGACGCACTCGCCGGCAACGCCAGGCGGGCCGTCGATTGGCTCAGGAGCCAGGGGATTCGGTTCATCAGGGGCGGACCCACGCCCGAATTCAGCACGGTGCTCGCCCCGCCAATGCTCCAGCAGTTCGGGCTGCATTGGCGGGGACGCGGGGGTGACGTCCTGCTTCGGACGTTGGCCGAGCGCATGGCAGCGGGTGGCGGCAAGATCGTTCGGGGCGCCCGCGCAAGTTCTCTTCGCATGGCGAACCGGCGTTGCGTCGGCGTCGAGGCGGAATGCGACGGACGGCTCACGACGTTTGATGCCGACGCGGTCGTTATTGCGGATGGCGGCTTCCAGGCCAATCCGGACCTAGTCGGCGAGCATATTTCGCCGGCCCCCGACAAGGTGCTGCAAAGAAACGCGAAGACCGGCAGAGGTGACGGCCTGCGAATGGCGGCCGAGATAGGCGCCAAGCTCGTTGGCCTCAGCGGGTTCTATGGCCACGTTCTCCACCGTGACGCCATGTTCAACGACCGGCTCTGGCCGCATCCCATGGTCGACAGCATGGCGGCCTCCGGCATGATCGTCGGCAATGACGGCTGTCGGTTTACGGACGAAGGCCTCGGCGGCGTGTCCATCGCCAATGCGATCGCACGCCTGCTGGACCCGTTGTCGACGGTCGTGATTTGCGATGACGCGGCATGGCAGGGCCCGGCCAAGGCAGCGGTCCTGGCGCCCAATCCCAATCTGTCGAGAGCCGGGGCGTTCGTGACGACAGCATCGGACATTTCCGGCCTCGCCGAAACGATGGGGTTGCCGTCCGCCACGCTCGTCGCGACGGTGGGTGCCTACAACAAGGCATTCGCCGACGGAAGCCTGGACAGGCTGGAGCCCCCTCGTTCGTCAGGCCGCTGGCCCGCATCTTCGATCATCCAACCGCCATTCCATGCTGTGCCCGTGTGCGCGGGCATGACCTATACAATGGGCGGAATCGCCATCGACGACCGTGCGCGCGTGATCGACAGCGACGGCTTGCCGATCCCGGGCCTCTATGCCGCCGGAGCTACGACAGGCGGGCTCGAGGGAGGGCCGCTCACTGGCTACACGGGCGGGTTGTCCAAGGCATCGACCTTCGGGCTGCTGGCGGCGGAGGCGGCCGCCGAGGCCCTCGGTGCCCAGTCGCAACGGGCCGCCTCTTGATCGTCGGGCGGGGATTTCATGAATTTTTCGGGGAAGATGCCCTAAATGACAGACGATATCGGCCTGGAACCCCTGTTTCGCCCGTTCTCGATCAGGGGTCTTACGCTAGCCAACCGCTTCGTGATGCCGGCGATGCAGCGCCAATGGTGCATCGACGGCTGTCCGCTCCCGCGTTTGACCGAGTATTATTGCGAGCGAGCCAAGGGCGGCGTTGGATTGCTCCTCACGGAGTCGTGTGCTGTCGACCATCCGTCATCCACCCAAAATCCCGTCTACGCTCGCATGAACGAGGAAACCGTCGATGCATGGGCTGCCTGTGTCCGGGCTGTGAAATCCCACGGCACCCCAATGCTCATGCAACTCTGGCACGAAGGCGCGATACGGAAGGAAGGTGGCAGTGGGCGCTATGCCGACCATCCGACCCTCAGCCCATCAGGGCTCATGCATGGGGCCAAGGCAAATGGTCGCGCTGCAGCAGGCGCCGAGCTCGAAGCCATTAGAGAGGGGTTTGTCAGAAGCGCTCTGCTCGCGCGGCAGGCGGGGTTCGACGGTGTGGAGCTCCACGCCGCCCATGGGTTCCTGCTCGATCAATTTCTGTGGGCCGAGACCAATCGGCGAACCGATTCATATGGTGGCCCGAAGATACTCGACCGCGTACGCTTCCCTGCCGAAATCGTGAAGGCCATCCGATCGGCGACCGGAAGCGAGTTTGTGATCTCATTCCGCTTTTCGCAGTGGAAGGAGGTGAATTACGAAGCTCGCATCGCCGAGACGCCTGCGGAACTCTCCATTATGCTGCACGAGCTTCGCGAGGCCGGCGTGGATATGTTCCACGCATCGGCCCGACGCTTCTGGGTCCCCGAATGGCCTGGCTCGGACTTGGGAATCGCCGGTTGGACCAAAACTCTAACCGATGCAGCAGTCATCGCCGTGGGCAGCGTCGGCCTCGATATCGACGTGATGACCAACTTTCTGGGGAGCGAAGCGAGCTCTACCGGCGCGGCCGGCCTTCACAAGCTCCAGCGTCGCTTCGAAAATGGGGAGTTCGATCTCGTATCCGTCGGGCGAAGCCTGATCGGCGATCCGCAATGGGTCCAGAAGGTACGCCAAGGGAAGTATGGCGACATCAGAATGTTCACGAAGAAAGATCTTCTGGGAGATCTTGAGTTGGCTGACTTCAATCCGGACGCCGATCACGGTCACTGAGCACTGGCACGAAAGGCAACCGGAACGGCCCTCTTGCATCAGAGGAGGTAGGTGACGGATTTGGTCTCGAGAAAGGCCTCGACGCCCTCTCTGCCGTATTCCCGTCCCCAGCCGGATTGCTTGAACCCGCCGAAGGGAACCGCGGGATCCACGAAGCCGGCAGCGCCGTTCACGCGGATGGTGCCGGCGCGAATCTTGCGCACCAGCCTGTCCGAAATCCGCATGTCGCGTGTCCAGATATAGGCCGCCAGGCCATATTCGGTATCGTTGGCGATCCTGGCTAGAGCGTCCAAATCGTCGTCCGAGAAGGGCATCGCGCACACGACCGGACCAAAGATCTCTTCCCGGGTGATCCTCATGTTTCGGTTGGTACCGGCGATGACGGTCGGCTCCATGAAATAGCCCTGCTGCCCGATCGTACGGCCCCCCGTGAGGATTTCCGCTCCCTCCTCGCGGCCGCTTTCCACATAACTCGTCACGCGATCGAGCTGGGCCTGGGAAATCACCGGCCCCATATCCACGCCGGGCATTTCGCCCGGCCCGACCTTGAGCGCCGTCGCCCGGCCGACGACCCCCTGCATGATCTTGTCGAAGATCGTCTCGTGCACGTAAAGACGTGATCCCGCGATGCACATCTGTCCGGTATTGGCAAAAATTCCGGTGGCTGCGCCTTGGATGGCGAGCTCGATGTCCGCATCGGGAAATACGAAGACGGGCGACTTGCCGCCGAGCTCGAGGGAGATGCGCTTCAGGTTTCCGGCAGCGGCCGCGACGATGGACTTCCCTACCGCTGTCGACCCGGTAAACGAGATCTTGTCGACATCGGGATGATTGACGAGCGCCCTGCCGGCCGTTTCCCCAAACCCCGTCACGATATTCACGACACCCGGCGGGAACCCTACCTTTTCGACGAGCTGTCCCAGCCGGACGGCGGTGAGAGGAGTCTGCTCAGCCGGCTTCAGAACGATCGTGCAACCTGCGGCAAGCGCGGGCGCGACCTTCGCGAGAGCGCCGAGCAGCGGTCCGTTCCACGGAACAATCGCTCCCACGACGCCGATCGGCTCGCGCAGAGTGTAGGCGTGATGGTTCGGGTCGGCGACAGAAGGGGTCTCGCCGCTCAGCTTCCCGACCCATCCCGCGAAATACCGCAGGACATCGACCGGGCCCAAATGTGCCGCCCAATAGGCCATTCCCAACGGCATGCCGTTGTCGAGCATTTCGAGATAGGCGAGCTCGTCGGCCGCCGCGTTCACGGCATCCGCCAACGACAGGATCAAATCGCGGCGGTGAGACGGGGAGCACTCGCGCCAATCTGCGGATTCGAAGGCCTTGCGCGCCGATTTGACTGCTACGTCCACGTCGGCGGCATCCGCGGAAGCCGCATGCGCCAATATCTGCCCGTTGGCGGGGTTGACGACCTCGAAGGTCTCGCCGGATCGCGCGGGAAGCCAGTCGCCGCCGATGAAGAGCTTGAGCGGATCAGCAAGAAATTGAGCGATGATCGAGGCCACTTGGCCGTCGTCCTTAGCCGCTTCCATCGACAGGTCCCTTCACTTACGCGCTGTTCCCCATTTCGCTAGAACTGCGCCTCGAATGTGATTCCGACCAATCTCGGCGGGTTGTTATAGCTGATCACCTTCCCCAAGGTCTGCGTCGCGGCGTAGGCACCGACGTGCTCATCGAGGAGATTGGTTCCCCAAAGTTTGATGCTGTAGTGCTCGTCGGGCAAAATCCACGTCGTCGAAACGTTTATATAGTCATAGGCCGGCTGCTTGAGCACATTATCTGATTCGAAGTAGAAACCAGAGTTATAGGAATTCGTCAGATTGAATATCCAGCTACCGATATCGGAGTTCATCGTGTAATTGAAGCCCACGGAAGCTTGAACCGGCTGCGAGAAGGGCGTCTGATTGCCGGTTGCATCACCCGGCACCAGTGCCAGCGCGCCCCCGCCCAATGGTATTGAAAAAACCGCATTGGGGTACTTGGTAAATTCAGCGTGCTCCAATGACAAGTTGCCGGTCACGGAGAAATGATCGGTGACCTTGGCCTCCAGATCTCCCTCGAAGCCATACATTTCCGCCGCTGCCGCATTCACGATCTGCGAGACAGTGACGCTGGTGAAGCTCGTCAGCTGGATGTTCTTGTAGTCGTAGTGATAGCCATCGATATTCAGACGCAGATGGTCGTCCAGAAACTCCATCTTCAACCCCGCCTGCACCGCATCCAATTGTTCCGGCGCGTATGGCGGATTGGTCAATGACGATATATTGTATCCGCCGCTTCTGAAGCCGCGATCATAGGAGACATACCCCATGATATTGTCGGCGAACTTGTGATCGATGGCAGCGCGGAAGCTCGTGTTGTTGGAAGAGACGGAGCTATCCGCCGTTGTAAACAGAACCACGGCCCCGCTCTTGAAGGTGCCGGAGTCGGTGCCGGTGAGAGACCGCGTCTCCGTCGTATATCGGACGCCGCCGGTCAGATTCGTGCCGGGGAAGACCTCGACTGTCGCCTGCGCGAACCCAGCATAAGACGTCGCCTCTTCGGAGCCAAAGACTGCTTCGTGCACCAAAGGATTTGGACCCGGCGCGAACGGCCCCATGAAATCAAAGACTATCGGATCATTCGCATTGGTGTTGTTGAAGTAGTATCCGCCGATGACCCACTTGAACGCCTGGTTACTCGGCGAGAGAAGCTGCACTTCCTGGGTGACGTCACTGAATTCTTCATAGTCAAAAATATTGAAGGCAGGTGTCGGGGTTCTGTCGGCATCGAACTGCCAATCATGCGCTCCCGTTCTGTATGAGGTAATGCTTCTGAAATCCGCAAAGCCGAGATTGATTCCCAAATCCCCGCTGACCCCCTGAGATTGCAAACGCGTCGTGTTGGGAAGGTCGGTTCGAGTATTGTAATAGCCGTCCGGACCCACAACGGTAGGCTCGAACGCCAAAACCGTTCCAGGATACGGAACCTCGTTTATGTCTGTCGTTCCCCTGTTATATTCATAGTCGCCGGTAATCTTCAGCGAAATCGCATCGGTCGGCTTGTAGACCAATTTGCCGCGCAGGTAAACGCGACCGTCGATCTTGAATGTATCATTACCCGCAATTTCGTTGTGACCCCATCCCTCTGCTTGGGTCGTGTAGCTTCCCATGACGCTTACGCCCAAATCCTTCGTGATGGGCCCGCTTGCCAGCACGTCGGTTCGCCACGTGCCATAGTTGTCGCTGCCGGTCCGCAGGTCCACCTCCAAATGATCGCTCGGCTCGCGTGTCGTGATCTGGATGACGCCACCCGTCGCGTTTCGGCCGAACAGGGTGCCTTGCGGCCCCTTGAGAACAGCGACCTGCTGCTCGTCGATCAGGTCCAACCCGACCGATCGCTGATTCGGGATGAGAACATCATCCACATACGTCAATACGTTATTCTCGACCTGCGACGATACCGTACCAACGCCTCTGACGAAGAAGCTGACTCCGCCGCCGATGTTGCTGACGCTGACACCCGGCACCAGAGTATCGAGTTGTTGAAGATTGGTGACGCCCGCTGCCTGCAATTTATCGGCCGAGACGGCCGTGATGGAGATCGGAACGTTCTGCAAATCCTCCGTGCGCTTTTCGGCGGTGACGGTGACGACTTCCAGAACGTTCTGCTTTTCTGTTGCGCTGGGCGCCGACGGCGATCCCGAGGCGGAGGTGGCATCCTGGGCGAAGGCAGGGTGCGCCGCGCTGGACAACCCGATCGCCGCGACTCCGCACAATGTGGTGACGCCTGCAAAAGGCCGGTCCCGCCTGACTTTCATTACCGCCCTCCCCAAATCGTCCGCTTTCCGCGAACTGTCCTCTGGAACGAGGGTCAAGGTCGCTCAGATGGAACCCATCGGCACTCTTGCGCCCCCTCGATTCCGATATCAGGGGTTCGTAAGCGTGTCAATCATAATGCTGTCTATTTTTGTATCGCATTCAGCAACGTATTGATCTATAAACGATCGATCCGGAATTACTGGACCATCATATCTATGTCGCTTAGGCAGCTGAAGAATTTCGGAGATCGAGCGATGCTGTCGCTCCCGGCTGCCGGCGGCAGAAACCGCTCCGGGCTGCCGCCAGCCGCTCCATTGCGCGCGCGAATGGGCAATCCCAGCCGCCCCGTGCCGAAGAGCCGTGCCGTTCTCCAACGATCACGCCTCGACCTCTCGCCGGAAATGTATTTGGCTTCGACGCCCTAATGAGCCGCCGCCGGCTTCACCGCCTCCTGCCTGACATAATGCTGTATCTCCAGGAGATCCTGGCTATCGAGATCGTCGAATTTCGGCATTCCGTCGTCGAGCAACGCCCCCTGGCGGACGATCTGATTGAAGACCGTCATATCGGCGACCGAGGTGGAGGAGCGTAGGTCAGGTCCTGCGCCAGCGGCCACTACACCCCAGCCGTGACACGTCGAACAATAATTGGCGAATTTTGGTGCGCCCGCAGCGGCAAGTTTAGGATTCACCTTGAATTCGCTCATTGCCAGGGGCGTTTCGCGACGAGGCCTGGGGAGTTCGGGCAGCTTGGCCTGTCCGTCGAGCCGAAAGGTCAGAACGCGCCGATGCTGCTCACGATAGGCCCAGCCGAATTGGGCCGACAAGGGCCCGAGGATCGTGACGTTTCCGGAAACGCCAACCAACAGCGTGACATATTGCTTGCCGTCAACGCTGTAGCTGATGGGCTGTCCGAGAATGCCGTTCTGTGCGTCGAACGACCAGAGCTGTGTCCCGGAATTCGCGTCGCGCGCTACGAAATTGCCATCGAACTGGCCCTCGAAGACGAGATCCCCTCCCGTGCTCAGTATACCGCCATTCTCTGAAGCCCGGAGCGGCACGCTCCAGGCCTTTTTCTGGGTGACCGGGTTCCAGGCCAGGATCGACCCGAACTGCGCATCCGGCGTGGGCTCGGGCACCGAAAAGTCGCTCTCCCGGTAGCCGTTGTCGAAAACGACGGTTCGAGGCTTGAGATGCCACGTATCCTTGGTGACGCCGCGCGAGTCATAGATTCCCGGCATCTCGGTCGTGGGAATGTAGACGAGGCCGCTCTTCGGACTGAACGACATCGGCTCCCAAGTATGCCCGCCAAGAGCCCCGGGCCAGATTGTTACGATCCTGTTGTCTGCGTGGGCGTCAGGCATGACGACTGGACGACCGGTCTTCAGATCGATCTTGCTCGCCCAAGTAACCTTGGTGAAGGGTTCCGCCGAGATCAGCTTTCCCGACGCAGCATCAATCACATAGAAAAAGCCGTTCTTGGGCGCCTGAAGCACGACATGGCGTTTGCGGCCATCGAACTGGAGATCCGCGGTCGTGATGGACTCCGTGGCGTCGAAGTCCCACTCGTCCCCCGGTGTCGTCTGGTAGTGCCAGACATACTCGCCCGTCCCCGCCCGGAGCGCCACGATCGAGTCGATGAAAAGATTGTCTCCGCCCCCCGGACTGCGCAGCATCGGGTTCCAGGGCACGCCGTTGCCGGTGCCGATATAGACCAGATCCGTATCAGGATCATAGGTAATGGCATTCCAGGGCGTGCCGCCGCCGCCGAGCTTCCACCACTCGCCCCGCCAGGTCTTGGCGGCATTTTTCATGGCGTCACTTTCAAATCCATCGGCCGGATTTCCGGGAACGGTATGGAAACGCCATAGTTGCTTGCCGGATTCGGCGTCGTAGGCTGTCACATAGCCGCGCACGGCACCGAAATCGGCGCCGCCATTGCCGATCACGACGATCCCACGAAACACGCATGGCGCCCCGGTAATGTACAGGCCGTCATCGGCTTTAGTCGTTTGCGCCTGCCAGGCGAGGGCTCCACTTTGCGCGACGACCGCGACCAGCCGACCGTCCATGGTCCCGACATAGACCTTGCCATTCCAATAAGCGATGCCCCTTGCCCCCCAGCCGGCACGCAGTTTCTGGCCGGCGACGCGGGCCACTTGCGGATCATAGGTCCACAGGACGCGGCCGGACGCGGCGTCGATCGCCCGCAACACGCTCAAGCCACTCGTAATGAACACGGTCCCGTCTATCGCGAGGGGGGTCCCGACCGCCGTTCCGGGCGGCAAGTCGACAAACCAGGCGAGGCCGAGGTGTTCGACGTTCTCCCGATTGATCTGGGCCAACGGGCTATATTGCCATTCACGATAGGTGCCGCCGTAGGACGGCCAGTTCGAGCCGTCGGAGCCGTCCGTGAACATCGCGGGGTCCGCGTCACTTCGACTTGCCGCCATCGTCAACAGGCATAGCGCGGTACTGAACGCGAGAAAGAGCGATTTGAACTTGCGAATGAGACATCTTTTCATTCTTGCGCGGCTCCGCAATTCGGTAAATTCATGTAGAATTTCTTCAATTCTTACTTATTTCAGGGCCGTCACCCGCTTGATCGTCTCCTGGTCGACGGGCTGAACCTCACCGGCAGGCTGAGCATCCCTCGCACCTCCGACGGTGAATAGCGCGGCTCGAAACCCTCGACGACGCGATAATCAGACAGGCGATCGAGGACCGCCCGGAGGACGATCTCGATCTCGAGACGAGCAAGATATCGGCCGAGGCAGAGGTGCACGCCCGTGCCGAACCCGACATGGACGTTGCTGGGCCGATCAATGATGCATTTGTCGGAGAAGGGGAATTTGCTTTCGTCCCGATTTGCGGAGCCAATGAGGGCCATGACGATCTCGCCCTTGGGCAGCGGGACATCGGACATTTCAACGTCATTCAACAGGACGAGCCTCGTCACGCCTTGCACGGGTGAACTGTAACGAACGAACTCCTCGATGGCCGAAGGCCAGATAGCCGGGTCGGTTTGCAGCCGCTCCCGTGCTGCCAGCTCGCGGTCCAGAAAGAGCAAAGTTTCGAGCAGCACTGCGCTTGTCGTGTCGAGCCCCCCGAACAGCAATATCATTACCGTGCCAAACACTTGCTCGTCGTCGAGCTTTCGGCTCCCGACATCCTGGAAAAGCAATAATCCCAGAAGATCGTCTCGTGGTGGCTCCTGGCGACGACGCGCGATCACGTCGAGGAGATAGCTGCGGAGCTCGCCGCTGACGCGCCGGCATCCTTCGATATCCGTGCCTCTGTTGTGCGACAGGAACTCCGCCCAACCGGCGATAACCTCGTGATCCTCATAAGGCAGTCCGACCAGGGGAATGATGACCTTCGGCAGAAGCGGCCGTATTAACTGACTCGCCAGATCGCAACGGCCTTCCTCGATGAAGCTATCGATGAGCAGGTGCACGTGGCCGGAAATTTCGGGTCGCAGCGTTTCGATCGCCTGCCTGGTGAAATGCGGATTGAGGAGCTTGCGGTAATGCGTCTGTTCGGGCGGGTCGATGTCCGTCGGACACATTTGGAAAGGAACCGGCGGGATCCCTGTCCCGGAAGTGGCCGAAAAGACCTCGTGATCCATCAGAATTTTGCGGACGTCATCATAGCGTGAGGCCAGGGAGAAGCCGCCGTAATTTCCCGAACGGGCTACCGGGCATCGCGCACGCAGCCGTGAATAAATGGAGTACGGGTTCTGCATGTACTCCGCTGAGCCGTGGTCGAAAGCCTTTGCCTCTTCGAGGACGTTGTCACCCACGTGCAGGTTCCTCCCAATATTATCCTCGATCGGGAATACGGCGCTTGCGCATTATTGATTTATCTTGACGTTTGTCGTCGCAGTATTTATCGGGCCTTGTCGTACCTGCGCGTACCTCGTCGCATGCCATATGACTCCTTGGAAGGAGCGGACAAGCACATCTTCATGCCGCGCGGATGCGAAAGCGTCCCGCTTGGCGGATATCTGCTTTTCATCATAGTACTGATTTTTATGATCGTCAAGTCGGGCATGAAGCTGAGCGAGCGATGTACCCGCCCCCCTGTCCCCGTGCATCAGAGTCCGGCCGTCAGTGGACGTTCATGGTTCCCGGAGCCCCGGGATCGGGCAGCAACTCTCCATTGGGCGGAATGCGCCGTACCATCGCGGCTGCGATGACCTGGGGCACGGCCAGCAGCAGAAACAGGGGCAGCTTGCCGACACCCCACTGGACCAGCGCACCAGCCAGATAGGGGCCAAGAACCGATCCCACCCGTCCGATGCCAAAGGTGATCCCGACCGCGGTCGCCCGAACTCGCGCCGGATATGACGCAGCCAGCAGGGCGAAGAGATTCACTTGCGTCACGAAGAAGGCGCCGCCGATCAGAGCGGCACCAAAGGCCAACAGGGGAAGTACTCCCGGCATCCCACCAAAGGTGAAAAGCGAGAGCGCGATCAGCAGAAAACCCCCAGCCGTCGCGTTTACGAGGCCGAACTGCCGTGCCGGGACCCCTGCCGACAATAGGCCGGCAATGCCCCCCACATTGATAAGCATAGCAATCGAAATACTGACACTGTCCGACGCAATAGACTCTTTCGTTAGCTTTGTGATCCAGTTGACGACTGCATAAAAGGCAAACATGTAAATAAAGTGGATCAGGCCGAATAGGATCGTTGTGCGCAACTGCCGGCCGCGAAGCA
>Ga0070731_10004577_pt1 | contig 11800 bp, 9 predicted proteins | sample Coa_R1_2_FD_66448 | JGI IMG/M metagenome (GOLD analysis project Ga0070731, IMG submission 66448) | Surface soil microbial communities from Centralia Pennsylvania, which are recovering from an underground coalmine fire - Coalmine... | ecosystem: Environmental > Terrestrial > Soil > Unclassified ... | reverse complement strand
AACTACGCGCTCGCCGGCCACGCGTTCGCCGACCATGGCATCGAGATCGGTCAACTCGCGATCAGCGTGAAGACGATGCTCGCGCGAAAGGACAAGGTCGTCTCGCAGAACAACGACGGCATCGCGTATCTCTTCCGCAAGAACAACATCGCGTTCTTCCACGGCAAAGGCGCGTTTGCGGGCAAGAACGGCGACGACTGGATGATCGGGATCGACGGAGCGAATGCGACAACGATTGGCGCGCGCCATGTGATCGTCGCGACCGGTTCGACCCCGCGCGCGCTTCCGGGCGTGCCATTCGACAACGTGCGCGTGCTCGACAACGCGGGCGCGCTCGCGATGCCCGACGTGCCGAAGCGTCTCGGCGTGATCGGCGCCGGCGTCGTCGGCCTCGAGCTCGGCAGCGTCTGGCGGCGGCTCGGCTCGGAGGTCGCAATCCTCGAAGCGCTGCCGACCTTCCTTGGCGCCGCCGATCAGGCCATCGCGAAGGAAGCGCAGAAGCAATTCTCAAAGCAGGGACTCGCGATCACGCTCGGCGCGAACGTGACCGCGGTGAACGTCGGTGACGACGACGTGACGGTCGATTACACCGACGCGAACGGCAAGGCGCAGAACGCGACCTTCGATCGGCTGATCGTGTCGATCGGGCGTCACCCGTTCACGAACGGGCTCGGCGCCGACAGGGTCGGCCTGGCGATCGACGCGCGCGGATTCATCGAGGTCGACGACGAATGCCGGACGAACCTGCCGAACGTCTTCGCGATCGGCGACGTGGTGCGCGGGCCGATGCTCGCGCACAAGGCGGAGGAGGAGGGCGCTGCCGTCGCGGAGCGCATCGCCGGCCAGAAGCCGCACGTCGACTTCGACACCGTTCCGTGGGTCATTTACACGTCACCCGAAATCGCATGGGTCGGCAGGACCGAGCAGCAGTTGCGCGTTGAGGGGATCGACTTCCGCGCCGGGATGTTTCCATTTTCGGCGAACGGCCGTGCGCGCGCGCTCGGCGATACGGTCGGTTTCATCAAGTTCGTGGCTGACGCGAAGACCGATCGAATCCTCGGCATGCATGCCATAGGTCCGTGGGTCAGCGAGCTGATCGCGGAAGGCGTCGTTGCGATGGAGTTCGGCGCGTCTTCGGAAGACATCGGGCGCATCTGCCACGCGCATCCGACGCTGTCCGAAGTGACGCGCGAGGCGGCGCTCGCCGTGGACCGGCGCACGCTCAACCTTTAAAGCCTTCGATGATCCGGGCCGACGATCCCGGCCAGATCTCGCGCCGCCGCGGCGGCCTGATCGACTACCTCGAACCGCTTCTCGACAACCGCCGCTCGACGCTTGACCACGCGCAGGTGGCGGCGCTCGATCGCCTGCAGCAACTCGCCGACGATCTTGCGGCGCATCAAGCCGCGCGGTCGTCGACGCTTCGCCGCATCTTCGGCGCGGTCTCGGTGCCGCGCGGCGTCTACCTTTATGGCGGCGTCGGCCGCGGCAAGAGCTTCCTGATGGACGCGTTCTATGCGACGGTCGCGATCCGTCGCAAGACGCGCGTGCATTTCCACGCATTCATGCGCGACGTGCACGAAGCACTGGCCGGTCTGAAGGACGAGGATGATCCGCTGCATGCGGTCGCCGCGCGGATCGCGAATCGTTATCGCCTCATCTGCTTCGATGAATTCCATGTCGACGAGATCGCCGATGCGATGATCCTCGGCCGCCTTCTCGAAGGATTGTTCGCCCGCGGGGCCGTGCTCGTCATGACGTCGAACTACGCGCCCGACGACCTTTGGCCGAACGGCCTTTTGCGCGAGCGGTTCCTGCCGGCCATCGCGCGGATCAAGGAGCATCTCGACGTGATCGAGGTCGAGGGCGGCGTCGACTATCGGCTGCGCGCGCTCGAGCAGGTGCAGACATTTCACGTGCCGGCGGGTCCGGTCGCCGATGCGGCGATGTCGCGTGCCTACGAGGCGATGCGCGGCGGACCGGAGGAGTCGACGCACATCACGATCGATGGCCGTATGCTGACCGCGAGGCGGCGGGCGGGCAGCGTCGTCTGGTTCGACTTCGCCGCGCTTTGCGACGGACCTCGCTCGCAGCGCGACTACCTCGAGCTCGCGCGGCGCTTCTCGGTTCTCTTTCTCTCGGACATCCCGACGTTCACGGCCGAATCGGCCGACCTCGCCCGACGCTTCACGTGGCTCGTCGACATCCTGTACGATCATCGCGTGAAGCTCGTCGCATCCGCGGCCGTGCTCCCCGGCGCGCTGTACGCCGGCGGACCCAACGGCGCGGAGCTCTCGCGCACCGAAAGCCGTCTCGCCGAAATGCGCACGCGCGCTTACATGGCGCTGCCGCACGTGACGGACGGGACGGATGCACGATTCCCATGAGCGCTGCCGGGCCGCCCCAAAGCGCGAATTGCGCCCCCTTGGGGCAGCGAGCGGCACGGACGCGAGCGTGGGGGATCATATGAGCGACCATCGATTCAATCCCGCCCGATCAAGGAGACTCCGGTGCAGACATTCAAGGCTTACCGCACATTCGAGCAGGACAAGGCCGTGTCCAGCCGTTTCGTCGATCTGACGCTCGACGAGCTCGACCCCGGCGAGGTCGTGATCCGCACGAAATATTCGACCATCAACTACAAGGATGCGCTCTCGTACAACGGCACCGGCAAGATCATGCGCAAGTTTCCCACGGTCGCAGGCATCGATCTCGCCGGCACCGTCGAGTCGAGCAGCGATGCGCGGTTCAAGCGCGGCGACAAGGTAATCGTCACCGGCTACGATCTTGGCGTTTCGCACGACGGCGGCTATTCCGAATACGCGCGCGTGCCGGCCGACTGGGTCGTGCGCCGGCCCGAGAGCATGACCGCGTTCGATGCGATGACGCTCGGCACGGCGGGCTTCACCGCTGCCCTTGCGATTCACAGAATGCAGCACAACAGCCTTACGCCCGACGCGGGCCGCGTTGCGGTGACGGGCGCCACAGGGGGCGTCGGATCGGTGGCGATCGAGATCCTGTCGAAACTCGGTTATCAGGTCGTCGCGATCACCGGCAAGGCGCGCGAGGCCGATTACCTCCGCGACATCGGCGCGAGCGAGGTGATGCTGCGCTCATCGCTCGATTTGTCGAAGATTCGGCCGCTCGAAAAATCGACGTGGGCCGGTGCGATCGACAATCTCGGCGGCGACATGCTCGCGTGGCTGCTCGCGACGTCGCAGATCGCAGGCACCGTTGCAGCAGTCGGCCTCGCCGCCGACATGAAGCTCAACACGAGCGTCGCGCCGTTCATTCTGCGCGGCGTGCAGTTGATCGGCGTCGACAGCGCGAATACGACGATGGCGCTGCGGCAGACGCTGTGGAACAAGCTCGCCGTCGAATGGCGGCCCGATCGCGTTCATGACAAGGTGTCGACGATCGACTTCGACGAGTTGCCGATGCACTTCGACGCGTATCTGAAGGGGATGGCGCGCGGACGGACCGTGGTGAGAGTGGGGGCGGACACGCATCCGTGAACTTTCAAAAACGGGATGGGGCGAGCGATGAGGGAGGAGAGGGGCTGCGCACGCGATTGACTGATCCCCGCAGACACAGCGCCTTTGCGGCCGGCACTCTCATCCCTGATCCCTCGCCCCGCTTTTCAACTGTTCCACCATGAATACCTACGCCCAATTCCACCGCCGCTCCATCGCCGATCGCGAAGCGTTCTGGCGCGACGAAGCGCAGCTCGTCGACTGGCACGCGCCCTTTGCGCAAGTGCTCGACTATTCGCGCCCGCCATTCGCGAAATGGTTCGTCGGCGGCGAGATCAATCTCTGCCACAACGCCGTCGATCGCCACGTGCCCGCGCGCGGCGACCAGCCGGCGCTGATCTACATCTCGACCGAGACGAACCAGTCGAAGACATACACGTACGCGCAACTCTTCGACGAGGTCAACGCCTTCGCGTCGATGATGAAGGCGCAGGGTGTGGGCCGCGGTGATCGCGTGCTGATCTACATGCCGATGATCGCCGAAGCGGTGTTCGCGATGCTCGCGTGCACGCGCGTCGGCGCCATCCATTCGGTGGTGTTCGGCGGTTTCGCCGCGGCGAGCCTTGCAACGCGCATCGACGACGCGAAGCCGTCGCTGCTGATCACCGCCGATGCCGGCATGCGGGCGTGGAAGGCCATTCCCTACAAGCCGCTGGTCGACGAGGCGCTTCGCATCGCGCGCCATCCGCCGCGCAAGGTGATCATCGTCGACCGCGGCATCGATCGCGGCTTCGCGCGAACCGAGGGACGCGATCTCGATTACGCGCAGTTGCGTCGTGAGAATGAAGGCGCGCGCATCGGTTGCGAATGGCTCGAATCTTCCGAGGCGTCGTACATTCTCTTTACGTCGGGCACGACCGGACAACCGAAGGGCGTGCAGCGCGACACCGGGGGCTACGCGGTCGCGCTCGCCTCGTCGATGCGGCGCATCTTCTGCCTCGACCCCGGCGAAACGATGTTCACCACGAGCGACATCGGCTGGGTCGTCGGCCACTCGTACATCGTCTACGGCCCGCTCATCAACGGCTCGCCGACGATCATGTACGAAGGATTGCCAATCCAGCCCGATCCCGGCATCTGGTGGAAGATCGTCGAGGAGCACGGCGTCAAGACGATGTTCAGCTCGCCCACCGCAACGCGCGTTTTGAAGAAGCACGATCCGTCGTTCATCAAGCGACACGATCTCACGTGCCTCGAGTACCTGTTCCTCGCCGGCGAGCCGCTCGACGAGCCGACCGCGCGCTGGGCGAACGACTCGCTTGGCGTAGCAATCGTCGACAACTACTGGCAGACGGAATCCGGCTGGCCGATTCTTGCCGCGCAACTCGGCGTCGAGGAAACCCCGCGCAAGTTCGGCTCGCCGTCGTTTCCGGTCTACGGCTACGACGTGAAGCTCGTCGACAGCGCGACCGGCGTCGACGTCAAGGATGGCGAGAAAGGCGTGCTCGCAATCGCGCCGCCGCTTCCGCCCGGCTGCATGACCACCGTGTGGGGCAACGACGAGCGCTTCGTGTCGACGTACTTCTCGACGGTGCCCGGACGCGAGCTTTACTCGACGTTCGACTGGGCGACGCGCGACGGCGACGGCTACTACTTCGTCCTCGGCCGCACCGACGACGTGATCAACGTCGCGGGCCATCGAATCGGCACGCGCGAAATCGAGGAAGCGGTGCAGGCGCATAGCGGGATTGCGGAAGTCGCGGTCGTCGGCGTCAACGACGAGGTCAAGGGGCAGGTGCCGGTCGCGTTCGCCGTCGCGAAGGACGCGACACGGGTCGCCGACGCGGCAGGTTGCGAGGCGATGGCGGCGGAGGTGATGAAGACCGTCGACCGCGAGCTCGGCGCCATCGCTCGGCCGGCGCGCGTCCACTTCGTATCGCTGTTGCCCAAGACGCGCTCGGGCAAGCTTTTGCGTCGCTCGATCCAGGCTCTCGCCGAAGGGCGCGATCCCGGCGATCTGACGACGATCGAGGATCCCTCCGCGCTCGAGCAGGTGCGGCGCGCACTCGCAACGCCGCGCGGATAGCGCGACCGAAGAATCACTGCGGCGGCTTCCCGTGCAACGGCGCGGCGAGGCGCGTGGGTCGATCGGCGATAATGTGCGTTTATCCGCATCCGCCCGAATGCCCGAATCTCGCGCCGCCTCCGCCGTCGCTCCGCTTGCCGAAGTCGTGCGGGGAAATGCGGTCGAGAGCGTTCACTTCGGGGCCGTCGCCGTCGTCGATCGCGCGGGAAACGTCGTCCATGCTGCCGGCGATCCGTACGCGCTCACGTTCACGCGCAGCGCGCTAAAACCCTTGCAGGCGCTGCCGTTCGTTGCCGGCGACGGTGTTGCGCGCTTCGGCTTCTCGGAGGCGCAGCTCGCGCTGATTTGCGCGAGCCACTCGGGAGAGCCGCGCCATGTCGCAGCCGTCGCCGACATGCTCGCGCGCTGCGGGCTTTCGCAGGAGGCGCTCCAATGCGGCACGCATGCGCCCGGCTTCTACGAGGCGCGCGGCGAGTTGCCGCCGCCCCCGCCGTACTCGCCGCTCGCGCACAACTGCTCAGGCAAGCATGCCGGCATGCTCGCGTGGTGCGTCCAGCACGACGAGCCCGTGGGCGACTACCTCGCCGTCGATCATCCGCTTCAGGTCGCGATCCGCCAGGCGGTATCGAGGTTCACGGGCGTCGCACCCAATCGGCTCGTGGCGGGAATAGACGGCTGCTCGGCGCCGAACTACGCGGTGCCGCTTGCGGCGCTTGCCGCGGCGTTTGCCCGACTCGCCACGGCGGATGATGTGGACTACGGCCGTGCCCCGCGCGCGATCGCCGATGCGATGACGGCGCACCCCGAGATGGTGTCGGGCGAGTTTCGCAGCGACCTCGCCCTCATGCAGGCGGGCCGCGGCAACTGGGTGACGAAAATCGGCGCGGAGGGCGTTCAGGCAATCGGCATCCGCAGCGAGGGCTTGGGCATTGCCATCAAGGTCGCCGACGGACAGAAGCGCGGCCTCTACCCCGCGATCGTGGCCGTCCTGTCGCAGCTCGGCCTCGTCGATGCGGCGGCGCAGGAGGCGCTCTCGCCCTGGGCGCGCCGTCCCGTCACCAACTACCGGGGCCTGCTGACAGGCGAGGTTCGGCCGGCTGTTGCGCTTTCGGCCTGGCGCCCGCAACTATCGGCGCTTGCCGATGCGTGATCCGCTGAACTTGCCAGACGCGCAACGGTCTGTTGCACCAAGCGTGCGCCACGTGCCGGCCGCCGCGTCCCCCGAGGACCAGATGGACCGGCATCGCAGGCAGCCGCACCCGCCGTTCGGCGGGCATAACAACGACGCAAATCAGGGACTGCCCGCGGATGGGTGATCGCGAAGTCGATCATGAGCTCGTATTGCGCGCGCAACGAGGTGACAAGCACGCATTCGAGCTTCTGGTCGCCAAATACCAGCGCAAGCTGGGGCGACTCCTATCCCGGTTGGTGCGCGACCCGGCGGAGGTCGAGGACGTGACGCAGGAAGCCTTCATCAAGGCCTACCGCGCGCTGCCGAGTTTCCGCGGGGACAGCGCGTTTTATACGTGGCTTTACAGGATCGCGATCAACACCGCCAAGAACTACCTGGTCGCGATGGGTCGGCGAGCGCCGACGTCGACCGGCTTCGACCATGAGGATGCCGAAAGCTTCGAGGATGCCGAGCAGCTTCGCGATTCGGCCACGCCCGAGGCCGAGCTCCTGGGCAAGCAAATTGCAGCCACGGTGAATCGCGCGATGGAGCAGTTGCCCGACGATCTGCGCACCGCGATAACGCTGCGCGAGATCGAAGGGTTGAGTTACGAGGAGATTGCAAGCGTGATGAATTGCCCGATCGGAACCGTTCGATCGCGCATTTTTCGCGCTCGGGAGTCGATCGCGGCAGAATTGCGGCCGTTGCTCGGCACCGACGAGAACCGGAGATGGTGATGAACGAGCATATTTCGCGTCTGATGGATGGTGAGATCGACGCGACCGAAATGGAGAGCGTTTGCGCGGCGCTTCGCGGCGACGAGGCGATGATCACGTGGAACTGCTACCACGCGATCGGAGACGCGCTTCGCAGCGAGACGGCAGTCACGCGCAACCTGGCGCGCGTGATATCGCAGCGGCTCGCGAGCGAGCCTGCGATCGTTGCCGCCGCCCGGCCCCGGCGAAGCGGCGGACCCGCCGCATGGGCATGGGCCGCCGCCGCGACGCTCGCCGCGATGACGGTCGTCGGCTGGACCGCGTATTCGATCGTCGACGCGGCCCCGGCCGGCTTGGCAAAGGCGCGCGAGGCGGGCACCATGAGCGCCGCGCAAATGCGCCCGACAACCGTGCTTCCCGCCGACTACCTGATCGCGCACCAGGAATACGCGCCCGCGAACGCGCTGCAGGGCGTCGGCCCGTATCTGCGCGACGTCGCGGCGAGCACCCCGGCACGCCAGGCACCCAGGCAATGAGCCGTAAGACGCACCCATAGACGATGCGGCATCGGGCACGTCGCCTTCGGGTAATCCGCGGCCGGCTCGCTCCGGCCGTATTCGTATTCGTGCTCGCAACGTCGGTCGCGCATGCCGACGACGCGATGCAATGGCTCGCGCGCGCGGCGCATGCCGCGCGTCAGCTCGATTACGCGGGCACGATCGTCTACCAGATCGGCCCGCGCGTCGAATCGTCGCGAATCACGCATCTGAACGACGGCGGCCACGAGTACGCGAAGCTCGTCAATCTCGACGGTCCTGCGCGCGAAGTCGTGCGAAGCGATGGACAACTGCGCTGCTACTATCCCGACGCGAAGCTGATGCGCATCGAGCCCGGCACGTTTCGCAACGTGTTCCCGTCGCTTCTGCCCGAGCAGCAGCAATCGCTTTCGCGCTTCTACGACTTTCGCGTCCTCGGCGACGACCGCGTCGGCGGCAGGCCGGTGCAGGTCGTCGTGTTCGAGCCGAAGGACGACCTTCGCTACGGACATCGCTTCTGGTCGGATATCAACACGGGCTTGCTGCTCAAGGCGCGCGTCGTCAACGAGCGCGGCGACGGCGTCGAGCAGTTCGCGTTCAGCGACCTTACGATCAACGCGCCGATCGACCGCGCGATGGTCGAGCCGTCTTGGCCGACGCTGCCGCCCGACTGGCAGGTGCTCGAGAACGCGGGCGGCGATGTCGTGCCCGAGGACACCGGTTGGGTCGTGACGCGCGTGCCGCCGGGATTCGCGAAGATCGTCGAGGGGTATCGCAAGCTTCGCGGCCGCCGGGAGCGCGTCGCGCACCTCGTGTTTTCCGACGGGCTCGTGTCGGTGAGCGTGTTCGTCGAGCCTGTCGGCACGTCGATGTCGCCGGCCGGGTTCCTGCATCAGGGCGGCCTCAATGTCTATCGCCTGCGGCAGGACGATCATCTGATCACCGTGATGGGCGAAACGCCCGGCGCGACCGTTCGCCAGATCGCGAGCTCCGTCGTGCACCGGTAAATCGCCGGTCGGCTGCCGCGCGCACGCCTTACACCCATTCTCCGCATTGGACGACAATGTCGTCTGGCGCCACCTCAAAACCAGACCCGAGGAACACCATGTACTCGAAGTCGATGCGGCCGGCCGTCGTCCTCGCCGCAGCAGTCGTGCTGTCGATGCCGTTGTTGGGAACGCCTCCCGCGATCGCGCAGCAGATGCCGGCGCGCGCCGCGGCACTTCCCGATTTCACCGATCTCTATGTGCGACAAGGGCCGTCGGTCGTATCGATCGACGTCACGCAAAAGGCGCGTCGCCAGCGCTTCCCCGATATCTCCGAAGACGATCCGTTCTACGAGTTCTTTCGCCGCTTCGGCCAGATTCCGCGCAACGGCCCGGGAGGGCAGCAGCGCGAGTTCGAGACGCAGTCGACCGGCTCCGGCTTCATCATTTCGCCCGACGGCTACATCGTCACCAACGCGCACGTCGTCGACGACGCGAACGAGGTGACGGTGCGCCTTTCCGACAAGCGCGAGTTCGTCGCGAAGGTGATCGGCAGCGACGAGCGCACCGACACGTCGCTGCTCAAGATCGACGCGACGGACCTGCCGCGCGTGGCGATCGGCGACCCTGACAAGCTGCGCGTCGGCGAATGGGTGGTCGCGATCGGCAAGCCGTTCGGCCTCGAAAACACGATGACGGCCGGCATCGTGAGCGCGAAGGGTCGCGATCTGCCACAGGAAAACCTGGTGCCGTTCATCCAGACCGACGTCGCGATCAATCCCGGCAATTCCGGCGGACCGCTCTTCAACATGAAAGGCGAGGTCGTCGGCATCAACTCGCTCATCTACTCGCGCACCGGCGGCTACATGGGCCTCGCGTTCGCCGTGCCGATCGACGTCGCGATGAACGCGGTGACGCAGCTTCGCGAGAAAGGTCGCGTCACGCGCGGACGCATCGGCGTGCAGATCCAGGAGATGACGAAGGAGACTGCGGATGCGTTCGGCCTTGCGCAGGCAAACGGCGCGCTCGTCAACAACGTCGAGCGCGACGGGCCTGCCGGCAAAGCAGGCGTGCAGTCGGGCGACATCATCCTGAAGGTCGAGGGCCACGACGTTCATTCGTCGACCGAGCTGCCGCGGATCATCACGCAGATTCGTCCGGGGACGAAAGTGACGCTCACCGTCTGGCGCAAGGGCGCGGCGAAGGAGGTTCCCGTCGTCGTCGCGGAAATGAAGGAGGACACGGCGAACGCATCGCCGCGCCGCGCGAACCCGGCGCCCAAGGAGAAGGCGAAGCCCAACAAGATGGGCCTCGTGCTCTCGGACCTGAACGACGAGCAGCGCAAGACGCTCGACCTTCCCGCGGGCGGCGCGCTGATCGAGGACGTCGTCGGCGTCGTGCGCGGCAACGTGCAGCCGGGCGACGTGATCCTCTCGATCATCCAGCACGGCTCGCCGATCGACGTGAAATCGCCGTCGCAGGTGAACGACTATCTCGCGAAGCTCGACAAGTCGGCGCCGGTCACGTTCCAGCTTCGGCGCGGCGACCAGACGTTCTACGCGACGTTGAAGGCCGGCGAAGCGGGGTAGCAATCGCTGCGCCGACGCTCACGCTGCTGACGCGCGCGTATTGCCATCTCTGCGACGAGATGCGATCGGCGCTCGCGCCGATCGTCGTGCAATCGCGCGCGACCATTATCGAGATCGACGTCGATGCCGATGCCTCGCTCGAAGCGCGCTTCGGCGATCGCGTGCCTGTGCTCATCGTCGGCGACGTCGACGGCGTCGAGCTTTGCCGGTATCGGCTTGATGCGGCGCGCGTGATGGACGCGCTCGGACTGCGCGCTTAATCTTAATTCGGCTTCCAGCCCCATTCGCCTAGCGTCGGTATCGGCTCGTCGCGCGCGATGTCCCTGATGTACGTCGGCTGTGCGAGCGCGGGCACGGCACGGTCGAGCGCCGAAGGCAGCACCGCTTCGAGCGCCGCACGCGTATCGACATCGGCGATCGCCTTCGCCAGGCCTTCCCGGTCGGCCTCGACCGGCGTGCCGCCGACCACGCGCAGGTAGATGCGCCCGCTCGCCTGATCGGCTAGATTGATATCGCGAAAGCGTGCCATGCAGGCGCGAAGGAAGCCGACGTTGACCGCCGGCTCGAGCATTGCCTTGTTCGGATAGAGCGATTCGGCGTTCGTCGCGTCGATGTCGACGCGGCGAAAGCGTTCGACGTCGAGCAGGCCGCCGACGTCGAGGATGTTGATCGTCTGGTTCCAGCCGAACGCGACACTGCGCGGCCGCGCGGGCAGGCGCACGCTGTTGTCGAGAAACTCGAAATGCACGCGCTTGTCGCGCCGCGCGATCCAGGTGAAGAAGAACTCGGGCATCCCCACGTACGCCTCGATGCCGTGTGCGAGCGTGTCGTCGACCGCCTTGTAGCGCCCGACGTCAAGACCGCGGTTCCATGCGCGCTCGACGAGCGAGGCGGGCGGCGTCATCATGAAGAACAGATAGAGAATGCGCCCGAAGCGCGTCAGAAGATTGCTGCCCGCCTCGTCGGAGTGGGGCGCGAAGCTATCGAATCGGAAGCGGTCGATCAGAAGGTGCGGCATCTCGCCGCGCGCGCCCTTGCGCGCCATGTAGCGGTCGAGCTTCTGGTCGACGATGCGAAGCTCCTCACCGCTGAACGCGCCCGCGTACTTGTAGTGCGGCCCGAGTGACGCGTAGTCGAGCAATTGCTTGCGCCAGATGTCGGGACTGATGAGCGCGAACTCGCGCCAGTCGACGCCGATCTCGCTCGCGAGGCGACGCTGCAGCGGGCGAAGTGTGCTCTTGCC
>Ga0070731_10004576_pt1 | contig 11802 bp, 13 predicted proteins | sample Coa_R1_2_FD_66448 | JGI IMG/M metagenome (GOLD analysis project Ga0070731, IMG submission 66448) | Surface soil microbial communities from Centralia Pennsylvania, which are recovering from an underground coalmine fire - Coalmine... | ecosystem: Environmental > Terrestrial > Soil > Unclassified ... | reverse complement strand
GCGACGCGGACGGGTCGCCACGAGAGCGGCACGAGCCAGAGGACGACGGCGATCGCCCCACCGACGGCGAGGATCGTCGTCGGCGCGATCGCAGCCGCGACGGCGGCCGCCGCGACGTAGCCGACCGGGGTGAGCCCGAGCGACCCGAAGAAGTCCAGGCTGAAGACGCGCGAGAGCAGCCGCTCGGGCACGAGCTCGGTGATCAGCGTCGACCAGGCGGAGATGCTGAGGCCGATCCAGAACCCGCGCCAGACGACTGCGGCTGCGGCGAGCGCGTACCACGGTGACAGGCCGATCGCCACGATGCCGAGGTCGTTGATCCCGAACGCGGCGAAACAGATCAAGATCCGCCGGCGCCGCGGGTGCCAGCGCGCCCAGGTGAGCGACCCGACGACCATCCCCGCAGCCATCAAGCTGAACAGCAGCCCGTACGACCCGACGCCGAGCCCGTAGTGCGAACGCACGATGCGCGGCAGCAAGACGTTGAACGGTGCCATCGCGAGCATCAGCACGACGGTCGCCGCGACGATCCCCGTCCAGATCCACGGCACCGAGCTGACGTAGCGGAATCCCTCGGCGAGCTCGTTGCGGATCCCGGTTCGAGTCGCGTCGATCACACGGCGTGGACGCGCTTGCCAGAGCGCCGCCGCCGAGACCACGAACGAGCCAGCATCGAGGCCCCAGACGGGCGCCGGGCCGAGCGCGGCGTAGAGGCCGGCCGCGAGCGCCGGCCCGGCGATCGAGCTCCCCTGCCGGGCGATCGAGAGCCATGAGTTCGCCGATGCGAGCACCGGCCCCTCGACGACGAGCGGCACGATGCCGAGGAACGCCGGCTGGAAGAACCCGTCTGCGAGCCCGAACGACGAGGCGAGGGCCAGGATCCACACCAGGCGCATGTGGCCTGAGAGCTCGATCGCGAGGAAGGCAGCGACGACGGCCGCGCGCGCGAGGTCGGACGCGATCATCAGGAGGCGGCGCGGATAGCGGTCGGCGAGGACGCCGCCCAGCAGAAGCGTCAGCAGCATCGAGCCGGACTGGAGCGCGAGCACGTATCCGAGCGAGCTCGCGTTCCCCGTCAGGGCGGTGACGCGCCAGCCGAGCGCGACGAGGAAGGCCGCGTCGCCGACGAACGAGATCGCCTGCCCGCCCCAGAGCAGACGGAAGTCGCGGCTCGCGAACGCCGCCAGCGCGCCTGACGGCGAGTCGTACGCCTGCGTGCCCTGCACGCGGCCACGCTATCGGCGCCTACCGGGCGGGTGCCGCCTAGAGCCGGCGCGTCCGCACGGCGGTGCCGTAGGCGCAGATCTCAGTCCAGTTGCCGCCCATCTCGGACGTGTCGAACCGCATCGCGACCACCGCGTCGGCACCCTTCGACGATGCCTCCTCGACCATCCGGTCGATCACTTGCTGGCGGCTGTCGGCGAGCGCCTTCGTCATCCCCTTCAGCTCGCCGCCGAAGACCGACTTGAGACCGGCGCCGATCTGTGAGCCGATGTTCCGTGAGCGCACCGTCAGCCCGAACACCTCGCCGAGCGTCTCCACGATCTCGTAGCCTGGGAGGTCGTTCGCGGTCGTGATCAGCACGCACCGCCAACCCTAACTCGACGTGCGAGACTCGTCCATCGACTCCGGAGATCTCGAGATCCGCCGGGCCACCTACGGCGCTCTGCTCGACCTCGGCCGAGCGCCGACCGCCGACGAGGTCGCCGAGGCGACCGGCCGCTCGCGAGCTGAGGTGGGGGCGAGCTGGGCCCGGCTGCACGACGCGCACGCCCTCGTACTCAATCGCGGCGCGCTCGAGCTCCGCATGTTGAATCCGTTCTCGGCTGTGCCGACGGCCTACCGTGTCGAGGCGGGCGGTCGCTGGTGGTACGCGAACTGCGCGTGGGACGCGTTCGGAATCTGCGCCGCGCTGCACACGGACGGTCGCGTCGAGACGTCATGTCCCGATTGCGGCGAGGCGCTCACGGTCGAGCTGGGCGGAGGTCGCCCCGATCCCGCCGACCTGCCTTTCCACTGCCTCGTTCCCGCGGCGCGGTGGTGGGACGACATCGTCTTCACCTGAAGCACGATGAACCTCTTCCGGTCGGAAGAGCACGTTGCCCGCTGGCTCGGCGACCGCGCGCCGGGCGCGACGATCTCGGCCGCGAAACTGAGCGAGCTCGCCTACCACTGGTGGGTCGACCGCCTGTCGCCGCAGTGGACGCCCCACACGCGTGAACAGAACCAGTTGATTCTCGACCGAGTCGGTCTCGGCGGCGACTTCTGGCGGCTGCCGGGGTAGCCGCCGGTCGCGCCTGAAGGTCAGCCGCCGCCTCGGATGACCTCGGGGATGGCGGCTCGCCGGTCCGAACCGAGCGGACGACCCGGACGGCCCTGGACGAGGCAGGCCTGCCTCGAGCGAACCGGTCACGCGGTGGAGCAATCGTTTCGAAGCCGGCGCAACTCGGACACTGGCGCCCCGAGGAAGCCGGGATTAGGCTCGACGCCATCACGGGGAGGGAGGTGGGGCCCGTGTGCAACAGGCGCGAGCGAGAAGGCGTCAGGCGAGGACCCGCTCGCGTGCTGCGCCGACGCCGACGAGCTCGACCGGCACCTCGAGCTCGCGCTCGACGAACTCGACGTAGCGGCGGGCCGCGGCCGGCAGCGCGTCGCGCGTCGCCGCCTCGTCGAGCGGCTCGTCCCAGCCCGGCAGCACTTCCCAGACCGGCCGTGCGTGGTGGAAGTCGCTCTGGTGCGCCGGAAAATCCGGCGTCTCGGTGCCGTCGCGGAGCGCGTAGCGGACGCACACCGGCAGTTCGGCAAATGACGAGAGCACGTCGAGCTTCGTCAACGCGAGCGACGTGATCCCGTTCAACCGCACCGCGTAGCGGAGCGCGACGAGGTCGAGCCAGCCGCAGCGGCGCACGCGGCCGGTAACCGTGCCGAACTCACCGCCGAGCTCCTGCACGCGCGCCTGGTCGGGCCCGTCGATCTCGGACGGCAACGGCCCCTCGCCGACACGCGTGACGTAGGCCTTCGCGACGCCGAGCACGCGGTCGATTCGCGTCGGCCCGATGCCGATACCCGTTGCCGCTTCCGACGCGACGGGGTTCGAGGAGGTGACGAACGGATACGTGCCATGGTCGAGGTCCAGCAACGTCCCCTGGGCGCCCTCGAACAGCACCGCCTTGCCGTCCCGCAGAGCCCGGTCGACGAGGAGCGAGGCGTCGCCGACGATCGGCCGCAGTCGCTGCGCGTACCCCTCGTAGCGTGCCGCGACCTCTTCCAGGTCGAACGGCTCGACCTCGTAGACGCGCTCGAGCCAGACGTTCTTCTCGGCGAGCGCCACCTCGATCTTCTGGCGGAGGATCTTCGGGTCGAGGACGTCCTGGACCCGAATCCCGAGCCGCGACGCCTTGTCGGCGTACGCCGGCCCGATTCCGCGCCGTGTCGTGCCGATCTGAAGGTTGCCGAGCCGCCGCTCGGAGGCCTGGTCGATCGCGATGTGCCAGGGCATGATCAGATGTGCGTTGCCGGAGACGACGACGACCGACGTGTCGATGTCGCGGGCCTCGAGCTCGTCGAGCTCCGCGATCAGCACCTCCGGATCTACGACGCAGCCCGCGCCGATCACCGAGACTTTCCCGGAGATGACGCCGCTCGGCGTCTGCCGGATCTTGAACGTCTCGCCGCCGGCGATGATCGTGTGCCCGGCGTTCGGCCCGCCCTGGTAGCGGCAGACCACATCCGAGCGTTGCGCGAGCAGGTCGACGATCTTGCCCTTGCCCTCGTCTCCCCACTGCGCGCCGACGACGACGGTCGCGGGCATGCGTTCAGTGTGCCTGAGTAGAGTGGAACGTGTCACGGATTCTGCAGCTCGGACGCCGTGGTCAAGGCTGGTTCCTCCTGCACCTGTTGCTGATCGCCGCGATCGCCGGATCCAGCTTCACGGGTATCTACTGCCCGCTCTCGGTGCAGTCGTTTCCGACGGTGTCCGGCATCGTCGTAGCGTTCGCGGGACTCGTCGTGCTCGTAGTCGGAGTCACCGCGCTTGGGCGCTCTTTCACGCCGCCGCCGCGACCGCATTCGCGTGCGGAGTTCCACGAGCGCGGGCCGTACCGCTTCGTCCGGCACCCGATCTACGCCGGCGTGATCCTCGCGGCGTTCGGCTGGTCGTTCGCCGAAGCGCCGGTCGCGCTCGCGCCGAGCGGGTTGCGCGCGGTCCTCTTCGATCTGAAGTCGCGGCGCGAGGAGCAGTTGCCCGTCGGGCGTTCTCCGTCGTACGCCGCCTACCGCGGCGGCGGCACGCCGCGGTTCGTGCCGCTCCTCTACTGAGATGGTGCTCTCGGTCGACCTACCCGACGGCTGCAGGCTCCGTTTGCTCGAAGAGCGCGACGCGAACGACCTCGAGCGCGTCGTCTCCGCGAATCATGGGTACCTCGCAGAGTGGCTGCCTTGGGTGCGCGCGACCGCCGACGCCGGCGTCGAGGCGCGCCGCGAGTACGTGCGTCGGGCGCGCCGGCAGGCCGAGGCCAACGACGGCTTCCAGGCGGTGATCGTGGCCGGGCGGTCGATCGTCGGCGTCGTCGGCTTCCACCACGTCGACTGGGCGAACCGGTCGACGAGCCTCGGCTACTGGCTCGCGCAGGACCGGCAGGGCCGCGGCATCATGACGGAAGCCGTGCGCGCGCTCGTCCGGCACGCGTTCGACGTGTGGCAGCTGCACCGGATCGAGATCCGCGTCGCCGTCGGCAATGCGCGCAGCGCTGCGATTCCGCGCCGGCTCGGCTTCGCCGAGGAAGGGATCCTGCGTCACGCGGAGCGCCACGCGGACGGTTACAAGGACATCGTCGTCTACTCCCTCCTGCGCACCGACCCGTCGGTCGACGGCGCGTAGCGTCGTCAGCCGACGACGGCCAGCCGGCGGCCGACGCGGTGAACGACGATCCGGTGCCCGCGACGGCAGGTCGTGAAGCCGACGTCCGCCTCCCGGCGCAGCGTCCCCTCGACGTGGGCGGAGCGCATCGCGACCGACCACAGGTCGCGCCGCGCGAGGCAAGCCTCGCACGAGGTCGCGAACGTCGTCGTCTCCGGGCCGACCCAGATGTGCTGCCGCGCGATGCTCAACGCAGCTGCAGCTGCCGGTCGTCGGCGCGGCGCAGGCGAGGAGGCCGCTCGACCCGGCGCAGGACGATCTCGTGCCCGGCGGCGCAGCGCGCGGACGTGACGTTCGCCTCGAGCGCGAGCTTGCCGCGGACGCTGGCGGTGCGTACGGCCTCGGCGAACGACCCGCCGCTTGTTCGCGACGCTTCGAGGCATCGCTCGCACAAACATGAGAACGAGGTCGCGCTCGGCGTCAGCCAGACGACGTTCGGGCGCATCTACCTACGCCGCCGCCTTCGCGTCGTGCCGCGCCGCCAGGTCGGCGAACTTCGCGTAGCGCTTGAGGAACGCGAGCTTCTCGGTTCCGACTGGGCCGTTCCGGTGCTTGGCCAGGATCACCTCGGCGAGCCCCTGGTCCTCGGACTGGTCGTTGTAATACTCGTCGCGGTAGAGGAACATGACGAGGTCGCTGTCCTGCTCGATCGAACCGGACTCGCGCAGGTCGGAGAGAAGCGGCCGCTTGTCGTTCCGGGACTCGACGGCGCGAGAGAGCTGCGACAGGGCCATCACGGGTACGTCGAGGTCGCCTGCGATCACCTTGAGCGAGCGCGAGATCTGGGACACCTCTTGCACGCGGTGCTCGATCGAGCCGCTGCCCATCAGCTGCAGGTAGTCGACGATGACGAGCCCCAGGCTCGGCTCGCGTGCCTTCAGCCGCCGGGCCTTGGCTCGGATCTCGAGCATCGTCGTCATGCGCGTGTCGTCGACGAAGATCGGCGCCTTCGTCAGGGTGTCGCACGCCTTCACGAGCCGCGGCCAGTCCTCCTGGGTGAGCTTCCCGGTGCGCAGGCGCTGCAGCTCGACGCGCGCCTCGGCGCAGAGGAAGCGCTGCACGACCTCGATCTTCGACATCTCGAGCGTGAACACCGCCACCGGGATGTCGTGGTGGACGGCGAGGTTCGCCGCGACGCCGAGCGCGAACGCCGACTTGCCCATGCTCGGCCGGCCGGCGACGACGACGAGGTTGCCGGGCTGCAGCCCCGAGGTCATTTGGTCGACGTCGCGGAAGCCGGTCGGCGTACCGGTCATCTCGCCGCCCGACTCGTACATCCGCGTGATCTGCTCGAAGCTCTCGCGGACGAGGTCGGAGACGTGGTCGAAGCTGCCGCGGATTCGGTGCTGAGCGAGGTCGAACACCATCTGCTCGGCCCGGTCGACGAGCTCGGGCGTCTCGCCCGGACGATCCCAGCCGAGTCGCTGGATCTGCTCTCCGACGAGCGTGAGCCCGCGGAGCGTCGCCATCTCGCGGACGATCTTCGCGTAGTGGCGCGCGTTCGAGGTCGCCGGCACGAGCGCCGCGAGCTCGTGTACGCGCTCCTTGCCGCCGACGTCGTCCAGCTCGCCGCGCTCGTCGAGCTTGTCGGCGATCGTGATCGCGTCGACCGGTTGGCCGTGCTGGTACAGCTCGAGCGCCGCGAGGTAGATCTTCCCGTGCGACTCGCGGTAGAAGTCGCCCGCGTCGATGACCTCGCTCACCGCCTCGATCGCCGCCGACGAGAGCATTATCGCGCCGAGGACGGACTCCTCCGCGTCGAGGTTCTGCGGCGGGACCGGGGCGGTGGCGAGGGCCTGGGCGGGCAGGACCATCACGGCGTAGTGAAGCCGCGGCTCGAAGCGCTTTCAACGCTGTGGAAAGCCGCCCGCGGAGGTGAGGGAAGGGGTCGTTTTACGGCCATTACAGAACGTATGTTCGCAGAACGGGCGGCGGTCGTGTGGACGGAAAAGGTCGCTCGCAGCGCGAACTTCCGGCGAAGATCCACAGGTGGTGGAAAGCGATGTGGGAAAAGAGCGTCCCGACTTGTCCACAGCCTGTGGAAAAGCCTCTGGACGAGTGCGGGCCGCTATCGTCGGCCCGCCCGTGAAGGCCCCCGTGCGCACGAGTCCGGCGGTGAGCGAGGAGGCGGTCGAGCTGTCAGTGGCCGACGGCCGCCTTCGCCGCGTCTCGCTCGTGCACGAGCTGCGGCGACCGCGGGTCGTCCCGTTCGAGCGGCGCGGCGCAGGCTGGGAGCTCCGTCTGCGGCGGCCGCCGGCCGACCGGCTCGAGTACCTGCTCGAGCTCGAGCGTCCGGACGGGTCGCTCGAGTGGGTGCCCGACCCCGGCAACCCGTCGCGTGCTCCCGGGCCGTTCGGCGACAAGTCCGTCGTCGAGTTCCCGGGCTACGCGCCGCCGGCCTGGCTCGACGACGCGGAGTCGCAGGCCGGCGAGCTGCGTGAGCTCCCGTTCGGCGTCCTCTGGTCGGCACCGGAGACCGAGCCGGACCGGCCGCTACCGCTCGTGCTCGTCCACGACGGGCCCGAGTACGCGCGGTACTGCAAGCTGCTCCGCCTGTTCGACCACCTTGTCGCCTTCGGCGAGGTGCCACCCTTCCGCGCCGCGCTCCTGGCGCCGCCGGGCGACCGCAACGAGAGCTACTCCGCATCGCGCCGCTACTCGAGGCTCCTCGCCGGGCGCTGGCTGCCGGCGCTCGCCGAGGCGGCGCCGTCCACGGGGCCGCCGATCGGTGTCGGGGCGAGCCTCGGCGCGCTCGCGTTGCTGCACGCGCACTTCGCGGAGCCCGGCTTGCTCGGCGGGTTGTTCCTCCAGTCCGGGAGCTTCTTCCGGCGCCGCTTCGACGCGCACGAGTCGGGGTACGGCCGCTTCGCACGCATCACCCGCTTCGCGGGCACCGTTGTCGGCGGCCTCGGCTCGGCGCCGCCGGTGCCGACGACGATCACGTGCGGCACGGCCGAGGAGAACCTCGACAACAACCGCGTCATGGCCGCCGCGCTCCAGGAACGCGGCTTCCCGGCTCGCCTCGTCGAGCACCCCGACGCGCACAACTGGGTCTCCTGGCGCGACGCCCTCCACCCGCACTTCGCCGAGCTCCTGCTGCGCTCGCTCGGATGAGGCGCGAAGAGGCCGACGGCGTCCTGATCTTCGGCCACTGGGGGCGGCCGGTCCTCGTCTTCCCGGCGCAGGAGGGGCGGCGCTACGAGTGGGAGGAGCGCGGAATGGTGGCCGCGGTGGCCGACCTGCTGGAAGCCGGCCGCGTGAAGCTCTACTGCGTCGACTCGTGGGACTCGGCGATCTGGCACGACGAGTGGCTGCCGCTGGAAGAGAGGGCCCGCCGGCACGGGCAGTACGAGGACTGGTTGCTCGGCCACGTCGTGCCGCTGATCCACGCCGACTGCGGCGGCGCGCAGGAGATCGTCACGACCGGCGTCTCGTTCGGCGCCTTCCACGCTGCGAACCTCGCACTCCGCCGCGGCGACACATTCCCGCTCGCGGTCTGCCTCTCCGGCGTCTACGACCTCGCCGGCCTCGGTTGGGGCGAGCGTGGCGACTCCGTCTATTTCAACAACCCCGTCGACTACGTCTCGAATCTGCACGGCGACCACCTCGAGTGGCTGCGCTCGCACGTCAGTCTTTTGCTCGTCGTCGGCCGCGGCGCGTGGGAGGAGTCGACCGGCTCGCTCGTGCAGACGCAGCGGTTCGCGTCGCTCCTCGCCGGGAAGGGGATTCGCCACGAGCTCGACATGTGGGGCGAGGACGCCCCGCACGACTGGCCCGCATGGCGCGCACAGATCGCTCACCATCTGCCTCGCTTTGTCTGAGCACCTGATCGGGCTGCTGCTCGGCACGGAGGACGACTGGCCGCGCGCGTTCGAGGCCCTCGTCGAGCGGCTGCCGCCGATCGAGCACGGCGGCGCACGTCACACCTTCCGCACGGAGCGGATCATGAACGAGCCCTTCGACCTGCGGGCCAAGCCGCGGTACGAGCTCGTGATCGACCGGCTCGGCTGGTGGTACGACCTCGCGCGCGAGTGGGTGAAGAAGGCTGCCTTGATGGACGACGTGTACCTGCTCAACAACCCGTTCACGTTCCAGGCGATGGAGAAGCACTCCGCCTATTGCGCGATGATCAGGCTCGGGCTCAAAGTGCCGCCGACCTGGATGGTCCCGCACAAGCAGCCGGCGCCGATGTTCCGGCGCGAGTACATGGCGGCGAAGCTCGAGCATGTGGCGTCGCGCTACAACTCGCCGTTCTCGCTCGACGAGGTCGCCGAGCAAGTCGGCTATCCGCTCTACATGAAGCCGTTCGACGGTGGCCAGTGGGTCGGCGTGACGCGGATCGCGAACGCGACCGAGCTGCACGCTCAGTACGACGCGTCGGGCGAGCGGCTGATGCACCTGCAGGCGTCGGTCGAGGACTTCGACGTCTTCGTTCGTTCGCTCTCGATCGGCGCGGAGACGATGGCGATGCACTTCGCACCCGACGCGCCGATGCACGAGCGGTACGTCGTCGACCACGAGTTCCTCGCCCCGGAGACCGGCTGGGAGGTCGTGACGATCTCGCGGCTCGTGAACGCGTTCTTCCGTTGGGAGTTCAACTCGTGCGAGTCGCTCGTGCGCGGCAGCTGGGTGTATCCGATCGACTACGCGAACGCGTCGCCCGACGTCGCCCTGACGAGCCTCCACTACTACTTCCCGTGGGCGATCGAGGCGCTCGTCAAGTGGTGCGTCTTCTGCGTCGTCACCGGCCGGCGGATGGCGATCGACCAGAACCAGCGCCGCTATTTCGAGATCGGCGACCGCGACGACCTCGCGTACGAGGAGAAGCTCCGCGAGTATCGCGAGCTCGTCGACGACTTCTTCCAGGTGGGCGCATACGTCGAGTTCTGCGCCGACGCGCTGCCCGCGATGCGCAAGCTCACGCTCGACTACTTCGCATCGCCACAGTTCGACGAGCTGCTCGTCGACTCGGTGCGCACGACGTTCCCTGCGCACGAGCATGAGGCGATGATCGCCCGCCACCGAGGCCTCGTCGGCGCGTGGGTCCGCGAGCAGGCCTAGTGGCAGGCCGGACCGCAGCAGCAGACGTGCGTCGTCAGGGGCGACATTGCGAGCCACCACTGGCTGTCGAGCCAGTAGAGCCAGCCGAGCAGATTGACGTGAACCGTTGTCACGCGCTTGGATCCCGTCGCTGATTATCGTCTCAGCGCCAGCGACGAGGAGGTTCGACCGTGGCCGCAACCATCGACCCGACGTTCTATCGCTCGCCGACCGAGGCCGGCGCGGCGCCGCAGGAGGGGCTCGCCTACGTCGCCGCGTTCGATCCTGCGGGCAGGCAGCTCGACGCGATGACGGTGCTCGACTGCGACGCCGCGTCTCCGACCTACGGCCTGGTGGTGGGCTGGACCGAGCTCCCGAGCGGTGGCAACGAGCTCCATCATTTCGGCTGGAACGCGTGCTCGAGCGCGCTCTGCCACGAAGGGCACGCTGAGCACGGGCTCGAGCGCCGCTACCTCGTCGTCCCCGGGCTCCGCTCGTCGCGCACGTTCATCCTCGACACGAAGCCGGACCCGCGCAGCCCGAGGCTCCTGCGCACAATCGAGCCCGAGGAGCTCGCAGCGAAGGCCGGCTACTCGCGTCCGCACACCGTGCACTGCGGTCCGGGCGGTATCTTCATGTCGAATCTCGGCGGTGCGAACGGCAACGACGGCCCCGGCGGCGTCGCGCTGATCGACCACGACACGTTCGAGGTGATCGGCGCCTGGGAGACGGACCGCGGCGACCAGTACTTCGGCTACGACGTGTGGTGGCACCTGAAGGACGACGTCGCGATCACGTCGGAGTGGGGGACGCCGTCGATGATCGAGAACGGGCTCAACCCCGAGGACCTGCTCGGAAAGCGCTTCGGCCACCACCTCAACTTCTGGAGCCTGTCCGAGGGCAGGTTGCTCCAGCGCGTCGACCTGGGCGACGAGCACCAGATGGTGCTCGAGCTGCGGCCGGCGCACGACCCGCGCAAGACGTGGGGCTTCGTCGGCGTCGTGATCAGCGTCGCCGACCTCTCATCCTCGATCTGGCTCTGGCACCGCGAGAACGGAAGCTGGCAGGCCGAGAAGGCGATCACGATCCCGGCCGAGCCGGCCGACCCGTCGGAGCTGCCGCCGGCGCTGCAGCCGTTCGGCGCCGTGCCGCCGCTCGTCAGCGACATCGATCTCTCGGTCGACGACCGCTGGTTGTACGTCTCGTGCTGGGGCACGGGTGAGCTGAAGCAGTACGACGTGAGCGATCCGCACAACCCGCGCGAGACAGGCTCGGTCCGGCTCGGCGGCATCGTCCGGCGCAGCGCCCACCCGGCCGACCCGGAGCTGCGGCTCGCCGGCGCCCCGCAGATGGTCGAGATCAGCCGCGACGGCCGCCGCGTCTACGCCTCGAACTCGCTGTACGCGGCCTGGGACGAGATCTTCTATCCCGACGGAGTCGGCGCCTGGGTCGCGCGCATGGATGCGAACACCGAGACGGGCGGGCTGACGATCGACGAGCGCTTCTTCCCGCACGGCGACGACTTCCGCGGGCTCCGTGTCCATCAGACCCGCCTGCAAGGCGGCGACGCGTCGAGCGACTCCTACTGCTTCGTGGACTAAGCCCGACCGCGCGACGCGAACACCATCCCGGGGGGTCGTCCCAGATCCGGCGATGAATTCTCGGAATGAACCAGGTCTACACGTGCGTGAAGCGGCTACGAAAGGGAGATCCGAGATGGCCAACGTGAAGGTTCAGCCCAAGCTCAACATCACGCAGGTCGGGCGCGTCTGCGTCACGGTCGCCGACACCGACCGCGCGATCGACTTCTATGTCAACACGCTCGGCTTCGAGAAGGTCGTCGA
>Ga0070731_10004575_pt1 | contig 11803 bp, 7 predicted proteins | sample Coa_R1_2_FD_66448 | JGI IMG/M metagenome (GOLD analysis project Ga0070731, IMG submission 66448) | Surface soil microbial communities from Centralia Pennsylvania, which are recovering from an underground coalmine fire - Coalmine... | ecosystem: Environmental > Terrestrial > Soil > Unclassified ... | reverse complement strand
GGAAATCATCTACACGCCGCCCGACTGGTACGTCGCGGCAGGTGATTCGTCCATAGTGCAGCAGCCTTACCGGATCAAGACAGACGAGAACGGCTTCATTGGTCCCGCGCCGTCGAGTAAACTAAACTGTCCCATGGTTACGCGGCTTTGTTCGTTGGCGACGATCGAACATCAATCGAGGCTTCCTCGTGAAACCGGCCGACGACGAGTCCAGTGTCGTCTAACGAAAAACAGTCACTGTCTTCGCAACCTTGGTATATGGCGATAGGCCCAACTAACGGGACTTCGTTTCCGCGAACTAACTCAGGATGCCAGGCGGAAAGTGTCTTCGCGGATGTCGAACCCATTTTCATGCCGCTCGAAATCAATCGACATAGCTCTCTTTTGTAAGTGACAATATATGGTTTGTCGGGTCTGCCCGTCTTCATAGACGACGGTCAGCCTCCCGTCTCGGCCATAATGCACATAATCTATTTCTTTGTCTGGATGATAGGCGTCGAAAAAATTCTTCTTTCGCTGCGCGTGGTCTTGACGAAAGCGCTCAAAAAAGCACTTGGGGACAATATCACAGAAGTAGCGATTTATATAAAACATTTCATAGCCGTTGTGTTCCAGAAAGTCCAGCAGCGGCTTGCGAAACGCAATCTCGTCAACAGCGTGCGAATTTTCGTCGAGCAACAGTTCCGGCAAGCCTTCTACCTTTTTGAACAGCTCCCTGAACGAATCTGTATTGCGAACTGCCGCAAGATGTCCGTGAAAGCCACCAATGACATGGTAATCCTCTTTCATGTCTAGGAAGTCTGAAAACCGGCCGTAGATCAGATCGCAGTCGCCCCAGCCGACGAAATCGTCTTCGGTCACACCATATTGTTCGCTCATGTCGCGAAAGAGCTTGGGATACAAGATTCTGAAATCGGAGGCCTTGTAAGGCTTTTTTATCACCGCATCAGGCTGTACGTTCATGCCGTATTCGTCGTTGATAAAGCGCGCAGCCTTCTCTCTGAGAGCACCGAGCGTCATCTGAACCCGTATCAGGTTGTCGGGAACTCGGTAGCCAGACAAATCATTGTCCGTCATCAGTATTACTGAGAGGTAATCGGCATTCTCCTTGAGCGAGTCCAAGTAAAGCTGGAAGTAGTTTGGGAACGGGCCAAAATATGGCATGTACAGCCAAATTCTTGGTGTTCGCGACGCGTTCTCTTGCTGCAAAACCGTGGCACGGGCAAATTTGTGCGATCCGGCGGCGTACCAGCCGCGACCCGATAAATCCGCCAGTTGTGCTAGCGCCCAGTCATACTGCTTCCCCACCACCTCTTTCGAGTACTTGCTCCGCGCAAGCGTTGCAATTTGCCGTCGATCGAGCATTGCGCTGAGCTTTATCGCTTCCACCCAGTCCGCCAACGTGTGACACCGATAGCCAGTGACGCCGTCAATAACTGTCTCCTGGAAGGCTCCATAGCTTGCCGCGATCAGCGGCACCCCGCACAATTGCGCCTCTATCCCTGAGAACCCAAACGGCTCGATAAAAATCGTCGGCATGAGCATGCAGCGCGCTCGCCGCACTACATCCACCCGCTCATCTCCAAAAACCGGCCCTTTGAATACGAGATTGGCGGGAACCTGCTTCGTCCAATGCGATGTATCGCCTGGGCCGTAAACATGGATTGGTAGCTCCGGCATCCGATGCGCGATCTCAACAAGCGTGTCGACGCCCTTTCGTCGCGTAACGCGCCCGAGAAAAAGCGCGTAATCGTCCGGCTTCTCCTGAAGCGCCCATCGGTCAGCATCGAACGCAGAGGGAATGACCCATTTATAATGATTACCGTCCTCCTGCCCCGCTTTGCCGTAATGCCAGTGCATCCATGCGCTGCTCTCGTACACCCGGAAAGGCAGCCCCGGCGAAGCCGTGTACCCGACGGATAACTCAATGTGATGGCAGTTCGGAAGAAGGTTATATACCTCCATGTTTGGACCCCAGACATGGCAGATGATGTCGCCGGGCTTGGCACGGGAGCGGATTTTTTCCAGCAGAACGCGTTGGAATTCTTTTTTAAGTGCCGGATTATTTACGTCAGCATCAAACGGTTCTTCACGTGACTTGCGTCGGCTCAAAGCTTTGAGTCGGTCTTTCGTCAGAATTACAACGTGTTCACGCGCGTTGCTGACCGAACCTTCGTTGGTGTATTCAACGACATCCCAACCGAACGGCTGGATCACATCGGGGAACAACAGGATTTTTGCGGTAAACGCACAGACTAGATAATCTTCGTGGGGTATTGTGTGCGCCACGCCCAACACATGCAGGCGATTCCTCATATTGAGTGCTGCCGGCCCCCGCGCGATGCGCGCGCCGACCGGTTCACTCAATGCCGGTAACTTTTTTTCTTTCGCGGCAGGACCGCGAGTTCTCAGCGACGACACGCCATCTGGCGAGACCGGCGCTTGCAATTGCCCGTGCTGTTTGCCAGTCAGGTCTTTCTTCTTTTTCTTGTACGCCGCTATCCGCGCGAGCCGCCGAGCAACATCCTCTTGCGGGAGCACCTGTCCGGACCCGACCACTGAACTTGCGGGAACCGCTTCCGGCGTCTTTACGATGTCGATGGCGTATTGCAATTCTGCCGGGCTCGGATCAAGGCCGGAAAATTGCGCGATGATCCGCACATGTACCATCGGTGACGCCAAAAGATTTTTATAATCAACATTCAAAGTCGGAGTTGGATGATGCTTCAGTGCGGCCGACATCGCGTCATAAATTATTGCGCCGCCCTCAGCCCCGAAATGTGACGCCCAGTTCCGACGCAACCGCGTTCGCTCAATATCACCCAGCGGACGTATGACGTAAATCAGCTTCGTATCGAACACCTCGCAAATCTGTGGTATCAACAATCCCGAAAGTGGAAATTTAAGAAATATCGGTTTGGGCGAATGAGGATCATAAGGCCCGAACTCCCCTTGCTCGATGCGCGTTTGTAGGCCGCGGAGCTCTGACTGCAGTGCGCCGGGCGCACAAGGAGTCAGCGAGAGGCTTTGTTGGCTTGCATACCGAAGAATGATTTCCCGGAATGCCATGGACTCGTAGCTATTGGGCGTATTTGGGTCTTTGGTCTTAAAATACGGACCAAGCCCAAACGCGCCCAGACGGTCTAAGAGCTCGGCCACAACAGACGTGCCACTGCCCCATGGACCGCAGATCAGAATAAGTTTTAAGCGAGAAGGCTTCACCACCTTATTCTCCGTCATCCGCAATGTGCTCCGACCTGCCCGCATCGCAGATGAAGCGGGTACCTGTGAAGCCATCTTGCTTCGCGCCAACTCGGCATTATTGCTGACCCGCTGCCGCAGGTGCTCAGGCAGCTTTCCCTCGCTGAGTAGCCGGGTGCAGGCTTCAAGGCATTCGCTGTAACGCCCGATCCAATAGGCATTGACCGCGAATTCGTCGAGCAAGGCGTACTGATAAATCCATTCGTCCAGAAACAGGCCGTCTTTGGGAGCTCCGATCTTTAGTGCTCGCTTTGCGAAGTCGAAACCCTGTTGGTACCTTTGTTTGATTCGACAATAGTGCGCGGCGCCGTACAGGGCCTCGGCACGTTCCTCACAAACAGAGTGCGCCTTCAGATAACTGGCAATTACATCTTCTTCGTCAAAACCGAGATCGGCTTTAAGGGCTGCCGATTGGTAAAGGCTGATGAACACCTCTTGATTCCAAAAGCCAAGAAGCGCACGCTCTTCATATGCAGCAAGCGCCTTTTGCTTCTGGCCGCCGTCGCGGTAACTTTGCGCGAGGTAAAATTTGTAGCGCGCCCGGAGGAAAGGATCGGTTTCAGTCCGTAGCGCTTTTTCCAAGACTTCCGCGTCTCTGGCAAATCGTTCTGTTGCCGATGACCTTCGGCGTGCGCCCTGCTCGCTCATGCGGACGAGCACACCCGTCAGGCGCCTTTGACTACGGTTCTTGTCGAAGACCCGTTGATGTTTTTCGTCTCTTCCACAACTGAGAAATTCATGCAGAACGCCTTCGTAACGCCAAGGCAGCGAGCTTCGGATGAGCTGGGGCCGCCAGTAGTGGCGCTCTTTATTCACGATCTTTACGGTGTAAGAGTCCGCATTGAGGCGTGGCAACTCGAAGCCTGGCGTAACTTCGAGCACGTCGTCAGCGTCGATGATTAAAGTATAGGTGCCGTGCGTTCGAGCGAGTTCCAGTGCCTCACTCCGGTTATGCGCAAAATCGACCCAAGGACGCTGGTGCAGTTCGCCTGGAATGTCATGCAGCGCTTCGCGTATGACATCAGCCGTGTGATCGGTCGAGCCGGTGTCGACGATAATCCAATAATCAATGAACGGACGGACCGACGCGAGGCAGCGCCCGATCACCGACGCCTCGTCCTTTACGATCATCGAAAGGCAGATTTTCTGATGCCTTCCTCTCACGGCTGTATTCTTCGACGATTTCTGTACATTCATCGTTGAATGGCCATTCGCATTGGGGCACGGCAAGATCGGATTTGATTGCGATCATATATTGGCAAGCTGAAACAACCAATTAACCCGATTTGTAGACAATCTAAGGTTTCGTTTTACTCTTTGGGCCAAACGGAAGCTTCGGCCGACCCCATTCGACCGCGCAAAAGATCCTTCGATCGACAGCCGCAACGACAAGGCGGAGTTGCTGTCAAAAGCTGGACGGGAGTAAACGCTAAGGGCCGTATATTTCGACCTGTTCCAGATGCAGGTATTGCTTTTGTTTCTCGAGTAATTGAATGCGGACATAACGCCCACACACCGGCTGATCCGGCGTCCAAACAAAGGGGCTCCTTCGCGTTGGCCCACGCAATAGGCTGTTGGTTTCCTTGCGAAACACCGTATTCCACGTCTGATCATCGTCGGAAACTTGAATTTCCAATCGGTTTGCGCGAGCAACAATAGCCAAATTCGAGCACAGGCGATTGTAGATCCGTACTTCGCTGATCTGCTGAATTTTTTCCAGGTCGACGCGCCACCAAGGCGGTGAGTCGAGCCCGGTGTGGCAGTTGTACGAGCCAGTGAAATGACCGCTCACGGCGCGGGTCGCATCCGATTCCGGGTCAGCTTCCAGCGACCACGGGCAAATTGAACTCTGGGTGGCGTGTTTCCCGAGCGCAAGGTTGCGACCTCGCGGAGGTGGCACTGCCAAACTTCGAGCCTTTGTCCCTTCCACGACCATACTCTCCAGGTCGAGGAAACCTGGTGGAATCTTTCCCGTGTTCGCCAGGCCACACAACACGCGGTGCTCGCTCTTATTCAACTCGCATGAGACGACCGGCTGGAAACCGGACAAATCCAACGCCAGCTCCAAGGTCTCGCGATCATAAATGAACGTGTGGTCCCAATTCCGCACAAAGTTGTTTAGGAAAAATGCGTTAGTGACCAGCGGAGCTTCCGGAACCCAGGTTGTCACTGACCAGTTTCTATAGCGCTCTTCGAGCATGCCGCGGTCTGGCGACATCACACGACAAAGAAAGTTGATTGAAGGCGTAACGATACGAATTACGCCGGACGGCTTCAAGATGCGGTTGCATTCCTCAAGCATATTTCTCCCATCTTCGAAAGAAACATGCTCAATCATATGCTCGGAATAGATATAATCAAAAGACTCAGACGGAATATCGAAGCTCTGCGTCGCGTCGAGCCTCATACAGGCATGCCCAGGGGGCGGGTTCACGTCGCTGGTCAACCAGCCAGGTCGGGTGTTCCATCCCGCTCCTATTTCCAGACAGTGCGGTCCAGGCTTGGCAAGGTAATTCGCGAGGGCCGGGTCCGGTTGTTTTTGGTCCTCGAATTTTGCGATTGCGGCAGCAGCTGCCCGTCGAGGGACATTCATTGCGTCAGACTCCTGGCGTGTTCCGGCTTCTTGACGAGTGGCCTTACGTCGTTCGTGCTAGATTGATTCAACAAAAGCCGCTTCACCATAAAGCGTTGGCAAGTCATTGATGAAACCGGCATGCCCATTCTCATCGATAGGCGTTTTGCGGTCGACAAGTCGTGCGTTCGATCACCCAGCTGTCCAGGTCGCTCATTGCTGATATGCCAACGAAAACTTTCGCCGAAGTTACCGAATGGCCTGAAATATCCAGCGGCCCATGGCCCAACTTAGATGAAGTTGGAAAAGCCGCGGAACGCAGATAACATTTTCACCTGCGGAGCCAACGAGCAATGACGGAACAAATTATGATGCGCCTAAAACTTACAGCATCTTGTTTTAAAAAGCCGAGCGCCGTTCGTTGCGTTGTATTTAAATGTTGAACGATCTGGGCAGACCGCCGCCTCTCGCCGCTGAGGTATTAATAGAGACGTTACCAGGGCAAAGAGTAACATTAGGGAAAAGATTTTCTCGTAATGTGGCTTGATATCCCCTGAATCCCAGCAGGCTTGAGCATTTCATCTTAGCTGAGCTGGGCGCGTTCTGCAAACAGAGCATTAACTTCGCAACATGACCACTGCCAAGCTGCTCTGTTTGAATATGATCGTTAAGAACGAGATCGCGAATCTTGAGCGCTGCCTTTTGGCGGTGGTCGACCATATCGCGTGCTGGGTGATCGGAGACACGGGTTCGACTGACGGCACGCAGGACTACATCCGCTCATTCTTCCGTGCGCGTAACATACCGGGTGAACTGCACAGTTTCCCGTTTCAAAATTTCGAGCAGGCGCGGAACACAGCACTCGATTACGCTCATGCGTCACCGCTGGCCTACGACTATTTGTTGCTCGACGACGCGGACATGGAACTGGTAGTTGAAGACAACGATTTCCGAACCAAACTAACCGCTCCAAGCTACGCCCTTTTACAAAGATCAAGCATCAGCTACTGGAATACGCGATTGATTCTTCGCAACTCCGGAGCCCGCTATCGTGGTGTGACTCACGAATACCTGGCTGTCCCAGGAGACAGCAGGCAACTTCACGACGTCTGGTACAAGGATCATGCTAGTGGGTCTAACCGCGTGGACAAATTTGAGCGTGACATCAGGTTGCTGGAAGAAGGCCTCAAAAGCGAGCCGAACAATCAGCGCTACTGGTTCTATCTGGCGCAATCGTATCGCGACGCGGGACAGGTCGCAAAGGCAGCAGAAATCTACGCTAAGCGCGCCGAAATGGGCGGTTGGGACCAAGAAATGTGGTACGCGCGCCTGCAAGAGGCCCGTTGCTTAGCCAAACTTGGGGATGAAAGCGGCTTCCTGCGTGCGGCACTAGCCGCCTTCGATCAGCGGCCACAACGCGCCGAGCCATTATACCATCTCGCGCGATATTTTCGCGAGCGCGGTAAGAACCACACAAGTGCTCTGTTCTCTGAGATGGGAATGGGTATCAAACTGCCGAATGACATCCTGTTCCTCGAAGACTTCGTCTATAGTGCGGGCCTTAAGGAAGAGTATTCGATCGCGGCGTTTTATTCACACGATCCGGCGCGTAAAGACCGCGGCTTCAGCGCTTGCAATTGGCTAGCACTGAACCGAACAGTACCACAGCGGACGCGCGACCTCGCACGCGCGAACACCTTTTTCTATTTGAAGCCCGCGAGCTCGATTTTGCCGTCCTTCTCCGCTCGTCGCATCGAGTTCACGCCACCGGCTGGCTATCACCTCTTGAATCCCTCTGTGACTAGACGGAGCGACGACATCATGGTGCTGCAGCGGGCCATTAATGTCACCGTGTCTGCAGATGGAGAATATCGGACACCGGATAAGGAGCCGGTCCGTACGCGCAACTTTCTGCTTAAGCTCGACATGAGTCTCTCTGTTCAATCGTCGAGGGAAATTCTCCGGCCCGCCGACATGCCAGCACCCATATTCCCACTGGTCCAGGGATTTGCGGACGCGCGTTTGTTCACCCTGCGCCATGAACTCTGGTGCGTAGCCTGCGTCCGGGAACTGACGCAAGAGGGATGGTGCGAACAGGTACTTGCACGCATTGATGTTTCTTTGCCGGAAGTGCACCGGCTCACGGATTGGCGCGTGCTACGTCCGCAAGGGCCACAGGTCCACGAAAAGAATTGGATGCCGCGAGTCGTTGGAGCTTCTCTGCAATTCATCCGTCTATGCGATCCGACCCGTGTGATCGACGACAATGCGCGCACAATTGCTGAGACTGTGCCGCCGATCGCCGCCGACCGGTTTCGCGGGAGCAGCCAAGCGATCCCATTCGACGACGGTTGGCTCGCGCTCGTACATGAAATAGCCGAGCGCGACAAGCGGCGCTTCTATCAACATCGATTCGTATGGTTTGATACTGCAAACCAGCTGCGACGCGTGAGCCGACCCTTCTTCTTCATCAAAAACGGAGTCGAGTTTGCTGCTGGCTTGGTCAGCGTTCACGACGAGAAAGGTCTGTTAATCTCCTTCGGTGTCGACGACAACGAGGCTTGGATTGCCACAGTCGAGGCGAGCGAAGTACGCCGGTTGCTGGAAGACGCGAACCAGCTGCCATGGGGCCGCCTGGTGACGGCAGAACCTGCATTGGCCTCCCCCATGGCATCCAATTGAAATCGCCGCAATATAAAGCTAGAACACACAGATAATCCTCAATCCATCTCTAGCTCCGCCGGATTGCGCCGCACAACTTTATCGCATCGATAGAGATGACAGTGTTTGGCCAACAAAGACGGCTGCTCTTTCGGGCATTCGGTAGATCGGTCACGACCACCTCGCACCCACTCAAGCGGTGAGCTAGCAACGCCGCGCTCGCGCCGCAACTTCCGCCCACCCCATCTGCTGACTGAGGTTTCTGCTCCAAGCATTGTTCCTTCTCGGCTTCACCGCCCGGCTCAAATCAGCTAAATTGGATGGTGTTCCCAAGCGACTTTATAACCACCAGCGATCTGTTCGCCGGCCGCAGGAATAGTGTCTCCATTCCCCAAAGACATCCACCTGGCACTGGTGGCAATTTACCTGATCGCTCGGGAGCTCGGCCAACTGGCTACTAATAAAAACAAGGCCGCAGCGTCGGAACATTGACCACGTTGGTTTACGTTCGACTTCGGCACGGCACGCGCTTGTATCGTTACGTTAAGTTAGCAGTTAGGCCTCTGACCTAGTGAGATCGCTGCATCAATCAAAGCGATAGCAATCGGTCGCAATCCTGGGGCGTCAGACCCCGCAATGCATTCGTGGCAATCATGGTGAGCGTTTCTCCATCAATAGAGCAGGCTCGGACGCTTCTCTCCGTGCCGATCGAACTTACCGGCGATTGGGGCGCGTCAACGCCTGAAGACGCGCTGGTCGTGCTAGCACGTACCCGAGAAATCTGTCTCGCCGATGTAAGGTTACTTTCGGACAATCAGCCTGCGGTACTACGCATCGAGTCGCGTTCGTCGGGCCCGCCCCATGTTTGGCTTGAAAGCTCAACCGTGGCGCACGTTGTGGTAGACGGCATCGCACGCGATTGGTGCCGAATGGCCTATCAGTTCGGTCATGAACTTGGCCACGTACTTGCCAACAGCTGGCAGCCGGATGCATTGCCGTTGCGGCCCAGCCAATGGCTCGAAGAAGCGCTGGTCGAAGCCTTTTCGCTTCGCGGTCTCGCACTAATTGCCGATAGTTGGGAGCAAAACCCTTGGCTCCCCGACGAAGCCACTTTTTCAAAGGATTTGCGCAGGTACCGAGAGTTTCTAATCGCGGGGTATCGCAAGGGCGCGGCCGGAGCTAAGCAGTGGCTGAATTCCTGGTTTGCCGACACACGAACTGCCGTTGAGGGTGGTCTTGGGGGAAGGCCTGCTGCCGGACCCGCTTTGCTGATGATCCTGGGCGAGCTAGTTCGCGACAAAGGCTGTGTCGAAGACCTCGGTGCGCTCAACCGATGGCACGGTCGAACAGTAGTTCCTTTAGAGGACTACCTGCAGCTTTGGAGAGAGAGCTGCGCGGGTTTGGGGGCGCCAGGGAAGCTGCCGCGGCGTCTCAAAGAGGTGCTCTTTCCCGACGAGAATCCGCGCCGATCGCTGCGACGGCCAATACCATACATGCGGCGGCCACAACGGAGCGAGGTTTGTCAATACATTGCTGCCCTCGATGATCTCGTCTCCTTGACTCACCCAGTACGCGCCGCGTGGGCGTTCGCCGAGGCGCTCGATTTGCAAAACATATTGAATTCCGACAGCTTGAAAATCGCGGCTTCAGCTCCCGTGCAACCCGCCCTGATGGTCGCTTTGTGGTTGTGGGCGATTGCCGAAGGCGTCGGTAGTGCTCGGCGACTCGAGAAACTGTGCGTCGAGCATTTAGCTTACCGCTGGCTTTGCGGGGGGGTCGAAATCGATTACCAGACTTTGAGGGACTTCCGGTGTGTAGACGATGCTGTCGACACACTGCTCGCGCATGGCCTCGCGGTGCTCGTCGATGAGGGAGTTATAAATTTGGAATTGCTCTCGCCAGATACACTAAGGGTACAGGGTTTAAAGGGCAGCAGTTCGGTTCGTCGGCGCCGACGCCTAAACGCGCTGGCCGTTGCTGCCGCGGCGCGTGTCCACGATTTGCGTGCTGCGCTCGACACGAACGACCCTGTCGCCGATGAGCGCCACAGTAGGACGGTGCGCTGGCGTGCCGCGCAGCAACAAGGTGTGAGCGTTGATGCAGCCCTTAGGAAGATGAAGGAGCTTTCGCGGAAAAAGGCAGAGCGGAAAAACGCCAACAAGAAACGCGATAAAGAATCCTAAAGCGCGCAGGTCGGACACTAAAGCGACCGCTCAACCAGGCGCCAACTGTCAGATCGAGCTCCAGCTAAACAGCTGAAGACCCCTCACATCCACCCTAGTCGTGGCGCCGCTCGTCGTGCCTCTACAGCATACTTCTTGTAGAGCGAATTCACCTTTCGCGTTGACTATGTGAAGTATTTGTCAGGCCGTAGCACTTGCCGGGTCACACGCTCCCGCCGTCGGTCACATCGGTAGTTAGCGATCTTCATAGAGCTTTGGCTCCTGCGCCAGACTCCTGGATGAAGGTTGGCTGCGGCCGGTGACACACAGTCCGTTTGTTGTACATTTGACACTCGTCGAGGGAGGCATCTTGAGGGAGGCAGCTCGGCTGCCTGTTCGTTTGCCTGAAACAAAAAGGAGCGGAATCGTTTGTAGCGATTCCGCTCCCCAGACTATCCGACAAGCCGACGGCGGCTCGTTCCTATTGGAGCTGTTTGCTCCGCAGCCGTCGGTTGCCTAAGACGAGGTGACGAACATTTTCCAACGTTCGTCACCTCGCAGCGCTTAGTGATGCGGCGACAACAGATTGTGGTTCTGTTGATTGCCGTTCTCGTCAAGACCGCCGACGGAGCCCTGGCCCTGCGTATCGGCTGGTGTGCCCAGGCCGACGCCGTTGTTGACTTCGGGCGTCACAGACCCACCACCCAAACCGCCAATACTGGTCAGTTCGTTTATGAGGCTGTTCAGTTCTCCGATCAGGCTTTGGACACTAGCCATCAGCGATACGACGTTAGTCTCCAATCCGCCGATTGCATGCAAGAACATGCTGTCCAATGAACCAAGCACAGTGTTTTGGTTCACCGGTGGATCGGACACACCTGTCGGGCCGCTACCGCCGGCATCGCCACCTCCGGTCGTTCCCAACGTCTGTTCGGCGCCGCCAGTTGGACCACTACCGCCGACCGGATCCGGATCGTGGTGGTGGTGGTGATGGTGTGCCGGACCTGTGGGTCCTGTGGCTCCGGTTGCTCCGGTGTCACCCGTCGCACCCGTGGCTCCGGTGTCACCCGTCGCACCCGTGGCTCCGGTGTCACCCGTCGCACCCGTGGCTCCGGTGTCACCCGTCGCACCCGTGGCTCCGGTGTCA
>Ga0070731_10004574_pt1 | contig 11806 bp, 10 predicted proteins | sample Coa_R1_2_FD_66448 | JGI IMG/M metagenome (GOLD analysis project Ga0070731, IMG submission 66448) | Surface soil microbial communities from Centralia Pennsylvania, which are recovering from an underground coalmine fire - Coalmine... | ecosystem: Environmental > Terrestrial > Soil > Unclassified ... | reverse complement strand
GTTCTTCCCGGCGGTCGGCTCGACCGAGCGCGGGATTGCCTCAGTCGTCTTCTGGGTCCTGATGATCCTGGTCCTGGCCCTGCTCTTCGAGGATCGCAAGGCGCCCCAGTCCGAGTCGATCGAGGTCGAGGGTCCCGACTTCACCCGTTACCTGTTCAGCAACACGCGGGCCGGCCTGGTCTGGCTGCCGATCCGCCTGTTCCTGGGCTTCGAGTGGCTGACCGCTGGCTGGGACAAGCTGACCGGGACCGGCTGGGTGGACGGCGGCGCGTCCCTCCTCGGGTACTGGAAGGGCGCGGTCGCCGTGCCGACGACCGGCCATGCCGCGATCACCTTCGAGTGGTATCGGAGCTTCCTGCAGCTGCTGATCAACAACAATGCCCAGGCTTGGTTCGGCTGGCTGATTACCCTGGGCGAGATGGCCATCGGGATCGGGCTGCTCCTCGGCGTCCTGACCGGGATCGCGGCGTTCTTCGGGGCCACGATGAACATGTCCTACCTGCTCGCCGGCTCGACCTCCACCAACCCCGTGATGTTCGCCTTCGCGATCGGCTTGATCCTGGCCTGGAAGGTGGCCGGCTACTACGGCCTCGACCGCTACCTCCTGCCCCGCCTCGGAGTGCCCTGGGCGCGCCGGCCTGGTCGGGGGAGCGTGCCGCCGACGGCGGTTCCCGTGCCGGTCGGCTGACTCGGCGGAGGCCGGCCCGGTCGCGATTCAGGCCCGGGCCGGCGGTCATACTGCGAGGCGTGCACGCCCCTGATCGGTGACCCCTCGAGCAGCCTGGACGCTGCGCCTGCTGTTCGTGGCGATCGGGCCCTGGACGGCGGCAATCGGGCCATTCATCTCGGTCATCCTCAGGGGTCGCGGCTTCGATCCGGCCGCGATCGGTCTGGTGACCGCGGGTGCCGCGATCGCCGTGATCGTGATCGTGCCGGTCTGGGGACACGTCGCGGATGTGCTCGTCGGCCGGACGCGCGCGTTCCGGATCGGCCTGGTCGTGGCCGGCATTGCCGCGATCGCCCTGCTCCTGCCGCTGCCGGCCGTGGCGATCGTCATCAGCCTGGCCAGCTTCGCGGTCTTCATCGGCGTCTTCAACGCGCTGGGCGATGCCCTCGCCGTCGACGCCCTGACGCTGCCCGAGCGGCAGTACGGGGCGTTGCGCTCGCTTTCGAGCTTCTCCTTCGCGGTGGCGGTCGTGGCCGTGGGATTCCTGTACAACTGGGCCGGCTACGGCGCGGCGTCGATCGTCGTCCTGGTCTGGTCCGTCGTCCTGTTCGTGCTGGTCGGCCCGGTCGCGGACCGGACCCATGATCCGGCCTTCCGCCTCCAGCTCGGCAGCCAGCCAGGCGCGGCAGCAAACGGCCGGATGGGCTCGGTTGGACGAGCCTTCGCGGCGCAGCCGCGCCTGCTCGGTGTGCTCGCCGCGTTCACGCTCGCCTGGGCCGGGATCCAGGGCGGCGTGACCTTCGTCTCGATCCGGATCGTGGAGCTCGGCGGCCACCCATCAGACGTCGCCCTGACCTTCGGGATCTCGGCCTTGTTCGAGGTGCCCGGCCTGGTCCTCGCCGGCTGGCTTGGTCGCCGGATCGGGTTGCGCGCGCTGACCGCGGCGTCGCTCATCGGGTTTGGCCTGTGCATGGCGAGCTGGGCCGAGCTGCCGACGCCGGACGCGATCAATGCCACCCGGCTGCTGACCGGGCTGTGCTACGGCACGTTCACCGCCGCGCGCGTCCTGTTGATCGCACGGCTGCTCCCGCCGGCCCTCCAGGCGACCGGCCAGGGCCTGGTCCAGGCGGCGACGATCGGGATCGGAACGGTGGCGGGCACGGCCCTCGGCGGCATTGCCTACGGGTTGCTCGGACCGGCCGGATACTTCCTGGGGGCCGCGGCCGCAGCGATCGTCGGCGGTGCCTGGGCCTGGCTCGTCCTGGGCGGAACTCTGGGTGCACGCGACCGCCCCGAAGTGGCATGATGTTGGGCGAAGGGGGGCTCAGCGCAATGGACCATTGCCTGACCGGCGGAGTCGGTACCGAGACCGCCTCCTGGACGTGGAAGATCCGATGAGCGAACGCCGGTGAGCACCGATCCCAGCGAGGCGCGTCGGGCGCTCGTCCTGGTCGATCGTCCCCTGGTCGTCAGCCTGATCGAGCTGACCCTGAACCACGGGCTGTTCCTCGTCCGAGCGGTCGACAGCCTGGCCCAGGCCGAGGAGATCCTCGCCGAGTGGCCGCCGGACCTGGCCGTGATCGACATGGAGCACGACGACGGCACCGCCCTGCTGACCCGACTGGGCGCCTCGAACACGATGGAGCAGAGCGCGACGCCGGTCCTGGGCCTGACCCGGCGGGGTGACCTGCGGACCAAGCTGCGGGCCTTCGACCTGGGGGTCGATGACATCCTGACGGTGCCCTTCTCGCCCGAGGAGCTCCTCGCCCGGGCGATCGTGATCACCCGCCGCTCGTCCGGTGTGGACCGCGCGATCGTGCCCACCATCCGGCTCGGCGAGATGGAGATCGACATCGTCCACCGCGAGGTCCGGGCGGGGACCTCGATCGTCCACCTGAGCAGCATCGAGCAGAGCCTGCTCTACCTCCTCGCCAGCCGGGGCGGCCGGGCCGTCACCCGCGAGGAGATCCTCGATGCGATCTGGGGCACCGATTTCGTGGCCGAGAGCAACATCGTCGACCGGCACATCCGGAGCCTGCGGATCAAGCTCCAGAACGACTATCGCCATCCTCGCTTCATCGCGACGGTCGCCGGCGCGGGCTACCGATTCGTGCCCACCTTCTCGAACCAGGGCTGGAGCACGGAGCAGCCGGCCGACGAACCGCGCCCGAGCTGATCCGGCCGGCCGTGCCGATGACGGACCGTAATGACGGCCTCGGCCACCGGGGGCATGGTTTGAGCCAGAGAGAGCCGCTACCCCTCCACTCAAGCGGCTTTCGCTAGCGAACAGGACCCGCACCATGTGCGGGCCCTTTCGCTGTCCGGCCAGCCTCGACGGTCGGCTCAGAGGGCCTCGGCGGCACTCCGGCAGGCGGCGCACAGGCCCGACACGGTCAGGTGCGAGAGATTGACCGCGAAGCCCCGGCCGCGGGCGAGGCTCTCGGTCAGGGCCTGGGCCTCGGGCGCCTCGATCTCCCAGCTTGCCCGGCAGCCCTCGCAGGCCAGGTGGGCGTGCTCGCTGACCGGCCAGACGTGGAACTCCTCCCGGCCGTCATGGCCGTGGGAATGGGACACGAGGCCGAGGTCCTCGAGGACATCGAGGGTCCGATAGACGGTCGACGGCGTCGTCTCGGGGTCCCGCTGGCGGGCTCGCTCGATCAGCTCGGCGCCGGTGACATGACCGCTCGCCTCGACCAGGACCTCGAGCAGCGCCCGGCGCTGAGGCGTCCAGCGCATCCCGCGGGCGCGCAGCGCATCGCGCGCACGGGCGACGGGATCGGCGCTGGCCGAGGGGCCGTTCATGGCCGGCATCCTACATCCGGCCGGCCTCGTTCCGCGAAGACGTAGGTGTAGCGAGGGCAGCTGATTGCCTCGCGCAGTTCTTGGGACTTGTTGCAACAAGACGGGCCAGCGCCTACCATTTCGGCACCCACCCGGACGACTGGAGCGCCTCGATGCTGACCACTGCGCACCGCCTGCTGACCACCTCGAGCGCCCTCCGCAATCGGATCTTCGCGGTCTATGGCTTCCTGCTGGTCTTCAACCTCGTGGCCTGGGGCCTGGCCCTCGGAGCCTCGGCGGCGTACCCGATCCTGCTGCCAACCGCGTTCCTGGCCTATACCTTCGGCCTCCGCCACGCCGTCGACGCCGACCACATCGCGGCGATCGACAACACCACCCGGAAGCTGATGCAGGACGGCCAGCGGCCCGTCGCCGTGGGCCTCTTCTTCTCGCTCGGCCACTCGACGATCGTGGTCGGCCTGTCGGTCCTGATCGCGATCTCGGCCGGGGTGATCAGCGACATCCCGTCGATGCAGGCGATCGGCAGCCTGATCGGGACGGCGGTCTCGGCGATCTTCCTGCTGGTGATCGGGCTGATCAACCTGGTCGTGCTGGTCGACATCTACCGGATGTTCCGGCGCGTCTCGGGCGGCGGCAGCTACGACGAGCAGACGCTCGAGGACTTCCTCAACAACCGGGGCCTCCTGGCGCGGGTCTTCAAGCCCATGCTCCGGGTGATCAACAAGAGCTGGCACATGTACCCGCTGGGGGTCCTCTTCGGCCTCGGCTTCGATACCGCCAGCGAGGTGGCCCTCCTGGGGCTGGCCGCGACGTCGGGTGCCAGTCACATTCCGGTGATCTTCATCCTGATCCTGCCGGCCCTCTTCGCGGCAGGCATGTCGCTGGTCGACGCGACCGACGGGATCCTGATGCTGGGGGCTTACGGCTGGGCCTACATCAAGCCGATCCGGAAGCTCTACTACAACCTCAACATCACCCTGGTCTCGGTCCTGATCGCGTTCGTCGTCGGGGGGATCGAGCTGCTGAGCATTGTCGCCCAGCGCTTCGGCCTGACGGGCGGCGTCTGGGACCTGGTGGGCAACCTGGACTTCGGCGTGATCGGCCTGGCGATCATCGCGATCTTCGTCGTCAGCTGGGGCATCTCCAGCCTGATCTACCGCTGGCGCCACTACGACGACCTGCCGGTCAGCGGCCAGCTGAGCCCCGGCTCGCGGAGCTGACCGCCTACATCGTCGGGACGTAGCCCGGAGCGAGGTAGTGGTCGGGGTCATCCTCGAAGTCCAGCTTGCAGCCGCGTCCGCAGAAGTAGTACGTCCGCTCACCAACCCGGCTGGACAGGCCCCGGGCGCGGGCGACGGCCGGCGCCACGGTCATCCCGCAGACCGGGTCGATGGCGCTTGCCGGCAGGGGCGTCTCGCCCGTCTCGCCGGCCTCGCCGCTGGGCGGCTCGGGGCTCACCCGGCGCCGGCCAGGAGCGGGGCGTGGCGCAGGCGGAGCGCGTTGAGGACCACGGTCACCGACGAGATCGCCATCGCGCCGGCAGCCAGCGCCGGGTTGAGCAGGATCCCGAAGGCCGGGAAGAGAGCGCCCATCGCGACCGGGATCAGGATCACGTTGTATGCGAACGCCCAGAACAGATTCTGGCGAATGACCGTCCGGGTTCGGCGCGAGAGCGCCAGCGCCGTGGGGACGAGTCGTGGGTTGCCCCCGACGAGGGTCAGGCCGGCCGCCTCGAGGGCCACGTCCGAACCGGATCCGATCGCGATCCCGAGGTCGGCCTGGGCCAGGGCCGGCGCATCGTTGATCCCGTCGCCGACCATCGCCACAACCCGGCCCGCGCCCTGGATCGACCGAATGACGGCCACCTTGTCGGCCGGCAGCATCCCGCCCCGGACATGCCCGGCGGCAATGCCCACGGCCGCGCCCACGGCCGCGGCGACGCGCGGGTCGTCGCCCGACACGAGCCAGCTCTCGATCCCGGCCGCGCCCAGCTCGGCAATCGCCCGGGCAGAATCGGACCGGATGGGATCCGAGATCTGGAACGTCCCGGCCAGCCGGCCGTCGATCGCGACGTAGGCCCGGGTGTCACCCGCGTGACCCGGTTCGGCCTCGGGCGCCGCCAGGCTGAGCTCGTCAAGGAGCCTCGGACTGCCGATCACGACCGCCCGCCCCGCCACCTGGCCGGTCACGCCCAGCCCGGATCGCGCCGCGAAGCCCTCGATCGGCCGGAAGCCGAGCTCGTCGAGCTGCCCATAGGCGACGATCGCCCGGGCCAGCGGATGCTCGCTGCCCCGCTCGAGCGAGGCGGCCAGGTCGAGGACAGTGGTCCGCTCGAAGCCCGGCTCGATCGCCAGCGCAGCGACGGCCGGCCGCCCCACGGTCAGGGTGCCGGTCTTGTCGAAGACGACCGTGGTCACCCGGGCGGCCTGCTCGAGCGCCTCCGCGCTGCGCAGCAGGATTCCGGCCTCGGCCGCCCGGCCGGTGCCCACGATGACCGCGGTCGGCGTGGCCAGGCCCATCGCGCACGGGCAGGCGATCACGACGACCGCGATGAACGCGGTCAGGGCCAGGGTCGTCCGCGGCTCCGGCCCGACCAGGAACCAGATGGCGAAGGTGGCCAGGCCGACGACGAGAACCAGGGGCACGAAGACCTCGCTGATCCGGTCGACCAGTCGCTCGACAGGCGCCTTGGAGCCCTGGGCGCGCTGGACCAGCTCAACGATCGAGGCCAGGACCGTGTCCCGGCCGACGCGGGTTGCCCGCAGCACGACGCTGCCCCAGGTGTTGAGCGTGGCGCCGATCAGCTCGTCGCCGGGCACCTTGTCGACCGGCAGCGGCTCGCCGCTGAGCATCGATTCGTCGATGGCCGTGGCGCCCTCGACGATGATCCCGTCGACGGGGATCTTCTCGCCGGTACGGACCCGGAGCAGGTCGCCCACGCGAACCGCGCTGAGCGGCACGTCGAGCTCGTACTCCTGCTCGATCCGGTGGGCGATCCGGGGCTGGAGCCCGATCAGGCGCCGGATGGCCCCGCCGGTCTCGTCCCTGGCCCGGGCCTCGAGCCAGCGGCCGAGGAGGACGAGGCCGATAATGACCGTCGAGCTGTCGAAGTAGGTGACCGGCTCCCGACCGGCCGATTCGACCAGGGCTGGAGCCACCGTAACCACCAGGCTGTACGCCCAGGCCGCGCTGGTGCCGGCGGCGACGAGGGTGTCCATGTTCGTCGTCCCGTGGCGGGCCGCCCGCCAGGCCGCGACGTAGAAGCGGCGTCCGGCCCAGGCCTGGATGAGCGTGGCCGGGATCACGGCCAGCCAGTTGCGGCTGGCCATGGCCAGGCCGCTCAGCGGCAGGAACATCAGGACCATGAGCGCACCGGCGACGCCGATCGCGGCGACGGCCTGGATGAGGGTCTGGCGGCGCTCGGCGGCACGAACCGCTGCGTCTGGATCGACGTCCAGGCTCGAGGCTGGGGCGGCTTCGGGTCGGACGTCGTAGCCCGCGGCCTCGACCGCCGCGACGAGCTCCGATCGCCCGGCGATCGCCGGGTCGACGCTGACCGTGGCCCGCTCGGTCGCCAGGTTCACGTTGGCCTGGACCACGCCCGCGGTCTTGTTCAGGAAGCGCTCGATGCGGTTGACGCACGAGGCGCAGGTCATCCCCTCAATAGGCAGGATGATCTCGATCGGGGCGCTGCTGTTCATACTCCCCAGTAGTATGCCATGGGCGATACTACCGGGGGGTATGTGGAGCGCCGGCCCGGCGGCCTACAGGTTCGGCAGTGCGGTCTTGGCGAGGGTCACCAGGGCGTCGCGCGGAGCGGTGTTGCTGTCGGGCGTGAAGACGAAGTCGGGATCCTGGAACTCGATGCCCTTGTCGCCCTTGCGCACGAACAGGATCCCGCCGGCGCCGGACCAGAAGGCGTCGTCGCCCAGGCCGTCGACATGCTGGCTGCCACTCTCGATCTGGAGCATCGAGGCCATCGCGTCCTGGCTGCCGAAGATCCACACGACGAGGTACTTGCTGGGGTCGGCCGCCTGGAAGTAGCAGATCCCCCCAGCGCCCGAGGTGTTGGCGATCGGGAAGCCTGCCGCCGTCCCGACATCGGCGGTTGTCACGATGCTCGTGCAGCTGTCGGAATCGCCCGAGCCGTCCGAGCTGGCCGCCGGCGCCGCGCTGGCGACCGGGCCCTGGCTCGCTCCGGCCGGTGCTTGCTGGCCTGCCGCGCTGGTCGCTGCCGGCGAGGAGCCGGAGCACGCCGCGAGCACCACGGCGGCGCCGATGGCCAGGGCGAAGATGGGTCGTCGAACGATTGCGTTCATTGCTTCTCCTTGGGGTGTGGCTGGGCTCACCGGAGCTGCCGGCGAATGGCTTCGACGTCGTTCCAGACGGTCTCCCGGGTGATTCGGCCGTCGGTCACCTCGACCAGCCAGACCGAGCGATGGCTGATCCAGCGACCATGTCCATCGAGCTCGAATGCCCGTCCGGTGAGGCGGCCCGACCAGACGTGCTCGTCGAGGACGAAGCCCGGGCCGTACAGCCGGCGAAGCGGGACGTCGCGCTCGTGGACGGTGGCGGCCAGCAGGTCCTGGTAGCGCCGTCGGACCGCCGCCCGGCCGTGGACCGGGTTGTCGACGCTGCCGACCAGGTCGTGGATGACGGCCTCGGCCATCGCCCCGAGAATCGCCTCGACGTCGCCGTCGTGCTCGGCGCGGAGCTGGGCGTCGACGAGGCGATCGAGGGTCGCTCGATCCGTCGGCTGGGGGGACTCCATGCCCGCCACCGTGACCGGCGGCGCTGACCAAACGCTGATCGCATCGCCGCGCTGACCAAACGACGACCGACGGCCTGCCCGGAGACGGCTACCCTTGCCTTGAGGTAGGGCGGTTGGAACAGGTTCGGATCGGCGCCGGCGTTGGCGATTGACTTTCGGGTCCTCGGCCCACTCGAGGTGGTCGAGGACGGTGTCTCGTTGCGCCTTGGCGGCCCCCGCCCGCGGGCGCTCCTGGCGGCCCTCCTGGTCGAAACCGACCGATTCGTGTCGCGCGACCGGCTGATCGACGAGCTGTGGGGCGACGATCCGCCGGCGACCGCCGAGAACGCCCTCCAGGCCCAGGTCGCGGCCCTCCGCCGGCTGCTGCCCGGGCGGATCCTGACCGGTGGCACGAGCTACCGGCTGACCGTTCGCCCCGACGAGGTCGACGCCCGCCGCTTCGAGCTGGACCTGGCCGAGGCGCGCGGCCTGCTCGGACGCCAACCGGCCCGCGCCGCGGCCCAGCTGGCGACCGCGCTCGACGCCTGGCGCGGGCCGGCCCTCGATGGCGACGCAACCGGGCTGCTGGCAGGGGCCGAGGCGACGCGCCTCGACGCGCTGCGGCGTGCCGCCCAGGTCGAACGGGCCGATGCCTGCCTGTCGCTGGGCGAGGCGGGCACCGTCGTCGACGAGCTGTCCGGCCTGGTAGCCGGCGATCCGACCGACGAGCGCCTGGCCGGACGGCTGATGGTCGCCCAGTACCGGACGAGCGGCTCAGCCGATGCCCTGGCGACGTTCGAGCGGGTCGAGCAGGCCCTCGACATCGAGCTCGGGGCGACGCCGGAGGCGGCCCTCCTGGAGCTGCGCCTGGCCATCGAACGGCACGACCCGACGCTGGCCGGGCCGACCAGCGGCCTGCCGACGCCGGCGACCCGTTTCGTCGGTCGCGAACGGGACCTGGCCGAGGCCCTCGACCTGCTCGGCCGATCGCGCCTGCTGACCCTGGTCGGCCCCGGCGGCTGTGGCAAGAGCCGGCTGGCCCTGGAGCTGGGCCGGGCGATGTCCGCCGGCCGGCCCGCCGACGTGCACCTGATCTCCCTGGCGACGCTCGCCCCGGGCGGATCGGCAACGCGCCTGATCGCCGATGTGCTCGACGTCCGCGAGCGACGCGGCGAGTCCCTGATCGTCGCCCTGCTCGAGCGCCTCCGGCCGCAGCGCAGCCTGCTGATCCTCGACAACTGCGAGCACGTCCTGGCCCTCGTCGCCGGTCTGTGCGCCGAGCTCCTCGCCGGGGCACCGGGGCTGCGGATCCTGGCCACCAGCCGCGAGCCGCTCGGGGCGCCGGGCGAGGTGACCCTGGGCCTGTCCGGGCTGGCCCTGCCCGCACCCGGGGCGACGCCGGCCGAGATCCGGGCCTGCGACTCGGTCCAGCTCCTGCTCGACCGGGCCGTGGCGGTCCGGCCAGGCTTCGAGCTGACCGACCTCGGCCTGGCCAGCGCCGCCAGCCTGTGCCGCCGCCTCGACGGCCTGCCCCTGGCGATCGAGCTGGCCGCGGCCCGCCTGCGGACGTTGTCGCTGGAGGAGATCCTGATTCACCTCGAAGGCCGGCTCGACCTGCCGGTGCGGCCCGGCGAGGGCGTGGTCGAGCGGCACCGGACGATGCGCGCCGCGATCAACTGGAGCCACGACCTGCTGAGCCCGCCCGAGCGCCGGATGCTGCGCCAGCTGGCCGTCTTCCGGGGCCACCTCGACCTGCCTGCGGCGACCGCCGTGTGGGGCCCGGAGCTGGCCGGCGACGATCCGTTCGCGGCCCTGTGCCGCCTGGTCGATCAGTCGATGGTCGTGGCCGAACCGAGCCTCGATGGGCCGACGACGTACCGGCTGCTCGAGACGATCCGCCAATACGCCGAGGAGCGCCTCGCCGACGCGGGCGAGAGCCAGGCCGCCCGCGACCGCCATGCGGCGTGGTGCGCGGGCCTCGTCGCGGCCGCCGGCGAATGGGGTGGCAGCGACCAGGAGGTCTGGCTGGTCCGACTGGGTGCGGCCCACAACGACCTGCTCGCGGGGCTGACCTGGTGGCTGGGCGATGGCACGGATCCCGCGGCCGCCCTGGCAATGACCGCCGGCCTGTGGTGGTACTGGTACGTGCGCGGCCACGTGGCCGAGGGCCTCGTCTGGCTGCGACGCACGCTGGCCGCCTCGACTCCGGAGCCGTCCCGGATCCGGACGATCGCGTTGCGCGGTGCGTCGGCCCTCGCCCGCAGCAGCGGTGACTACGCCGAGGCGATCCGCTTCGGCGAGCAGTGCCTGGCGATGTGCCGCGAGCTCGCCGGGCCGGGCAGCGGCGGCGACCGGCAGGGCATTGCCGGCGCCCTGAACAGCCTGTCGGCGACCGCCCTGGCGATGGGCCAGGTCGAGGACGCGATCCGCTACGGCGAGGAGAGCCTGGTCGAGGTCCGCGGCTCGGGCAACCAGCGCGGCCTGGGCGCCTCGCTCACGAACCTGGGCACGGCCCTGCGCAACGCCGACCGCTTTGACGAGGCCGACGCGGTCCTGCGCGAAGCCGCGGATGTCTTCGACGCCCTGGGCGACGTGCGCGGCGAGACCTCGGCGATCATCAATCGGGCGATCGTCGAGCGACGCCGAGGCCAGCTCGAGAGCGCCCGGGCGTGCTGCCTCGAGGCGCTCCGGCTGTGCGTCGTCCTGGGCCATGCCGAGGGCCAGGTCGACTGCCTCGATGTCGTGGCCACGATCGAAGTGGCCGAGGGCCGATTCGCCGTGGGCCTGCGCCTGTTCGAGGTCGTTCGCAGCGCCCGGCGCCGGCTGGGCCTGGAGGTCTCGACGCCCGACGAGCGCCATGAACGTGAGGAGGCGCTGCGGGCCGCCCGCGCGGCGCTGGACCCGGCCCAGGTCGTGGCGATCGAGACCGGTGCCCGGGCGATCGACATCGGCGACGCGGCAATCGCCGAGCTGGCGACCTAGCGCGCTCGGCGAAGCCGAGTGGCGTGCCCAGGTAGTGTGGCCGAGGCTGAGCAGCGTCTGCGGGGCGGCGTCATCGAATCGCAAGGTGGGCCGGCCCAGGATGCTCTCGTACCCCAGCGCACGGGACGCCGGACCAACACCGACGCCCCGGAGATCTCCCCCTCCTCCAGGGTGGCCGGCCGGACGCATGTCCGGCCGGTTGCTCGTGTTCAGCCCCGGATCTTGTCCATCGCCTCGGCCATCGCCGACTTGCCCGAGGCTTCGAGCCCGGCAATCGAGCCATCGATATCCGCGGTTGAGCGGTTCTGGCTGAGCTTGGCCTTGGCCTCGATCCGCTCGATCCGGATCTCCACCCCGACGATCGCCCGGAGCTGGCCGGAGATGTAGTCGGGCGGCGCGTCGTCCACCGACCAGGGCGCCGCGCGGCTCGATTCGTGGTGGTCCGTCAGGCGCCGGACGAGGGCCTCGAGCCAGTGCACGTCGTCGTGGATCAGCAGCTGCCCGTAGACGTGGGCAGTCACGTAGTTCCAGGTCGGGACGACCCGGCCGTGCTCTCGCTTGGTCGCGTACCAGGCCGGCGAGATGTAGGCATCCGGCCCGCGGAC
>Ga0070731_10004573_pt1 | contig 11808 bp, 12 predicted proteins | sample Coa_R1_2_FD_66448 | JGI IMG/M metagenome (GOLD analysis project Ga0070731, IMG submission 66448) | Surface soil microbial communities from Centralia Pennsylvania, which are recovering from an underground coalmine fire - Coalmine... | ecosystem: Environmental > Terrestrial > Soil > Unclassified ... | reverse complement strand
CCCGCATCTGCAGCCGCTTCCTCGCGCTCGCAGCCGCAATCAGCCTCAACCACCGCCTCGGCCGACCACCACGCGCCCTCACCGCCTACACCACCTGAAACGGTGGAACTACTCATCTAGTTGCATGCGAGGTGCAGGTCGGTCTGCACCGCAGAGGGGAGCCCGCAGCCGAGGCTGACACTGCCGAAGGCCACGACGTGCCACGACGACGTGCCGGTGCCGGCGATCGTCGTCGTAGTCGTCGTAGTCGTCGTGCCGCCCGGCTGGCCGTGCTTGCCGTTCCCCGTCCCCTTCCCGTTTCCGTTGTCGCCGCCGTGCCCATGCCCGTTGCCGTTGTTGCCGCCCTGCCCGACCCCGTTTCCGTCGGGGCCCGGCGACGAGCCGTCGTGCAGCACGACTGTCGTCGGGCCGAGGTCCTTCTTGCGCCGCCAGGCTTCGATCCGGACGGCGGCCCAGGTCTGATCGACGGTCGAGATGCGTGCCGACCGGATCTGGAAACGGGTGACCTCGGGCGTCTTCGAACGCACGTACGCCGAGATCGTCCTCCGCAGGGCGGCCTGCTCGCCGGGTGAGGGCGTGCGGGATGCGTGAGCCGACCCCGCGGGGACCGCGGCGGCTACGACGACAGCCGTAATCCAGGCCGGGCGGGGCATCGGCAGGATGATCGGCATCTGAAGGCCCCGTTTCATGGGCCGCGGGACCTAGCTGAATCGTGCGAGCGATACGTCAGCCGGGAATTACGCGATCCGAAGAACCAGCCACCTGCTGCGTGAGCTGAACGCGGGCGCGGTCTCGAGGTGAGCCGCCTCCCTCCGAGATCGACGTCTGCGGCTTTTCCGATGTCTTCGATCGGGGGATGACCCGATTTCCCGCAGGGCCCCGTCGTGCAACGGTGCTTGGTTGCACGAGGAGGCTCGTTGGCGACGACATTCGAGATCGGCTCGCGGCAGGCGCTGAGCAAACTCCCCGTGGGAAAGTTCGAGCCGTTGATCGAGCTGGCCGGCGTCGAAAAGACGTACCGGATGGGGCGGGTCGACTATCACGCCCTTCGCGGGATCGATATGGCGGTCGCGGCGGGAGAGTTGGTCGCGATCGTCGGACCGTCGGGCAGCGGCAAGACGACGATTCTCAATCTGGTTGCCGGAATCGATCGTCCCACGGCCGGGGCGGTGACTGTCGACGGTCGTCGGATCGACGCCATGAGTGAAGAGGAACTCGCGGTTTGGCGCGGCGAGCACGTAGGCGTCGTCTTCCAGTTCTTCCAACTGCTGCCGACGCTGTCGGCGCTGGAGAACGCCGTGCTGCCGCTGGATTTCGCGCGACGCGGTTCGAAGCGGGAGAGGTTCGAGCGCGCCCGTCACAACCTCGATCTCGTCGGGCTTGCCGAGAAGGCAGAGCACCTGCCCGCCGAGCTCTCAGGGGGCGAGCAGCAGCGGGTCGCGATCGCGCGCGCGCTCGCCGCGGACCCGAAGCTCGTAGTGGGTGACGAGCCGACGGGCAATCTCGACTCCGTCACAGCAGCCGAGATGTTCGAGCTGTTTGCGCGGCTGAACGGCGAGGGCAAGACGGTCGTCTACGTGACGCACGATCGCGAACTTGCCGCACGGGCGCATCGGACGATTTCGATCCGCGACGGCCGCGTCGTCGACGGGTGAGAGCGAGCGCGTCGATGGCGTCGGCGCTTCTTCGCAAGTCCGTTACCGATCTGACGCGGCGGAAGTCACGCACGTTCTTCACGCTTGCCACGTTGACGCTGGCAGTCACGAGCGTCGGCCTCTTCGGGCTTCCGAACCTGATGGGCCGCGCAATGCACGCTGCTGTCGTCTCCGACCGGCTTCCCGATCTGACGGTGTATACGCAGACGTTCGTCCCGGGGTCGAGCCTCGCCGCGCTGGCGGCGATCCCGAATGTCCGTTCGGTCGAGGCCGGCTCGGACTACAGCGGCGAGATGTATGTCGGCGATCGTCGCGCGTACGTGTGGGTGCGGGGCATTCCGGCGTTCTCCCGGCAGTCGGTCAATGTCGTCCACCTCACGTCGGGATCACTCCCCGAGGCCGGAGAGGTGCTGGTGGACTCCCGCAACGGCCCGCAGGGGTTGTTACACGCGCATGCCGGCGACTCCGTCAGCGTGATCGCCGTGGACGGCGGAACCCAATCTCTCTCCGTGAGCGGGACGGCGGAGAACCTGGACGGCGGCCAGCAGGTGGTCTCCAACGACGTGGTCGTGCTGTACGCGAATCTCACCACCGTCGCGACGCTCAGCGGCGGTCCCGGCTACACCACGTTCTACTTCCGCCTGCGCGATTCGAGCCCCGCTGCCGTGGAGTCGTCGCTGGCCGCACTGAGCCGGACCTTTGCGGCGATGCCGGGGTTTCGCGGGTTCTCGGGGTTGCCCGACGTACGCGCCGCGGGTGACTGGCCCGGCAAGTCGAGCTACACGAAGCTCGCGAAGTTCTTCTACGTCGTCACCGCGCTCGCACTGCTCGCAGCCCTCGTGCTGATCGCGAGCACGATCACCGCGCTCGTGTCGGAGCAGACGTCGGAGATCGGGATCATGAAGGCCGTCGGCGGCCGCCGACGGCAGGTCGCCGCTGTCTATCTGAAGACCGCGCTCCTCCTCGGCGCGATCGGCACCACGGCCGGTATCGCGCTGGGGCTTCTGGTCGCGAACCTCCTGACGCGCTACTTCGGCTCCCACGTCTACGGGGTGAACGTGGGAGTCGGCGTCGACCCCTCCGTCATCCTCGCGAGTCTCGTCCTCGGCCTCTGTGGGCCGCCGTTGGCAGCCCTGCCGGCGATCCGGCGCGCCACCCGTGTCCCGATCCGCGAAGCCCTCGAAGCGACGGGATCGGCCGTCGGCGGCGAGGACCCCGGCGAGCGGGCCCTGCGCCGAGTCCGTTTCCTGCCTCGGACGACCCAGATCGGCCTGCGCAACGTCGGTCGTAGGCGGCGGCGGGCCTTCTCGACCGGCCTGGTCGTCGCACTCGCCGTCGGCACGCTGCTGGCGCTGGTCGGCTTCGGCACCGGCGTGGCCGACACCAGCCGCGCTTCGTGGCACGACCACGGCGAGGACTTCGAGATCGACCCGCAGGGACAACCGCTCGGCGCGCGGGCGGCGCAGCTCATTCGCACCACGCCCGGCGTGGCCGCGATCGAGGGAAAGTTCGTCACCGACGCGAGGCTCGCCGGCAAGGACGCGAAGATATGGGCCGTCCGGCGCGCGACGATGTTCCGCTACCACATCGCGTCCGGACGCTGGTTCAGCGCCGCCGAGGAGACGAACCGTGCGCACGTGGCCGTCATCGAGCGCGACATCGCCCGCACCACGGGCACCCGTCTGGGCCAGACAATCAGGATTCGCATCGCGTCAGGGGTCTCGTCCTTCCGCGTCATCGGCATCGCCAGCAACCAGCAGGAGGACGGCACCGCCCTGTACGTCCCGCTGACGACGATGCACGCGCTGCTGCCCGGCATGCCGGCGGATGCGAGCGACTACTGGGTGCGCACGACGTCTCACGACCACGCCTTCATCGACCGAACGACGACCCGCGTCGAGAGCACACTGAACGCGAACGGCTACGACGTCAGCGCGCAGATCGTGTACGTGATGCTCGCCGACGAGATCGCGCATACGCGGACGCTGGTCACGTCGGTCATCGTCCTCGGGTTCCTCATCGTCTTGATCAGCATGGCCGGGCTGGCAAACGCGCTCACGATGAGCGTGCTCGAACGTACCCGCGAGATCGGCATCCTCCGCACGATCGGCGCACGTGCCCGCGACGTGCGCCGCATCTTTGCCACCGAGACAATCGTGCTCGCGACACTGGGCTGGCTCATCGGCATCCCGGTCGGGGTGGTGCTCGACCTGTTCCTCGTCTGGATGACGAAGAAGGTCGTCTTGGTCGAGGTGCCGTTCACCTTTCCGCTGTGGAACATTCCGCTCGCGCTCGCCGGAACGATCGTGCTCGCGCTTCTGATCACACTTCTCCCGATCCGGCGCGCGGTGAGATTCAAGCCCGGCGACGCACTCCGCTTCGCCTAGGACCGGCTCTGCTCAGTGCGCCCGGCAGGAATCGAACCTGCGACCTCGTGCTCCGGAGGCACGCGCTCTATCCCCTGAGCTACGGGCGCGAGGGGGCCAGTAGTCTAGCCGCCGTGCGGATCCAAGCCCGTCGCGTGACGCTGCCTCTGGCCGAGACATTCGTGATCTCGCGCAGCTCGGAGGACGAGGCCGAGGTCGTCCAGGTCGAGATCACGCACGGCGACGTGTCCGGCTTCGGTGAGGCTGCACCGATCGACCGCTACGACGAGTCGGCGGCGTCGGCGCTCGCGTGGCTCGAGAACGTCGACCTGGGAGACGATCCGTTCGCTCTCGACGAGATCGCAGACCGGCTGCCGGCGGGTGAGCAGGCGGCACGCGCCGCGGTCGACGCCGCGCTGCACGACCTGCAGGGGAAGCTGACGGGGCTGCCGGTCCATCGCTTGCTCGGTCTGCGCCGGCTCGGCCCGCCGACGTCGTGGACGATCTGGCTCGGCGACCCCGACGACATGGCGCGTCGCGCCGAGCGGGCGGCGGCGCGCGGCTTCAAGCGGCTCAAGCTGAAGCTCGGCGGCCGCGACGGACTCGACGCAGATCGCGTCGCGGCTGTCCGCGCCGTCACCGAGCTGCCTCTGCAGTGCGACGTCAACGAAGCGTGGAGCTTCGACGAGGCACTGGACTATCTCCCGCGGCTCGACGTGCAGTACTGCGAGCAGCCGCTCGCCGCCGGCGATCCGGACGGTCCGGAGCTGAGGCGCCGTTCGCCGGTGCCGATCTACGTGGACGAGGACTGCCACACGGTCGCGGACGTCGCGTCGTGCGCCGAACGCGCACACGGCATCAACATCAAGCTCGCGAAGTCCGGTGGGATTCGCGAGGCGGTGCGGATGGTGGACGCGGCGCGCGCGCTTCGCCTGGGCGTCATGCTCGGCTGCATGATCGAATCGGGCCTCGGCATCGCGGCCGGCGCCCACATCTCGAGCTTGATGGACCACGTCGACCTGGACGGCAACCTCCTGCTCGCGGACGACCCATGGCGGGGGATCGCGTTCGAGGACGGCGTGCAGGTGCCCGCGGACAGGCCCGGGCTCGGTGTCGCGCCGGCGTAGGCTCCTGATCCTTGCCGAGGGCCGGTCGGGCGACCCGCACTTCGGCAAGACTGCGCGAGGCGTCATCCGGTACCGGCCCGAAGACGTCGTTGCGCTCCTCGACTCGGGGCGCCCCGGGGAGGACCAGGACGGCTTCCCGATCCTCGCGACCGTCGCCGATGCGCTGTCGCTCGAGCCGACCATCGCGCTCGTGGGCGTCGCGACGCAGGGAGGCAGGTTCCCCCCGGCGTGGCGGGAGATCCTCATGGATTGCATCCGGGCCGGTCTCGACGTCGAGAACGGCCTCCACGAGTTCATCTCCGACGATCCGGAGCTCGTCGAGCTCGCCCGCGAGCACGGCGTCGAGCTGCGCGACCTGCGGAAGCCTCCACCAGGGCTGAACGTGCCGACGGGGGCGAACCTCACGCATCCCGCGCGGACGATCCTGACCGTCGGCTCCGACTGCGCGATCGGAAAGATGACAGTCGCCCTCGAGCTCGACCGCGAGGCGAAGAGGCGCGGCATCCGGAGTGAGTTCGTCCCGACGGGGCAGACGGGCATCGCGATCGCGGGGTGGGGGATCTCCGTCGACGCCGTGATCGCGGACTTCATCGCCGGCGCCGCCGAGCAGCTCGTCGTGGAGGGTGTCACCCGAGGCGGCGAGCTGCTGTTCGTCGAGGGGCAGGGGTCGCTGCTGCATCCTGCGTACTCCGGCGTGACCCTCGGCCTCATCCACGGGGCGGCCCCGCACGCATACGTCCTCTGTCACATGGTCGGCGAGACGATCGTCGACGGCGACGGCAGGTTCCCGATTCCGCCGCTCGCCGAGCTCGTCTCGCTCCACGAGCGCCTGAGCCTCCTGGCACGGCCGGCCCGCGTCCTCGCCGTGGCGCTCAACACGCGGTCGCTCGACCACGAGGAGGCGAGGCGGGCCGTCGCCGCCGCCGAGGCGGAAACGGGCCTGCCCGCCGACGATCCCGTGCGGTTCGGGGCGTCGAAGCTGCTCGACGCGCTCGTCGAAAGCCAGGATCTCGTCAGGGCTTGACGACCGAACACGTGTTCGCTACGCTGTCGAACAGATGTTCGGTCGGATCGTCATCCTCGTCGGCCTCGCGGTGCTGGTCTGGAGCATCGCCGCGAGGTCGTCCGACGCTCACGGGAGCCGTCAGGTGATCACGGTGCGTCCCTACGACACGCTGTGGTCGATCGCCGAGCGCCGCTACGGCGGCGACGTCCGCGACGCGATCTGGCGGATCGAGCGGGCGAACCATCTGCCGGGTGCGGACATCCGCGCCGGGCAGAAGCTCGTCCTCCCGTAGCGAGGGAAGCCGGTTCGCGGGCTACTGCGAGAATCGGCGGCGCGTGGACCTCGACCTCGTCTTCCTGGGGACGTCCGGCAGCGCGCCGACGGCGAAGCGGTCGCCGGCGGCGCTGCTGGTGCGGCGCGGTGGTGAGCGCCTGCTCTTCGACTGTGGCGAGGGCACCCAGCGGCAGCTGATGCGGTCGACGGTCGGGCTGCCGGAGCTCCGCGACATCTTCATCTCGCATTTCCACGCCGACCACTACCTCGGCCTGCCGGGGATGCTGAAGACGTTCTCGCTCCGCCAGCGTGCGGCGCCGCTGACGGTGCACGGGCCGCCCGGGCTCGAGGATCTCTTCGCCGAGCTGCGGCGTGTGTTCGGCAAGCTCACGTACCCGCTCGACCTGGTCGAGGTTCGTCCGGGCCATTCGCTCGAGCGGGACGGTTACCGGATCCTCGTGTTCCCGGTTCACCACGGCGTCAGCGCAGTCGGCTACGCGCTCGCAGAGGATCCGCGGCCGGGAGTCTTCGACGTCGAGGCTGCCGACGCACTCGGCGTTCCGGCGGGGCCGGCTCGCGGCGAGCTGCAGCGGGGCGAATCGGTGACGCTCGACGACGGCCGTGTCGTGACTCCCGACGAGGTGCTCGGCGAGCCGCGCGCCGGGCGCCGCATCGTCCTGCCGGGCGACACCGCCCCGGTGGAGACGGTCCGTGTGCTCGCCGAGGGCGCGGATGTGCTGGTTCACGAGGCGACCTTCTCCGACGAAGAGCGCGACCGGGCGGGTGAGACGCTGCACTCGACCGCGCTGCAGGCGGCCGAGATTGCGCGCGACGCGGGTGTCCGTCTGCTCGCGCTGACCCACCTTTCGCCGCGCTACTTCGGACCCGAGCTCGCCCGCGAGGCGCGTGCCGTCTTTCCGGCGACGGTCGTCCCGCGCGACCTCGACACCATCGAGGTCCCGTTCTCCGAGCGCGGCGAGCCGCTGCTAGTGAAGGGGGGCGCCGCACCCGAGCCCGGCGCTACAGTCAGCCCCGCATGAGCGAGTTTGTTCAAGTTGCGGTTGCGGGCGACGTCGCCGAGGCCGAGGAGATGGAGGCGATCCTCCGATCGGCAGGAATCGACGCCGAGGTCCAGGCCGGCGCCGACGACCCGCTCACCGTCTGGGTGCCCGAGGCAGACGTCGAGGCCGCCCGCGAGGCGCTCGAGGCTCTCACCGAGCCCGACGACCTGATCTCGGAGCCGTGAGACCCGCGTCCCTAGGACGTCGGCGACGTCCTAAGGACGAGAGGTTCTCGATGTCCGTCAGCCCCGTCGGGTAGGCTGCGCGTCGCTCCGCCCCTTTAACCCGGTCCAGCGAGGCCGGAAAGGAGTCGAATGTCGCACCATGCCATCAGCCCGGCGCCGAAGCTTCTGCTCGACGCCGAGGCGATCTCGCGGACGCTGAGCCGCGTCGCGCACGAGATCATCGAACGGAACGAGGATCTCGACGACGTCGCGCTCGTCGGTATCCACACGCGCGGCGTGCCGATCGCCCAACGCCTGCGCCGGCTCGTCGAGGAGCGCTCCGGGGTCGAGCTCCCGCTGGGCCAGCTCGACATCACCTTTCACCGCGACGACGTCCATGTCCGCGCCGATCGCGCTCCGAGGCGGGCGCAGCCGGTCGTCCGTGACACGCGACTCGACTTCGAGCTCGAAGGGCGCACCGTGATCCTCGTCGACGACGTCCTCTACACCGGAAGGACGATCCGCGCCGCGATCGACGCGCTGCTCGAGTACGGCAGGCCCGAACGCGTCCAGCTGGCGGTGCTCGCCGACCGCGGCCACCGCGAGCTTCCGATCCGGCCCGACTACGTCGGCAAGAACCTTCCGACGTCGCGCGGCGAGCGCGTACAGGTCGAGCTTCTCGAGGTCGACGAGCTCGACAGGGTTCTCCTGATCGCCGGCCGAGACGAGGAGGACGGTGATGACTGAGCTGCGCGTCGTCGGCGACGGGCCTGTCGCACCGCCCCGCGAGCGCCGGCATCTGCTCTCGATCGCCGACCTCGACCGTGACGACATCGAACGGCTGCTCGCAACGGCGCGCTCGTTCGCGCTGTCGCAGGCGCGTGAGACGAAGAAGCTCCCGACACTTCGCGGCCGTCTCGTCATGAACGTCTTCTACGAGTCCTCGACGAGAACGAGCTCGTCGTTCGAGGTCGCCGCAAAGCGGCTCTCGGCGGACACACTCACGGTCAAGGCGGCCGGATCGTCCGTCGACAAGGGCGAGTCGCTGCGCGACACGGTGCAGACCCTCGCGGCCTACGACCCGGACGTGATCGTGATCCGCCATCCCGAGGCAGGAGCTGCGAGCTTCGTCGCGCGCGCGACTGGCGCACACGTCGTGAACGCGGGTGACGGCAAGCACCAGCATCCGACGCAGGCGCTGCTCGACCTGTACACGATGCGCGAGGCGTTCGGGCATCTCGACGGGCTGCGCGTCGCGATCGTCGGCGACGTACTGCACTCCCGCGTTGCACGCTCGCTGGTCCAGGCGCTACGGCTCGTCGGCGCAGACGCGTTTCTCGTCGGTCCGCCGACGCTGCTCGTTCCCTCCCTCGCGCCGTCGACCCACGACATCGATGCGATCGCGGATGCCGACGTCGTCTACGTCCTCCGCATGCAGCGTGAGCGGATGCTGGAGGGCGCGAATTTCGTCCCCTCGCTGCGCGAGTACACCGCGCGCTGGGGCATCACGACCGACCGGATTCGGCCGGGGCAGAGAGTGATGCATCCGGGCCCGATGAACCGCGGCGTCGAGATCGACGCACGCGTCGCCGATTCCGAAGCATCGCTGGTCGTCGATCAGGTTCGCTCGGGACTCGTCGTGCGGATGGCGGTGCTGTACGACCTCCTGACGGCCGGGCCCGTTCCGGTCGAGGCCACGATGGAGGTGGCGTGATGCTCGCCGGACGGGTCGGCAGCGACGACCTCGTCGTCCGCGGCGCGAGGGTGCTCGATCCCGTCGAGGGTGTCGACGCCGTTCTGGACGTGCGCGTCGACGGCGGCACGATCACCGGGCTCGCACCACAGGTGGACGCGAACGGCCATCGCGTCGTCGACGGCGAGGGTTTCGTGCTCGCGCCCGCATTCATCGACCCGCACGTGCACCTGCGCACGCCGGGCCGCGAGGACGAGGAGACGATCGCGACCGGCACCGCGGCGGCGGCGGCCGGCGGTTACTGCGCGATCCTCGCGATGCCGAACACCGAGCCCGTGGTCGACACATCCGAGGTCCTCGGCGCGCTCCGCGCGCGCGCCGCGACGGAGGCGGCCGTGCCGGTCGGTTTCCTGGCGGCGATCACGAAAGGCCAGACGGGTGCCGAGCTGACGGAGATGGGCGCACTCGCCGACGCGGGTGCCGCCGGCTTCACAGACGACGGCCGGCCGGTCGTCGCCGCCGGGGTCATGCGCCGCGCGCTCCAGTACAACGCCGTCACGGGACGGACGCTTGCCGTTCACTGCGAGGAGCCGACGCTCACCCGCGGTGGACACGCTCACGCCGGTCACGTCTCGGCGGAGCTGGGGCTCGGCGGCTGGCCGTCGCTCGGAGAGAGCTTGATGGTCGCGCGCGACCTCGAGCTTGCCGCCGACACGGGGCAGCCCGTGCACCTGATGCACCTCTCTGCGCGCGAGTCGGTCGAGCACCTGCAGCGTGCGCACCATCGCGGCGTGCGAGCGAGCGGTGAGGTGACGCCGCATCATCTCTGTCTGACCGACGAGGCAGTGCGGAGCCTCGATCCGAACGTGAAGATGAATCCGCCGCTGCGCGCCGAGGACGATCGCACGGCACTCGTCGATGCAGTGCGCGACGGCACGATCGCGGCGATCGCCACCGACCACGCGCCGCACGCGCCCGAAGAGAAAGACGTCCCGTTCGAGGCGGCGCCTTTCGGCGTGACGGGGCTCGAGACGGCGTTCGCAGCGCTCTACTCGTATCTCGTCGTTCCGGGCGTGCTGCGGCTCGAGACTCTGCTCGAGCGCCTCTCGGCCGGTCCCGCCTCGATCTTCGGCCTCGACCGGCCGCGGGTCGCCGTCGGGGCGCGCGCGAATCTCGTCCTCATCGACCTCGACGGGCGGTGGCGCGTGAAGTCGACGACCTTCAAGTCGCGCTCCGCCAACTCTTGGCTACTCGGCAAGCGCCTCCACGCCAAGGTTCGTCTGACCGTCGCGGCCGGACGCGTGGTGCACGAGGCATGACGTATCTCGTGCTCGAGGACGGGGTGGTCTTCCCGGGAACGTCCGTCGCGGCTAACGGCGTCGCACTCGGCGAGGCGGTCTTCACGACCGCTATGAGCGGCTACCAGGAGACAGTCACCGACCCGAGCTACGCCGGCCAGATCGTGTGCTTCACGGCACCGATGGTCGGCAACTACGGCGTCGACGAGCAGCGTTCGCAGTCGGGTCGCGTGCATGCGACGGGGGTCGTCATGCGCGAGGCGAGGGGGCCTGCCTGGACGGATTGGCTGCGAGAGCACGGTGTCGTGGCGTTGACCGGGCTCGACACACGCTCACTCGTGCTTCACCTCCGCGAGCGGGGCTCGATGCGGGCTGCTCTCGTCGGAGACGACACCTCCGTCGGCTCGGCGCTCGAGATCGTCCGTGCGCAACCCTCGATGGAAGGGCAAGCGCTTGTCGCCGGAGTCTCACCTCGTGAGCGCTACACGTTTGCGGAGGCGGGAGACGTGCGCGTCGCCGTCGTCGACTACGGCTGCAAGCGCTCGATTCTGCGCTTGCTCGCGCAGCACGGCGCGGCCGTCGACGTCTACCCACACGACGTCGACGCCGACACGCTGGCCGGCTACGACGGCGTCCTGCTCGGAAACGGCCCAGGCGATCCGGCGCCGCTCGATCAGGAGGTTGCGACGGTGCGCGAACTCCTCGGCCGGACGAGTGTGCTCGGGATCTGCCTCGGTCATCAGCTGCTCGCACTCGCGGCGGGTCACAAGACGTTCAAGCTGCCGTTCGGACACCGCGGCGCGAACCATCCCGTCCTCGAGCGGCGAAGCGGCCGCGTGCTCGTCACCTCGCAGAACCACGGGTTCGCGGTCGCGCCGCACGACGGCGCCGAAGCAACGCACATCTCGCTGTACGACGGCACCGTCGAAGGTCTTGCGTTCCCGGAGCTGCGCGCGCGCTCGTCGCAGTTCCATCCCGAGGCGAGTCCTGGGCCTCACGACGGCGCGACGGTCGTCGGCTCGTGGCTCGAGGAGCTGAAGACAGCTGCCTAGGCGCTCGGACATCCATTCGATCTGTCTGGTTGGTTCGGGTCCGATTGTGATTGGGCAGGCGGCGGAGTTCGATTATGCGGGGTGTCAGGCGTTGAAGGTGTTGCGGGAGGAGG
>Ga0070731_10004571_pt1 | contig 11809 bp, 6 predicted proteins | sample Coa_R1_2_FD_66448 | JGI IMG/M metagenome (GOLD analysis project Ga0070731, IMG submission 66448) | Surface soil microbial communities from Centralia Pennsylvania, which are recovering from an underground coalmine fire - Coalmine... | ecosystem: Environmental > Terrestrial > Soil > Unclassified ... | reverse complement strand
GTAGATATTCATCGGCCAACGCATTAATATCCGCCAGTTCCTTTTCGCCTGCGCTTGACCGTGAGTGCTGCAACATTCCTTTCACAATCGCATCGGCGCGTTTACCGTGATGATTTATTTTTTCAAGGTTTTGCCTGATGTCATTGAGGATCTCATTTTCCACTTTCTCATCCCGCGCCCCCGGTGTTTTGTTTCTTTCCACTTGTAACTCGGCAATCAGCTCATTACTTACTTCCGAAAAATTATTTACAAAGTTCAACGGGTTTTGAATTTCGTGTGCAATGCCTGCGGTGAGCTCTCCGAGGGAAGCCATTTTTTCAGATTGCACGAGTTGCTGTTGCGCCTGCCTCAGGTCCACCAACGTTCTATCTACCTGTTGTTTGGCGGCTTCCAATTTATTGAAATCTTCATAGCGGGCGTAGGCTGTTGAAAACGCGTCGGCAAGCGCCTGCACCAACAGCAGATGCTCATCGCTTAATGGCGATGAATCACCAACATACATCATGCCTTGCACAAAAGGAACAAAATGCAAATACAGATCAGTTGGGCGATGTTCGGTCAGGTATTTTTCTCCTGTAGCAATCGCGCCCTGTTCTACCAGGCTTTTAGCCTGTTCCAAAAATGCGGCTTCGTCCCAATGGGCTTTATATACTTCCTTTTTGTGCCAATAAGGCAATGCCTCGGTTATGATTTTGGAATTCGAAAAGGTTGAAGTAAACGAGGTGATCGCTTTTCCTTCTGTGTATAAAAATGTTTGTACCTGCTGCTGCTCTTCGTCCATGATAAAAACGCCACAACGGACAAATGGAATGCCCAATATGGTTAGTTCATTCCATATTAGCGGAGTTATTTTTTCCAGGTCATCTGTTGTGCGCATTGAGGCGATCTCCGCACGAACCCTGTCAACCGATGCACGTTTCATGGCTTCCAATGCTTGTGTTTCTGCTTTTTTTAAATCGAGAAATCGGGTATAGGTTTGTTGGAAAACTTTACCAAACCGCATGAGCGTTTTATTTTCCTCATCGGTGTAAGGAGTGCCTGAAAAATTTTCGATGTAGAGCCCAATATTATCAAGCAATACAGTTGATCCGGCAAGCCCAGGGCAACTTAAATAATAGCGCAGGGTATCATCCGGTATTCCTGGAATGAATTGAAAGAGATCCTGGTAAAACTTATTTTTTTCTTCAAAATTCAGCAGGTTGGCAAAAAAATCAATTCCCTTTTCCTTTGCTTCATTAAAGCTGTTCCAATGTGGAGAATCAAAATAGGGAATGGTTACCTCAGCGGGAACTTCGTGCTGGTCGGCTAACCAAATATGCATATCATTTCGTTTTTTATAATCCATGATAAACCCGGTATGCCCAACATGAATATTTAAATGAACGAATTGTTCATATACAACCTGGATCACTTCTTTTAGTTCTTCACTTTTTTGCATGGCCATCGAACGGCTGCGCACTCTCTCCAATGCTGCTTCAATTCTTGCTTCGGTTGCCTGCGCTTCAGCTTTCTGGAGATCAAGAAAACGGGTATAGGTTTGTTCGAAGACCTTTGCAAATCTTTCTAAGAGCAAAATGCTTTCTGCAGATCGTGATTCAGTGGATTGCACATTGAGAAGGCCCTTTGAAAAAAAAGCAACATTAATGACGCGCCTTTTTTCTGCTTCATTAAAGACGGCCCCTCCCATGCTTGCCCGATAGCTGGCGAAATCGAACAGTTCTTTCCCCCTTAAGTCAATCACCAGGGATTTTTTCTTTTCTTTCCAGGCCTTATATATTTTGTTGGTGACATTGGGCTCGTCAATGGAAAACTTAAATACGCGGTTCATTTGATTGCCATACATGGTGACCCAATATTCAATTACCCATTCTTGGTCATTGATAATACCGATGGTAGCCTGATCGGGATTTTCACCCAATTCTTTAAACTGCTGAAAAAGGATGAAGACGGTTTCCGAAAGCTCATCGCTTTTTTGCATTGCCATTGTTCGGGCGCGAACCCTTTCCAGCGCCAACTGGACTTGTGATTCTCTTGCTTGCGCTTCTGCGTTTTTCAGGTCCAGAAACCGCGTAAAGGTTTGTTCGAAGACCGCAGCGAATCTTTTAAAAACATCATGAAAGGCAGGACATGGTTCCAGGGTAATAAAAAGCAAATTGCCGTGCGAAAAATTAGCCAGGTGATGTATTTGCGTTTCAGGGATAGCTATACCAGCTTGCGCAGCATGATCGAAATATGCTTTAAAAGCCGGGATGGTTTTAAGATATTGATAATGCTCCTGCATTCTTTGGTCGCGCAGTTCCAAAACAAAAAACGGCTCGCCTTTTTGTTTTGATTTCACATAACGGATAAAATTGGCATCTTCAGTCAGTGGGATATTGCGCACCGCGTTAAAGTCGCTACCGTCCTGGGTACTCATCCAGGAAGTAAATTCCTTTTCATCCCTTTCCCAGATATTATAGCCGCAGCTATAAGCAGGCACTCCCAGTAATTTTACCTGTTGAAATAAGAGGGCAGCTGCATCTTTCATTTCATCACTGTGCTGCATGGACATTGTCCTTGCACGAACTCTTTCCAACGCAAGCTGAATCTGTGACTCTCTAGCCAGTGCTTCTGCATTTTTTAAGTCAAGAAAACGGGTATAGGTTTGTTGGAATACTGTGCCAAATCGTTTGAATATTTCATGAAAACCCGGCAATGGCTCATTGGAAATGACAAATAAATACCCTTGCGAAAAAAACATCGCATGGGTAAAGGTTTCGGCCGGGTGATCGGGCAAAGCCTGGAATTGTCGGGTTGGAATGTTTGCGTACTTTTTTAAAAAATCCAGATGCTCAGTCAACGCGTTACCGGAAAGATGTACAACAAGAAATTTTTCACCGTTCTGCCAAGCTTCATAAATGGTTTTGTAAGCTGATGTTTCATCATAGGGGACCATAAAAGAACGCGGAATAATGTCTCCATCAGGTTTTGTGATCCAGCATTCACCAATTGGTTCATCAGGTTTTAACGTTACTATGGCGCAAGTGCGCATTTGTGTTGTCTTGATTCCCAGGTCAATCAGTTGCTTAAAAAGAACTGATGCCGTTTCTGCCAGCTCATCACTTTTTTGCATGGCCATCGTTCTTGCCCGAATTCTTTCCAATGCCAATTCTATTTGTGCTTCCCTGGCCTGTGTTTTTGCCAATGCCAGATCAGCATATCGTTGGTAGGATAAGGTGAAAACATTCCTGAAACGTTTCAGCAGTTTTATTTTCTCATCATCCACGGGGCTGAACGTGGAAATGCCGATCGAGCCTGTTCCAATAGAATATAAATAGTAATAAAGAGCTGTGGCCTTTTTTATCCGGGGATCATCTTTTTCTCCGATTTTTTTTCTGAATTCTTTCCACGCTGCCAAATCTTTGCCCGCAAAAACAGTTTCTGAAAAGGCATCTTTGGCAGTTCTTATCTGCCTTATTTGATTGTTGATCACCGGATGTAAATCATTCCGGAGGTGATTGGTGCTTTTCCCCATTTCAACCGAGTAATCATAATTTACAAATGATTTGTTTTCATCATCGTGAATATTGATCATCGCATTCCTGAGATCAGCAAAGCCAAATGCGCTAAATTCTTTGTAGACTGTTTCGCAGATATTCAATAGGTCCTCAGGCTGGTTCATACTCATGGCTACAGCCCTCACTTTTTCCAGCGATGCTTCTACTTTCGCTTCATGGGCCTGGGCCTCGGCATTTTCAATATCTAAATATCTGCGGTATGACAATTCAAACACTTTAAGAAAGCGCCTGAATAAGATTGTTTGGTCTTCCGCCATCGGAGTGTATGTTGAGATGCCCAATGCCACGGGACCGAGTGAATACCAATAATAATTTAATGAAGATGCTGTATTCAAATAATCATCAATAAAAACATTGGTTGTTTTTTGATAAGTAACCCAGTCTTTTACTTTATCGCCTTTAATATGCGCGGTCATAACTTCGCCGTTGCCCTTGAGCATCCTGTCGGCGAACTCCTGTTGAATTTCATGGTTGGTATACGTTGTTTCAGTAATGCATGTTTTGTTATGCTTTGCATAATATTCATAATTCATGTACGTGCCTTTCTCTTTATAGAAGATGGCAGTTTGTACATTGCGGATCTCTTCTACATGTAGTAATTCCAGTTGATCTGAGATCATGCGACACACATGCAGCATGTCATCGGGTTTGTTCATGCTCATGGCAACCGTTCTTACTCTTTCCAGCGAGGCTTCAATTTCCAATTCCTTACCGGCACTCCTGGCAGCTTTTGCAAGTGTATTTTTTTCTGCATCACTGAGACGGGGTGAATGCTCAATAATATCCAATATAGATTGGAGATCCTGATTCATTGAGTGTTAGTTTGAAACAAAAATTTTATTGACAAATGGCAATGATCGCTCTCTTTTAATCGTACCCGAATCCGTCAGACCATGCATCTCCAAATCGCCCTTGCCGGCGCGCCAGTTCTGCATTGCCTGACTTGCCGGTCACGGGGACATTCCATACTTTTGTACTCCTTCCATTTCTTCAGGTTAATGGATATGTCTGCGTTTTATTATTCCGCCGGAAGCTTCTTTAATGGTGTTTGCAAAAACAAAGGCATTCGGGTCAACGTCATTCACTAAATTTTTAAGCTTGCGTAATTCGAGCCGGGTAATGACCGTGAAAATAATATCGACATCGCTGTGAATTTCAAATTTGCCGGGTAAAAATCCGCGCTCGCCTTTATAGACAGTTATGCCGCGCCCCAATTCATTCACTAACCTTTCTTTGATGATCTCGCTTTTCCCGGATATGATCGTAACACCGGTGTATGCTTCAATTCCTTCAACAACATAATCTACTGTTTTAGTTGCGGTGAAATAAGTAAGCATGGAATACAGGGCAACTTCAAGTCCGAAGTGTGAAGCAGCAACAGCGAAAATAATTATGTTCAATGCGAGAATAACCTCACTGATGGTAAAACTGGTACGACGCCAGGTGTACAGGGCAAGCACTTCAATACCATCCACGGCACAGCCGGCACGCATGGTTAATCCGATGCCCACACCCAGAAAAAACCCACCGAAAATGGAAACCAGTAGTTTATCAGAAGTAATTACCGGATAGGGGATGTAGAGCAAACAAACTCCAAGCATGACAATGCAGAAGAGTGTTTTTAATGCAAATCTTGCGTTGATGGAATAAAACCCCATGATGATGAACGGTAGATTTGCAATAACGATTACGTAGGCGATCTTGACGTCATAAATTTCATGGATGAGCAGCGAGATACCGGTGATCCCTCCGTCAAAAAAATTATTCGGTACCAGGAAACCCCGCAGCGAAAAGCCTGCAGTCAGCACTCCGATTAAAATAAGGATCACGTCGCTGAAATAAAAATCCTTATGACCGGTTACTGACTTGTGCGAAAGGGTTTGCGACTGGAGGGCTAAAAGATTCTGGTGCTGATTTGCCGAAAGTTTTTGCTGCGCTGTGGGTGTTAAATAATGATGTGAGTGTAAAAATTTGATTTGATAATGCACCCATTCCTCCCTGCTTTTTATGATTCCGGCGTTATAAAGCTCCTGGTATAAGTTTTCGGCGGTGCTGGCGTAATTATTGGTTCCTAAATAATACAGGTCGGCATCGCATAAAATTTCCGACAGTTTATTTGTCGCCTCCTGCGGGATGCGGGTAGCCATTATGAGGTCGCAAATCCTTTTTATCTGAATGTCATTATATCCGAATTGAGGGAGATATGTTTGGGCAACGCTGCAGGAAATTTCCTCATGCCCTGCATAAGTTTCTAAAAAGCCTGCATCGTGATAAGCAGCGGCCGTGCGCAAAATAACCAGGTCATCGCCCGTAATTTTCTCGGCTTCAGCAAGTTCGTCTGCATATTGCAATACTTCTTTGGTATGCCTTATACTGTGGTAGGTAAGGTAAGAGGGTAATTCAGCAGCCATCTTATCCAAAATAAATTGCGTCGCTTTCTCCGATTGCATAAATAATATTCCTGTTGAAGGAATATAAATATAATAAGCTTTTGCAAGTTAGCCACATTAATAAACTGCTTTTGAAAAAGAAAAAAAATAACTTTAGATTCATATTGGTCTGTAAAAAATTAACTCATGAAAAAAATTTTGCGCGTTGGTGTTTTTATTAGCGGCACGATAATGTTTGTCATTCCGTGTTTTGTAAACGCCCAGCATGTATTAAAAGTTGGTGTAGCCGGATTAAATCATGATCATGTTAATAATATCATGCATCAGTATCAATCCGGTGAAGTGATCATTGTTGGAATAGCGGAGCAGGATGAGCAGCTTGCAAAAAAATATAAGAATCGTTTTCATTTACCCGATTCTTTGTTTTATACATCTCTTTCGCAGATGCTCGATCATGTCACACCGGACGCCGTGCTTGCTTACAATGCAATTGCCGACCATATCGGGGTAGTGGAACTATGTGCTCCGAAAGGCATTTCAGTAATGGTTGAAAAGCCGCTTGCCACTACGCTAAAAGATGCTGAAAGAATGGCCGCGCTGGCAAAACAATACCACATACAATTGCTGACAAATTATGAAACCACCTGGTATGGAAGTAATCAGCAGATCTATGAAATGATCCAGCAACGAGCAATCGGTAATATCATGAAAATGGTGGTTCATGACGGGCACCAGGGACCAGTTGAAATCGGATGCAGTCCTGATTTTTTGAAATGGCTTACCGACTCCGTAAAAAACGGCGGAGGAGCTGTAATGGATTTTGGATGCTACGGCGCCAACCTGATGACCTGGTTGATGAAAAACGAATTGCCCATTTCCATATCTTGCATAACCAAACACATTAAACCAACAATTTATCCTGATGTAGATGATGACGCAACGATACTCCTCGAGTATCCAAACGCAACCGGGATTATTGAAGCATCCTGGAACTGGCCTTTCGGAATAAAAGATATGGAAGTATTTGGCAAGACAGGCTATTTACACGCCCTTAACGGAAATACGATCATGCAAAAAGATTCAGGCACTTATTATCCGGTTTCTGTCAAACCCTATGTTTATAAAGACAATATTCAATATCTCGCGGATGTATTGAATGGAAAGATCAAACCGGGCAATGATCTTTCGTCATTGGAGAACAACCTGATTGTCGTGAAAATATTAGAAGCCGCAAAACAGTCTGCGCGTTCCGGGAAAAAAATCATTTTAAAAAATCATTTATGAAAAAGAAACTGAGTATCCTCCATATCGGCGTATCTTTTTTTTGCATATTATTTATGATGTCCTGTGCCAGTCATTCGGACCAGCATAATATGCTTTCAGATCAGGAGAAAAAGGATGGCTGGGCTTTACTTTTTGACGGGGCGACAACGAACGGCTGGCATGTATTCAACAGAGGAAATATTCCTTCAGCATGGTCGGCCGACAGCGGTCATCTGGTATGCAACCCGCACGCAAAAAATGTGAAACATGGAGACCTGGTCACCGATAGGGTTTATGAAAATTTTGATCTGATTTTCGAATGGAAAATCTCAGATGCCGGGAACAGTGGTGTATTTATTAATGTCCAAGAACGTCCGGAGCTCGGAACCACTTTTTCTACCGGCCCGGAATATCAATTGCTTGATGATAAAAATTCAGAGGCGGAGTATCTTAAAGACCCGTCACACAAAGCCGCGGCTATCTTCGGTGTAATTCCGAATAACACGAAAACCCTCCCGACTTCCGGACAATGGAACCAGTCACGCATTCTTCAGCAAAATGGGAAAGTAACTTTTTGGCTAAATGGTGTGGTCACCGTTAATGCAGATTTTAAAAGTGAAGAATGGAAAAAGGCAGTGGCCAACAGTTCCATGAGCCATTACCCTGAATTTGGCGTTGCGATCAAAGGGCATATTGCGCTTCAGGATTGGACCAATGGTGTGTCATTTCGTGATATGAAGATCAAAGAACTCTGATTTGCAGTGAGGCAAAATAAAATAAATCAATATTAAGAAGATGAGAACGATTTGCCTGTATGTTTTCGCAGTTGTTTTTTTAGTATCATCCTGCGGACAGCATAAAAATAATCCAGAACAAAAACCCGCGGAAAATACAGACACGGTACAGGGTATCGAGAAATTGGAATTTACAGATAGCCTGAAATTGGAGGCGAACGAAAACATGAGATTTAATAAAGAATTGTTCAGGGTGAGGGCTGGAAACAAGATCTGTCTCATTTTAAAAAATACAAGCGTTAAATCAGGAGCTTCCATGACACATAATGTGGTTGTTTTAAAAAGCGGTGTGGATATTGCCGATTTTGCGGACGTTGCGCATAAGGCTAAAAACGAGCAATACGTTCCTTCCTCATTGTATCCTTTGATTATTGCGCATACCAAAATGGTCAATGCTGGACAATCAGATACTGTTACCTTCACGATACCACAGGCAGGAGTGCATGATTTTATTTGCAGTTATCCCGGTCATTGGGGAACGATGCAGGGGAAGATCGTAGCACAATAATTATTAAAATGTTCTGCTAAGGTTGGTTTTCGCTTAACGATGGACGTGAGGTGGACAGGCAATAGCCGAAGAAATTATTTTAAAAAGCTGAACAACATACTGCCGCATGAAAAATGTACTTTTTATTTTCCTGTTAATATCAATTAATCAAAACTCGTGTGCTCAAATCCGGGAGGATTCTACGATTTTAAAAATGGATGCGATATTTCATCACTATGATAACCCAACTGGTCCGGGTTGCGCTGTCTCCGTAATCAAAAACAATGAGGTCGTTTTTAAAAAAGGATATGGAATGGCCAATCTTCAGTATGACATACCCATAAGCCCCGCAACCATTTTTGATATCGCCTCCGTGTCAAAGCAATTTACCGGCTTTGCTATTTCCAGCTTGATCGAGCAGGGAAAAATAACGGAAGATGATGACATCAGAAAATATTTGCCCGAGGTGCCAAATTTTGGAAAAACAATTAGAATCCGTCACCTGCTTTATCACATCAGCGGCATAAGGGATTGGCCGCAAACATTAAACATTGCAGGCTGGAGATGGGACGAGGTTTTTTCTTTTGGCGATATCATGCGCATGGTTAAATACCAGAAGGATCTTGATTTTGAAAGCGGATCACAATATTCTTATTCCAATACCGGATATAATTTGCTGGCAATGATCGTGGAAAAAGTATCCGGCGAAACTTTTCCTGCATGGGTAGATGAAAATATTTTTAAGCGGCTTGGCATGAATTCTACCCAGGCCCTTAGTGACTATACTAAAATAATCAGGAACCTGGCTTGTTCGTATGCTGTAAAGGATAATGGTTTTGCAAATATACCGGGCTCATTAACTGCATATGGCTCAAGTTCCATTTTTACATCCCTCGATGATCTGAATAAATGGGTCGTACATTTTCAAAAAATGGTCTCTTCAAAAAACCCCGTCTTTCTGAGGATGCTCACAGAAGGCGTCCTGAATAACGGAGAAAAAGTGCATTATGGATACGGGCTGGGGCACGGAGAGGAATTTGGATTAAAAACCATTTCACATACGGGAGGATGGGCAGGGTACCGAACAATCATTACCAATTACCCGGATCAAAATATTTCAATTATTATTTTAAGCAATGCCGATGATTTTGACGTCAGCAATTATGAACAGAAGGTAGCAGGTTATTTTTTGAAAGGACAAATAAGAAATTCAGAAACCAAAACCGAAAACCTGAAAGATCTGCCTACAGTGAACGTAGATACTTTATTGTTAAACAAATATGCCGGCACTTATCAGTTAGGCCCAGGCTGGATCGTAACCCTCACCGTAGAGAAGGGACAATTGATGACCCAGGCAAATGGTGAAGACAAATTTTCGACAGCTGCAAAATCAGATTCTGTTTTTTGGATTGATGCTTACGGAGCTTCCATGACTTTTGTAAAAGAAAAAAACGGAGAGGTGAACTTACTTAAATACAAATCGATCCAGGCCAGAAGAATAACTCCTTTTGTAGCCAACCCGCTCTTGTATCATAAATATGCGGGAACATATTACAGCAACGAATTGGAAACCGAATATACGGTGAGCGTAAAAGAAAATAAATTATTTATGCATCATATGCGCCTTGGTGATTTTGAACTTTCTCCCGATCCGTCCGCTCAAGACCAGTTTACGGGACAAACAGGCACCGTAAAATTTTTTACGGACGATCATAAAAATATAACCGGTTTCAATATATCCGGAGGAAGGATAAAAAATATCAGGTTTGATAAAAGATCTTAACCAGGTGGACTCATTTTCCAAATCGCAAGCATACCATAACCATGACTGATCAGGAAAAACTGGCTCATAAAAACAAGCTGAAACAATATTGTCATCACTTCCTTAATCAACGAATTGCCGTTTCGAAGGCGGCGATTGAAAATGCACAGGAGTCGGCGAGCAGCGAAGAGAAAAGTTCTGCTGGCGATAAATATGAAACGTCGAGGGCTATGAGTCATCTGGAAGGCGATATGCACTCAAGACAATTGGCGGAAAACGTAAAAGAATTATCTGCACTTCACGGAATCAATACCAACATCATTTATCAGCTCATCACAAGCGGCGCTTTGGTTAAGTGTGACGGGATTTCTTTTTTTGTGGCAATAGGAATTGGAAAACAAACAATCGATGGAGAAATGATCTGGTTCTTATCCCCGGGTGCACCGCTTGCAAAACGCATGGAACACAAAAAGGCGGGGGATACATTTATTTTTTCGGGCAAAGAGACCTTAATAGCAGAGGTTTATTAGATCAAATAGGGGAAGGAAAAATCCATAGTCCTTGCTCGTACCAGACAGGTCTATGCATGGCAACACTATCAGCAGGACGCAGGGTTTACTGGCATTCACCTATCCGGCATCCGTCTGGTAAAATGATTTCTACCGGATAGGCTTAGCGGCTAAAGTAGTTGTTTTTCATAAGAGGTATTATGGCGGTATTTTTGCGTGGCCCAACATCTACAAAATCAACATAAATCTCCCTGCTAACGGTTTTTCATAAATAAATCTCTTTTAGGCCATCGGACGTTCGAATCGCCGATGATTTCCCAGATCATTTTATCCAGATCGTCGTCGGCACCTTCATGCTGAGGAGCTTTATTGGTCAGCATGACCCAGCAATAACCGTTGTCTGCTCTTGCCATTTCCGAGGGGGTCGCCCAATAATTACCCACTGCAAACCAATTATGGAATTTATTGTTGGACCACCATCCCCCCGAAAAATGGGAATTGGAATCATAAGGAGTCAGCATGATCTTCATGATGGAATCATTAAAAATATCAGGCTTGTATCTGAACTTATCAACCCTTACCAGCAGCGCCAGCAAATCCTTAGCGGATGCGAGCCAGCCACAGGCAGCCTGCATATTCGAAATATTCTGAGTATAATATTCATCATCTTCATAATTATCATTCAAAAAATTCCGCACATAGTGGGAGACTTCATTCTTTTTCAGATCCTGGATCGTGTTTCCGGCTATTCGCATATCTGTATCTCCTATCGGATCCAGGATTTCTTCATGGATATAATTGGAATATGGCTTGCCGGTAACTTTTTCAATTATTTTACCCAGTGCAACATATCCCAAATAAGAGAAATCAAAATTCCTGCCGGGTACAGATTGCAATGGTACGGAATCCAGAACCAGACGTAATATTTGCGAAGCACTCAACGAGGAGTTGAGGAGAGTATTGTCATCGTTTTGCCAACCGGCACAGTGATCGAGCAATTCTTTTACCGTGATTTGGTTGACTCTTGCATCAAAGGGCTTAGTCCCA
>Ga0070731_10004570_pt1 | contig 11810 bp, 7 predicted proteins | sample Coa_R1_2_FD_66448 | JGI IMG/M metagenome (GOLD analysis project Ga0070731, IMG submission 66448) | Surface soil microbial communities from Centralia Pennsylvania, which are recovering from an underground coalmine fire - Coalmine... | ecosystem: Environmental > Terrestrial > Soil > Unclassified ... | reverse complement strand
CGATCGCGCGCTTGATGGTCCGCAGCCTTATCCCTGACGCGATGCCCGGACACACGATGGAGGACGTTGTTACGACCCGCGCGGACTACGGCAAGCTCGATCAGCCCTCTTCTGCCGTCCGGCTCCGGCTGAATTCAACGGTCGTTCGGGCACGGTCTACAGAAATGGCAAACGACGTCGAAGTCTCATACGTGCGAGACGGCAAGCTGATGAAAGTCACGGGAAAGTGCTGCATCCTAGCGTGCTACAACACGATGGTTCCTTACCTTTGTCCCGAGTTGCCAGAGAAGCAAAAGGAGGCGCTGCATTACGGGGTCAAGGAGCCGTTTATCTATACGCATGTCGCGATTCGCAATTGGATTTCATTTCAGAAGCTGGGGATACGACAAATTCTTTCGCCGGGCAGTTATCACAGTTTCACCATGCTCGATTTTCCTGTCAGTCTGGGAACGTATCAGTTTCCCAGCAAGCCGGAAGAGCCAATGGTGCTGTTTATGCTGCGCACCCCTTGCAAGGCGGGATTGCCGCGCCGCGATCAGTACCGGATGGGCAGGTACGAACTGATCAGCACGCCTTTCTCTGAATTTGAACGAAACATCCGTGAGCAATTGAATCGCATGCTGGCGGCAGGTGGATTCGATTCCGCGCGTGATATCGCCGCGATCACAGTAAATCGATGGGCGCACGGATACGCCTACGAATACGATTCTTTATTCGATCCGCCCTGGGCGCCGGAAGACCGTCCGTGTGTCGTCGGCCGGAAACAGTTCGGAAGGATTTCGATTGCCAATTCCGATGCGGGCGCCAGCGCTTATACGAATGTGGCTATCGACCAGGCGTATCGCGCGGTCCAAGAACAGTTGAAAGCTGGCACATAGAGAAAACGTCTGTCGTCTGGCGATCGTCAGATTGGCATGCACTGCGATCTCAGTTGGGGCGGGGACCGGGCTTTTTTTGGCCGTGCGATTTTCCGTTGCGTGCGGGTCGTGCTCCCCCGAGCACGAGCGAGCATAGACGATCGACAAAATCGGGCGTCAGGCGATCGTGCTGGATGAGAAAACGCATGTAGATCGGCCCATAGAGAGAATCGAGAATCAGGTCGGGGTCGACGTCCTTGTGTAATTCCCCTCGAACGATACCTCGGTGCAGAGTCGCGTAAGCTTCGCGCCGGCGAGGCCAGAGGAAACGATCGCGGAAGGATGCAATTAGTTCCTTGTCGCTTTGGCCGGCCGCGAGGATTGCGGAGACGATGCGGCCGCGCGGACTGCGAAAGACCTTCACCAGTTGCCGCATCTGACGGCTCATATCGGTCTGAAGCGAGCCGGTATCCGGGAAACGCAGATTACGAGTGGTACTGCTAGCGAAGGCATCTGCGATCAGCGCACCCTTATTCGGCCACCAGCGGTAAACCGTAGCCTTGCCGACCGCGGCGCGGCCAGCCACATCTTCGATGCTGAGATCGGAAAAACCCTTTTCCCCTAAAAGTTGCAGAGTGCTGCGCAGGATTGCCTGACGGGCCTGCTCGCTGCGCGGCCTTCCAGGGGGACGTTTGCCGCTAGTGTTTTCGCCGGTTTCTGCACGTAACGAACCTTTGCGCATCCTCATTACGCTACCATATAATCGAGGCCAAGTATTTAGAATCCGATACGCTGAGTATCGAATCTAAGTTTCATCGATCGAGCAGGCTTGGGGCATCGCATTGCAAAGTCTGACGAGCAGTGGAGCGGCGGTAGCGAATGTGGATTGTTGCTTTAGCCCTAAGGCGTCCTTATACGTTCGTGGTGATGGCGTTGGTCATTTTGATTCTGACGCCGGTCACGATCCTGCGCACACCCACCGACATATTTCCTGACATCAACATCCCAGTTGTTTCCGTCGTTTGGTTCTACACGGGAATGTCGCCGCAAGACATGGCTGACCGCATTGTCGCTAACTCCGAGCGCGGCATTACCACCACGGTCAACGACATTGAGCACATGGAATCCCAATCGGTGTATGGGATGGGAATTATCAAAGTCTTTTTCCGCCCAGGAACGAGCATACAGGGCGCGATCGCTCAGATCACTGCGATCTGCCAGACGACGGTGGGCAGGCTTCCCCCAGGAACTACACCACCGCTGATTATTTCGTACAGCGCTTCGACGACTCCCATCATTCAGCTTGGGCTGAGCAGCAAGACTTTGCCCGAACAGCAACTGTTCGATCTTGGGCAAAACTTTCTGCGAAATTTTCTGGCCACGGTTCCCGGAGCTGCGACACCCTATCCGTATGGCGGGAAGATCCGTCAGATACAAGTCGACTTAGACCTGCCGAAGCTTCAGGGATACGGCCTGTCTCCCACAGACATCGTGAATGCAGTGAACGCGCAGAACATTATTCTGCCCACGGGCACGATCAAAATGGGTCCGCTCGAATACAACGTGGAGATGAATGGCACTCCGCAAACGATCGTGGAACTGAACGATTTACCGGTCAAGACGGTAAACGGTGCCACCCTGTACATGCGTGACGTGGCGCATATTAGGGATGGATTCGCGCCGCAAACCAACATCGTGCGACAGGATGGGAATCGCGGCGCATTGATGTCGATTTACAAGAATGGCTCTGCGTCGACGTTGCAGATCGTCGCGGGCATCAAAAACATCGTGCAGCAGGCGGCGCAGACGCTTCCGCCGGACTTGACGATCAAGTCATTATTCGATCAGTCGCTTTTCGTGCGTGCGTCGATTTATGGCGTGGTGCGCGAAGGCCTGATTGCCGCGGCGCTGACGGCAGTGATGATTCTGATCTTTCTCGGAGACTGGCGGCCAACGATTGTTATCTCGATTTCGATCCCGCTTTCGATTTTCGTCTCCATTATTCTTCTCGGTGCGATCGGCCAGACGATCAACATTATGACCCTGGGTGGACTGGCCCTGGCGGTCGGAATCCTGGTGGACGACGCCACGGTCGAGATTGAAAATATCGAGCGCAATCTGGCGATGGGCAAGGAAATGCGGCAGGCGATTCTGGATGGAGCGCAACAGATTGCGGTACCGGCATTTGTCTCCACCCTGAGCATCTGCATCGTTTTCGTACCCATGTTCTTTCTGTCGGGTGTGGCGAAGTTCCTGTTCGTACCGCTGGCGGAGGCCGTCAGCTTCGCCATGCTGGCGAGCTACTTATTGTCACGAACCCTGATTCCTACCCTGGTGATGTACATCATGCGGGGGCATGAGCATCGCGCGGAGACGCCCAAGTCTTTCCTGGGCCGTTTCCAGAGAGGATTCGAGCGAAAGTTCGAGGATTTTCGGCGGGGTTACGAGGCATTGCTCGAAACTACTCTCGAACATCGCGGATTATTCGTCATCTGTTTTTTGATCTTTTGCGTGCTCTCACTGGGCCTTTTTTCATTCCTGGGGCAAGACTTTTTTCCCCAGGTGGACGCGGGACTTCTGAAGCTGCACGTCCGCGCGCGGGCTGGGCTGAGAGTCGAAGAGACAGCTCGCCTGTGCGATCAGATCGATGCAACTCTGCGCGAAGAGATTCCGCAGGGACAACTGCAAACGATTCTGGACAATATCGGGCTGCCGAATTCAGGGCTTAACCAGTCGTACAGTTCGAACGGGACAATCGGCACCAGCGATGCCGAGATTCTGATCGCACTGGATCCGGAACACCATAAGCCTACCGCCGAGTTGACACGGCAGCTGCGGGAAGCATTGCCGAGACGATTCCCGGGCGTGGAGTTCTTCTTCCAACCGGCCGATATCGTGACCCAGATTTTGAATTTCGGGCTGCCGGCACCCATCGATGTGCAGATTGTGGGAACGGATCAGCAGAGCAGTTACACGATCGCGCAAGCGATCGCGAACAAGATGCGGCATATTCCGGGAGCGGCGGACGTGCACGTGCAGCAACTGCTCTCACTGCCAACATTGCATATGGATATTGAGCGCACTCGTGTGACTCAGGTGGGCCTCACCGCGCGGGATGTGGCACAAAATGCGCTGGTTTCCCTGAGCGGCAGTTTCCAGACGACTCCGAATTTCTGGCTCAACCCGCGCAATGAAGTTACGTATCAAATTGCGGTGCAGTCACCGCAGTATCGTATGACCGACCTGCAGGATTTAATGGACATTCCTGTCACTTCCCGGCAAGGACCGCAACTGATGGGAAATCTGGTGCAGGTATCCCCGGTCACGCGCGCGGCAACGGTGAACCATTGGAACGTACAACCGGTCATCGATGTGTACGCGAGCACACAGGATCGCGATCTGGGGGCGGTCGCGGCAGATACGAACAAAATTCTGAAAACTTTCAACGACCATTTGCCGCGCGGCACCCACATTGTGATGCGGGGGCAGGTCTCGACGATGCGGTCGTCGTTCATCGGACTGGGCCTTGGACTGGTGGGAGCGATCGTGCTGGTGTATCTGTTGATCGTGATCAACTTCCAGTCATGGCTCGATCCGTTCATCATCATTGCAGCGTTACCGGGCGCGCTGGCGGGGATCTGCTGGTTCCTGCTGCTCACGCATACGACATTGAATGTCCCGTCACTCACTGGGGCGGTGATGTGCATGGGTGTCGCGACGGCCAATTCGATTCTGATGGTAAGCTTCGCGCGCGAGCAGATGGACGAAGGGATTCCGGCGTTCAAAGCCGCGGTTTCAGCAGGCTATACGCGAGTGCGGCCGGTGTTGATGACGGCACTCGCCATGATCATCGGGATGGTGCCGATGGCGCTGGGATTCGGTGAAGGTGGCGAACAGAACGCACCCCTGGGCCGGGCGGTCATCGGAGGACTATTGTTCGCGACGGTGGCAACTTTATTCTTTGTGCCTAGCGTGTTCACGATCTTTCATAGCCGGCGCGAAAGGAAACTGGCAGAACGACAGCAGCAGGAGTAAGTATGACGGGTAGTGAGTTCGCATCGGAGTCAAGATGAGCGTAGAGAAGGAATCACAACAGAACCGAGCCCAAACGCAGGGAGGCTCGAATGGAGGTTCGCCGCGGAATGGCGGTGAACAGCCCCATCTTTCGTCACAGGCACAACGTGACGCAGAAATCTTCGAAATGGAGGACCATTCGCGCCATCAGCCGCCGACGATCCAGCGGGCGCCGGAACTACCTCCAGCGCCTCCGCGCAAAGCGTTGATGATCGTGGCTGTGGCGTTGCTGGTCTTATTGCTGGCGGGGGCCCTGACTTTGGTCAGCCGGGAAAGCCACGAACGCGCGCTGGCCAAAGAGACGGAGCAGGAGACTATCCCCACGGTAGCCGTGGTTCATCCGTTGGCGGAAAAGCCCGATGAGGAGCTGGTGCTGCCCGGCTCGCTGCTGGCATTCGAGGAGTCGCCGATCTATGCGCGTACGAATGGATACTTGGTGAAGTGGTACAGAGACATCGGGAGTCACGTCACCGAGGGAGAGTTGCTGGCTACGATTGATACGCCGGAAATCGACCAGGAATTGAATCAGACTCGAGCCGCGCGTCAGCAGATGCTAGCGCAACTGGAATTGGCGAAAATCAGCGCAGACCGTTGGGAAAATCTGCGCAAAACAGATTCAGTTTCTGCGCAGGAGGCTGACACGCAGACGAGCGGCTACAAACAGGCGCAGGCCAACCTGGCTGCGGCCGATGCCAATGTTCGGCGCCTGGAGCAGTTGGAGGGATTTAAGAAAGTTTATGCGCCTTTTTCCGGGGTGCTGACGCGGCGCAACGTTGATCCGGGAGCGTTGATCAATGCCGGAGCGCAGGCGAACGGGCGCGAGTTGTTTGATATCGCGAGAGTCGATCCCTTGCGAGTTTATACGAGCGTTCCGCAGGCTTACGCGCCCTACATTAAAGTTGGCGCGAAGACCACTGTGACTTTGCAGGAATTCCCAGGACAGAAGTTTTCGGCTCGAGTCGCGCGTACCGCGGAGGCCATCGACACCAACACGCGAACGTTGCTGACCGAAGTGGACGTCCCCAATAAGGATGGACGACTGCTGCCTGGTTCATTCGGGGAAGTTCACTTCGCAGTGGGATCGAACGTGGATCGAGTGACTGTGCCGGTAAATGCGATGTTGTTCCGCTCGCAGGGAGCGCAGCTGGCGGTGGTTGGTCCTGACAAGAAGGTTCAGCTCCGGACGATCAGCATTGGGAAGGACTACGGAACGAGCCTGGAAATTTTGGGCGGAGTTTCGGTCGACGATCAGATCATCATCAACCCGCCGGACTCGCTGGAGGAAGGACAGATCGTAAACCTTGCCTCTTCCCCTGCGGGGCAACAAAGTCAGCCGCCGCAGCCACAACCGCAGAATGAATCACAAAAGGAGCCGAGTCAGGCGCCGGCGACAAGGAGGGGGGAGTGAGGTTCCCGGTTCTTTCCCTATCCGCCGTTTTGGCGGTTACGACGGCTTGCACCGTGGGGCCGCGCTATGCACGTCCGACAGCGCCTGCTCCGATAGCCAACGCGTGGAAAACCCTGCCGCCGTGGGAAGAGGCAACTCCGAAGGATGCCATCCCCAAGGGACCCTGGTGGCAGATCTTTCATGATGCGACGCTGGACGGATACGAACAGCAGTTATTGCAAGCGAATCAGTCACTCGAAGCCGCCCGCGATCGATTGAATCAGGCGAGATCGTTGGCGCGCGTAGCGACTGCAGACTACTTTCCTCAACTATCGACCGATCCGAGCGCGTTGCGCGAGCGTGGCTCCGGGAATCGACCGCTGAACGGGTTTCCGGGCACCGGCGTCACGCCGTACACACAAAACGTGTATACGATCCCGTTCAATCTGAACTACGAGGCCGACCTGTTCGGACGCGTGAGACGTAATGTAGAAGCAGCAAACGCGTCGTTGCAGTCGACGGCAGCAGACCTCGGAAATGTACAGCTGGTTCTGACAGCGGAACTCGCAGCAGATTACTTCACATTGCGCGAACTCGATGCCGAATATCAGGTAGTCGAGGAGTCAGTCGGGTATCAGCGCCAGGGGCTGGAATTGGTACAGAGAAGGCATGATGGGGGCATCGCCAGCGGCTTGGAGGTAGCGCAGCAGGCGACGGTTTTAGATTCGACGGTCTCGCAGGCTGCGCTGGTGAAGGAATCGCGAGCGCAGTACGAGCACGCGATTGCGGTGCTGGTTGGCCAGCCGGCGCCCAGCTTCAACATCCCGGTCTTGCCACTACATGCGACTCCGCCTCCGGTTCCGCTAGGAGTGCCTTCGGATGTCCTCGAGCGCCGGCCGGACATCGCGACGTATGAGCGCCAGATGGCATATGAAAATGCGCAGGTGGGATTAGCTCGCACCGCGTTTTATCCGCATATCACGTTGAGCGGTGCAGGAGGTTGGCAGAGTACCGATATTGCGTCCCTTCTTAATGCGCCAAGTCTGTTCTGGTCGTTGGGTGCAGATGCGTTACAGCCGATTTTGCAGGGCGGCCGCAACCGCGCGAATCTTGCGGCGGCACGCGCTGCGTATGACCAATCTGTGGCCAATTATCGGCAATCTGTGCTGACCGCTTTTCAGGAAGTAGAAGACGGAATCAGCAACTTGAGCACATTGTCGCAAGCACTGTCCACGCAAGGGGCTGCAGTCGAGGATGCGCGCCGAGCGCTGGTCATTGCCAATAACCGCTACGTCGGCGGAGTGACCAACTACCTGGACGTTATCACCGCGCAAACTACGCTTCTCAGCAGCCAGAGATTGGAAACTCAATTACTGGGGCAGCAGATGGTCAGTTCTGTATATCTGGTGAAAGCGCTAGGCGGCGGTTGGGATGCGGGTCAAATTCAAGGTGAGCAAGTGGTTCCAAAGGCCGGTCAGATCATCCAGCAGTAGCTATTTCCTGCCACATCAAGCAGCTATATCCCCATCGCAGGCCTTGTCTATTTTAATTTCCCACACCAACTGATTACCTTTTAAACAGCCGGTTTCGGTTTTTAGGCGAATTTGCCTTCCAAGTGATGACTAATATCACTACGAGATGTGATTCACATCACTGTCGACAGTTGCCGAAAAGAAGATAAACACAGCATTCGACTCGTGTGGACCGACCGTCAGTCCGGAAGGAGGGTTCGGGAGACATACTCGGGATTACGAATGCCACTGGTAACGCTCATTTATTCGTCTTTATAACGCTCCTACCAGAATCCGCTCCCATTGATCTCCTGCGACTCTCTGCAGTCGAATAGGCGACCCAGAATAGAAACGGTGCTGCGGCCTGAGTTCAATTCAGGTAAGAGGAAATGCCGACCTGAAGCGACCAAGGCAAAACAGCTGACGGCCAAGTTGCCGGGAGAACTTGTCTATGTCGACAGGCGAAAAAACAACCATTGGGGCTCACTTAAAGAAGAGTGGGGTATCCCGCCGAAATTTCCTTCAACTCTGCTCCAAGATCATCGTTGCGGCACCGGTTGGACTTGCGCTGACACACAAAGCGACAGCAGCACAAGTCGCCAAGCTCATCGGGAAGGCTCGCCGGCCTTCGGTGATATGGCTGCACTTCCAGGATTGCACTGGCTGCACCGAGACTCTGCTCAGGACGTCCGCGCCCGATGTCGCGCACCTCATCCTTGACGTGATCTCCCTGGATTATCACGAGACGCTGATGGCGGCATCGGGAGCGCAGGCGGAAGCGGCGCTTCGGTCGGCGATCGAAGAGAACGCCGGCAAGTTCGTTCTGGTCGTGGAAGGCGCCATCCCAACACGGGACGACGGAGTTTACATGCAGTTGGGCGGCCGCCCGGCCATTCAGGTCGTAAAAGAAGTTGCGGCGAAGTCCGCAGCAGTGATCGCGATAGGTTCCTGCGCTTCATGGGGCGGGGTACCTTCGGCAGATCCGAATCCCACCGGCGCGGTTGGGGTTGACTCAGTGATTTCGGGCAAGCCAATTGTCAATCTGCCGGGGTGCCCGCCCAACCCCTACAACCTGCTGGCGGTTGTGCTCGAGTACGTCACCATGGGACGGCTGCCGGCACTCGATCAATACGGGCGACCGAAGTTCGCCTATGACCGCGTGATTCATGAGAATTGCCCGCGACGCGCGCACTTCGATGCCGGTCGATTTGCGGGAGCGTTCGGAGACGAGGGCCACCGCAAAGGATGGTGCTTGTACAAGCTAGGCTGCAAGGGCCCGGTGACGCACGCAGCCTGCGCGACGCGGCACTTCAACGAAGTGCCGGGCGTGTGGCCGATCGGAACGGGCGTGCCCTGCGTGGGCTGCACGGAGAAGGGTGTGATATGGCAGATGGGCACGTTCCAGACAGTTCCAATCCATCTGGCCACACCTCCCGACACCTATCCTCCGGTATTCAGCGGCGCAGGTCAGCTCAAGGTCGGAGCAGCAGCCCTGGTAGGAGCGATTGCGGGAGCTGTAGGCGGCGCAACGTGGGTCGCGTCGCAGCGCTTCCGCACCAGTATGGAAGCGGGAGTGGAGCGAATCGCAACCGACCGTGCTTATGCCGAGAAACTGAAAACGACTGAGCAGCCGCAGGACAAGAAAGAGGTCTAACGTGGCGATCACTCGGCGACAACTCATCAGTGGCATCGCGAAGGCGGGACTGCCGGCGGCGGTCGCGGTGACCGTCGGCACTGACGTTCTGCAGGCGGGAGAACACATTGCGGTACCGACGGCTGCGGTCGGATTGTTATACGACGCCAGCAAGTGCATCGGATGCAAAGCTTGCGTCGCGGCCTGCGCCGAAGCGAATGACACTCCGCCCGATACGCGACTTGACAGCCTGCACCAGGCACCGTCGGACCTTAATGATCTGACCCGCAATGTAATCAAGCTCTACAAGCCGGAGGACGGATCAGAGTTCTCCTTCGTGAAGCGGCAGTGCATGCATTGTCTGGATCCGGCGTGTGCGGCGGGATGCCCTTTCCAGGCTCTCCACAAAGATCCAGAAAGCGGCATCGTCACCTGGACGGCGGAGAAGTGCATTGGCTGCCGTTACTGCACGATCACGTGCCCGTATCACATTCCGCGCTTCCAGTGGGCGGGATTCAATCCGCGAGTAACCAAGTGCGAGTTGTGCAGCACGAGACTGGAGCAAGGTCTGAAGCCAGGATGCACGAGCGTGTGTCCGACGGGCGCGGTGATCTTTGGAGCCCGCTCAGTGCTGCTGCTGGAAGCCAAGGAACGGATCAAGGACAATCCCGGGCGCTATTACCAGAATCGCGTGTACGGGGAACACGACAACGGAGGAACCCAGTCTCTCTACCTCTCGCGGGTGCCCTTCGAAAAACTCGGCCTGCCGGAGTTGGGAGAAGAGTCTGTGCCGGCGCGGACGCTGCGCTGGCAACGGCGCTTTTATCAATACTTCGCGCTGCCGGCCGTACTGTATGCAGGACTGGTGCAGGTGATTCGCAAGAATCTCAAGGGGCATGAGGAAGAAGCACACGAGAGAGAGAAAGAAACTGGATTGAGGGCGCAACTATGAGCACCGCCGTAGCCAATGTCGATCGCGCTCAAAGCACTCGGTGGGAACGAAATGTGCCGGTATTCGGATTTCCGGTCATCAACGGATTCTTCGTATTTTTGTCCGTACTCGTTCTCGTGGCAGTCGTCCTCACGGGGTATCGCGAGTTGGCCGGACTCGGACCGGTCAGCGGCATGAATGATGCTTACGGATGGGGAATCTGGAAAACATTCAACGTGATGGTGATGACGGCGCTGGGTTCTGGCGCCTTCGCAGTCGGAATTGGAGCATGGGTGTTCCGCCGCAAGAAGCTGCATTCGCTCATGCGGATGGCGCTATTGACGAGCTTTCTTGCGTATGCCTGCGGTTTGCTTCTGCTGGGCATCGATGCCGGGCGGCCGTGGAATTTCTACTGGATGGTATTCCCGTGGAAATGGAATATGCACTCTCCGCTGGCCGAAGTGGCAATCTGCATGTCGATCTACGCCATGATCCCGCTCGCAGTAGAGAACCTTCCTCCGCTGCTCGAACGGCTCTGGTATTTCGACTCGCGATTGCGGCCGGTCGTAGAACTGATTGAAAAACGCCTGCATTATTTCTTTCCTTACATCATCGCCGCAGCCTACCTGCTGCCGGGCATGCATCAGTCATCTCTCGGCGCGCTGATGCTGCTGGCCGGCGAGCGCGTGCACCCGTTGTGGCAGACGCCCTGGCTGCCTCTGCTATATCTGGGAGCGGCGACGTTTATGTCGTTCGGCTGCGTAGCCGGAACAACGATGCTTTGCTGCCTGGTGTGGAAGCGGGCGTTGGATTTTGAGGTACTGGACGAGGCTGCCCGAATCACATCGTGGCTCATCTTCGGCTGGCTGGGATTGCGCGTGCTCGACATTCTGTTCCGCGGCGCGGTAGGAACCGCGTTTCATTTCGACCGCTTCGCGGGCGTTTTCTGGCTCGAAATCTTGTTGATTGCCGCTGGCGGAGTTTTGTTGTGGAAATCGGTGAAAACGCATGATCCGCAATCAATGTTCATGGGCTACATCCTGAGTTCGGCGGGAGGAATGATCTATCGCTTCAGCCCGACGACTCTGGCTTTCCGCCCTAATCCGCAAGCGCTCTACTTCCCCGCGACGATCGAAGTTCTGGTCGCGCTCGGTTTTATCTCCCTCGGGGTTGTGGGTTTCCTGATTGCAGTGAAGCGCCTCGCCATTCTGCCCGCGCCATTGAGCGAGTGGCACAACATGGCGAGCTACTTCCGCTTCCGGCGGCCTTACATCCGGTGGACGGGCTATTTCAAGTACGGTTTCTTTGGTGAAGACGAAAAACTAAGTTCCGAGTAACAGCAGGATTATATGGCGAAACGAATCACAATCGACCCGATTACGCGCATCGAAGGCCACCTCCGCATCGACGTGGAGGT